>Ga0208735_100040_pt1 | contig 83925 bp, 75 predicted proteins | sample Subbio12Aug_8Aab_FD_184829 | JGI IMG/M metagenome (GOLD analysis project Ga0208735, IMG submission 184829) | Serpentinite rock and fluid subsurface biosphere microbial communities from McLaughlin Reserve, California, USA - CR12Aug_8Aab (SPAdes) | ecosystem: Environmental > Terrestrial > Deep... | reverse complement strand
ACGCCGCCTTGTTCCAGTCGCTGGCATAGGCCAGCGTCGGCTTGAGCATGCCCGTCGCCAGCAGAACCGCCAGCGCTCCGCCCGCTCCAGCCCCCTTCAGTACCGTCCTGCGCAGTAGATCCATTTGGTGAGTCTCCTCTAAAAGAGTGGGAAGGCGTCGTTACGATTCGTTCATCATGCGCCAATATTGGTATTTCATCGTGGCTGCGGCGCCGGCGACGATGGCGACGAAGGTGATAAGCGAGCCGAGCGCCAGCGTGGAGACGCCGGTGATGGCCTGGCCGACGGTACAGCCCATCGAGAGCACGCCCCCGATGCCCATCAGCACGGCGCCGATGGCGTGATTGGCGAAGTCGCCCCCGGAAACGAACCATTCGACGCGAAACCCCTTGCTGACCACCGCCCAGATGAAAGAACCGACGATCACGCCAAGCAGGGCGACGATGCCGAAGTTGATCAGCGACAGGTCCCACGGATTCATGGCATAGCGGGCGAGGTCGCCCATCGGGCCGATGAAGGTGAAGGACTGGGTTTCGACGCGCAGGGGCTTGGTGTCGGCGAAATCGGCAAATTCCTTCCACTCTGCGCCCATGGCGCTGCCCGTGACATACCAGCCGGCGATGACGACGAGGCCGATGAGTATGCCGGCCAGCTGGTGGTCGCGGTTGCTGCGGAATTCTTTCGAGATGTAGACGAAAATGACGATGGCGAACGCGACGATCAGCCCGGCGGCGGTGTTGCCGATGCCGGTCAGGTCGCCGAGGGTCTGGCTTTTGAAGCCGCTGGCGGCCAGATTGACCGTGGTGGCGCCGACCAGCTTGCCGAAGACGGTGTTGTAGAAATCCGTCCACAACATGGCGTAGGCGCAGCCGGCGGCGATGATCAGGACCACGATCGATTTGAGATTGCCGCCGCCGATGCGCACGAGGGTCTTGTTGCCGCAGCCGGAAGCGAGCGTCATGCCGATGCCGAACAACAGGCCGCCGAGCAGGTAGCGCAGCCAGGCGAAGTTGGTGGTGCGATAGGGCGGAAAGGTCATGTTGCCCAGCGTCGCCTTGCCGCTGGCTTCGAGGATCACCACGCCGAGCAGGGCGACCGCGCCGGCCAGCAGCCAGGCGCGCAAGCGGCCCGTATCGCCCATGTTGACGATGTCCGAAACGGCCCCCATGGTACAAAAATTCGTCTTGTTGACCACCGCGCCGAGCACGACACCCAAGCCAAAGACGATCAGCAACACCTGCGTGTGGATAGTGAACTCCATGGAACCAACTCTCCGTGTCCGATTCCTGCCTATTATAAGAAAGCTTCGGCTGCGATGTTTCTCAGCCAGCCATACGCGAACTCCGCCTCGGTGCGACGCATGTACTCGGGCGCCCCGGTGGGCGAAACGGTAACGCTGTTCGGCACCATGGCAATCACCCCGCCTTTCGGTTCGTAGATGCCGGCGATGGAGAAGCCATAGTCCGGCGCCGCCAGCGTGTAGCAGGTATTGACGTATTGCGGCGACGGCGGCGTCTTGCCCTGCAGCAGGGCGACGACGGCGCGCGCGGCGGTCCTGCCCATCGCCCCCGCGATATGGGCCGACTTCGGTACGCCGTCTGTGAAAGCGGCATCGCCGACGATATGGATGTTCTTGTGGCGCGTCGATTCGAGCGTGACCGGATCGACCGGACACCAGCCGCTGACGTCTGTCAGGCCGGTTTTCTGCGCGATGGCGCCGGCCTTCTGTGGCGGGACGAAACTGATCACGTCCGCCGGGAAATCCGCGTCGGTGGTGATGACCATGCGCCGCTTGATGTCGACGCGCTCCATCTTGCCGCCGTTGTTGCCGGTGACCCAATCGATCATGCCCGGATACAGCTTGTTCCAGCTTTCCAGGAACAGGGACTGTTTCGGCATCGTATTGTCGTCGTCGAGAATGATTACCTTCGACTTGGGTTTGTGGCGCTTGAAGTAGTGCGCCGCCAGCGCAGCGCGCTCGTAGGGGCCGGGGGGGCAGCGGTAGGGCCGTCTCGGCACGGTGATGATGAACACGCCGCCATCCTTCATGGCCTCGATCTGCTTGCGCAGCAACAGCGTTTGCTCGCCCGCCTTCCAGGCATGCGGCATCACCGTTTCGACGCCCGCCGTCGCGCCTTCCACGGCGGCATAATCGAGCTCGACACCCGGAGCGAGGATCAGCCGGTCGTAGGCGAACTGCTTGCCGCCGGCCGTGGCGACGCTGCGTTTCGCCGGGTCGATGGCGACGACGTCGTCGTAGGCCACCCGGACGCCGCGCGCGGCATGCGCCTTGAGGTCATACCTGAGGGCGTCGAGTTCCATGATGCCCGCCACCACCTTGTTGCTGAACGGGCAGGTGAAGTACTGCGGGCTGCGTTCGATGATCGTCACTTCGATGGCGGGATCGGCCATCCCGACGTAGCGCGCGGCGATCGCGCCGCCGAAGCCGCCGCCGACGATGACAACGCGCCCTTTGGCCGCGCCGCGGGCGACCATGGGCGCCCCGCTCAACAGGGCGCCGGCGCCCAGCGCGCCGAGAAAACTTCTGCGAGTCCAGCGATTCATGTGCGCCCCCGTCATTTCCGCGTGCCCAGGAAGTGGGCCACCGCCTGTACATCCTCGACCGCCAGATTGCCGACGCGTTCGGCCATGCGTTCGCTCGGCTTGTTGCGGTGGAAGGTCGGGTCGGTATATTTCATCGATTCGATGACCAGATAGCCGGGCCACTGGCCGGCCAGACGCGGCGTGCCTTCGGCGACGCGCTCGCCGGTCGCCCCGTGGCATCGCTGACAGGTTTTCTGCGCCACCTGGCGACCGCGATTGACCAGGCGCATGTCCGCGTCTACAGCGGCGGGAACCCATGGCTTGGCGGCGAAATGCCGGGCCATGAGCGCGATCTCCTCGTCGCTGTAGGTGCGCAACAGCCGGCCCATGATCGACGAATAACGCTGGTCGTGTTTCTGCTCGATCATGACGTGCCTGAGGTAGTTTTCGTTCTGCCCGGCGATGCTCGGCATCGTCGGGCCGACGCTCGCGCCGTCGATGCCGTGGCAGCTATGGCAAGTGGCGGCCAGGCCGGCGATGTCCGCCGCCTGCGCCACGCCGGCAGCCACGCAAAACGCGAACGCTGCAACCTTGTGGTGCATGGGTAATCCTCCTCTTCAGACCCGGCTGGCCCGCCATTCCCTCTCCGAAACGGGTGCGGCTGCCGGAAATTTTTTATGACGCGCGGCGAAAGACGGGTCGAGCCCGCTCCGGCCGCGAGATTAGGCAATGAAAAGGCGGGTTGGATTGACGGGTATCAAGAGAATTCCTTATAAGGATATAAGGATATTCTTGTTAGCCATGCGGTTGCGCTGCGGGATCGGCGATGCCGGCGGCGGCGAAGCCTTCGCGCCGCAGGCGGCAGGCATCGCAGACGCCGCAGGCGCGTCTCTGCGCGTCGGCCTGATAGCAGGAGACGGTCAGGCCGTAATCGATCCCGAGCGCCGTGCCGCGGCGGATGATCTCGGCCTTCGACAGCGCGATGAGCGGCGCGTGAATCCTCAGGCTGCGGCCTTCGGCCGCGGCCCGGGTGGCCGTGTTGGCCAGGGCTTCGAAGGCGGCGATGAACTCGGGCCGGCAATCCGGATAACCGGAGTAATCGACGGCATTCACCCCGACGAAGATGTCCTGCGCGCCGAGAATTTCCGCCCAGCCCAGGGCCAGGGCGAGCAGGATCGTGTTGCGCGCCGGCACGTAGGTGGGGGGGATGCCCGGCTGGACGCCATCGACCGGGACGGCGATCGCGGGATCGGTGAGCGCCGAGCCGCCGAACTGGCCGATGTCGAGATGCACGACGCGCTGCGTCACGGCGCCCAGGGCGGCGGCGATGCGTGCCGCGGCGTTAAGTTCGGCCGCATGGCGCTGGCCGTAATCGACCGACAGGCAGTGGCAGGCGAAGCCCTCGCTGCGGGCGATGGCGAGGCAGGTGGCCGAGTCCAGCCCCCCCGACAGGAGCACCACGGCCGGCTTGCGGGAGGAATCAGCGGCCACGCTCGTCTCCCCACAGCAGCTTGTGCAGCTGCAGCTGGAAGCGCACCGGCAAGCGATCCGCGAGAATCCATCCGGCCAGTTCCGCGGGCGGCAGCGCGTCCGCCACGGGAGAAAACAGCACCGGGCAGAGTTCCCCGATGCGCCGTCCGGCCAGCACCGACTTGGCCCAGTCGTAGTCGGCGCGCGAGGCCAGCACGAACTTGAGCTCGTCGGTCGGACGCAGCAGCGCGAGGTTCTCCCAGCGGTTTTTTTCCGCCTCGCCCGAACCGGGCGGCTTGAGGTCGACGATGCGCGCGACGCGCGGGTCCACGCCGGAAATGTCCAGGGCGCCGGAAGTTTCGAGCGAAACCGAGTAGCCGGCATCGCACAGCGCGGTCAGCAGTCTGCGGCAACCCGCTTGCGCGAGGGGTTCGCCGCCGGTGACGCACACCGTCCGACAGCCGAACGCGGCGATGCGCTCAAGAATGGCGGCGAGCGGGAGGCTTTCCCCGCCGCTGAAGGCGTGGGCGGTGTCGCACCAGCGGCAGCGCAGCGGACAGCCGGTCAGGCGGATGAAAACGGTGGGCAGGCCGACGCGCGTCGATTCGCCCTGCAGGGAATGGAAGATCTCGCCGACCCGCAGCGCCGGGGCGGCGCTCGCCTGCTTCACCGTCTTTTGGGAGCGAGCGCCTTGAGGCGGTTGCGGCCGGTCTCGGCCGCAGAGCTGGCGGGATATTTCCGGATCAGGAGTTCGAGCGTCTGGATCGCTTCCTTGACCTGCTTGGCCTCGACCTGGGCGTTCGCGCGCGCCAGCAGGGCATCGGGCGCCCTGGGATCGTCCGGCCAGGCGGCCGCCATCTGGCCGTAGGTTTCGGCCGCCCGGTCGAACTGTTTCTGCTGCTGGAGGCTGGCGCCCAGCCAGAACGTGGCGTTCGGCAGCAGGGCGGCCTTGGGCCAGGCGGCGATGAAACTTTCGAAGGCCGCCTGCGCTTGCGCGAAGTGGGACGCGCGGAACAGGCCGAGGGCAGCCTCGAAATCGCGCATCTCGGCCTGCGGATCGGCCTTGGGCGCGGCGGGCGCCTGCGCCGCCGCCGCGGCGGCAGCTTCCAGCTTGCGCAGGCGCGCGTCGAGATCGACGTAGAAATCCTGCTGGCGCTTGTGCGCGGCGTCGAGGCTGTGGGTCAGCACCTCGATCTGTCCGGTCAGGCGGGCGACATCGGCGCGCAGGGCTTCGATCCGGTTGGCGAAGTCGAGCTGGTTCTGCGCCAGCGCGTCGCTGCGCTGGCGCAACGCCTCGGCGGTCTGGGCCAACTCGGCGCGCAGATCCCTGATCTGCCGGCGCGCTTCCTCGTCGCCGAACAGGGCCCAGGAAGGGGTCGGCAGGATCAGGGCCAGGCAGACCAGGAGCGCGCGCGCCTTCATCGCTCAGAACTCGCCCGAATACAGCATGTCGCCGCGCCGGTTCTGCGCCCAGCAGGACTCGGTCGATTCCAGGCACGCGGGCTTCTCCTCGCCCAGGCTGACGGATTCCAGCTGCGCTTCCCTGGCGCCCAGCAGCATCAGCGCCCTCTTCACCGCCTCGGCGCGCTTCTGGCCGAGGGCGAGGTTGTACTCGCGGCTGCCGCGCTCGTCGGCGTTGCCCTGGATCAGCATCTTCATCTGCGTGTTCCTGACGAGGAAGCGGGCATGCTGGTTCAGCAGTTCCTGATACTCGTCCTTGATGACGTAGCTGTCGAGGTCGAAATGAACGCTGCGCCGGGACAGCGGGCTCTGCGGATCCCTCAGTTCCGGGAAGGCGCTGCCGACGGGCTGGCCGGCGACCACCGGCGCGACGCTCGGCGTGGCGACGGCGGCCGGCCTGCGCTCCTCGACGCCGGCGCCGGCCTGTTCGGGAGCGGGCGCCTGGGTGGCGCAGCCGGCAAGAAGGGAGAGAGCAGCGATCAGGGCGACGGGAAGCACGGGTTTGCGCATGGCTTTTTCCTGGTGAGTGGATGAAAATTACTTGCTGAAAGGGCCCCAGGCGGGCTCGCGGACATCCGCGGCCTGTACCGAGAGGCGTTGTTTGACGCGGCCGTCGACCGACACGGCGGCGAGCACGCCGCGGGCGCCGACCTCGGTGGCGAAGAGGATCATGCGGCCGTTGGGCGAGAAACTCGGCGATTCGTCCTTGGCCGTGTCGGTGAGGATCTGCACCTGGCGCGTCGCCAGGTCCATCGCGGCGACGCGGAAGCGGCCGCCGTCGCGCGTCACGAAGGCGAGCGTCTTGCCGTCGGGGGAGATGCGCGGCGTGACGTTGTAGCTGCCGTCGAAGGTGATCCGCTGCGCCGCCCCGCCGGCGGCCGGCATGCGGTAGATTTGCGGGCTGCCGCCGCGGTCGGAGGTGAAATAGATGAACTCGCCGTCGGGCGAGAACTGGGGTTCGGTGTCGATGCCGGGCGAGCTGGCCAGGCGGGCGACCCCGCTGCCGTCGGCGTTGACGAGGTAGAGCTGGGAGGCGCCATCCTTGGTCAGCACCACGGCCAGCCGGCGGCCGTCGGGCGACCAGGCCGGGGCCGAGTTCGAGCCCTTGAAGTTGGCGGCGACATGGCGCCGTCCGGTCGCCAGGTCATGGACGTAGATGATCGGCTTCTTCTGCTCGAAGGAAACGTAGGCCAGCCTGCCGCCGTCGGGCGACCAGGCGGGGGAGATGATCGGCTCGCGCGAGGCCAGCGCGGACTGGGCGCCGTTGCCGTCCGCGTCGGCGATCTGCAGTTCGTAGCGGCCGGGGCTTTTCACCACGTAGGCGATCCGCGTCGAGAAGATGCCGCGCTCGCCGGTGAGCTTTTCGTAGATCGTGTCGGCGATGCGGTGGGCCGTGGCGCGGAGCTGGTTCGAGGTGTGGGCGAGCGCCTGGCCGGCAATGGCCGATTGCCTGTGGGTGTCGTAGAGGCGGAACCGGGTTTCGTAACGGCCGTCCGGCGTCGCGCTCAGGCTGCCGGCCGCCAGGGCGTCGGCGCCGCGGCTTCTCCAGTCGAGGTAGTTCGGCGCCGTGTTCTCGTCCATCGCCACGCCCGCCGTGTTGACGAGATTGAAGCGGCCGCTGCGTTCGAGGTCGGCGCGGATCACCGAGGTGAGGGCCTGGGCCACGACGCGCTCGCCGGCGAAATCGACGATGGCGACCGGCAGGCGCTGGGCGCCCGCGCCGGTGATTTCGATCGACAGCTGGGCGGGAGAGGCGGTGGCCACGCTCGCCAGGAGCAGGCCGCCGATCAGGCGAGAGAAGGGCTTTTTCATGGCGGGGAAATTATACCCGGCGGCCGGATTCAGTCTTCCTGCGGGCGGAACCGAAGCTCGAGCGTGCGGCTGAACAGGCCGGCCTGCGCCGGTCTGGGCAAGGGGCTGGACTTGAGGATGGCGCGTTCGGTGGCATGGTCCCAGGCGCTGCTGCCGGAAGAATTCTTGAGTCTGACATGGAGGATCTCGCCCGAGGGCAGCTGAGTGACCTCGAAAACCGCTTCCGGGTTCCCGCGGATGTCGCCGGGCAGGACGATGTTGCCGCGCACCTTGCCGCGGATGGCGGCGATGTAGCGGTCCATCTCGCCGGCCTGGGCGGCACGGGCCTGCTGCGCCCGGACCTCGGCGAGTTCCTGCGCCGCCGCCGCGGCCGCCCTGTTGTGCCGGAGCTGCTCCGTATCGCGTTGCAGCTGTTCCTGGAAGGGGTCGGGCGGGGGAGGGGGGGCGGGAGCGGGTTTCGGCGCCGGCCGGGGTTCAGGTTTCGGTTTCTCCTTCTGGACGATGTCCGGCTTGGGAGGCGGCTTGGGAGCGGGCTTCGGCGGTTCGGGTTTCGGCGCCGGCCGGGGTTCGGGTTTCGGTTCGGGTTTCGGTGCGGGCGGCGCGGGGGCGGGAGTCGGCGCCAGCGCGACGGCGCGCACGAGATCGACTTCGACCACCTCGGTGCTGTGCGTCTGCCAGTGGACGCCATAGACGATCATGACGGCCAAAACCGCATGGATCAGCACCGCCAGGACGAAGGAGATGCGCTTGCCGGGGGGCGCGAGCGGCGCGAGCGGCGCTTCGCTCATCGCCGGCTGTCCGCCCTCTGCTGCACCAGCAGGCCGATGCGGGTGACGCCGGCGCGCTGGAGTTCGTCCATGACGTCGAGAACGGCGGCGTAGCGGGCGTTCTTGTCGCCGGCGATCAGCACCGGCTGGTCGGGATGCCTGGCCTGCGCGGCCTTGATGCGTTCGGCCAGTTCCAGGCGGCCGACGGTGACCGTGGCGCCGCCGAGCGCGCGATCCCTCATCTCCATCGCGCCGTCGGCGCGGACGGTGATCTCCAGGGGATCGACGGGCGGCGCGGCCGCCTTGCCCACGGTGGGCAGCTCGATGGCGGCGGTCTGGATCATCGGCGCGGTGACCATGAAGATCACCAGCAGGACCAGCATCACGTCGATGTAAGGCACGACGTTGATTTCGTGCTTGAGTCTTCTCGGTCGCATGGACTTACTTCATCTGGCGCTGGAGGATGTTCGAGAACTCTTCCATGAAGCTCTCGAAGCGCACGGTGAGCCGGTCGGTGTCGTGGGCGAAGCGGTTGTAGGCGACCACGGCGGGGATCGCGGCGAACAGGCCGATGGCGGTGACGATCAGGGCCTCGGCGATGCCCGGCGCCACGGCGGCGAGGGTGGCGCTGCTCATGCCGGCCAGTCCGCGGAAGGAGTTCATGATGCCCCACACCGTGCCGAACAGGCCGATGTAGGGCGCCACCGATCCCACCGAGGCGAGAAAGGCCAGATGGGCATCGAGATCGTCCACCTCGCGCTGGCAGGTGGCGCGCATCGCGCGGCGTACGCCGTCGATGGCGGTGGCGGGATCGAAGGATTTCTGCCCGTGCAGCTTGGTGAATTCGCGGAAGCCGGCCTCGAAGATGCGTTCCTGCGCGCCGCTGCGGTGGCGCTCATGGATCGCCCGCTGGTAGAGGCCGGTCAGGTCGCCGCCGCTCCAGAACTGGCGCTCGAACTCGTCGGTCTTCCGGCGCGCCTCGCGCAGCTGGAACCACTTGCGGAAGATCCAGTACCAGGACATGACGGAAAGATAGACGAGCAGAACCATCACCAGCTTGACGACGAGGCTGGCCTGGGCGATCAGTTCGATGACGGCGAAATCCTGGGTGACGTTCATGCGGGCGGGGCGAGTTGACGGCGGATGGCGCCGGGAATGGCGGCGGGCCGGCCGCGCGCGAGTTCCAGGCAGGCGACGCGCACCGACGCGGTGAGCAGGGTGTCGGCGCCGCGCCGGATCGACTGGGCGAAGCTTACTTGAGCGCGACCGAGCCTTTCGACCGCGGTGGCGACGGCGAGTTCATCGTCGAGCGCGGCCGGCTTGAGAAATTCGGCGGCGAGGGAGCGCACCGCGAAGGCCAGGCCGGCCTGGCCGGCCAGCGCGCGCTGCTCGTGCCCCAGCGCGCGCAGGAACTCGGTGCGGCCGCGTTCGAGATACTTGAGGTAGTTGGCGTGATACACCACGCCGCCGGCGTCGGTGTCCTCGTAATAGACCCGCACGGTGAGGACGTGAATCATGGCTCTTGCCATAGATCGCGGTGCGCGTTGCCGGGAACGGCGAGGCCGAAGTGCCGCCAGATGCTCGCCGTCGCGATGCGGCCGCGCGGCGTGCGCTGCAGGTAGCCCTGCTGGATCAGGAAGGGTTCGAGCACGTCCTCGATGGTGTCGCGCGCCTCGCCGATGGCGGCGGCGAGGTTGTCGACGCCGACCGGACCGCCGCCGAATTTTTCCAGCATGGCAAGGAGCAGCTTGCGGTCCATCACGTCGAGGCCGAGGTGATCGATGTCGAGCATGGTCAGCGCGGCGTCGGCGATGTCCTGCGTGATCGTGCCATCGTGCTTCACTTCGGCGAAGTCGCGCACGCGGCGCAGCAGGCGGTTGGCAATACGAGGGGTGCCTCTGCTCCTGCGCGCGATTTCAACCGAGCCGGCCTTGGCGATCTGGCAGTTCAGCAGATGCGCCGAGCGGCGCACGATCAGGCCGAGTTCCTCGGGGGTGTAGAACTCGAGCCGCGCGACGATGCCGAAGCGGTCGCGCAGCGGGTTGGTCAGCATCCCGGCGCGCGTCGTCGCGCCGACCAGCGTGAACGGCGGCAGGTCGAGCTTGACCGAGCGCGCGGCCGGGCCCTCGCCGATCATGATGTCGAGCTGGAAGTCCTCGAGCGCCGGGTAGAGGATTTCCTCGACCACCGGCGAAAGGCGGTGGATTTCGTCGATGAACAGCACGTCGTGCGGCTCGAGATTGGTCAGCAGCGCGGCGAGATCGCCGGCGCGCTCGAGCACCGGGCCGGAGGTCTGGCGCAGGTTCACGCCCAGTTCATGGGCGACGATGTGGGCCAGCGTGGTCTTGCCCAGGCCGGGCGGGCCGAACAGCAGCACATGGTCGAGCGCCTCGCCGCGTTTTTTCGCCGCCGCGATGAAAATTTCGAACTGGCCGCGGATCTTCTGCTGGCCGACGTAATCGGCGAGCTGCTTCGGCCGCAGGGCGCGCTCGATGGCGTCCTCCTGCGGCGATTCCCGGTCGCCCGCGATCAGGCGGTCGGTTTCGATCATGGCGTGGGCGGTTTCGACCAATTGTCGGCCAGCGTCAATGCCAGCGCCAGAATCACCGGGCCGAGGAAGATGCCGACGAAGCCGAAGGCCAGCACGCCGCCGAACACGCCGAGCGCGACGAGGAGGATCGGCAGGCTGGCGGTATGGCTGATCAGGAGCGGCCGCACGAGGTTGTCGATGCTGCTGATGACGGCGAAGCCATACACGAGCATGAAGATCGCCCAGCCGGTCTGGCCCTGGTCGTACAACCACCAGGCCGCGCCGCCCCAGATCAGCGGGGGGCCGACCGGAATCATCGAGAGGAAGAAGACCGCCGCGGCGAGCAGGAGGGCGGCGGGCACGCCGGCGATGAGGAAGCCGACGAGGGCGAAAAAGCCTTGGGTGGACGCGGTGCCGACGATGCCGACCATCACGCCCATGATGGTTCCCTGCGCGAGGCCAAGCAGGCGCTCGCCGAATTCGCCGCCGATCTTCCCGGCCAGGCGCAACAGCCGCTGCCCGAGGATGCGGCCGTCCCGGTAGAAAAAGAAGGCAATCAGGACCACCAGCATCAGCTGCAGCAGGCCCTGGCCGATCAGCGCGGCCGCCGAGGTCAGAAACTTGCGTGTCGGTTCGAACAACTGCTTGCCGAGGTGAGCGAGTTCGTCCTGGTCGATGGCCAGCTTGCGCCAGTAGGTATCAAGGGTCTCGCCGATCAAGGGCAGGGTGGCGAGCCAGTCGGGCGGGGCATGGTCGGTGGATTCGAACCACGGGCGCAGCAGGGTGATCAACTGCGCGACGCCGTCGGCGATGGTGGCGGCGAGATAGGACATCGGCGCCAGCACGGTCAGCGCGAGGACCAGCGTGGCGATCAGCGCGGCGAGCGTGCTGCGGCCCCTGAGTTTGCCTTCGAGCCAGGCGAACAGCGGCCAGGTGGTCAGGCAGAGGATGGCGGCGAACAGCAGCGCGGCGAGGAAGGGCGCCAGCACCCAGACCGTGCCGACGACGATCAGCGTGGCCAGGGCGATCCGGATGCCGAGCAGGTACAGTTGTTGGCTGTTTTCGATCATGTCCGGCGGATTCTACCCGCTGCGGACAGGCTGCCGGTTCAGGCCCTGGCGAGGGCTTTCAGGGCGTGGCGGATGCCGTCGGCCACGCCGCAGTCGGCCGGCAGCGTGCGCATCGCGCCGAGCGCCTCGCGCTCGTTGTAGCCGAGCGCCAGCAGGGCGTTGAGGACGTCGCCGGCCGGATCGGGCGGCGCCGCGGGCGCCGTCCCGCCAGCGCCGACTTTGCCGGCGCCGCCCGGCGGCGCGGGCATCTTGCCCTTGAGTTCGAGCAGCAGGCGCTCGGCGGTTTTCTTGCCGATGCCGGGAATCTTGACGAGGCGACCGGTTTCCTGGAGGGCGACGGCCTGCGCCAGTTCGGCGACCGACAGGCCGGAGAGCACCGCCAGCGCGGTGCGCGCGCCGATGCCGGAGATCTTGAGCAGCTGGCGGAACAGCGCGCGCTCGGCCGCGGTGAGAAAACCGAACAGCAGATGCACGTCTTCGCGCACGACCAGGTGCGTGACCAGCGCGACCGGATCGCCGAGGTTGGGCAGGTGGTAGAAGGTGCTCATCGGCACGTCGAGCTCGTAGCCTACGCCGCCGACATCGACGAGGATCTGCGGCGGATTCTTTTCCAGCAGGGTGCCGGCGAGGCGGCCGATCATGCGCGGGTCTTCATGCCAGCCGCCCGTTTCTGACGCGCAGGCCGCGGGTCGGGAGATTGCCCAGCCCCTGGCCCGCGTGCGCGTGGCAGATGGCGCAGGCCAGCGCATCGGCGGCGTCCGCGGACGGTGCGCCGGGCAGCTGCAGCAGGCGCATGACCATGTGGCCGACCTGCTCCTTGGCCGCCTTGCCGTGGCCGACGACGGCCTGCTTGATCTGCAAGGCGGTGTATTCGGCGACCGGCAGGCCGGCCTGCACCAGGGCGCAGACCGCCGCGCCGCGCGCCTGGCCGAGCAGCAGCGTCGACTGCGGATTGACGTTGACGAACACCTTCTCGACCGCCGCCTCGCCGGGGCGGTATTGCGCGACGACCGCGCCGACGCCGTCGAGCAGGGTCTTCAGGCGCAGCGGCAGGGCGTCGTTCGCGTCGCTCCTCACGCAACCGCTCGTCACGTAGGAAAGCTGCTGGCCGGTCTTGTCGATAATGCCGAAGCCGGTGACGCGCAGGCCGGGGTCGATGCCGAGGATGCGGAGGGTGCTCATCGCCGCGAAAGATACACGCCCCATACCGCGAGCGCCATGCCGAAGAGCGCCAGGCCGGCGAGCGTCTCGCCGAACAGCAACCAGGCCAGCAGCGCCGTGGCGGGCGGCGTGAGGTAGAACAGGCGGGCGACGTTGACCGCGCTGCCGTGGCGGATCAGCCAGTTGAGCAGCGAGATCGCGCCGACCGAGAGCGCCAGCACGAGCCAGCCGAGCGCAAAGACGAACTCGCCCGTCCAGTCGATGCGATAGGAGTCGGTGGCCAGGACGATGGCTCCGGTGACGAGCGCCGTGGGCAGGAACTGCGCGACCGCGCCGCTGCGCCAGTCGAAGCGCGGGCAGAATCTCTTCTGGTAGAGCGTGCCGGCGGTGATGCCGAGCAGGGCGACGAAGGCGGGCGCCAGCGCCGCCACGCCGAAGCCGCCGCCGAGCTTGCCGGCGACGACCAGCGCCACGCCGACGAACCCCAGCGCGAGCCCCAGCCACTGCCGCGCCAGCACGGTCTCGCCCAGCAGTCGTCCGGCCAGGGTGGCGGTCAGCAGAGGCTGCAGCCCGACCACCAGCGCGGTGACGCCGGCGGGCAGGCCGGCCCCGATGGCGAGGAACACGCCGGCCAGATAGAGCCCATGCACCATCAGGCCGCTGGCGCCGATGTGGAACCATTGGCGCGGATCGCCCGGCCAGGGCGCGCGCAAGAGCAGCGCCAGGGCCGCCATCAGAGCGATCACCAGCAGATAGCGGACGATCAGGAACGACAGGGGCTCCGCATACGGCAGGCCATACTTCGCCCCGAGGAAGCCCGTGCTCCAGAGAAAGACGAACAGAAATGGGGCGATGCGGGCGAGCAAGCGCTTACGCTGCGTCCAGTACCGCGGTGGTGTGGACTTCCTGCACGTCGTCGAGGTTGTCGAGCGCGTCGAGCAGCTTCTGCATCTTTGCGGCATCCGCACCGGCGAGTTCCGTTTCGCTCTGGGGTTTCATGGTGATTTCGGCATACTCGGCCCGGAAGCCGGCGCCTGCGAGCGCTTCCTTGACGGCGAGGAAATCGCCCGGCGCGGTGACGACCTCGATCGAGCCGTCGTCGCTGGCGGCGACATCCTCGGCGCCGGCCTCGATGGCGGCATCCATCAGCCTGTCCTCGTCGGCGCCCGGCGCGAAGATCAGCTGGCCGCAGTGCTTGAACATGAAGGCGACGCAGCCGTCGGCGCCCAGGTTGCCGCCGTGCTTGGCGAAGGCGTGGCGGACTTCCGCAACGGTGCGCGTCTTGTTGTCGGTGAGGCAATCGACTATCACCGCCGCCCCGCCGATGCCGTAGCCTTCGTAGCGCAGCTCGACGTAATCGACGCCCGCGAGCTCGCCGGAACCCTTCTTGATGGCGTTCTCGATCTTGTCCTTCGGCATGTTGATGGCCTTGGCCTTGTCGACGGCGAGCCGCAGGCGCGGGTTGAAGTCGGCATCGCCGCCGCCCATCTTGGCGGCGACGGCGATTTCCTTGGCGACGCGCGAGAAGGCGGCGCCGCGCTTTTCATCCTGGCGGCCCTTGCGGTGCTGGATGTTGGCCCATTTGGAATGTCCGGCCATGAGAAATTCCGATCTGACGGGATTGAAAACGGCGCCGGCGCCGGGGGAGGCGCCGGCAGGACTCCCGCCATTCTACGGTGGAAGCCGTTTTCAGGAGCGCTGCCGCGGCCTGACGTCGATGATCTCGGTGATCGGCAGGTTGGCGATCTCGCGCAGTTTTTCCATGCGCGCGCTTTCGGCCTCGACCAGGTTCGTCACCTGCGAGAAGCTGGCGGCGACGAACACCTCGCGGCCTTCCGGGGCGCGGCGGCGCACGCCGAAGGAAACGCGCGCGCGCTCCTCCACCGGCAGCTTGCCGATCAGGCTCTTGGTGGCCCAGATGCTGCCGTGGCGGGCGAAGTCCGAGATGCGCGCGGCCTGGTTGATAGTGTCGCCGAGCACGACGAACTCGACGCTGGTCGGCGCCTGGTAGGTGCCGAGCCATTCCTGGCCCTCGTTGATGCCGGTGTTGAGATAGAGCTCGTTGAACCACTGCTTGCGGATCTGCCAGGCCTTCGACAGGCGCTGGACCTCCTGCCGTATTTCCAGGGCGCAGTCGAGCGCGTTGGCCAGGTAGTGGCTGTCGGGCTGGGGGAAAAAGTAATACATCATGCCGTCGCCGACATGCTTGCCGTAGGTGCCCCTGTATTTGCGGAAGGTGGGCGCCAGGGTGCGCCAGATCTCGTTGATCAGCTCGAAATACTCTTCCGGCGGCAGTTCCGAACAGATTTTCGTCGAGCCCTGCAGGTCGGCGACCAGCACGGCGAGATCGGTGAGCACCGGCAGGCGCTTTCTCAGCAGGCTGCGGATGACTTCATCGCGGCGCGCCAGCAGGGTCAGCATCTCCTCGGACGGAGAGGCCTCGGGAATCAGGACGATGAAAATGCCTTCGCGGAAGAACGAGGCGAAGGCGGTGTGGAAGCGTTCCTTCGCGCTGCCGCCGCCCTCCGGCAGCAGCACCGTCGACTGGATCACCGGCTGGGCCGGCGCCGGCTCGGTTTCGAGATAGGCCGCCTGCAGGCGGGCGTAGGTGACCGGATCGAGGCCGCGGCACAGATTGCCGAAACATTCGGGGCCCAGGCGCGCCTTGGCGATGCCGATGTGGAAGTGGAGCAGGCTGCCCCACTCGTTGCGGCCGACCGGCAGCAGGCGGAACAGATTGCGCTGTTCGCTGGTGTGGGGCAGTTCGAGGTGGTCGTCGAACAGGACGTGCTGGGCGGGCGGGTTGATCCACATCAGCTCGAAGCTCGGGTTGAGCATGTAGGCCGGGTGGGCGATCTCGTCGAGCGTGAGATGCAAGGGCGGATTCTGCGGCACGGCAACGGCTTTCGCAGGGGCCGGGCGGGGCGCCGCGCCGTTGAGACGGTCGATGATCTGGGTCATGCTGAGCCCCTCCTGCTTCAGGCGCCGCACCTCGTCGAGGCGGGCGGAGTCCGGAACCGGCTTCATGATGGGGGTTGGCAAACCATGAGATTAGAATCCATGCGCAGCGCGAACCTGTGGCAATGGGCGCTATCGTAAGACAAATAGCGGGTGAATTTGAAGTCTTTTTTGAGGTTATTTCTGCAACGTGTTGTTTTAGCGCACTTGTGAATTTCAATGTCTTGAACCTATCTCTTTGAAAACATGAGCCGACTTCTTCCCGTCGCCAAAGCCGGCGACAACGAACTTTCGCTGCTGTCCGCCCTCGCCAACCGTCACGGATTGATCACCGGCGCGACCGGCACCGGCAAGACCGTAACCCTGCAGCGCCTGACCGAGCAGTTTTCGGCCATCGGCGTGCCGGTGTTCCTCGCCGATGTCAAGGGCGACCTGTCGGGCCTGGGTGCGGCCGCCGGCCCGGCAGCGGAGAAGCTGCAGAAGCGGCTCGACATGCTGGGGGTCGCCGACTGGCAGCCCAAGGCATATCCGGTCGTGTTCTGGGATGTCTTCGGCACGTCCGGCCATCCGGTGCGCGCCACGGTCTCCGACATGGGGCCGCTGCTGCTGGCGCGTCTGCTCGGTCTGAACGAAACCCAGGAAGGCGTCTTGCAGATCGTCTTTCGCGTTGCCGACGACGCCGGCCTGCTGCTGCTCGACCTCAAGGACCTGCGCGCGATGGTGCAGCACGTCGGCGACAATGCCGCGCAGTTCAAGACGCAATACGGCAACATTTCCGCGGCCTCGATCGGCGCGATCCAGCGCGGCCTGCTGACGCTCGAGGAGCAGGGCGGCGACCAGTTCTTCGGCGAGCCGATGCTCGACATCGCCGACCTGATGCAGACGCAGGACGGCCGGGGCGTGGTGAACATCCTGGCCGCCGACCAGTTGATGAATTCGCCCAAGCTCTATGCCACCTTCCTGCTCTGGCTGCTGGCGGAGCTGTTCGAGCAGCTGCCCGAAGCCGGCGATCTCGACAAGCCGAAGCTGGTGTTCTTCTTCGACGAGGCCCACCTGCTGTTCGACGAGGCGCCGCCCGCGCTGATCGACAAGGTCGAGCAGGTGGTGCGGCTGATCCGCTCCAAGGGCGTCGGCGTCTATTTCGTCACGCAGAACCCGCTCGACGTGCCGGACAAGGTGCTCGGCCAGCTCGGCAACCGCGTCCAGCACGCGCTGCGCGCCTTCACGCCGCGCGACCAGAAAGCCGTCAAGGCGGCGGCCGAGACGATGCGCGCCAACCCGGCCTTCGACGCGGCGACCGTCATCACCGAACTGGGGGTCGGCGAGGCGCTGGTGTCCTTCCTCGACGACAAGGGCCGTCCGCACGTCGTCGAGCGCGCCTACGTGCTGCCGCCGTTCTCGCGCATCGGGCCGCTGACGCCGGACGAGCGCCAGCAGGCGATCCGCGCGTCGGCGCTGTTCGGCCATTACGAGAAAACCGTCGATCGCGAATCGGCCTACGAGCAACTCTCCGCGCGCGCGGCCGAGGCGAAAGTCGGCGCTGACGGGACGGCGCCCGCGGCCGGCGGCGGGCTGCTCGGCGATGTCCTGTTCGGTCGCGGCGGCCCGCGCGGCGGCCGCAGCGAGGGCCTGGCCCAGACCATGGCGAAGACCGTGGTGCGCACGATCGGCGCCCAGGTCGGCCGCGAGATCATGCGCGGCGTGCTCGGTTCCCTGCTCGGCGGACGCAGGCGCTAGCCCGCAGCGACGCTCGGCGGCAAGCCGGCCGGCGCCGGCGCGGGGCGCGCGCCGGGTCGGTCGCCGTTGGCGTGAAACGCCTTGCGCGACCGTGTCGACCGCAACCGCTCGGCATGTTACTCTCGCGCCAGGCACACGGAGAAATGCCATGAAGAACAAGTGGGCGGCACTGCTGCTGGCCGGCATGCTGGCCGGGTCGGTTGCGGCGGAAACGGGAACGACCGAATCCCCGTTTTCCCTGCGCGGATTCGGTACGCTGGGCCTGGCCCGCTCCTCCTCGCACCATGCCGAGTTCGTGCGCGATCTGTCCCAGCCGGCCGGCATCCGGGGCGGGCAGTGGTCGGGGCGCATCGACAGCATTCTCGGCGTGCAGGCGAACTGGCAGGCGACGCCGGAAATCGAACTGGTCGGGCAGGTGGTCAGCCGCCTCCGCTACGACCGCAGCCACGACCCGGAGGTGATGTGGGCGTTCGTCAAGTGGGAGCCCGATCCGCGCGTGGCCCTGCGCGTCGGCCGCATCGGCGCCGACTTCATGATGCTGGCCGACTCGCGGCTGGTCGGCTATTCCTACCTGCCGGTGCGCCCGCCGCCGGACTTCTTCGGGCCGCTGTTCTTCTCCCATTTCGACGGCGCCGACGCGACCGGCGCCCTGCCGCTGGGCCCGGGCGTGCTGCGCGGCAAGGTGTTCGGTGGCCGGACGCAGGAAAAAAGCGCGGGCGACCTCGGCGTCTGGGACACGAGCGGTTCCCCGGTGGGCGGGGTGGTTATCGATTACGTGCAGGGCGCCTGGCAGTTCAGGTTCAATGCGGCGCGCATCGAGTTCGCCACCGACATGAATGTCGATTTCCTGCGCCAGCCCTTGGCGGCGGCAGGCTGCCACGATGCCGCCCGCTCGCTGGGCACCGCCGGCGCCACCGCACGCTTTCTCGCCCTGGGCGCCGTCTATGACGCCGGCCCGTTCCAGGCCCAGGTCATGCTCAACCGCATCCACAACGGGTCGGCATCCTTCCAGGATTCGCACGCCGGCTACCTGCTGGTCGGCTACCGCCTGCAGCGGCTGACTCCCTTCCTCGGCGTGTCGCGCTGGAAGACCCTGGGCGCCGACGGCTGGCCGGGCATTGCCGATCCGGTCCTGCATGACGCCTACCGGAGGTTCACCGCGGGTTCGAAGGTGGATCGCGCCACCTACAGCCTGGGCCTGCGCTACGACGTCGGCCGCAATCTGGCGGCGAAGCTCCAGTGGGACGCGGTGCGCGCCACCCGCGACACCGTGTTCTCGGTGCGCAATCCGTCCGCCGCCTGGGACGGCCGCACCGAGGTGCTGAGCCTCGCCATCGATTTCATTTTCTGAGCATGCCCGCAGCGCACCTGGTTCTGCTGTTCTGGATCGCCGTCGCCCCGGCCCTGGCCCGCGCCGACCTGGTGCTGGTCGCCCATCCGGGCAGCGGCATCGAGCGGCTGACGCGCGACGAGGTGATCAACATCTATCTGGGGCGCTACCGGCTGCTCGATTCCGGCCTGAACGCCGAACCGCTCGACCATCCTGCCGATGCCGAGGCGCGTTACCGCTTCTATCGCAGCCTGGTCAACAAGAGCCCGGCCGAAATCAACGCCTATTGGGCGCGCCTGATATTTTCGGGCAAGACGCGGCCGCCCCGGGTGGTCGGCAGCGTCGAGCGCATGCTGGAACTGGTCGCCGCCTCCCCGGGCGTCCTGGCCTATGTCGACCGTTCGCAGGCGGACGCGCGCGTGAAAATCGTTTTCGACGTGAGCGACTGACCCATGGACGGCAAAGTGCGCTGGCGGCAGGGCATCCTCGCGCGCAGCCTTCTGGCCGCGGTGGTCGTGGCCCTGCTGGTGGGCGCCGTTGCCACCCATGGGGTGGGCAGCATCGTCGGTGCGCGGGCGCATGCCCTGGCATTGACCCGTCTGGGCGAATTGCTCGACACCGTCGAGCGCACGGCGAGCATCGCCTGCTTCGTCGAAGACGAACAACTGGGCAAGGAAGTCGCGGAAGGCCTGTTGCGCAACAGCGAGGTGCGACGCGTGACGATCCGGGTCGGCGACCGGGAACTGGCCGGCGCCGAGCGCGCGGCGGGGAAAAGCCGCGCCGCCGGTGAGGGCGACCTGGCCGGCGCGGCGAACGTCCGCACGGTCGATCGGGTGCTGCATTCCCCTTTCGACGCCGCCCTTGCGATCGGCTCGATCCACCTCGAGGCGGATGCCGCAGTGATCGATGCCTGGGTGAGGAACAATACCCGTAACGTCAGCCTGCTGCTGGCCGGGCAGATCGCCCTGGTGGTCGGCGCCGCGCTGGCCGCCCTGTTCTTTTTCGTGCTGCGGCCGATCAAGGCGACTTCCGATCGCCTGCACCGTCTCGATGCCGCCGGCGGCGAGCGCCTGGCCATCCCGCGCGGACACCGGAACACGGAGGTGGGGCGCCTGGTCGGCGACATCAATCAGCTGGCCGGGCGTCTCGTCGCCACCCTCGAGCAGGAGCGCGCCTTGCGCAGTCGGCAGGAGATCGACCGGCGCAAATACCAGGATTTGTTCGACCACGCCAGCTCGGGGATTTTCGTCGCCGAGCGTTTCGGCAGCATCGACTCCTGCAACCCCGCCTTCATCGAGTTGGCCTGCCTGCCGGACCAGGTCGGCCGGGCGCGCCGGCTGACCGACGCGCACTGGCAGGATCCCGGCAAGCTGCTGGCGATGATCGGCGCCGCCCTCGATGGGGGGCAGGGAGCCTGCGACGACGATTTCCTCCTCCAGGGTCGCCGCGGCGACGAGCGCTGGCTGCGCGTCACGATCGCGCCCCTGGGCGACGGCAGCGTACAGGGCACGGTCACCGACGTGACGCAGCGCAAGCGCGAGGAACTTTCCGCCCGCCGCCTGGCGGTGACGGACGCGCTGACCGGACTGGCCAACCGGACCGGCTTGCACCGCAGATTCGCCGATCTTCGGCCGGACGATGGCCCGTTCGCGCTGGTGCTGATCGACCTCGACGGCTTCAGGCAGATCAACGATGCCCTGGGGTTTCCGGTGGGCGACGAGCTGTTGGCCGGCGTCGCGGCCCGTCTGCGCGAGTTCCTGGCGAGCGGCGACGAGATCGCCCGCATCGGCAGCGACGAATTCGCCCTGGCCTGGGTCGGGGAAGGCGACCGTCAGGCGCTGGCGGCCCGCGTCGAGCGCCTGGCCGCCCGTCTGGCCCAGCCCTATGCCATTGCGGCGCGGGATGTCCGTACCCCCCTTGCCGTCGGCGTCAGCATGGGCCTGGCGCTTTACCCGCACGACGGCGGCGACATCCAGCAGCTCATGCGCGCAGCCGAACTCGCGCTGCATAGCGCCCGCAGCGCCGGCGGCTGCGCCTGCAAGTTCTACGAGCCCGGCTTGCAGGCGGCCGCGGTGCACAAGCGCCGCCTCGAAGACGATCTGCGCGCCATGGTGGCCGGGCGCGGACTGGACCTGGCATTCCAGCCCATCGTCAACTTGCGCTCCGGCCGGGTGGCTGGGGCCGAAGCCCTGTTGCGCTGGCCGCATCCCGCGCACGGTTTCGTCGCGCCGGACGTCTTCGTCCCGCTCGCGGAGGAAATCGGGCTGATCGGCGCCATCGGCCGGGTCGCGCTTGACGACGCCTGCCGCCATGCGGCGCAGTGGCGCCGGGGCGGCCTCGACATCTATGTCTCCGTCAACGTGTCGGCGCGCCAGATTCCCGCCGACCTGGCGCCGGCCGCGGTGCTCGACATCCTGCGCCGCCACGGTCTGCCGCCGGCTGCGCTGGTCCTCGAGATCACCGAAGGCGTGCTGATGGGCAATGTCGCGGTCGCCCAGGCGTGGATCGCCAGCCTGCGCACGGCCGGCGTGCGGGTCTGTCTGGACGATTTCGGCACCGGCTATTCCTCGCTCTCCTATCTGAAGCGCTTCCCGCTCGACACGGTGAAGATCGACAAGTCCTTCGTGCGCGATCTGTGCATCGACGCAGGCGACCGGGCTCTCGTCGCGGCCATTGTCGCCATGGCGCGCAGCCTCGGCCTGAACGCGGTCGCCGAGGGCGTCGAGGACGCACGCCAGCTCGAGGTGTTACGCGATCTGGATTGCGGCTTCGGACAGGGGTATCATTTCTCCCGCCCGGTCGCCGCGGCGGAGCTCGCCGCGGCGATCCTGCGCATCCACGGGGCCGCCTCCGCTGCACCCGTCACGGAGAACCGGGCATGATCCGTCCGCGTTGTTTACGCCGTCCCGGCAGCGCCGACTTTTTCGGGCAATTTTCCGGGGCGCGGATGGAACGATGAAAAAAGGATCGCCGGCCGCGGCGTGGTTGCTGGCCATGACCTGCGCAGGCGCAGCGGCCAGCGAGTCCACCGAGCTGGACTACTTCGCCGAACTGCCGACCGTGCTGACGGTGACCCGGCTCGCCCAGCCGCTCGACGAGACGCCGGGCGCCGTGACCCTGATCGATCGCGCCACCCTCCGCCGTTCGGGCGCACGCGAGCTGGCCGACGTGCTGCGGCTGGCGCCGGGCTATCTGGCGGGCGGCTACAACGGGGCCAATCCGACGGCGGCCTATCACGCCCCGATCGACGATTTCGGCATCCGCAACCTGGTGCTGGTCGATGGCCGGCCGGTGTATTCGGCCTATTCTCTCGGCGGCACCGCGCGCGGCATGATGGGTGTGCTGCTGGAAGACATCGAGCGCGTCGAGGTGCTGCGCGGCTCGAATTCGGCGGCCTACGGCGCCAACGCGATGTTCGGCGTGATCAACATCGTCACGCGCAATGCCGCGGATACGCAGGGCGCGGAAGTTGCCGTGACGCGCGGCGCAGGCGCCATCAACGACCATTACGCGCGCCTCGGCTGGGGCGGCGCGGCCGGGAGTTTCCGGCTTTCCGCCGGCCGGCGCAGCGACAGCGGCTATGGCGGCGCTCACGATGACAAGGCGGTCCGCCAACTGCATTTGCGCGCCGACCTGCGGCCCGCGGCCGATCGGGAGCTGATGTTTTCCGCCGGCGCGGTCGAGTTTTCCGGCGGGGAAGGCTTCGCGCGGAGCGTCGGCAATCCGGAACGCACCGCCGACTGGCGCAACATCCATTTCGACGCCCAGTGGCGGCGGCAGGTCGCGGCGACGGAAGCGCTCAAGCTGACCGCCAGCTATGACGAGGAAACCCTGCGCGACGCCTTCGTCCACGCGTTCGATCCGAGCGTGATCGTGAGTTCGAGCGGCACGGGCCGGCGCTTCAATCTGGAGTTCCAGCACCAGCGGGGACTTTCGGACCGGCTGCGCGTCGTCTGGGGGGCGGGCTACAAGTATGAGGATGTGGTTTCGCCCCCCCTCTACCACACCGCGCGCCCGGTCGCTCTCCACGAGGAGCGGCTGTTCGGCAATCTCGAATGGCGCCTGCATTCCCGGTGGCTGATCAATGCGGGCGGGTTCGCCGCCCGCCACAGTCGCACGGGCAGCTACTTTGCGCCGCGGCTGATGGCGAATTACCTCGTCCGGCCGGGTCATGCCCTGCGTTTCGGCCTGACCGGGGCGACCCGCACGCCGACGCTCTTCGAACTGGCCGGCGACGTGCGCTTCTATCCGAAGAACGCCGATCCCCTCACCAACCCCGATTTCTGGCGCCTTGCGGCGCTGGGCCGGCCCTATCGCCCCTTCGAGTCGAGCGGCCAGGTCGATGCGGAGACCCTGCGCAGCGTCGAGATGGGTTATTTCGGCCACCTGCGCGACTGGGGCATGACGCTCGACGTGCGCCTGTTCGACGAGCGCCTGAGCCGGCAGATTGTCACCCGGACGCGCTCCGCCGCCGAGGTGCTGGCGGGCAGGGGTGTTGTGGACTTCGTCAACGCGGGCGCTTTCAGTACCTCGGGGCTGGAGTATCAGCTGCGCTGGAAGCCGAACGACGGCGCGGAACTTTGGCTCAACCAGGCGTTCCAGAACACCCGCCGGAACAACGGCGAGGACGGGCCGTTCGCGCCGGCGCGGGCGACCACCCTGGCGTGGTTCCAGAAACTGCCGCAGGGGTTCGATCTGGTCGCCATCTTCCAGACGCTGGGAGCCCTGTCGTGGCAAAAGCGGCAGGATGCGCTGCCCAGCCGGCAGCGGCTCGACCTGCGCCTGGCGAAACGCTTCCTGCTGGGCAACACCCGCGCCGAAGCCGCAGTGGCGGTGCAGGCCGCCAACGGCAGTCAGCCGGCCCACCAGGGGGACAGCGGCTTCGCTCTGGAACGCCGCGCCTACGCCAGCCTGCGTTTCGAACTCTGACCATGCCGCGCTTTTTCCGCTCCTTCGCCCTCGCCTGCCTGGTCTATATGACTTTGGTATTAGAGGCGGCGGCCGGCCCGCGCCTCTGGGTGGCGCTGGCGGAAGAAGGCGGCGCGCATGCCGAGGCGGCGGCGACGCTCGAGGAGGAGCTGGCGGGGGCCTTCGATCTCGAAATCGGCCACTGGCGGACGCTGTTCGGCGGGCGCAGCGCGGCGCCCGACCTGATCGTCGCAGTCGGCGTCGCCGCCCTCGACGGCGTGCTCGAGAGCCTCGGCCGGCGGGACGATTCATGGGCGCGCGTTCCCCTGCTGGCGACCATGACGCCCCAGGCGGTGTTCCAGGCGCGCCGGGCCGCGCCCGTCATCGGGCCGCGGCAATTTTCCGCCGCCCTGATCGACCAGCCGTTCGCCAGGCAGCTTGCCCTGATCCGGCTCGCCCTGCCTCAGCATCGGCGCGTCGGCGTTCTCGCCGGCCCGCAGACCCGGCCGTTCCTCGGCGCGCTGGAAAAGGAGGGACTGGCGCGCGGACTCGGCCTATACGCCAGCCGGCCGGTCGGCGCCGCCGACGAGATTTACCCGGCGTTGCGTGGCGCGCTCGACGAGTCGGACGTCATTCTCGCCCTGCCCGATCCGCTCATCTACAACAGCGCCAGCCTGCAGAACATCCTGCTCGCCACCTATCGCGCGCGCACGCCGCTGGTCGCCTTTTCGCCCGCTTACGTCCGGGCCGGCGCGACGCTGGCGCTGTATTCGACGCCGGCCCAGCTGGCGCGCGGCGCCGCCGCCATGGTGCGCCAATGGCACGCCGGACGGAGCCTGCCGCCGGCGCAAAAACCCCGGGAGTTCGAGGTGGCGGTGAACGCGCGCGTGGCCGCTTCGCTGAACCTGTCGATCGAACCGCCTGCGGCGCTTGCCGCCGAACTGCGCCGTCTGGAGGGAAGACCATGATGATTTTGCGCCTGGGGATACGCGGCCGCCTGATGTTGAGCGCCGTGCTGCCGGCCGTTTCCATGGTGTTGATCCTGGCGGCGGCGTTCCTCAACCACTTCGACGAGAGCATGGAACGCAGCTTCGAGGAACGCAGCCTGGCGATCGCGCGCCAGATCGGCGCGGCCTCAGAATATGCCCTTTTCAGCGGCAGCATCGAGAGCCTCCACCGCGTCGCCGAGGGGACCCGCCAGGCCGATCCGGCCATCATGGCGGTGAGCGTCCTGGACCGCCACGGCCGCACCATCGTGCATTCCGGCGTCGCGCCGCGCCGTGCGCTGCCGCCGTCCGACAGCGTGCAGATCCACAAGGGCGAGGAGGCGATGACCCTGCAGATGCCGATCGTAAAAGCCGCACTGCTGCTGAAGGACGAAAGGGACGTCTGGCATGCCGGCCGGGGCGATCTGCGCCCGCCCGCGGCCAGCGGGCACGTGCGCGTCGAGATCTCGCGCGCCGAGCTATCCACGCGCAAGCGCGAGATGATCCAGGTCACCCTGGCGATCATGTTGGGCGGCATGCTGCTGACCGGCTGGTTGGCGCTGCGCATGGCGGGCAAGGTGCTCCCCTCGCTCGACAAGACCCAGCGGGAACTGCGGCGCCAGAAGGAATACGCCGAACTGCTCGCCCGCACCGATGCGCTGACCGGGCTGGCCAACCGGCGCGCCTTCGACGAGGCGGCGGAACAGGAAGTGCAGCGCGCCCTGCGCTACAACACCCCGCTGGCGCTGGTGCTGGCCGACATCGACCGGTTCAAGGGAATCAACGATCGTCACGGCCATGACGTGGGCGACCGGTTCTTGCAGCATTTCGCCCAGATTCTGTCGCACTCGGTGCGCACCATCGACCTGGTGGGCCGCTGGGGCGGGGAGGAATTCGCCGTCCTGATGCCGGGCACCGACCTCGAAGAGGCGGCGCGCGCGGCGGAACGCATGCGCCAGGCGGTCCGGCTCGCCGAGCCGCCGCTCGGCGAGCCGGATTGCGGTTATACCGTGAGCTTCGGCGTCGCCGCGTTCCGCACCGAAACGCCGACGATGGCCTCCCTGCTCGGGCGCGCCGATGCGGCGCTCTACCGGGCCAAGGCCGACGGGCGCGACCGGGTCGAGCGCGGGTGAGGCTGGCGTGCAACGCCTTACGCGCCGACCATCGCCGCCGGCGTTCGATCGACCGGCGGCTGGCCGAGGTCGGCGCTGCGGGGTTAGGTCAAGCGCAGGCGGCGGAGAATCTCCAGCGCCGGCGCGGACTGGTTCAGCGTGTAAAAGTGCAGGCCGGGAGCGCCCAGATCGATGAGACGCTCGCACAGCGCACTCACCACGTCGAGGCCAAAGGCGCGGATCGACTCCGCGTCGTCGCCGAAGCTCTCGAACTTTCTCCGCATCCAGCGCGGAATCTCGGCGCCGCTGCTGTCGGCGAAGCGGGCCAGCTTGGCGAAGCCGGCGATCGGCATGATGCCCGGCACGATCGGAATCGTGACGCCCAGGGCGCGCGCCGCATCCACGAAGTGGGCGTAGGCGTCGGCGTTGTAGAAGAACTGGGTGATCGCGCCGTCGGCGCCGGCCTCGACCTTGCGCCTGAAGGCGAGCAGATCGTCGCGCGGGCTTTTCGCCTGCGGATGCCATTCGGGATAGGCGGCAACCTCGATGCGGAAATGAGCGCCGGTTTCGGCGCGAACGAACTCGACCAGCTCGTTGGCGTGGCGGAACTCGCCGGCATCCGCCATGCCCGAGGGCAGGTCGCCGCGCAAGGCGACGAGACGGTGGATGCCGTGGTCGCGGTAGTCGCGCAGGATCCGGCGTATGCCCGTGCGCGTCGAGCCGATGCAGGACAGATGCGGCGCGGCGGGGCGGCCCTCGGCGGCGATTTCCATAACCGTGTCGAAGGTGCGCTCGCGCGTCGAGCCGCCGGCGCCGTAGGTGACGGAGAAGAAGGTCGGCCCGGCCGCGGCGAGCTTCTCCCGCGCGCAGCGCAGCTTGGCGACCCCCTCGGCGGTCTGCGGCGGAAAGAACTCGAAGGAAATCTCGACGGGATTCGTGGCAGACATGGAAAGTCCCGTCAATACCGGTAGTGCGCCGACTTGTACGGGCCGTTCTTCGGCACGCCGATGTAGGCGGCTTGGCTGTCGGTCAGTTCGGTCAGCTGCGCGTTGAGCTTCCTGAGCTGGAGGCGCGCCACCTTCTCGTCGAGGTGCTTGGGCAGCGTGTAGACGCCCACCGGGTAGTCGGCGTTCTTCGTGAACAGCTCGATCTGCGCGATGGTCTGGTTGGCGAAGGACGAGGACATCACATAGCTCGGATGGCCGGTGGCGCAGCCGAGATTCACCAGGCGGCCCTTGGCCAGCAGGATGATGCGCTTGCCATCCGGAAAGATCACGTGGTCGACCTGCGGCTTGATCTCCTCCCACTGGTATTTCTCGATGGAGGCGACGTCGATCTCGTTGTCGAAGTGGCCGATGTTGCAGACGATGGCCTGATCCTTCATCTTCGCCATGTGGTCGTGGTTGATGACATGGTAGTTGCCGGTGGCGGTCACGAAGATGTCGGCCTTGTCCGCCGCGTAGTCCATGGTGACGACGCGGTAGCCTTCCATCGCCGCCTGCAGCGCGCAGATCGGGTCGATTTCGGTGACCCACACTTGCGCCGACAGGGCGCGCATCGCCTGCGCCGAACCCTTGCCGACGTCGCCATAGCCGGCGATCAGCGCGACCTTGCCGGCGATCATCACGTCGGTGGCGCGCTTGATGCCGTCCACCAGCGATTCGCGGCAGCCGTAAAGGTTGTCGAACTTGGACTTGGTCACCGAGTCGTTCACGTTGATCGCCGGGATCTTGAGGTCGCCGCGCTCGTGCATCTGGTAGAGGCGATGCACGCCGGTGGTGGTCTCCTCGGTGACGCCCTTGATCTGGGCGAGGCGCGTCGAGTACCACTTGGGGTCTTGCGCGAGCTTGGCCTTGATCGCGGCGAACAAAATGGTCTCTTCCTCGGAAGTCGGCGCTGACAGGACGGCACTGTCCCTCTCCGCCTTGCTGCCGAGGTGCAGCAGCAGCGTGGCGTCGCCGCCGTCGTCGAGGATCATGTTCGAGTAGCCGCCCTCATTGCCATCAACCGAGGGCCACTCGAAGATGCGGTGGGTGTAGTCCCAGTAGTCGGTCAGCGACTCGCCCTTGACGGCGAAGACGGCGATGCCGTCCCTGGCGATGGCGGCGGCGGCGTGGTCCTGGGTCGAGAAGATGTTGCACGAAGCCCAGCGTACTTCGGCGCCCAGCGCCGTCAGCGTCTCGATCAGCACGGCGGTCTGGATGGTCATGTGCAGCGAGCCGGCGATGCGCGCGCCCTTGAGCGGCTGGGCTTTGGCGTATTCCTCGCGGATCGCCATCAGGCCGGGCATCTCGGTCTCGGCGATCTTGATTTCCTTGCGGCCCCAGTCGGCCAGATTCATGTCGGCCACTATGTAGTCGGCATGGTCGGTCATGGCGATTCTCCATTCATAGGCAATGAATGAGCGCCGTTCCCATGAGACTGCGCGGCGAGCCTGACAGTGGGATCACTGCTGCAGCGCCCCTCGCCGCGCGTCGCGTCATTCTACAGGCCCGCATCCGATCTCAGCGCGAGCGCCTTGTCGGTCGCTTCCCAGGTGAATTCCGGCTCGTCGCGGCCGAAGTGGCCGTAGGCGGCGGTCTTCTCGTAGATCGGGCGCAGCAGGTCGAGCATGTTGACGATGCCCTTCGGCCGCAGGTCGAAGTGCTTCTTGACCAGCTCGGCGATGGTCGCGTCGGAGACCTTGCCGGTGCCGAAGGTGGTGACCCAGACCGAGGTCGGTTGGGCGACGCCGATCGCGTAGGAGACTTGTACCTGGCAGCGCGTGGCCAGCCCGGCGGCGACGATGTTCTTCGCCACGTAGCGGCCGGCATAGGCGGCCGAGCGGTCGACCTTGGACGGATCCTTGCCGGAGAAGGCGCCGCCGCCGTGCGGGCAGGCGCCGCCGTAGGTGTCGACGATGATCTTGCGGCCGGTCAGGCCGCAATCCCCTTGGGGCCCACCCACGACGAAGCGGCCGGTCGGATTGACGAGATACTTGATCTCGCCCTTGACCAGAGCCTTCGGCAGGATCGGCTTGATGATCTCCTCGATCACCGCCGCGCGGATGTCCTCCAGCGACATCTCCGGCGCATGCTGGGTCGAGATGACCACGGTGTCGATGGCGTCCGGCTGGCCGTCCGCGTAGCGCACGGTGACCTGGCTCTTGGCGTCCGGGCGCAGCCAGGGCAGACGGCCGTCCTTGCGCAGCATGGCCTGGCGTTCCATCAGGCGGTGCGACAGCCAGATCGGCAGCGGCATCAGGGCGGGCGTCTCGTTGCAGGCGTAGCCGAACATCAGGCCCTGGTCGCCGGCGCCCTGGTCGAGGTTGTTGTCGTAGGCCTTGTTGACGCCCTGGGCGATGTCGGGCGACTGCTTGTCGTAGGCCACCAGCACCGCGCAGCCCTTGTAGTCGATGCCGTATTCGGTGTTGTCGTAGCCGATGCGCTTGATGGTGTTGCGCGCGACGCCGATGTAATCGACATTGGCGCTGGTGGTGATCTCGCCGGCCAGCACGACCAGGCCGGTGTTGCACAGCGTCTCGGCGGCGACGCGCGAGTGCGCATCCTGGGCCAGGATGGCGTCGAGGATGGCGTCGGAAATCTGGTCGGCGACCTTGTCCGGATGGCCTTCGGACACGGATTCCGAGGTGAAGAAATACTGGTTGGACATGCTGGCTCCTAGGTTGCTCCCCGCGGTTTCGGTCGTCGGACCGGCTCGGGGGATCGGAGCGGGCGACGCTTTAGCGGAATTTTTCTTTCGCCCCGCAAGTTGTCCTGTTAACTCGGCGAATGCGATAATTCTATCGTTTCGTGATTGCGGGTCAAATTTCCATGCTCAGGGCAGGCGTGATCGGGGTCGGATACCTCGGGCGGTTCCACGCGCAAAAATATGCGACGCTTGCCGGCGTGCAACTGGTCGGCGTGGCGGACGCCAGCGCGGCCGCGGCGCAGCGTGTCGCCGGGGAGCTGGGCTGTGCCGCCTTCACCGACTTTCGCGCGCTGCTGCCCCGGGTCGATCTGCTCTCCATCGCCAGCACGACCGAGACGCACCACGCCATCGCGCTGGCCTGCCTCGAAGCCGGCAAGCACGTGCTGGTCGAGAAACCCATCACGGTCACGGTGGCCGAGGCCGAATCGCTCGTGGCCGCCGCGCGCGCGCGCGGCCTGCGACTTCAGGTCGGCCATATCGAGCGCTTCAGCCCCGTCTGGCGCGCGATCGAGGGGCGCATCCACCGGCCGCTCTTCATCGAGGCGCACCGCATGGCCCCCTTCAAGCCGCGCGGCACCGACGTGTCGGTGGTGCTCGACCTGATGATCCACGACATCGATCTCGTACTCGACAAGGTCGACAGCCCGATCGCCGAGTTGCGCGCCAACGGCGCGGCGGTGCTCACCGACCGCACCGATATCGCCAACGCCCGCATCGAGTTCGCCAACGGCTGCACCGCCAATCTCACCGCCAGCCGCGTCTCCCTGAGCGTGATGCGCAAGATGCGCCTGTTCCAGCCCGACGGCTATCTGGCCATCGACTTTCAGGAACGCCGCGTGAGCTTCGGTCGCAAGGCCGAGGGCGATCCGCCCATCGTTGCCGAGGCCATCGAGATTCCCGCCGGTGACGCCCTGCTGGGCGAGGTCTGCGCCTTCGTCGAGGCGGTGCGTTCGGGCAGCCGGCCGGTGGTGGGCGGCGAGGACGGCCGGCGGGCGCTCGAAGTGGCGCTCGAAGTCAGTCGGCTGATCGGGCTGCGCCCGCACTCCGGATAAGGAAAAACAATGAACATTCCCATGGTGAATCTGAAAGCCGAATACGAGCGACTGCGGGCCGAGATCGAACCGGCGCTGCTGGCGGCGCTGGCGGCCGCCCATTACATCAACGGCCCCAACGTCAAGGCCTTCGAGGCCGAGGCCGCCGCCTATTGCGGCGTGCGCCACGCCATCGCCTGCGCCTCGGGCACCGACGCCCTCCTGCTGGCCTATCGCGCCTGCGGCATCGGGCCCGGCGATGAGGTCATCACCACGCCCTTCACCTTCGTCGCCACCGCCTCCGCCGTGTGCATGACGGGCGCGCGCCCGGTGTTCGTCGACATCGACCCGCGCAGCTTCAATCTCGACGTCGATCGGGTCGCTGCCGCCCTCACGCCCAGGACGCGCGCCATCGTGCCCGTGCATCTGTTCGGCCAGCCGGCGGACCTGGCTCCGCTCCGGGCCCTGTGCGAGGCGCACGGCCTGAAGCTGATCGAGGATTTCGCCCAGAGCTTCGGCGCCGACTACGGCGGGCGCAAGTCCGGCGCCTACGGCGACATCGGCTGCACCTCGTTCTATCCGTCGAAAAATCTCTCGGCTTTCGGCGATGGCGGCCTGGTCATCACCGACGACGAGGCGCTGGCCGCCGAGCTGCGGGTGCTCGCCTCCCACGGTTCAAGGGTGCGTTACCACCACGACGTGCTGGGCTACAACAGCCGGCTGGACGAGCTTCAGGCCGTCATCCTGCGCGCCAAACTGCCGCACATCGACGACTTCAACCGCCGCCGCCGCGCCCACGCCGCCGCCTACAACGCGGCGCTGGCCGGGCTGCCCGGCCTCGTCACGCCCGTCGAGGACGGACTGGGCCTGCATGTCTTCCACCAATACACGCTGCTCACCGACCGGCGCGAAACCCTCCAGTCGGCCCTCAATGCCAAAGGCATCGCCAGCGCCATCTACTACCCCGTGCCGCTGCACCGCCAGCCGATGTTCCAGAGCCTGTGCGCAGGGCAGCGCCTGCCCGTGGCCGAGGCCGTGGCGGCCCGCTGTCTCTCCCTGCCCATTGCCCCGCTGCTCACCCCGGACGAGCTCGGGCTCATCGCGCAGACGATCCGCGCGGCCCTGGCATGATCCACGCGCGCGCCCTGATCGCCCCCGGCGCCCGGCTGGCGGCCGAGGTCGAGGTCGGCCCCTTCGCCGTGATCGAGGACGACGTCGAGATCGGTGCGCGCTGCCGCATCGCCGCCCACGCCGTCATCAAGCGCGGCACGCGCCTGGGCTGCGACAACCTCGTCTATGAACACGCCGTGATCGGCGGCGAGCCGCAGGACATGAAGTTCGACCCGACCTGCGAAAGCTTCACCGTGATCGGCGCGGGCGGCCGCTTCCGCGAGGGCGTTACGATCCACCGCGGCTCGCGGCCGGGCAGCGCCACGCGGGTGGGCGACGGCTGCTTCCTGATGGCCTACACCCACGTCGCCCACGACTGTGTCGTCGGCAACCAGGTCGTCATGGCCAACACCGCCGGACTCGCCGGCGAGGTGACGGTGGCCGACCGGGCCTTCATCTCCGCCGCCGTCACCGTACATCAGTTCTGCCGCATCGGCCGCAACGCCATGATCGGACTGTCGGCCAAGGTGGTGCAGGACGCCCTGCCGTTTTGCATCACCGACGGCAATCCCGGCCGGGCGCGCGGGCTCAATCTCGTCGGCCTGCGCCGGGGAGGCTTTGCGCCCCAGGAAATCCAGGCCCTCAAGGCGGCCTACCGCCTCCTCTATTCGGGGGGCATCTCCCTGGCCGAGGCCATGAAACGCATGGCCGACATGGGCTCGCCGGCGGTGGCCGAACTGAAGGCCTTCATCGAGGGCAGTCGCCGCGGGTTCGCCCATCCGCGCTGATGGCCCTGCTGTTCCGGTTCCTGTTCCGCCTGCTTGCCAGGCTGCCCCTGGCAGCGTTGCACAATCTCGGCGCCCTGGCGGGCTGGCTCATCTTCGCCGCCTCGCCTGCCTATCGTCGCCATCTGGGCGAGAACATGACCCAGGCCGGCGTCCCGGCGCAGCGGCGCGCCGCCATCGCCGAGGCCGGCAAGACCCTCCTCGAACTGCCCTTCCTCTGGCTGCGGCCCAAAGCCGATGTGACCGAGCAGGTCGTGCGGGTGACGGGCTGGGAGTTCGTCGAGGCGGCCTGGGCTTCCGGTCGCGGCATCCTGTTCCTGACGCCCCATCTGGGCTGCTTCGAGATCGCCGCCCAGTACTATGCCGAGCGGCGTCCGCTCACCGTGCTGTATCGCCGGCCCAGGCAGGGCTGGCTCGCGGAGCTGATCGAGTTCGGCCGGGGCGCCCGTTGCAAGCTGGCCGCGGCGGACCTGGGCGGCGTGCGCAGGCTGATCCGGGCGCTGAAGGCGGGCGAAGCGGTCGGCGTCCTGCCCGATCAGGCGCCCGCGGCGGGAGAGGGCGTCTGGGCGCCGTTTTTCGGCCGACCGGCCTACACCATGACGCTCGCCCCTCGGCTCGCACAGGCGGGCGTGGCGGTGATCTTCGCCTACGCCGAGCGCTTGCCCTACGGCGCGGGTTATCACTTGAAACTCTTTCCGCCGGCCGGGCCGATCGAGACGCCCGCCGACGTCAATCGCGAAATCGAGCGGCTGGTGCGGATGTGCCCGGCGCAATATCTGTGGGGCTACAACCGCTACAAGCGTCCCGCCGGCGCGCCTCCCGCGCCGCAGCCATGACCCGCCTCGCCCTTGCCTTGATGTGGCTCGTGCATTTCCTGCCGATTTCCTGGCAGGCGGCGCTCGGTCGCGCGCTCGGCCGCGTCCTGTTCGCGCTGCTGACGGAGCGTCGCCGGGTGACGCTCGCGAATCTGGGCTGGTGTTTCCCTGCCCTGCCGGAGGCGGAAAAGTCGGCGCTGGCGCGACGGCACTTCGAGGCCTTCGGCCGCAGCTTCGTCGAGCATGGGTTTCTGTGGTGGGCATCGCCCGAACGCATCCGCCGGTCGGTGCGCATCGAGCACCCGGAGCGCCTGGCCGCCCTCAAGGGCAGGCCGTTGCTGTTGCTGGTACCCCATTTCGTCGGACTCGACGCGGCCTGGACGCGCCTGTCGCTGGAACACGACATGGCGGGAATCTACGCCAAGCAGAAGAACCCCGTCTTCAATGCCGCCTTGCGCAAGGGCCGCGCGCGTTTCGGCCGGTCGATCATGCTCTCGCGGCAGGACGGCACGCGCCGCGGCATCAGGGCGATCCAGTCGGGCTACCCGTTTTTCTACCTGCCGGACATGGACTACGGTGCGCGCGACTCGATCTTCGTGCCGTTTTTCGGCGTGCCGGCGGCCACCATCACCGGCCTGTCCCGGCTGGCGCGCCTCACCGGCGCGGCCGTCCTGCCGGTGATCGCCCGCATGACCCGGGACGGCTACGTGATCGAGATCGGCACGGCCTGGACGGATTTTCCCGGCGCGGGAATCGAGGCGGACACGCGCCGCATGAACGCCTTCATCGAGGCGGAGATCCTGCGCTTTCCCGAACAGTACCTGTGGATGCACAAGCGCTTCAAGACCCGCCCGGCCGGGGAAAAGCGGCCGTATTGATCGCTTTTTGCGCAACGCCGGCCCCGCGGGGCGGTATATTCTCGCGCGATGAAAGTCCGCTTCACGAAAATGCACGGGCTGGGCAACGATTTCGTCGTGCTCGACGCCGTGCGCCAATCCTTCGTGCCCACTCCCGCGCAGGCAAGGTGGCTGGCCGATCGGCATTTCGGCATCGGCTGCGATCAGGTTCTGGTGGTCGAACCGCCGGGACTCGAGGGCGCGGATTTCCGCTACCGCATCTTCAACGCCGACGGCGGCGAAGTCGAGCAATGCGGCAACGGCGCGCGTTGTTTTGTCCGTTTCGTGCATGAGCAGGGTCTGACCGCCAAGCGCGAGATCCGGGTCGAGACCCTGGCCGGCATCATCGTGCCGCGCCTCGAGGACAACGGCCAGGTCACGGTGGATATGGGCGTGCCGCGTTTCGCGCCCGCCGCCATTCCGTTTCTGACCGACAGCGACGAGCTGGTGCAGACGCTCGAGTTCGCCGGCCGCCGCGCGGCGATCAGCGTCGTCTCGCTGGGCAACCCGCATGCCGTGCAGGTCGTCGACAGTGTCGAGATCGCGCCGGTGGGGCGCGACGGCCCGCTGATCGAGGGCCACCCGCGCTTCCCCAAGCGCGTCAACGCCGGCTTCATGGAGGTGGTCGCCCGCCATGCGATTCGCCTGCGGGTCTATGAGCGCGGCGCGGGCGAGACCCTCGCGTGCGGCACCGGCGCCTGCGCCGCCGCGGTGACCGGCATCCGCCGCGGCCTGCTCGATGCGCCGGTGCGGGTGGCCACGCGCGGCGGAGAACTGACCGTCGCCTGGGGCGGCCCGTCCCGTCCGGTGCTGCTGACCGGCCCGGCCGTCACGGTATTCACCGGCGAAATCGCCATTCCAGAATTGTCCGAGGAAATCAAATGACGCTTGCCGCCAAAGAGGTCGCCCAATACCTGAAGGATCACCCCGATTTCTTCAACCAGTATGCGGAGACGCTTGCGCAGATCGCGATCCCCGATCCGCACGGCGGCCGCGCCGTGTCGATCACCGAGCGGCAGATCGGCGCGCTGCGCGACCAGGTGCGCCGCCTCGAAGGCCGGCTGACCGAGTTGCTGCGCTGCGGCGAAGAAAACGACGTGCTGTCGGGCAAAACCCAGCGTCTCGCCGTCGCCCTGGCCGGCGCCGCCGATTTCGACAGCGTCCTGCTCGCGCTGTATGCCCATCTGGGCAGCAGCTTCGCCGTGCCGCATGTCGCGGTGCGGCTGTGGGACATTGCCGGCGCCCGGCAAGCGCCCGAATGCGAGCCGCTCGGCGCGCCGGCGCAGGAATTCGTGCGTGCCATGAAGCAGCCCTATTGCGGCCCCGGCAGCGGGCCGGACGTCGAAGCCTGGTTCGGCCCGGAGGGCGCCCACGTCCGCTCGGTGGCCCTCGTCGCGCTGCGCGAGGGCGAGCAGACCTTCGGCCTGATCGCCCTCGGCAGCGAGGAGGGGCAGCGCTTCTACTCCGACATGGGCACGCTCTACCTCGAGCGCATCGGCGCGCTGGCCGCGGCGGCGCTGATCCGCACCAACACCCGAGCCGGGTAGATGGTCGACCCGTCGGTCGAACGTTTTCTCGATGAGCTCGGTCATCAGCGCCGGGTCAGCGCGCATACCATCGCGGCCTATCGCCGCGACCTCGCCGTCCTGCGGGAGGCCGCGGGCGAGCGGCCGCTGGCCGCGCTGCAATCCCACGAGCTGCGCCGCCAGGCCATGCGCCTGCACGGCCAGGGGCGCTCGCCGCGTTCGCTGGCGCGCATGCTGTCGGCCTGGCGCAGCTACTACCGCTGGCTGGCCCGACAGGCCGGGAGCGGGCACGATCCCTGCGCCGGCCTGCGCGCGCCCAGACGTTCCCGCCCGCTGCCCAAGGCCCTGAGGCCGGATCAGGCCGCCGCCCTGCTCGACGGGACGCCCGCCGCCGGCCCGCTCGCGCTGCGCGACCGGGCGATGTTCGAGCTGTTCTACTCTTCCGGCCTGCGGCTCGCGGAACTGGTGTCGATGAATCTGGCGGAGAATCTGGATCTGGCCGCAGGCGCGGCCACCGTGACCGGCAAGCGCGGCAAGACGCGCAGCGTGCCGGTCGGCGCGCGGGCCGGGGAAGCCCTTGCGGCCTGGCTCGCCGTGCGCGGCGCCCTCGCCGCCGGCGCCGAGCCGGCGCTGTTCGTGAGCCGGCGCGGCAGGCGCCTCGGCGCGCGCGCGGTCGAGCTGCGCCTGGCCCGCTGGGCGAAGGACAGCGGCCTCGGCATGCATGTCCATCCGCACATGCTGCGCCATTCGTGCGCCTCGCACCTCCTGCAATCTTCGGGCGACCTGCGCGCCGTGCAGGAGATGCTCGGCCACGCCAGCGTCGCCACCACGCAGATCTACACGCATCTGGACTTCCAGCATCTGGCCCGGGTCTATGACGCGGCGCATCCGCGCGCGCGCAAGAAATGACCGCCACGCTGCACCTCCAGCCCGGCGGGGAACGTGCGCTGTTGCGGCGTCATCCCTGGCTCTTCGAGACCGCGGTCGCGCGGCTGGAGGGCCCGGCGCGCGCCGGCGACACGGTGGTGGTCGCCGCGGCCGACGGCCGGCCGCTGGCCCGGGCCGCCTGGTCCCCCGCCTCGAAGATTCGCGCGCGGGTCTGGAGTTTCGATCCGGCGGCCGCCATCGACCATGCCTTCTTCAAGCGGCGCATCGCCGCAGCCGTCGCCCGTCGCGCCGCGCTGCCCGAACTCGCCGGCCAGCAGGGCTTGCGGCTGATCCACGCCGAATCCGACGGCCTGCCCGGCGTGGTCGCCGATCGATATGCCGATGTCGTCGTCGTCCAGCTCACCGGCGCGGGCGCGGAAAAATGGCGCGCCGCCATCGTCGCTGGCCTCGTCAAGGCGACCGGCTGCGCCCGCGTTTATGAGCGATCCGACTCCGAGGTGCGCGGACTCGAAGGCCTGGCGCCGGCGACCGGCTGGCTTTACCCGGCGCCCCTCCCCCCTGGCGGGGGCGGGATCGAGGGAGGGGGGGCGCCCGTTTTGATCGCGGAGCACGGAGCGCTCTACGCGGTCGATATCGTCGCCGGCCACAAGACCGGCTTCTACCTCGACCAGCGCGACAACCGCAGGATGCTGGCGCAACTGGCGGCCGGCAAGCGCGTGCTCAACTGCTTCTGCTACACCGGCGGCTTCAGCTTGCAGGCGCTGGCGGGCGGCGCCGCCCACGTGCTTTCCATCGACAGTTCGCAACCCGCGCTCGACCGCGCGGCAGCGAACCTCGCGCTCAATCCGCAGCTCGATGCTTCACGCGCGGAATGGCGCTGCGCCAATGTCTTCGACGAACTGCGCAGGCTGAAGGCAGCGGGCGAAACCTTCGATCTGATCGTGCTCGACCCGCCCAAGTTCGCGCCCTCGGCCAGCCACGCCGAGCGCGCCAGCCGCGCCTACAAGGACATCAACCTGCTCGGCTTCAAGCTGCTCGCGCCGGGCGGGCTGCTGATGACCTATTCCTGCTCGGGCGGCATCGGCATCGAACTGTTCCAGAAGATCGTCGCCGGCGCGGCCTGCGACGCCGGCCGAGAAACGAGTAGAAGCGCGCGCATCGTCAGGCGCCTGCAGGGCGCCGCCGACCATCCGGTCGACCTCGCGTTTCCCGAGGGCGAATACCTCAAGGGGTTGCTGCTGCAGGTCGACTGAAAGTCGGCGCCGTCCCGCCGGGACCGACTTTCACTTTTTCTTCCTCGGTTCCTCGTAGGGCGCCACCTTGTCCACCGTGAGGCTGTAGCCGGCCACGCCCCACTGCGTGTCGCTGCGCCGCACGCCGAAGACGCCATAGGTCCAGATCGGCGCCATCATCCTGACGCCGGCAAGCGGCCGGCCGGATTTGGCGTGGATGATCTGGTTGGCGGGCGGCGGCGGGGTGTGGATGCAGGCGCCGAAGTAGGGGACGATGAGGAATTCCGTCACCTTGTCGCCCTGGCGTTCGAGCGGCAGGGCGAAGCCGGCGATGCGCGCCTTCTTGCCGTGAAAGGCCGGATCGACGGGGGCGGCGTCCCAGATCTTGCGCAGCCGTTCCAGCGCGGCGATGGCGCGCGGGTCGGCGTCATCGAGCGAGGCGAAGTCGAGGTCCTTGAACTCGGCGCTCGGATCCCAGCCTTGCGGCACGAGAGCTTCCCACCTGACCTCCGGCCAGGGCTCGCGCGCACAGACGGCGGGCGCCGCGAGGAGAGCCGCCAGCAGCAGCAAGAGCAGGCGCATGTTCAGTTCCTCGGCGTCAGCCCGTCCGCCAGCGCCATGCGCCAGGCGCGCCAGCCGGGGACGAGGCTGGCGCACAGGCTGGTGGCGAGGATGGACGCGAGCAGCGCCCATTCGTTGCCCGCCGGCGGGCGCAGGGAAAGGACGATGCCGAAGTGCGCCTGGACCAGCGGTGCGCCGGCGGCGATGCCGGCCGCCAGCAGCAGGCAGCCGAGGAGCACGCCGAGCGTCGCGATCAGCAGGCCCTCGCCGGTGAGCATCAGGAAGATGTCGCGCGGGCCGGCGCCGAGCGCGCGCAGGATGGCAAGCTCGCGGCGGCGTTCGTTCAGGCCGGCGAGCAGCGTGGCCGTCAGGCCGGCCAGCCCGACCAGCACGACCAGGGCCGCCAGGGCGAACAGGGTGCGCTCGACCAGGGCGAGCGTCTGCCACAACTCGTCGAGGGCCACGCCAGGCATTACGGCGAGCAGCGGTTCGTCCGGCCAGCTGTTGATGTGACGCTGCAGGCGGAAGACGTCGGGGCGGTTCTTGAGCCCGACCAGCACGGCGGTGACTTCCTTCGGTTGCAGATCGAACTTGCGCACGTGCTCGGCGGGAATCGAGAATCCCGGCAGCGGGGCGCCGCCCATCCAGTCGAGGTGCACGGCGGTGATGGCTTCGAGACTGACGTGCACGCTGCGGTCGACGGGGGTGCCGGTGGGGGCGAGAATGCCGACGACGCTGAAGGGCTTGTCGGCGTGCTCCGGCCCCAGCGCCGCCATGCCGTGCGTGATGACGATGGAATCGCCGCGGCGGTGGCCGAGCTGGCGCGCCACCTCGCTGCCCAGCACCGCCTCGAACACCCCGTCGACCGTGCCGGCGAAGGGCCGGCCGGCGGCGAAGGCGAGCGGGCGGGCGTCGGCGTAGCGCAGCCGCGCGAAATACTCGGCGGTGGTGCCGACGACCGGAAAGCCGCGCAGGTTGTCGCCCAGGCTGAGGGGCACGGCCCAGTCTACGGCCGGATGCGCGGCGATTCCGGTGTAACTCTCCCAGCGGATGTTGTTGGTCGCGCTGCCGGAGCGGAAAACGGCGTAGAGCATCAGCTGCACGCCGCCGGTGCGCGCGCCGACGACCAGGTCGACGCCCGAGATCGACTGGGCGAAGCTGGCGCGCGCGTCATGGCGGACGCGCTCGACGGCGAGGAGGAGCGCGGCGGCCAGCGCGATGGCGACGAGCGCGATGCCGAGCGTGAGACGGCGCGCCCAGGCGCTTTGCAGCGCGAGCAGGAGCACAGCCCTCATACCGTTCCCTCCGCCGCGGCGCGGTTGATGGCGGCGAGCGCAACGACGCGGTCGAAGCGGGCGGTCAGGCGCGCATCGTGGCTGACGAACAGCAGCGTGGCGCCGCTGGCAGCGCTTTCCGTCAGCAGCAGGTCGATGAAGGCCCGCTGGCGTTCCGCGTCGAGCGCCGCGGTCGGCTCGTCGGCGATAAGGATTTCGGGCCGGCCGATCAGCGCGCGCGCGGCGGCGACGCGCTGCTGCTGGCCGACCGAGAGCGCAGCGGCGGGTTTGCGCCACAGCGCGGGCGCCAGGTCGAGGCGGGCCAGCAGCCGTTCGGCCTCCGCGCGCGGCCCCCCGGCGCTGTCGGCGCGCTGGCGCCGCCGCGCCGAGAATGTGCAGGGCAAAAGCGCATTGTCGAGGGCGGGCAGCCAGGGCAGCAGGTTGAACTGCTGGAAGACGAAACCGATGTGGTCGGCGCGAAATGCGTCGCGCGCACGCCCCGACAGGGGAACGATATCCCGGCCGAGCAGTTCGACGCGGCCGCGCTCGGGCACGGCGACGCCGCCGATGAGATTGAGCAGCGTACTCTTGCCGCTGCCCGACGGGCCGCAGAGGAAGACGCGCTCGCCTCCCGCCGCGTCGAAGCGAGGAATGTCGATGCAGGGCGCGGGCTGGCGCGGCCAGCGGAAGACGAGGTTTTCCAGCGCGACCATGATGCGCCCGGATCTACCAGGAGAGGACGGGCTTCTTGGGCGTAAGCCGCCGGGCCCCCTGGCCGACGGGGCCGACGCGCTGGGTTTCGAGGCGGTAGAGGCGCTTGAAGTGCTGGAACAGCGTTGTCCCGATGCTCTTGAGCGCGGCGGGGTTGGCGCAGCGGAAGACATAGTGCGCCCGCACGTCGGCATGCGCGCCGCCGGCGAACCGGGGCATCTCGAGCTCGACGGACTGGACTGCGCAGGCGGCGGCCGGCGTGGGTGCGAACAGGGCGGCGGCATCGCCGAAAAGCTTTTCGGCGTGGGCCAGCGCGTCTTTTTCCCTGGCGTTCCGCGGCGCGCGCTCGAAGCCGACGACGCTGTCGAGCGGCAACTCCAGCATCAGGGCGATGGTGTCGCCGTCGATGGCGACATCGAGCCTGCCTTCGCCGTGGACATGCTTGTGCTGGGCGACGGCGGGCAAGGACAGAAGGAGCGCGGCGGCGAGCGGGGCGAAGAATTTCATGAGTGGCCTCCGGGAGTCGGGTCAGTGGGCATGGCCGCCACCGAACGCCACGACGGCAAGGCCGGCGCCGAGCAGGAGGACGTGCCAGCCGATGCCGCGCTGTTCGCGCTTGAGGCGCGGCATCAGGTCGGCGATGGCGATGTAGACGAAACTCGCGGCGGCGATGACGATGATGACAGGCACCCAGTCGATGGCGCGTTCGAGCGCCAGGTAGCCGAGGATGCCGCCGAGCACCGAAACCAGGCTCGAAACCCCGTTCCAGAACAGCGCCCGGGTGCGCTGCCAGCCCGAGGCGAGCAGGATGGCGAAATCGCCCGCCTCCTGCGGCACCTCGTGCGCGATTACCGCGAAGGCCGCCGCCCAGCCCAGCGCCGGGTCGGCGAGGAAGGCCGCGGCGATCAGGAGACCGTCGGTGAAATTGTGGAAACCGTCGCCGACGAGGATGCCGACCGCCTCGCCCTCGCTCAGGCGGTGATGATCGTGGCTCCGGTCCTCGCAAAATTCCGCGCCGGAGGGACAGCCGCCGCTGCCGTGCGCATGGCGCCAGAGGGCGATTTTTTCCAGGGCGAAAAAACCGAGGATGCCTGCCAGCAGCACGGGAAAGGCTTCGTGCGGCGTCAGTCCCGCTTCGAGCGCTTCGGGCAGCAGGTGCAGCAGGGAGGTGGCCAGCAGCACGCCGATGGAAAAACTCACGGCGTAGGACAGCCATTTTTTCGGCACGCCGAACATGACCAGCGCCGCCGCCGCGAGGCTGAGAATACCGCCCAGCAGGCAGGCCAGTACGATTTGCATCAGCAGGGGCAGGGAGGTCATGGGGCGGTATTGTAATCGCTGGCGGCCGCCATCCGCCCGGCACGGGGTTGTCGGGACGGTAGAATGGGCCGTCCCCGTCATTGAGAAAGCAGGCATGGAGCAGTATCACGGCACCACCATTTTGTCGGCGCGCCGCGGCCCGGCGGTCGCCCTGGGCGGCGACGGCCAGGTGACGCTCGGCAACATCGTCGTCAAGAGCTCGGCGCGCAAAATCCGGCGCATCTACAACGACCGCATCCTGGCCGGGTTTGCCGGCGGCACCGCCGATGCCTTCACGCTGTTCGAGCGCTTCGAGGCCAAGCTGGAAAAGCACCAGGGCAATTTGCTGCGCTCGGCCGTCGAATTGGCCAAGGACTGGCGCACCGACCGCCTGCTGCGCCGCCTCGAGGCGATGCTGGCGCTGGCCGACCGCGAGAATTCGCTGATCATCACCGGCAACGGCGACGTGCTGGAGCCGGAGTTGGGCATCGTCGCCATCGGCAGCGGCGGCGCCTACGCCCAGGCCGCCGCGCGGGCGCTGCTGGAGAACACCGATCTGCCGCCCGCCGAGGTCGTCCGCAAGTCGCTGCAAATCGCCGGCGACCTGTGCATTTACACCAACCAGAATCACCTGATCGAGGTGCTGGAATGACCTCCCTGACCAGCCAGATGACGCCGGCGGAGATTGTCTCGGAACTCGACAAGCACATCGTCGGGCAGGGGCGCGCCAAGCGCGCCGTGGCCATCGCGCTGAGGAACCGCTGGCGCCGCGCCCAGGTGGCCGAGCCGCTGCGTTCGGAGATCACGCCGAAGAACATCCTGATGATCGGCCCGACCGGCGTCGGCAAGACCGAGATCGCCCGGCGGCTGGCGCGGCTGGCCAACGCGCCCTTCATCAAGGTGGAGGCGACCAAGTTCACCGAGGTCGGTTACGTCGGCCGCGACGTCGACACCATCATTCGCGACCTGGCCGAGACGGCGGTCAAGGACGAGCGCGAACGCGCCAAGCTGCGGGTGCGCGACCGCGCGCTGGACGCCGCCGAGGATCGCATCCTCGACGCTTTGCTGCCGCCCGCCCGCGGCGCGAATGTCGGCTTTGGCGAGACGGCGGTCGAGGAGACCGGCACGCGCCAGAAATTCAGGAAGAAGCTGCGCGAGGGCGAGCTCGACGACAAAGAGATCGAGATCGAGGTGGCCGCGCCGCTCCCCAGCATGGAAATCCTCGCCCCGCCGGGCATGGAGGACCTGACCCAGCAGCTGCAGGGCATGTTCCAGAATCTCGGCGGCGGGAAAAGACGCACGCGCAAGATGAGGATCCGCGATGCCTTGAAGGCGCTGGCCGAGGAGGAGGCGGCACGCCTGGTCAATGACGAGGAAATCAAGGCGACGGCGCTCAAGAATGTCGAGCAGAACGGCATCGTCTTCCTCGACGAGATGGACAAGATCGCTTCGCGCAGCGAGACGCAGGGGGCGGACGTGTCGCGCCAGGGCGTGCAGCGCGACCTGCTGCCCCTGGTCGAGGGCACCACGGTGTCGACCAAGTTCGGCATGATCAAGACCGATCACATCCTGTTCATCGCCAGCGGCGCCTTCCATTTCGCCCGGCCGTCCGACCTGATCCCCGAGCTGCAGGGCCGCTTCCCGATCCGGGTCGAACTCGATTCGCTCTCGGTCGACGACTTCGAGTGCATCCTGGTCCAGACCGATGCCTGCCTGACACGCCAGTACCAGGCCCTGCTCGGCACGGAAGGCATCCGCCTCGAGTTCACCGCCGCCGGCATCCGCCGCCTGGCCGAAATCGCCTTCGCGGTGAACGAGAGAACCGAGAACATCGGCGCCCGCCGGTTGTATACCGTGATGGAAAAACTGCTCGAGGAAGCCTCGTTCGCCGCCGCCGCGGCGACCGAATTGAGCGTCGATGCCGCCTATGTCGATGACCGCCTTGCCGAATTGTCCAGGCGCGAGGATCTCTCGCGCTACGTGCTGTGAAGACGCCGGCCGAAACGAACGCGCAACCGGACTGGGGCAGCCGGTATCCCAAGCTCGGCAGCCTGTTCGCCAAGACCGAACGGGGTTTTCCCGTCCATCTGGCTGACCGGCACGGGCCGGTGCTGCGGGAGATCGAGGCGGCGTGGGGCGCGGCCGAGTGCGTGCGCCTGCTCGACGATCTGGTGTTCTCCGATCGTCCCGGTCGCCTGGGCTTCACTTATGACGCGATGATCGAGCTTTTCGCGCTGAAGAACCACCATGATCGGCTCTATCCGCAATTCGTCGCCAACCCGTTCGACCCCTTTGCCGGCTTCGGCTCGGGCGAGCCGGAAGCCACCGTGCGGCCGCCGGCGGCCAAGCCGCCGGTCCGCTCTGCCGCCGGCGTCGCTGCCAGCGCCGCGCCGCGCGGTCGCGCGGGATGGCCGGAAGTCGCCAGTCTCGACGAACTGCGCAACCTGTTGAGGAAAAGGGTCGCGGGCGAGCGGGTGCCCGCCCGCGATCCGCGCCTCATCGTCGAGATCCTGAAGCAGCACGCGGCGCTTCCGGATGCCGAGCTCGATCGGGCGATCAAGCTCCAGGACGACGGGCAGGGCAAGAAACGCGAGCCGATCGGCAAGGTGTTGCTCAAGATGGGCGTCGTCGATGAAGAATCCGTGGTCCGCTCCCTCTGTTTGCAGTTCGGCGTGTTCATGGTCAACCTGCAGCGTTTCCAGGTCGAGGCGCAGACCGTGCGCCTGCTTTCCGCTGAGGTCGCCCGTAGCCTGCGGGCGATCCCGGTGGCGGATCTCGATGGCACGCTGTTCCTCGCCGTCGAGAATCCCTTCGCGTTCGAGCAGCGGGAATACTTCGCCTTCCTGACCAAGCGCAAGATCGAGCTCGTCATGGCGCCGACGGAGGAGATTTCCCGACAGCTCAAGGCCGTCGGGCAGGTGCGCTCGGTGCAGCAGGGCAAGGAGGAATTCCGTTCGCTGGCGCAGAAAGCCCTCGGCGAGGCGCCGGCCGCCGAAGCGGGCCACGACGGCAGCGAGGATGGGGGAACGCTGACGCAGGACGACGCCACGATCGTCGGCCTGGTGAACAAGATCATTTCCGACGCCGCCGAGGTGGGCGCTTCGGACATTCACATCGAGAGCTTTTACGGCGAGGCCCTGGCATACATCCGCTTCCGGCGCGACGGTCGCATGGAAGAGTATTCCCAGTATTCGGCCACTTATCACCGGGCGGTCGTCTCGCGCATCAAGATCATGTCGAATCTGGACATCTCCGAGCGGCGCATCGCCCAGGACGGCAAGATCTCCTTCGCGCGCACGGGTCGCGCCCGCCTGGACCTGCGCGTCGCGACGATCCCGACCCTGCGCAGCATCGAGAACGTGTCGATCCGCCTGCTGCATGCCGGCGATCCGCTCCCCGTGGCGGCGCTCAAGATGTCGGAGCGCGACCTCTCGGTGTTCCAGCGCCTGATTCGCCGTCCCTATGGGCTGATCCTGGTCTGCGGGCCGACCGGCAGCGGCAAGACGACCACGCTGCACTCGGCGCTGCGCGAGCTGAACACGCCCGACAAGAAGATCTGGACCGCCGAGGATCCGATCGAGATCGTGCAGAAGAAGATCTGCCAGGTGCAGGTGAATCCGAAGATCGGCTGGACCTTCGCCGCGGCGCTGCGCGCCTTTCTGCGCGCCGACCCGGACATCATCATGATCGGCGAGATGCGCGACCAGGAAACCGCCAAGATCGCGCTCGAGGCGTCCATGACCGGCCACGTCGTACTGTCGACATTGCATACCAATTCGGCGTCCGAGACGGCGGCCCGGCTGATCGACCTCGAGGTCGACCCGTTCAACCTGGGCGACGCCCTGATCTTCATTCTCGCCCAGCGCCTGACCCGCAGCCTCTGTCCGCACTGCGCCGAGAAGATCCCGCTCGGCACCGCGGAAATCGACGACCTGACGACGGAGTATCACTATTCCGCGCACAAGCGTTCTCCCTCGATGGCCGAGCGCGAGCAGATCGTGCGTGGCTGGAAGCGTCAGCTGACGAAGGGCGCCGACCTTGCCTTGTGGAAGGCGAAGGGCTGCGATCACTGCGCGCAGGAAGGCTTTCGGGGGCGCGTGGCGTTGTTCGAGCTGATGGAAGCGACGCCGGAAATCCGCGCACTGGTGGTGCATAAGTCGCCGGCTGCCGAATACCAGCGCATTGCCGTCGAGCAGGGCATGCGCACGCTCAAGCAGGATGGCATCGAGAAAGCCGTGCTCGGCCTGACCGACATGGCTGAGGTGCGCGGCGCGTGTAACTGAGAGTGCTGCTTACAGCAGCGGGAGCTCGTTCGCCAGCAGTTCTTCGACGGTTTCGCGCTTGCGGATCAGACGTGCCTCGCTGCCATCGACCATGACCTCGGCGACGCGCGGCCGCGTGTTGTAGTTGGAGCTCATCGCCATGCCGTAGGCGCCGGCCGACAGGATCGCCAGCAGATCGCCTTCGGCGAGCGCCAGCTCGCGATCGTGGCCGAGGAAATCGCCCGATTCGCAGACCGGGCCGACGATTTCATAGCGCAGTGGGGCTGCCCGTGCCGTCTCGCCGGAACTGACTTTCACGATGTCGTGCCAGGCATCGTAAAGGGCGGGACGGGCGAGATCGTTCATCGCGGCATCGACCACCGCGAAGTTCTTTTGCTCGCCATGCTTGAGCACCTCGACCCGCGTCAGCAGCAAACCCGCGTTGCCCACCAGCGAGCGGCCGGGTTCGACCAGCAACCTCTCCTGGCGGCCGGACAGTCTCCGGAGCATCGGCGCCAGGTAGTCGGCAACCGCGAGAACGTTTTCGTCTCGATAGCGGATCCCCATGCCGCCGCCGAGATCGATGTGTTCGAGCGCGACGCCCGCCGCAGCGAGGGTATCGACGAGTTCCAGCAGCTTGCCGGCGGCGTCGGCCGCCGGCCGCGGGTCGAGCAGCTGCGAGCCGATGTGGCAGGCGATGCCGCGGATGCGCAGATGGGGCAGCGCCTGCGCGCGCCGGTACAGTGCCGCGGCCTGATCGAAGGGCACGCCGAATTTCGCCGACTTCAGGCCGGTGGAAATGTAGGGGTGGGTCTTCGGATCGACATCCGGGTTGACGCGCAACGCGACGGCGGCCTGCTTGCCCGTCTCGCCGGCGACCCGGTCGAGAAGTTCCAGTTCGCTGGCGGATTCCACATTGAAACAATAGATGTTCTGCTGCAGCGCCGCGCGCATTTCGGCGCGCGACTTGCCGACGCCGGAAAACACCACCTTGCCCGGATCGCCGCCGGCCGCGAGCACGCGCGCCAGTTCGCCGCCGGACACGATGTCGAACCCGGCGCCGAGCTGGGCAAACCGCTTGAGGATCGACAGATTCGGATTGGCCTTGACGGCATAGCAGATCAGCGCATTGCGGCCGGCCAGGGCGGCGCGATAGGCCGCGAAAGCGGCCTCGAGCGCGGCGCGCGAATAGACATAGCAGGGCGTGCCGAAACGTTCGGCGATGCCGGCGAGCGGGACGTTTTCGACCCGGGCTCCGGACGATGGGTTGGCGATCGGGTTCATTGACGGCTTAGGGCGCTTTGGCCGCGGCCGGGCTGATATGATCGGCCGCCTTGTGGGCCGGGGCTGCCGGGGTTGCGGCGGGCAGGGTGAGCGGGCCTTTGCTGCCGCATCCCGCCAGCATCAGGACGGCGGAGGCAATCAGGCAGCAACGGGCGATCGGGCGGATGTGCGGTTTCATGGGGAAATGTTACAACACGGAGGTGATGTGGAAGAACGTGAGTTCCTGGCCTTGGCGGATGCGGAACTGGCAAGGATCGAAGCCGCGCTGGAGCGGTTGCAGACCGCCACGGAGGCGGACTGGGATTTCGAGATCAAGCCGGGCGGAATCATCGAGCTGGATTTCGGGGGCGGCGGCAAAATCATCGTCAATCGCCATGCCGCAGCCCGCGAAATCTGGATTGCGGCGAAGTCGGGCGGCTTCCATTTCCGGCCGCCGGCAGGAAGCGGCGAGCCCTGGCGCGACAGCCGCGCCGGCGCGAGCCTCGATGAGACGCTGTCCCGCTGCATTGCCCAGCAGTCTTCGTAGCCGGGCCCCGATCAGGGACTGCGTTCGGGAGCGAGCGGCTGAATCCGGGCGTCCTGCACCGGGGCGACCGGCTCCTTGCCAAACAGACGCAGGAAGTCGGGCAGGAAGGATTCCTTCTCGGCGGGCGGCTCGGGAAGGGATTCCCGATAGACATAATCGGCGACGGGTGCGCCGCTGACCGGGTCATTGCCCTCGATGCGCAACATGCCGGCAGGCATGGCGGGCTGCGTTTCGGGCACGTCCCTGAGGGCCGCCTGCATGAAATCGATCCAGATCGGCAGGGCGGCGCGTCCCCCGGTCTCGCCGTTGCCCAGCCGCCTGGGCTGGCCGAAGCCCATCCAGGCGATGCCCACCAGGGAGGACTGGTAGCCGCAGAACCAGGCATCCACATAGTCGTTGGTGGTGCCGGTCTTGCCGGCCAGGTCGGTGCGCCGGAGCGTCTGGCCGGCACGGGCAGCGGTTCCGCGCCGCACCACGTCCTGCAGCATGCTGTTCATCACCCAGGCGTTGCGCGGGTCGATGACGCGCAGCGATTCGTCGCCAGCCCGCACCGGATGGGCCTCCGCGAGCACGTTGCCGTCGGCGTCGAGGATGCGCTTGACGAGATAGGGCTCGATCTTGTAGCCGCCGTTGGCGAAAACGGAATAGGCGGCAAGCTGCTGCCAGGGGGTGACGCTGCCCGCGCCCAGCGCCAGGGTCAGATAGGGCGGGTTCTTGTCGGCTTCGAAGCCGAAGCGGGTGACATAGTCCTGGGCATAGTGCGGATCGATCGCGCGGAGCAGCCGGATCGAGACCATGTTCTTCGATTTCGTCAGGGCATGACGCAGCGTCATCGGACCTTCATACTTGCCGTCGTAGTTCCTGGGTTCCCAAGCCTGGCTGCCGGTTTCCCCGGCGGAGATGGACAGGGGTTCGTCGGGAAAAACCGAAAGCGGGTGATAACCCTTTTCCAGCGCGGCGGAATAGACGAAGGGTTTCATGCTGGAACCGGGCTGGCGCCAGGCCTGGGTGACATGATTGAACTTGTTGGTGGTGAAATCGAAGCCGCCGACCAGGGCGCGGATCGCCCCGTCGCCGGGGTCGGCCGCAACGAAAGCTGCTTCGACCCCGGGCCACTGGGCGATCTGCCAGCGCCCGCCGCCGTCCTGGTTGAGCCGGATGATGGCGCCACGGCGCAACCTGCGGTTGGGCGGCGCCTTGGCGTCGAGCATGTTCTGGGCGAACTTGAGGCCGGCGCCTTCCACCGTGACGATTTCGCCCCCCGGCAGATAGGCGCGCACCCGAGCCGGGCTCGCCTCAAGCACCAGCGCGGCGCGCAGGTCGGGCGCATCGCGCACGTCGTCGAGCAAATCCTCGAGCGCCGCGTCGTTTTCGCCGGCGACATGCTTCATGTCCACATAGGCTTCCGCGCCGCGGTAGCCATGGCGGCGGTCATAGGCGATCACGGCCTGGCGCAGGCTGCGATGGGCCGCTTCCTGCTCCTTGCGGGTGAGGGTCGTGATGACCTTGATGCCGGCGCTGTAGGCGTCGGGGAAGCTTTCGATCGCGATCAGGCGGGCCATTTCCGCCGCGTGATCCGACCTGACGGCGAAGTTGTCGATCTGGCGGCGCACCTGCAGCGGCTCGGCCAGGGCCGTTTCGAATTGCTGGGCGTCGATGAAATTCAGATCGCGCATGCGCCGCAAAACGTAGTGTTGGCGCAATTGCGCGCGCTTGGGGTTGGCGACCGGGTTGAAGCTCGAGGGGGCTTTGGGCAGGCCAGCCAGCATGGCCATTTCCGCGATCGTCGTATCCTTGATGCCTTTGCCGAAATAGATGCGCGCTGCCGCGGCGAAGCCATAGGCGCGCTGGCCGAGGTAGATCTGGTTCAGATAGACCTCGAGTATTTCGTCCTTGGAGAGACTGTTTTCGATCTTGAAGGCGAGCAGGGCCTCGTAGAGCTTGCGCGTCAAGGTCTTTTCCGAGGTGAGAAAAAAGTTGCGCGCCACCTGCATCGTGATCGTCGATGCGCCCTGCCGTCTTCCGCCGCCGATCAGATTGGCGTAGGCGGCGCGCAGAATGCCCAGGGTATCGACGCCGGGATGCTGATAAAAGCGTTCGTCCTCCGCGGCCAGGATCGCCTGCTTCATCGCCTCCGGGAACTCACCGATGCGCACAAACTGACGCCTTTCCTCGCCGAACTCCCCGATCAGGTAGCCGTCGGAGGTATAAATCCGCAGGGGAATTCTCGGCTGGTATTCGGTCAATGCCTCGATCGACGGCAGACGGGGGTAGGCAAGGACCAGCACGATGCCCAGCAAGGCCAGGGCGGCAAGGGCGGCGCCCAGGAGGGCGCCGATCGGCAGGAGTATCCAGCGGAGCATGTCTGCGGTTGGGGGGGTGGCGTTGAAATCGGGCCGACGGGGGAAAAATTATAGGCCCAGTTCAGTGTCCGGCCCTGCGGTCAGGGCGTCATTCCGTTGTTTCCCTCAAACGGGAGGACAAATAGTTGGGGTGAGCCATTGAAAAAATGTCTTTACAGCCGATAACCTTGCTGCTAGCATTTAAGCAAAAGTGTTGATAGTCAATGTAGTTAATTGAATTAAAAGGATATTCTTGAATATCGACTTTTCCATCCTCAATCCTCGCGCGCGCGCGCTCGTCGGGCTGAGCATCAGTTCTTCCGCGGTCAAGATGGTGGAACTGTCCGGCGGGCGGGGCGGGGATTATCGGCTGGATTGCTATGCCATCGAGCCGCTGCCCGAAGGTGCGGTGGTGGATGGCAATGTCGTCAATCACGATGGGGTTGCGGGGTCGATCGAGCTGTGCTGGAAGCGGCTCGGCACGTCGACCAAAAATGTGGCGCTGGCACTGCCCACGGCGGCGGTGATCACGAAGAAAATCATACTTCCCGCCGGGTTGCGGGAGTCCGCGATGGAGGTGCAAGTCGAATCCGAGGCGAACCAGTACATTCCGTTCGCGCTGGAGGAGGTCAATCTCGACTTCCAGGTGCTCGGCCCGTCTCCGACAGACCCGGACGAGGTGGAAGTGCTGATTGCCGCTTCCCGCAAAGAGGGCGTGGAAGATCGGGTCGCCTGCGCCGAGGCGGCCAGGCTCAAGCCGGTCGTGATGGACGTGGAATCCTACGCCACGCTTGCCGCCTTCGAGCTGGTGCGCGAACAGTTCGAAGGCGACACCGGGGACCGGGTCTTCGCGCTGGTCGACATCGGCGCCAATGCCCTGAAGGTCACCATCCTGCGTGGCGACCAGCAGGTCTACAGCCGGGAACAGGCTTTCGGCGGCAATCAGCTGACCCAGGACATCGTGCGGGCATACGGGATGGGCTTCGAGGAAGCCGAGGCGCTCAAGCGCACCGGCCCGCTGCCGGAAAACTACGAAGACGAGATTCTCCGACCGTTCCTGGACAACCTCGCACTCGAGATCTCGCGCGCCCTGCAGTTTTTCTTCACCTCCACCCAGTACGGCGATGTCGATCGTCTCGTGCTGATGGGGGGAGGCGCGCTGTTGCCCGACCTCGCGCGGGTGGTCTCGGAGCGCACGCAAATCGATACCGTAATGGCGAATCCGTTCGCAAAAATGGGCCTTTCGCCGCGCGTGCGGGTCAAGCAGCTGGCGCTCGATGCGCCTTCGTTGATGGTCGCCTGCGGTCTGGCGTTGCGGAGGTTCGATCCTTGATCCGCGTCAACCTCCTGCCGCATCGAGAGGAAAAGCGTCAGGCGCTGCGCCAGCAGTTTTACGCGCTCGCAGCGCTGGTGGCGGTTCTGTCCCTATTCATCTGGTTTGTCGGCTACAACCTGATCAACGCCATGATCGAGCGCCAGGAAGACAGAAACCGTTTCCTCAAGGGCGAGATCGCCGTTCTCGACAAGGAGATCGCGGAAATCCGGAAGCTCAGGGAGCAGACCGAGGCGCTGCTGCAGCGCAAGCAGGTGATCGAGGCCCTGCAGGTCAACCGTTCTGAGACCGTGCATCTGTTCAACGAGCTCGCGCGCCAGTTGCCGCCTGGGGTGTTTCTGAAGTCGATCAAGCAGGAGGGGCAGAAGGTCACGCTGGCCGGCTATGCCCAGTCGAATGCGCGCGTTTCGACGCTGATGCAGAATCTCGATCGGTCGCCCCTGCTTGAAAGGCCGGTCCTGATCGAGATCAAGGCGGCGCAGGTGGCCAAGAGCCGCCTCAACGAGTTCTCTCTGAGCGTGTTTTTCTCGCGCCAGACGGCGGAAGCGGAGAAACCGCAAACCACCAGGACAGGCAAATGAAGAGGATGGGGACGGCTCCGGGCAAGTTCAGGCTCAGTCTGCCGAAAATCGATTTTCGCGCGGTCGTGGAGGATTTCAGGACGCTCGATCCCAAGGATCCGGGCGTGTGGCCGCAGGCGCCGCGCGTCATCTTTCTGGCAGGCATGTTCGTCTTGTTGGTTGCGGCCGCGGCCTGGTTCGGCTGGCGCGGCCAGCAGATGGGGCTCGACGCCAAACGACAGGAAGAGGCGCGGCTCAAGGAGGACTGGCTGGCGAAAAAGAGGCAGGCGGTCAATCTCGAGGCCCACCGCAACCAATTGGTCGAGATCGAACGGTCTTTCGGCGCCCTGCTCAAACAGCTGCCGAACGCGGCGGAAATGGAATCCCTCCTGGTGGATATCAACCAGGCGGGCCTGGGCCGCGGTTTGCAGTTCGAGCTGTTCCGGCCCGGGGCGGAAGTGGTCAAGGATTTCTATGCCGAGCTGCCGATCACCGTCAATCTGACCGGCTCGTATCACGACTTCGGCGCCTTCGCCGGCGACGTCGCCAGGCTGCCGCGCATCGTCACCCTGAACGACATCAACATCGCCCCCGGCAAGACGGGAGAAACGCTCGTGCTGGCCGGGACGGCCAAGACCTTCCGTTATCTCGACGATGCGGAAATCGCGGCGCGCAAGAAGCAGGAAAAGGCCAAGGGAGCGCAGAGATGAGCCCACCCCGAAAACTCAAGAGGATGCCTCTGCTCGGCCTTTGCGTGCTGACCCTGCTGCTGACTGCCTGCGGCGAGGCGGGGCACGGCGAGCTCAAGCAATGGATGGCCGAGTCCTCCCGCGACCTGAAGGGCGCCGTTCCGCCCCTGCCCGAGCTGAAGCCTTTCCCGATCGTCGCCTACGACGCGGAGGAGCGGGTCGACCCCTTCAGCGCGCGGCGCATCGAGCCGGAAAGAAGGGAAGGCGGCGGCGCCAACCGACCCGATCTCGATCGCCCGCGAGAACAGCTCGAGAACTTCCCGCTCGAGACCATCAACTTCATCGGTTTGGTGACCAAGGCCAGGAGCAGGCAGAAACACGCGGTGGTGCAAGTGGATGGTGTCGTCTATCAGGTGGGCAGGGGCAACTACATGGGCCAAAATTTCGGCCGCATCGTCGCCATCACGGATAGCGAAATCGTACTGAAAGAAATCGTGCAAGATCCCAGCGGCCAAACTTCCGACTGGGTGGAAAGGCAGATGACCCTGCAGCTTCTGGAAGGCGGGCAGGGCAAGGAGTCGAAGAAATGAAAACCACACATTTCCTGCGGGCGTGCCTGTTGCTCGCCTGGGTTGTCCTGGCGCCGTTGGTCAATGCGTCCGGCGGCAAGCCGAACGTCATCGAAACCCTGGTCGTCGGCAAGGCTGGCGGCAACACGGTGGTCCGGCTCGACTTGAGGAACGCGCTCGACGCCGTGCCGGCGAATTTCACCATCGCCAATCCTGCGCGCATCGTGTTCGATTTCCCTGCCACCGAGAACGGCCTGGGGCACAGCAACAAGAGCGTCAATGAAGGCATCCTGCGCAGCTACAGCCTGGTTCAGGCCGGAGACCGTTCGCGCCTGGTGCTCAATCTGGTGAGAAGTTCGCGCTTCGAAGCCCGGTACGAGGGCAAGCATCTGCTGATCGCGCTGTTGGACGAGGGGGCCGGCGAAGCCGCCGCGGCGGTTCCGTCAGTCCAGCACTTCGCGCCCAGCGGCAGGAACCTGGAAAGCGCGTTGCGCAACGTCGAGTTCAGGCGCAACAAGGAAGGCGCCGGTGTGATCATGGTCGATCTCAGCTCGGGCGACACGGCGATCGACGTCAGTCAGCGGGGCACCCGCCTGCTGGTCAATTTCAAGAAAACCCAATTGCCCGAGGCGCTGCGGCGGCGGCTCGACGTCGTCGATTTCGGTACGCCGGTGACGGCGGTACATACCCGCCCCGAGGGGGATGGCGTGATGATGGAGATCGTTCCCGCCGGTCTTTGGGAGCATACCGCCTATCAGTCCGACAACCAGTTCATCGTCGAGGTGCGGCCGGTCAAGGAAGATCCCAACAAGCTGTTCCAGGGGACGCGCAAAGGTTACCAGGGCGAGCTGATTTCCCTGAATTTCCAGAACATCCCCTTGCGCGAGCTGCTCCACGTGTTTGCCGACATTACCAACTTCAACATCGTGGTCAGCGATTCGGTCGGCGGCAATGTCTCCCTGCGGCTCAACGACGTGCCCTGGGACCAGGCGCTCGAAATCGTCCTGCAGCAGAAGAACCTCGCCATGCGCAAGCACGGCAACGTGATCTGGATCGCGCCGCAGGACGAGTTGGTCGCGCGCGACGAGCAGCTGGCCAAGGCGAGGGAATCCGCGATCGCCGCCGATCCTCCGCGACTGGAGGTTTTCCAGCTCAACTACCTGAAGGCGGAAGATTTCGTCGCGATGATCCAGCAGCCGGGCCAGGAGGGCGGGGACCGGCCCGCGCACAAGGCGAGCGGCTTTCTTTCTCCCGCGGGCACGGTGACGACGGACAAGAGAACCAACCAGGTGTTTATCTTCGATGTCCCGGCCAAACTGGAGATGATCGCCGGCCTGCTGAAACAGATCGATCGTCCCGTCCAGCAGGTCCTGATCGAGGCGCGCATCGTCGAGGCCGACACCAGCTTCACCAAGGCGCTGGGGGTGCGCATCGGCGGCCACGACCATCAGGGGCTGAACGTGGGGCACAAGATCCTGGGGCGCCACGGTTTCCGCTTCGGCCTGGCCGGCTCGACCAAGGATGCCTATGCCCACCTGCCAGACATGGGCTATCCGGCCGCCGCGATCATCACCAACATCCAGCAGAATACGACCACGGGAATTCCCGAGATCACCTACACCCGCGAAGTGCCCACCCCGGTGCTCGCCGACAGCCAGTTCGTCAATCTGCCGGTGACGAACCCCGCCGGACAGCTTGCGCTGACCCTGATGAATTCGGCCAAGACGCAACTGCTTACCCTCGAGCTTTCGGCGAACGAGGCCGACGGCAAGAGCAAGACCATCGCCAGTCCGCGCGTGATGACGATGGACCAGAAGGAAGCGGTCATCAAGCAGGGCGTGCGCGTTCCCTACCAGGTCGCTACGGCGGCGGGCGCCACTTCGGTGGCCTACCAGGAAGTGGTTCTCTCGCTCAGGGTGACACCCCACATCACGCCCGATGGCCGCGTCATGATGAGGATCACGGTTCTGAAGAACGACCTCGGCCAGTTTCTCGGCCAGTTTCTCGGCTGGACGGTCACCACCAAAGAGGTCGTCTCCGACGTGATCGTCGAGAACGGGGGCACGGTCGTGATCGGCGGCATCTATCAACAGAGGGACAAGGACGATACGACGCGGGTGCCGTTCTTGGGCGATTTGCCCTATGTCGGTTTTCTGTTCAGGCATCGCAACAAGGTCGAAGAGCGATCGGAATTGCTCGTGATGCTCACGCCGAAGATCATCGACAGCGCCCTGGCGATGCGCTAGCGCCGCGCGGCGCAACCGAAGTTGGCTACGACGGCTCCGGGCGGCATTCCGTCGATCGTCCTGATCGGCATGATGGGGGCTGGCAAGACCACATTGGGCAAGCGTTTGGCCAGGGAGTGCCAGCTCGAGTTCGTCGATCTCGACCATGAAATCGAGCGCAGGACGGGGGTTTCCGTCGCGACGGTGTTCGAGATCGAGGGCGAGGCGGGGTTCCGTCAGCGCGAGACGCAACTGCTTGCCGAGGTGGCCTGCGGCAAGGGATGCGTGGTTGCCACGGGCGGCGGAATCGTGTTGAGTCCGATCAACCGCGCGCGCCTGCTGGCGTGCGCAAGCGTTGTATATTTACACGCGCCGGCTGCCTTGCTCCACGCACGCACGCACAATGATCGCAGCCGGCCGCTGTTGCAGGTCGATGACCCGCAGGCCAGAATCCGGCAGCTGGTCGAACGGCGCGATCCGCTCTACCGCGAAGTGGCCGATCTGGTGGTCGAGGCCGGGCGCGACACGGCAGCGGTGGCGCACGAGATCAAGCGGGCGATGAACACATCATGCAAGCACTGACCATCAACCTCGGCGCACGCAGTTATCCGATCCTGGTCGGCCCGGGCCTGCTCGAAACGGCCTGGGCCGAGCAGGCCCGGGTTCTCGGCGGGCGGGTCTGCGTCATCACCAACGCGGTCGTCGCGCCGCTTTATCTGGAGCGCCTGCGCGCCGCTCTCGCCCAGGTCGGCGCCGACGCGACGGCGCTGGTCCTCCCGGATGGCGAGAGTTTCAAGAACGGCGCCACCCTGGACGCGATCTACGATCACCTGCTGGGCGAGCGTTGCGACCGCAGCACGCCGGTCGTCGCGCTGGGGGGCGGGGTGATCGGCGATCTCGCCGGTTTCGCGGCAGCCACCTACCAGCGCGGGGTTCCCTTCATCCAGGTGCCCACCACCTTGCTGGCGCAGGTCGATTCCTCGGTGGGCGGCAAGACGGGCATCAATCATCCGCGCGGCAAGAACATGATCGGCGCCTTCTGGCAGCCCAGGCTCGTGGTGGCCGACACCGAGACCCTGAACACCCTGCCGGAGCGGGAACTTTCGGCCGGCCTGGCGGAAGTCGTCAAGTATGGCCTGATCCGCGACCTGCCGTTCCTGGAATGGCTGGAGGCGAACATGGACCAGCTGATGGCGCGGGATGCGGCTGCGCTGTCGTTCGCCATCGAGCGTTCCTGCGCCAACAAGGCGGAAGTGGTCGCCGCGGATGAACTGGAAACCGCCAGGGAAGGCGGGCGCGCCCTGCTGAATCTCGGCCATACCTTCGGCCACGCCATCGAAACCGGCATGGGCTATGGCAATTGGCTGCACGGCGAGGCCGTCGCCGCGGGGACCATGATGGCCTGCGAGCTGTCGCGCCGCCTCGGCTGGCTGTCCGCCGCGGACCTGGAACGCGTGCGCGCCCTTTTGCTGCGTGCGCGATTGCCGGTGCGCGGCCCGGCGCTCGGCGCCGACATCTACCTCGACCTGATGGGGCACGACAAGAAGGTCGTCGCGGGCCGCCTGCGGCTGGTGCTGCTCAGGCGTCTGGGCGAAGCCGTCACCTGGGCGGAGGCGACGCCGGCGGAAATCCGCGCCGCCATCGTAGCCAGCTGTGACTGAACTGGCCGGCTACGCCGTCACGGAGCGGAATTCGGCCGGACGGGCCGTGGTCGAGCCGCGGCCGAAGGCGCGCGGCGAGTTCCAGCGCGACCGCGACCGCATCGTCCATTCCACGGCCTTTCGGCGCCTGGAATACAAGACCCAGGTCTTCGTCAATCACGAGGGCGACCTGTTCCGCACCCGTCTCACGCATTCGATCGAGGTCGCCCAGATCGCCCGCTCGATCGCCCGCGCGCTCGGCGCCAACGAGGATCTGGCCGAAGCCATCGCGCTGGCGCACGATCTCGGCCACACGCCCTTCGGCCACGCCGGGCAGGAAGCTCTCAACGAGTGCATGGCCGGCCACGGCGGTTTCGAGCACAACCTGCAATCCCTGCGCATCGTCGACAAGCTGGAGGAACGCTACGGCGCCTTCGACGGGCTCAACCTGATGTTCGAAACCCGGGCGGGCATCCTCAAGCATTGCGCGCCGGCCCGCGCGCGCGAACTGGGTGCGGTGGCCCGACGTTTCGTGGAGAACCGCAGCCCGTCGCTCGAAGCGCAGATTTGCAATCTCGCCGACGAGATCGCCTACAACAATCACGATGTCGACGACGGACTGCGTTCCGGACTGGTCGAGCTGGAGCAGCTGGACCAGATCAGTCTGTTCGCCCGCCATGCCGGGCAGGCCCGCGCCGAGTTTCCCCAACTGACAGGACGGCGCCTGATCCACGAAACCGTGCGGCGCATGATCGACGCGCAGGTCACCGACCTGCTGGCCGAGACGAGAAAGAGAATTGCGGCACAGGGCATCGCCACGCCGGCCGACGTGGCGGCGGCCGCGCCGCTGGTCGGGTTTGCCGCGCCGATGGCCGAGGAGAATCGCACCCTCAAGCACTTCTTGCACGCCCATCTCTATCGGCACCACAAGGTGGTGCGCATGACCGGCAAGGCGCGCCGCATCGTGGGCGATTTGTTCACCGCATTCGCCGCCGATGTGCGCCTGCTGCCCGAACAGTATCAGCGCAAAGTCGCGCAAGAAGGCGCCCAGCGCGTCATTGCCGATTACGTCGCCGGCATGACCGACCGCTACGCGATGAAAGAGCACTGCCGCCTGTTTGCCATCGGGATCGACTAGGCCGGGCCGATGGCGGCTGCATTCCACCCCAGCACCGGCCTGGCGCAACTCGACGGCGTCCTGCATGGCATCCGCCCCGGCGACAACATCGTCTGGCAGATCGAATCGCTCGACAAATACCGGGCCCTGGTCGAACCCTATGCGGCCGCGGCCAGGCGCGACGGCTTGCGGCTGATCTATTTCCGTTTCGCCGAGCATCCGCCCCTGCTCGCCGAGGCGCAAATCCGGCAGCTCGACCCGACCGAAGGCTTCGAGGTCTTCGTCGATCGGGTTCATTCGGTGATCGAGGCGGCAGGACGGGAAACGCTCTACGTCTTCGACTGCCTGTCCCATCTCGCCGACACCTGGCAGTCGGACCGCATGATGGGAAACTTTTTCCGGCTGACCTGTCCGCGCCTGTTCGATCTCGATACCGTCACCTACTTCGGCGTGCTGCGCAACCGTCATGTCCAGTCCGGCATCGGCGTGATCACCGACACCACGCAGTTCCTCATCGACGTGTTCCGTTGCCGGGAAAAACTCTATTTGCGCCCGATCAAGGTGCAACACCGTTCCGCGGCGGCGATGAACCTGATACACGCCTGGGAACCCGGCGATCATTTCCGTCCGGTGCGCGACAGCGGCACGGTTTCGGAAATCCTCTCCAATTCCCAGTGGCCGGGTCTGGAGGACAGCCCCGTCGCCGGCCACTGGCAGAAGCAGTTCGACGCGGCAAAGTCGGTTGCGGCGGCACGGCGCGCCGGCTTCCCCGACCCGGCGGAAGAGGCCTGGTTCGCCCAGCTGAAGCGCCTGCTGTTCCCCGACGATCCGGCCATGACGCGCCTCATCGACGAATATCTGCGGCTCGACGACCTGCTGACGGTGCGCACGCGCATGATCGGTTGCGGCGCGATCGGCGGCAAGGCGCTCGGCATGCTGCTGGCGCGCGCCGTGCTGCGACGCGACGCGCCCGAGCTCGACGCGCGACTCGAGGCGCACGACTCGTTCTACGTCGGCACGGAGGTGTTCGACACCTTCCTGGTGCACAACGACTTGTGGTGGATCCGCCGCCGCCAGCACAACCCGGATACCTACCTGAAAGAGATCGACGAGGCGCGCGCCCGCGTGCTGGCCGGACGCTTTTCACCGACGATCCGGCGCCAGTTCGAAGGCATGCTCGAATATTTCGGCGAGTGGCCGTTCATTGTCCGTTCCAGCTCGCGGCTCGAGGACCGCTATGGCAACGCCTTTGCCGGCCAGTACGACAGCGTGTTCTGCGCCAATCGCGGCCCCTGGGAGAATCGTCTGGAGAGCCTGCTCGACGCGGTGCGCCGGGTTTATGCCAGCACCATGAGCGAGCCGGCGCTGCGTTATCGCCAGCGGCGCGGCCTGCTCGGCGAGAACGAGCAGATGGCGGTGCTCATCATGCGCGTGTCCGGCACGGCGGGCGGGCCCTATTTCCATCCGCATGCCGCCGGCGTCGGCCTCTCGGTGAATCCCTATCGCTGGAATCCGCGCATCGACATGAAGGCCGGCGTGATCCGGCTGGTGGCCGGCCTGGGCACGCGCGCGGTGGATCGCACGGACGACGACTACACGCGCTTGGTGGCCCTGAATGCGCCGGAGTTGCGGCCCGAGACGAACTTCGGCGACATCGCACGCCATGCCCAGCGGCGCATGGACGCGCTCGACCTCGACGCCAACCGTATCGTCAGCGGGCCCTTCGCGGCGATGGTGCGGGACCAGGCCGACTACCCGCTCGAGTTGTTCACCACCCGCGAAGAAGCCGGCAAGCCCGTTTTTCTCACCTTCGACCGCCTGCTGCGCGACACCCCTTTCGTGGCCGATTTGCGCGCGCTGTTGGCAACCCTGCAGGCCGCCTATCGCCACCCGGTGGAGATCGAGTTCGCGCTGAACGTCCTGGCGGAGGGCGGCTACCGCATCAATCTCCTGCAATGCCGTCCGCTGCAGATGCGCAGCGCCGACGCGGGCGCAAACCTGAGCCCGCGCGGAGATTGGCCCACGCCCATCGAGGCGCGCGGAGCGGTGATCGGGCCGAGCCGCAGTCTGCGACCGGACCGGCTGGTCTATGTCGTGCCTGCCCTCTACGGAAAGATGAGCCAGGGCGAGCGCGCCGAGGTGGCGCGCCTGATCGGTCGCATTAATCAGGTCAGCGCCGGCCGTACCCTCGTACTCCTCGGGCCGGGGCGCTGGGGCACGCGCGATCCCTGGCTCGGCCTGCCGGTGAGCTTCAACGAGATCAACCGGGTGGCGGCGCTGGGCGAGATCGTCACGATGAACGACAATCTGGTCCCCGACGTGTCGCTCGGCACCCATTTCCTCAATGAGCTGATCGAAGCCGACATGCTCTATTTCGCGCTGTTTCCCGGGCGGCCGGGCAATCGTGTCGACGAGACTTTCCTGCTGGGGCAACCGAACCGTCTGGCAGACATCCTGCCCGGACACGAAGGCCAGGCGGAGGCCGTGCGGGTGATCGACCTGCCCGCCGCCGCGGCGCGCTTGCTCGCCGATGCCGAAAACCAGGGGGTCGCGATCCAGATCGATCCAGGCTGATTTGATCCGGCGCGTTGCACGGGGACGGTGCGCGGCGCTATAGTCTGCGCGCCAGGATTGTGCGCGGTCGGGTTTCAACCGGAGCGGCGAATCTCGGCGTCCTATAACACATGAAGAAGGGAGCAGCAGGAAATGAAATACGGGAACCTTGCAGATTTCATGAATTACGTGCGGGCGCGCGATCCCAACCAGCCGGAGTTCCTGCAGGCGGTGCAGGAAGTCATGGGCAGCCTGTGGGGCTTCATCGCCGCCAATCCGCACTATGCCGATGCCGGCCTGCTCGAGCGCCTGGTCGAACCCGAGCGCGCCATCCAGTTCCGCGTCGCGTGGCTGGATGACAAGGGCGAGGCGCAGGTCAATCGCGCCTTCCGCATCCAGCACAATTCGGCGATCGGCCCGTTCAAGGGCGGCATGCGCTTCCACCCCTCCGTCAACCTGTCGATCCTCAAGTTTCTCGCCTTCGAACAGACCTTCAAGAACGCGCTGACCACGCTGCCGATGGGCGGCGGCAAGGGCGGTTCCGATTTCGACCCGAAGGGCAAGAGCCGCGGCGAGATCATGCGCTTCTGCCAGGCCCTGATGGTCGAGCTGTACCGCCATCTCGGCCCGGATACCGACGTGCCGGCCGGCGATATCGGCGTCGGCGGGCGCGAGGTCGGCTTCATGGCCGGCATGATGAAGAAACTCTCCAACAACGCCGCCTGCGTGTTTACCGGGCGCGGCCTGTCCTTCGGCGGCAGCCTGATCCGTCCCGAAGCGACCGGTTACGGCCTGGTCTATTTCGTGCAGGAGCAGCTGGCGCGCAGGAACATGAGTTTCGCTGGCCTGCGCGTATCGGTGTCGGGCTCCGGCAACGTCTCGCAATATGCGATTGAAAAAGTGATCGAGCTCGGCGGCAAGGTGGTGACCTGTTCCGATTCCAGCGGCACCGTCATCGACGAAGCCGGCTTCACCCGCGAGAAACTCGATGCGCTGATGGACATCAAGAACAACCAGTACGGCCGCGTTGCCGAATACGCCCAGAAATTCGGCCTCAACTACGAAGCCGGCAAGCGGCCCTGGGGCGTGCCGGTCGACATCGCCCTGCCCTGCGCGACGCAGAACGAGATCGACGGCGCCGACGCGCGCGAACTGGTCAAGAACGGCGTCAAGTGCGTGGCCGAAGGCGCCAACATGCCTTCCAACCTCGACGCCGTGCAGGTCTTCCTCGAGGCGAAGATTCTCTATGGCCCGGGCAAGGCCGCCAACGCCGGCGGCGTGGCCACCTCCGGCCTGGAAATGACGCAAAGCGCGCGGCGTCTCTACTGGTCGCGCGAGGAAGTGGATGCGCAACTGCATCGCATCATGAAGGACATCCACGCCAGCTGCGTGCGCTACGGCGAGGGCAAGGATGGCTTCGTCAACTATGTCGATGGCGCCAACATCGCCGGTTTCGTCAAGGTGGCCGATGCGATGACTTCCCAGGGCGTTTATTGACGGGCTCCTGCCCCCCCTCCGCAGGAATCGGGGGGGGGAATCGCGGTATACTTTACGGTTCGATGTCGAAAAAGATAGGCCGGAGCCGGCGGGTTCCGGTCGTTCGCGTATCTCTTCGGGAACCGGAAAATGGAACAGCCTTGTCGCGCGGGTCTCTACGACCCCGCCCATGAGCACGATGCCTGCGGTGTCGGCTTTGTCGCCCACATCAAGAATCGGAAAAGCCACGCGATCGTCGCGCAGGGCTTGCAGATTCTGAAAAATCTCGAGCACCGCGGCGCCACCGGCTACGACCCGCTGCTCGGGGACGGGGCCGGCATCCTGATCCAGATTCCGGACGCCTTCCTGCGCGCGGAAATGGCCCGGCAGGACGTCGATCTGCCGCCGCCGGGCAGGTATGGCGTCGGCATGGTGTTCCTGCCGCGCAATTCCGAAAGCCGGCGCGCCTGCGAGGCGGCCATCGACCGCACCATCCGCTATGAAGGACAGGTGCTGCTCGGCTGGCGCGACGTGCCGGTGGACAATCGCGGCCTGGCCCAGGCGGCCCGGGATGTCGAACCGGTGATCCGCCAGGTGTTCATCGGCGGCGGCGAGGACGTGACGGACGGCGACTCGCTCGAGCGCAAGCTCTACATCATCCGCAAGGAGGCGGGGCATCGCGTCCAGGCGCTCAAGCTGCCCGATGGCAGGATGTTCTACGTGCCTTCGATGTCCACGCGCACCCTGGTCTACAAGGGCATGCTGCTGGCCGACCAGGTCGGCAGCTACTACCTCGATTTGGGCGACGAGCGCATTGTCACCGCCCTGGCGCTGGTGCATCAGCGTTTTTCGACCAATACCTTCCCGACCTGGGATCTCGCCCATCCGTTTCGCATGATCGCTCACAACGGCGAGATCAACACGCTGCGCGGCAACGTGAACTGGATTCGGGCGCGCGAGCACAACATCTCTTCGCCGCTCTTCGGCGAAGACCTGCAGAAGATCTGGCCGCTCATCTACGACGGCCAGTCCGATTCCGCCAGCTTCGACAACGCCCTCGAGCTTTTGGTGATGGGCGGCTACAGCCTCGCCCATGCCATGATGATGCTGATTCCCGAAGCCTGGGCTGGCAACGCGCTGATGGACGAGGACCGCCGGGCGTTTTACGAATACCACATGGCGCTGATGGAGCCCTGGGACGGCCCGGCCGCGGTGGCCTTCACCGACGGCCGCCAGATCGGCGCCACCCTCGACCGCAACGGTTTGCGGCCGGCGCGCTACCTGGTGACCGACGACGATCTCGTCATCATGGCTTCGGAGGCCGGCGTGCTGCCGATCCCCCAGGAGCGCATCGTCAAGAAATGGCGCCTGCAGCCGGGCAAGATGCTGCTAATCGATCTGGAGCGCGGCGCCATCGTCGCCGATGCCGACATCAAGCATCGGCTGGCTGCGGCCAAGCCCTACCGGCACTGGCTCGAGAGATCCCGCTATTACGTCGATGACATGCCGAGCGTCGCGCTGCGCGAGACGCTCGGCGCGCCCCTGCTCGATCTGCAGCAGGCGTTCGGCTACTCCCAGGAAGATCTCAAGTTCATACTCGAGCCGATGGCGCTAAATGGCGAGGAAGCGACCGGCTCGATGGGCAACGACAGTCCGCTGCCGGTATTGTCGAGCCGGAACAAGCCCCTGTTCAACTACTTCAAGCAGCTGTTCGCCCAGGTCACCAACCCGCCGATCGACCCGATCCGCGAGGAAATCGTCATGTCGCTGGTGTCGCTGGTCAGCCCCAACCCGAACCTGCTCGGTGTGGACGAGACCGAGCCGACACCCCGGCTCGAGGTGCGTCAGCCCATCCTGGCGCCGGCCGAAATGGCCAAGCTCAAGCAGATCGACAAGCTCACTCGCGGCGCCTTCCGTGCCCAGATCATCGATATCACGACGCCCGCCGCCGGCGGGCCGGCCGGCATGAGCGAGGCGGTCTACCAGGTCTGCCTGCGCGCCGAGCGCGCGGTCGGCGCGGGCTATTCGATCATCATCCTGTCCGACCGCGCCGTCGATGCCAGGCGGGCGCCGATTCCGGCGCTGCTGGCCTGCTCCGCCGTGCACCAGCACCTGGTGCGCGTCGGTCAACGCACCAACTGCAGCCTGATCGTGGAAACCGGCGATGCGCGCGAGACGCATCATTGCGCCCTGCTGGCCGGCTATGGCGCCGAGGCGATCCATCCCTGGCTGGCTTTCGCCAGCATCGCCGCGGCGGCGCCGGGCTGGCCCGGCCGCCCGGCCGCGCAGGACTGCCAGAAACGCTACATCAAGGCGATCGGCAAGGGCTTGATGAAGGTCATGTCGAAGATGGGCATCTCGACCTACCAGTCCTACTGCGGCGCCCAGATCTTCGAGGCGGTCGGGCTGTCGTCCGAATTCGTCTCCCGCTACTTCACCGGGACGCCGACCCGCATCGAGGGCATCGGCCTCAAGGAGGTCGCGTTCGAGGCCCTCGCGGTTCATGCGGCGGCGTTCGGCAACGATCCGCTCCTCGCCAATGCGCTCGACATCGGCGGCGAATACGCGTTCAGGGTGCGCGGCGAGGAACACATGTGGACGCCCGACGCCATCGCCAAGCTGCAGCATGCGACGCGCTCGAACAAGTTCGAGACCTACCGGGAGTATGCGCTCATCATCAACGATCAGAGCCGGCGCCACATGACCCTGCGCGGCCTGTTCGAGCTCCGGCCGGCCGGCCCGCCGGTGCCGCTCGAGGAAGTCGAGCCCGCCAGCGCAATCGTCAGGCGTTTCGCCACCGGCGCGATGTCGCTCGGCTCGATCTCGACCGAGGCGCACAGCACGCTGGCGATCGCCATGAACCGCATCGGCGGCAGGTCGAACACCGGCGAGGGCGGCGAGGATCCGCGCCGCTTCGGCAAGGTCGGCGCCGGCGCGACGGTGGGCAGCGTCGTCGGCATGAACCGCATCGAGCGCGACATTCCGCTCCGGCAAGGCGATTCGCTGCGCTCGGCGATCAAGCAGGTCGCCTCGGGTCGTTTCGGCGTCACCGCCGAATATCTGACCAATGCCGACCAGCTCCAGATCAAGATGGCGCAGGGTGCGAAACCCGGCGAGGGCGGGCAACTGCCCGGTCACAAGGTTTCCGATTACATCGGCTACCTGCGCCACTCGGTGCCGGGGGTCGGCCTGATTTCGCCGCCGCCGCACCACGACATCTACTCGATCGAAGACCTCGCCCAGCTGATCCACGACCTCAAGAACGCCAATCCGAGCGCCTCGATCTCGGTCAAGCTGGTGTCGGAAGTGGGCGTCGGCACCGTGGCCGCCGGCGTGGCCAAGGCCAAGGCCGATCACCTCGTCATCGCCGGCCACGATGGCGGCACCGGCGCCTCGCCGATTTCATCGATCAAGCATGCCGGCACGCCCTGGGAACTGGGGCTGGCGGAAACGCAGCAAACCCTGACCCTCAACCGGCTGCGCGGCCGCATCCGCGTGCAGGTCGACGGCCAGATGAAGACCGGGCGCGACGTGGTCATCGGCGCCTTGCTCGGCGCGGACGAATTCGGCTTCGCCACGGCGCCGCTGGTGGTGGAAGGCTGCATCATGATGAGGAAGTGCCACCTCAACACCTGCCCGGTCGGGGTCGCCACGCAGGATCCGGCGCTAAGGAAACGCTTCACCGGCCAGCCCGAACATGTCGTCAATTATTTCTTCTTCGTCGCCGAGGAGGCGCGCCGGCTGATGGCCGAGCTGGGGGTGCGCCGGTTCGACGACCTGATCGGCCGTTCCGACCTGCTCGACATGAGGAAGGGGGTGGATCACTGGAAGGCGCGCGGCCTCGACTTCTCGCGCATCTTCTACCTGCCGGAGGTGCCGCCCGAGGTGACGCGCCGGCACTGCGAAGCCCAGGATCACGGCATCGACAGGGCGCTCGACCGCCGGCTCATCGAACAGGCGCGCCCCGCCCTGGAGCGCCAGGAAAGGGTGACGTTCGACGCCGTGGTCAAGAATCTCAACCGCACGGTCGGCACGATGCTGTCCCACGAGGTGGCCAAACGCTACGGCCACGCCGGCCTGCCCGACGACTGCATCCGCATCCGGCTGAACGGAACCGCCGGCCAGAGCTTCGGCGCCTTTCTCGCGCGCGGCGTCACGCTCGAACTGACCGGCGAGGCCAACGACTACGTCGGCAAGGGCCTGAGCGGCGGCAGGATCGTCGTCAGGCCGTCGGAGGAATTCAGGGGCAGGCCCGACGAGAACATCATCGTCGGCAACACGGTGCTCTACGGCGCCATCGCGGGCGAGGTGTTTTTCCGCGGCGTCGCCGGCGAACGTTTTGCCGTGCGCAATTCGGGCGCCACGGCCGTCGTCGAAGGCGCCGGCGACCACTGCTGCGAATACATGACCGGCGGCACGGTCGTCGTGCTCGGCCAGACCGGCAGGAATTTCGCCGCCGGCATGTCGGGAGGCATCGCCTACGTCCTCGACAAGGACGGCATGTTCGCCAGACGCTGCAACCTGGCCCAAGTCGCGCTCGAGAAGGTGCTGCCGGCCGCCGAGCAGCCGGACGACGGCACGCGCCATGGTCACCGCGCCGACGAGGACCTGCTGAAATCCCTGCTCGAGAAGCATCTGGCCGAGACCGGCAGCGACCAGGCCCGGCGCATTCTCGCCGACTGGGCCGGGTTTCGCGCCAAGTTCGTCAAGGTGTTCCCGAATGAATATCGCCGCGCATTGACCGAGATGGCGGCGAAGCAATTGAAGGAGGCCGCATAAATGGGCAAGCCCACCGGATTCCTCGAGTTCGAGCGCCAGTCCGAGGGTTATGATCCCGTCGAGGCCCGGCTGAAACACTATGGCGAATTCGTGCCTCATCTGGCCGACAGCCAGGCGAAGCTGCAGGGCGCGCGCTGCATGGACTGCGGCATTCCCTTCTGCAACAACGGCTGTCCGGTCAACAACAACATTCCCGACTTCAACGACGCCGTATATCTGGGCAACTGGCGCGCCGCCGCGGAGATCCTGCATTCGACCAACAACTTCCCCGAAATGACCGGCCGCATCTGTCCGGCGCCGTGCGAGGCGGCCTGCACGCTCGGCATCAATGCCGACCCGGTCGGCATCAAGTCGCTCGAGCGCGCCATCATCGACAAGGCGGGAGAGAACGGCTGGGTCGTGCCCCAGCCGCCAGCGCGCAAAACCGGCAGGAAGGTGGCCGTCGTCGGTTCCGGCCCGGCCGGGCTGGCCGCCGCCCAACAGCTGGCGCGCGCCGGCCACGCCGTGACCGTCTTCGAGAAGAACGCCGCCGTCGGCGGACTGCTGCGCTACGGCATCCCCGATTTCAAACTCGACAAGCGCCTGATCGACTGGCGCGTCGCGCAGCTCAAGGCCGAAGGCGTCAAATTCCGGCTGGGCACCCTGATCGCGGCCGGCGTCCCCAGGGGCGTGGCCAACGATGCCGTCAAGGTGCTCAGCTCGGCGCGACTCATGAAGGATTTCTCTGCCGTGATCCTCGCCGGCGGTTCCGAAACCCCGCGCGACCTGCCGGTTCCGGGGCGCGAACTGGCCGGCGTGCACTTCGCGCTCGAATTCCTCATCCCGCAGAACAAGGAAATGGCGGGCGGCAAGAAAAACCCGATCAACGCGCAGGGCAGACACGTGGTCGTCATCGGCGGCGGCGACACCGGTTCCGACTGCGTCGGCACCTCGAACCGTCACGGCGCCGCCTCGGTGACCCAGTTCGAACTGCTGCCGCAACCGCCCGAGCAGGAAAACAAGCCGCTGGTCTGGCCCTACTGGCCAACCCGCTTGCGCACCTCCTCGTCGCACCAGGAAGGCTGCACGCGCGACTGGTCGGTCGCCACCAAGGCGTTCGTCGGCGAGAATGGCAAGTTGAAGGCGCTCAAGTGCGTGCGTCTCGACTGGAGCGGCGGGAAGATGAAGGAGATCCCCGGTTCCGAGTTCGAAGTCAGGGCCGATCTCGCCTTCCTCGCCATGGGCTTCACCAATCCGGTCGCCTCGATGCTCGCCGCCTTCGGCGTGGCGAAGGATGCGCGCGGCAATGCCGCCGCGACGACGGATGGAGAGAACTGCTACGCCACCAGCGTGCCCAAGGTCTTCGCCGCCGGCGACATGCGGCGCGGCCAGTCGCTCGTGGTCTGGGCGATCCGCGAAGGCCGCCAGTGCGCGCGTGCCGTCGACGAGTTCCTGATGGGGGCCAGCACCCTGCCGCGCTGAGCCATGCTCAATGTCGTCATTCTCGCCGCCGGGCAGGGCAAGCGCATGCGCTCCGACCTGCCCAAGGTGCTCCATCCCGTCGCCGGCAAACCGATGCTGGGCCATGTGGTCGACACCGCGCGGCGGCTGGCCCCCGCGAAAATCTGCGTGGTCCATGGCCACGGCGGCGAAACGGTGCGCGCGGCGCTCGACGCCCCCGACTTGCTCTGGGCGAAGCAGGAGCCGCAGCTCGGAACGGGCCATGCGGTGCTTCAGGCCATGCCTCAGTTGGCCGCCGTCCCGCCGGCGCCGACTTTGGTGTTGTATGGCGACGTGCCGCTGATCCGTGCCGCCACCCTTGAGCGTCTGATCGAGGCGGTCGGTGACGGCAAACTCGCATTGCTCACCGCCCATCTCGACAACCCGCGCGGCTACGGCCGCATCGTGCGCGTCGACGGCAAAGTCGTGCGCATCGTCGAGGAGAAGGATGCCGACGACGCCGAACGCGCGATCCGCGAGATCAACACCGGCATCCTCGTCGCTCCCGGCGCGGCGCTGGCGCGCTGGCTGCCGCAACTGGGCAACCGCAACGCGCAGGGCGAGTACTACCTGACCGACATCGTCGCGCTGGCCGTGGCCGAGGGCATGGAAGTCGTCACCGCGCAGCCGGGCGCGAACTGGGAAACCGACGGCGTGAACAGCAAGAGCCAGCTCGCGCGGCTTGAACGCATCCACCAGCGCAACCTCGCCGAAGCCCTGATGGAGCAGGGCGTCACGCTGGCCGACCCCGATCGCATCGACGTGCGCGGCGAACTGGTCTGCGGCCGCGACGTTTTCATCGACGTCAACTGCGTCTTCGAGGGCCGCGTGACGCTCGGCGACGGCGCACGCATCAACGCCAACTGCGTGATCCAGGATGCCGTGGTCGGGCCGGATTCGGTCATCGGCCCCTTCGCCCGCCTGCGTCCCGGCACGACGCTGGCCGAGGACGTGCATATCGGCAACTTCGTCGAGGTGAAGAACTCGACCATCGCCGCGCATTCGAAGGCGAACCACCTCGCCTACGTCGGCGACGCCACGGTCGGCAGCCGCGTCAATGTCGGCGCCGGCACCATCACCTGCAACTACGACGGCGCCAACAAGCACCGCACGGTGATCGAGGACGACGTCTTCATCGGCTCGGACACCCAGCTCGTCGCGCCGGTCACGGTCGGTCGCGGCGCCACGCTCGGCGCCGGCACCACGCTGACCAAGGATGCGCCGCCGGACCAGTTGACGGTATCGCGGCCGAAACAGATCTCCATCGCGGGTTGGAAACGCCCGCAAAAAACCAAAACCTCGCGGAAGAAAGAGTAACTCCATGTGCGGCATCGTCGCGGCGGCAGCAACACGCAACATCGTCCCGGTTCTCGTCGAAGGATTGAAGAAGCTCGAATACCGCGGCTACGACTCCGCCGGGCTTGCGGTGCTCAACCCTCAGCTTTCGCGCCTGCGCAGCGTCGGGCGGGTGGCCGAACTGGCAGCCCAGGCCGACGGCAGAGCGGCCGGCCTGGGCATCGCGCATACGCGCTGGGCGACGCATGGCGCGCCCTGCGAGCGCAATGCGCATCCCCATATCTCGGGCGGGCTGGCCGTCGTCCATAACGGCATCATCGAGAACTACGCCGAGATCAAGCAGGAACTCGCGGGCAAGGGATATGCCTTCACTTCCGATACCGACACCGAAGTGATCGCCCACCTGATCCAGGAAACGCTGAAGTCCGGCGCCGGCCTGTTCGAGGCGGTGCAGCGCGCCACGCGGCGGCTGGTCGGCGCCTATGCCATCGCCGTGCTGCGCGAGGGCGACGCGGCGGTGGTGGTCGCGCGCCACGGCGCGCCGCTGCTGCTCGGCGTCGGTGCGGACGGGCACTACGCCGCCTCGGATGCCTCGGCGCTCTTGCAGGTGACGCGCCGCATGGTCTATCTGGAGGAGGGCGATGTCGCCGAACTGCGGCGCGACGGTTATCGAATTGTCGGTTCTGGCGGGACGGCGGCGGAACGGACTATCCACGAAAGCACGCTTTCGGCCGACGCCGTTGAGCTCGGCGAGTATCGCCACTACATGCAGAAGGAAATCTTCGAGCAGCCGCAGGCGCTGGCCGCGACGCTGGAGATGATCGGCGGCGCGCAGAGTTTCTCCGCCAACCTGTTCGGCGCGGCCGCACCCGAGGCGCTCTCCGGCGTGAAAACGGTGCTGATCGTGGCCTGTGGCACGAGCTTCCACGCGGGTCTGGTCGCGCGTTACTGGATCGAGCAGCTCGCCGGTCTGCCTTGCACGGTCGAGGTGGCGAGCGAATACCGCTATCGTGTCTCGGTGCCCGATCCCGACCAACTCGTCGTGGCGGTCTCGCAGTCGGGCGAGACGGCCGACACGCTGGCCTCGATCCGCCACGCCAAGGCGCTGGGCATGACCCGCACGCTGGCGCTCTGCAATGTCCCCGAATCGGCCATCGTGCGCGAATGCGCGCTGCGCTTCCTGACCCGCGCCGGCCCGGAAATCGGCGTCGCCTCGACCAAGGCCTTCACCACGCAGCTCGCCGCGCTGTTCCTGCTCGCCGCCACGCTGGCCAAGCAGGCCGGTCGCATGAGCGCGGCGCAGGAGGCCGCCCATCTGACCTCGCTGCGCCATCTGCCGGTCGCCCTGCAGAAAGTGCTGGCGCTCGAGCCGGACATCGCCGCCTGGGCCAGCCTGTTCGCCGACAAGCACCATGCGCTGTTTCTCGGTCGCGGCCACCACTATCCGATCGCGCTCGAAGGCGCGCTCAAGCTCAAGGAGATTTCCTACATCCACGCCGAAGCCTATCCGGCCGGCGAGCTCAAGCACGGTCCGCTCGCCCTGGTCGATCGGGAGATGCCGGTGGTGAGTGTGGCGCCGAACGACGCCCTGCTCGAGAAGCTCAAGTCTAACCTGCAGGAGGTCGCCGCCCGCGGCGGCGAACTGTATGTGTTTGCCGACGCGGATTCCGTCGTGCCGGCCGAAGCGGGCCTGCATATCCTGCGCCTGCCGGAGCATTACGGCCTGCTGTCGCCGGTGTTGCACGTCGTGCCCCTGCAGCTGCTGGCGTATCATGCGGCCCTGGTCAAAGGCACCGATGTCGATAAACCCAGAAACCTCGCCAAATCGGTGACCGTCGAATAACAACGCAGGGAGAGCGACATGCCGAAATTCCACACCGCCGCCATCCGGGCCGTTGCTCTCGTCGGGCATGGCGGCGCGGGCAAGACCACGCTGGCCGAGGCGCTGCTGGTCCGCGCCGGGGCGATTGTCGCCTGCGGCAGCGTCGAAAAGGGCAGCACGGTCTGCGACTTCGACGCGCAGGAAAAGGCTGCGGGCCACTCGCTCCAGTCCGCGCTGGTGAACTTCGCCTGGGAGGACGTCCATGTCCATCTCGTGGACACGCCGGGCTATCCCGATTTTGCCGGCCAGGCGCTCGCCGCTCTCGCCGGCGTCGACACGGCGGTCTGCGTCATCAACGCCCAGACCGGCGTCGAGCTGATGACCGAGCGCATGATGCGCGCCGCCGCCGCGCGCGGCCTGGCGCGCATGATCGTCATCAACAAGATCGACGCCGAGAACCTCGATCTTTCCGGCCTGATGGCCGACATCCGGGACCGCTTCGGTCCGGCCTGCAAGTTTCTCGACCTGCCCACGCCCGATCGCCGGCAGGTGGTCGAGCTGCTCGAGCACGACAGCGGGGAGGCGGATCTCGACAGTGTGGCGCACGCCCACCGCGAGCTGATCGACCAGCTCGTCGAGGAGGACGAGAGCCTGATGGAGCGCTATCTCGAGGATGGCAAGGATCCATCCGCCTCCGAGTTGCATGCGCCGTTCGAGAAGGCGCTGCGCGAAGGGCATCTGATCCCGGTGCTGTTCACCTCCGCCCGCAGCGGCGCCGGCATCGACGAGCTGCTGCACGTGCTGGCGACCCTGGCGCCGAATCCGGCCGAGGCCAACGTCCCGCCCTTCTTCAGGGATGGCGCAGCCTTCCAGCGCGTGCCGGATGCCGACAGGCATGTGCTGGCCCATGTCTTCAAGATCATCGTCGATCCCTACATGGGCAAGGTGGCCGTGTTCCGCGTCCATCAGGGCACGATCAGGAAGGACGCGCAGCTATTCGTCGGCGACGGCAAGAAGGCCATCAAGGTCAGTCATCTCTACCAGCTGCTGGGCAAGGACTACCTCGAGGTCGATGCGCTGCTGCCCGGCGACCTCGGCGCCATCGCCAAGGTCGAGGACCTCGAGTTCGACAGCGTCCTGCACGATTCGCACGACGAGGATCACATCCGCCTCAAGCCGCTTGAGTTTCCCAAGCCGATGCAGGGCCGCGCCGTCGAGACGCAGAAGAAGGGCGACGAGCAGCGCCTGTTCGAGATTTTGCGCAAGCTCGAACTGGAAGACCCCTGCTTCCGCGTCGAACGCCATCCCACCACGCACGAAACCGTGATCTTCGGTCTGGGCGAGATTCATCTGAAGACCAAGCTCGAGCGCATGGCGGCGCAGTACAAGCTCGAACTCACCACTAAGCCGCCGCAGATTCCCTACCGCGAGACGATCACCAAGCCCGCCGAGGGCCATTGCCGCCACAAGAAGCAGTCGGGCGGCGCCGGCCAGTTCGGCGAGGTCTACCTCAGGATCGAGCCGCTCGAGCGCGGCGCCGGCTTCGAGTTCGTCGACCAGGTCAAGGGCGGGGTGATCCCCGGCGTCTTCATGCCGGCGGTGGAAAAAGGCGTGCGCCAGGCGCTCGAAGGCGGCGTGGTCGCCGGCTTCCCGGTCGAGGACCTGCGCGTGGTCGTCTACGACGGCAAGACCCATCCGGTGGACGGCAAGGAAGTCGCCTTCATCGCGGCCGGCAAGAAGGCCGCCATCGCGGCGATCCAGGCCGCCGGCGCGGTGGTGCTGGAGCCGGTGGTGAATATCGAGGTGAACGTGCTCGAAGAGCACATGGGCGATGTCGCCGGCGACCTCTCGTCGCGGCGCGGCCACGTGACGGGAACCACGCCGCGCGGTCCGGGCCGCATCACCGTCGCCGGCGAAGTGCCGCTGGCCGAAATCAACGACTACGCCTCGCGGCTCAAGTCGATGACCGGCGGCCGCGGCAGCTACGGCATCGAGTTCGCGCGCTATGCGCCGGCGCCGCCGCCGGTGCAGCAGAAGCTGGCGGCTTCGTTCAAGCTCAAGGATGAAGAGGAATGATGTAGGATGCACCCATGCGTCGCTGCCGAAGCTTCCTCATGATTCTCATTGCCCTGTGGCTGCCCGTCCAGGCGGCTGCCGCGGTGGCGATGTCTTTCTGCCCCCACGCCGCGGCCGAACGGGTCGCGACCGGGGCGACGGGGTGCCACGAGCAGCCCGCCCCGGCGGCCGGCGCGAGCGATCTTGCATGCGATGGCTGCCTGCTGTGCCATTTGGCCAGTTCCGGATTCCTGGTCGCCGCGGCGGCGTTCGAAGCGCCGACCTACCTTGACGTGCTCGCCGGGCATCCCGACCGGATCGCGACAAGCCACATTCCCGATCCGCCGCAACAACCTCCCAGACGCTGAACGCGCCGTCCGGCAGGACATTGCCGTCCTGTCAGCGCCGACTTTCGTTCAACTTCATCCGGAGGTTTCCATGAAAACGTTCGTATCCCTGCTGGCCGCGGCCAGCCTGATTCTCCCTCTGTCCACGACCGCCACCGAGAAACTGGCCGAAGGGACGGTCAAGCGAATCGACGCGGCGAACCAGCGCGTCATGCTTGCCCATGGCCCGATCCCCAGCATCGGCATGGGCCCCATGACCATGATGTTCAGGGTCAAGGATGCCGCGCTGCTCAAAAGCGTCAAGGAAGGCGACAAGGTGCGCTTCCAGGTCGAGAAGATCGACGGCAGCCACACCGTCGTGCGGATCGAAGCGGCGCAATAGCCATGCGCACCCTGCCCCTGCTGCTGGCGACGGCTCTGGCCGTCGCCGGCGGGGCGGCGTCGGCGAGCGAAAGCGTGGCAATCGGCGGCAACGTCGAGAGCCTGCTGGCTTTCGCCCGCGAACGCCACCCCGAATACGCCGCGTTGCGTCACGAGGCGGAGGCGGCCGAGGCGCGCGTGGCGCCGGCCGCGGCGCTGCCCGATCCGATGTTCGGCGTCGAACTGCGCGACTTCCTCACCCCCGCCAGCGGTCCCAACCTGCTGCCGGCGCGCGTCGGCAGCACGCGCTACACGCTGTCGCAGACCCTGCCGTGGTTCGGCAAGCGCGACCTGCGACGGGCGATCGCCGCGGCCGGCGCCGACGCGGCGCGCGGCCAGCTTGCCGTCGGCTGGGCCGAGCTCGCCTGGCAGATCAAGCAGGTCTATGCCGAGCACTACCTGCACCAGGCCAGCCTGCGCCTGGGTCGGGAAAATCTGGAACTGCTGGGCCAGATCGAGCAGATCGCCCAGGCCCGTTATGCCGGCGGCCTGGCCGCGCAGCAGGACGTGATCCGCGCCCAGACCGAGCGTACTGCGCTGAGCGCAGAGCTGGCCATGCTGGAGGGCGAGAGCCAACAGTCGAGCGCGCGCATGCGCAGCCTGATGGGCGGGCTGGCCGGCGCGACGCTGCGGCCGCCCGAACGCCTGCGCAACCTGCCGCCTCTGGCCCAACTCGACGCCGCGGCGCTCGAGGCGCGGCTGGTCGAGCGCAGCCCGCGCCTGGCTGCCGATGCGGCGCGCATCGCCGCGGCGGAAAAGAACCGGGCGCTGACCTGGCGCAACCGCTATCCGGATGTGACCGTCGGCCTGGCGGCGATGCAGGAGCGCAGCCGCGTGACAGGCTACGATCTGATGTTCGAGGTCAACATCCCGCTGCAGCGCGCCAGCCGGCGCGCCCAGGAGCGCGAGGCGGCGCGCCTGCATGACGCCACGCTGGCGCGCCGGGAAGCGACCCTCAATCAGCTGCGCGCCGAGGTGTCCGAGAGCCTGACCGGCATCCAGGCCGCGCGCCGCGTCGCCGAACTGGCGAGCGGCAGCCTGTTGCCGCAGGCCGAACTGACCTTGCAGGCCGCGCTGACCGGCTACGAGACCGGCCAGGTGGATTTTGCCGCCGTGCTCGACGCCCAGCGCCAGATCCGCAGAACGAAGGAAGAGCTGGTGCGCGCGCGCGTCCTGCAGGAGCAGCGCCGCGCCGACATCGAGCGCACCATCGGAGAAGAGCTATGAACAAGATTGCAATCGCGGTGCTGATCGTCGCCGTCGGCGGCCTCGGCTACTGGTTCGGCGGGCAGCAGGGGCAAAAAGTCGGCGGCGGCGAGATGGCCAGCGGCGCACCGGAGGGGCGCAAGATTCTCTATTACCGCAACCCGATGGGCTTGCCCGACACCTCGCCGGTGCCGAAGAAGGATTCGATGGGCATGGACTACATCCCGGTCTATGAGGGCGAGGAACAGGATGCCGGCGGCGCGGTGAAGATCAGCACGGCGCGGGTGCAAAAACTCGGCGTGCGCACCGAGGCGGCGACCGTGCGCGAGCTGGTGCGGCCGATCCGCTCGGTCGGCCGCATCGAGGTCGACGAGCGGCGCGTGGTCGCCGTGGCGCCAAAATTCGAAGGCTGGATCGAACGGCTGCACGTGAATGCGACCGGCCAGGCGGTGGGGCGCGGCCAGCCGCTGTTCGAGGTCTATAGCCCGGAGCTGGTTTCGGCGCAGCGCGAATACCAGGTCGCCGCGCGCGGCGTGACCGCCCTGGCAGGAGCAGGGCCCGAGGCCCAGGCGGGCATGCGGCGGGTAGCGGAGTCCGCCCTGGCGCGGCTGGCCAACTGGGACATCTCCGCCGAGCAGATCGAGCGCCTGACAAGCGGTGGCGAGCCGCAGCGTACCCTGACCTTCCGTTCGCCGGCGGCCGGCGTGATCCTCGAGCGGAAAGCGCTCCAGGGCATGCGCTTCATGCCCGGGGAAACCTTATACGAGATCGGCGACCTGTCGAACGTGTGGGTGATCGTGGACGTTTTCGAACGCGACATCGCCGCGGTGAAGGTCGGTCAGGCCGTGGCGGTGCGCATCGACGCCTGGCCGGACAGGACGCTTGCCGGCAAGGTGAGCTATCTCTACCCGACGCTCAACGTCGAGACGCGCACGACCCCGGTGCGCATCGAGCTGGCCAACCCGAAGGGCGAATTGCGGCCGGGCATGTATGCGCAGGCCGAGGTGAATGTCGGCGCCGGCGGGACGGCGCTGGCGATCCCGCTTTCCGCCGTGATCGAGGGCGGCGTCACGCAGCGCGTCCTGGTGCAGGTCGAGGCAGGCCGCTTCGAGCCGCGCGAGGTCAAACTCGGTCTGCGCGGCGACGATTATGTCGAGGTGAAGGCGGGCGTGAAGGAAGGCGAGCAGGTCGTCGTCGCAGCCAACTTCCTGATCGATTCGGAAAGCAATCTCAAGGCGGCGCTCGCCGCGATGAAACGAAAGCCAACCGTGAGCCACCATGCCGTCGGCACCCTCGACAGCATCGAGGCCAGCGGTGCGGTCATGGTGACGCACGAGCCGGTGGCCAGCCTCAACTGGCCGCAGATGACCATGGAATTCATCCTGGCCAATCCGGCGCTCATCGACAAGCTGCAACCGGGCGCACGGATCCATTTCGAGTTCGGCGAAAGGAAGCCCGGCGAATGGGTCATCACCCGGATCGAGGCCCACTGAGATGCTCCACTTCCTCATCGAATGGTCGGCGCGCAACAAGTTTCTCGTCCTGCTGGTCACGGCGCTGGTGGTGCTGGCCGGCGTGGTGGCGCTGTGGAAAACCCCGCTCGACGCCCTGCCGGATCTGTCCGACACCCAGGTGATTGTCTACACCGAGTTCCCCGGCCAGGCGCCGCAGGTGGTCGAGGACCAGGTGACCTACCCGCTCACCACCGCGCTGCTGGCGGCGCCGAAATCGAAGGTGGTGCGCGGCTTCTCGTTCTTCGGCGCTTCCTTCGTCTATGTCATCTTCGAGGACGGCACCGACATCTACTGGGCGCGCTCGCGCGTGCTCGAGTATCTCAACACCGCCGCCGGACGGCTGCCCGAGGGCGTCACGCCCAGCCTGGGGCCGGACGCCTCGGGCGTGGGCTGGGTGTTCCAGTATGCGGTGCTGGGCGCGCAGCACACCCTGGCCGAGCTGCGCACGCTGCAGGACTGGTATCTGCGCTACCAGATCACCAAGACGCCGGGGGTGGCCGAGGTGGCGAGCATCGGCGGCTTCGTGCAGCAGTATCAGGTCGTCGTCGATCCGATCAAGCTGCGCGGCTACGGCGTGTCCCTGCTGGCCGTGACCGAGGCGATCCGCGCCTCGAACCGCGACGTCGGCGGCCGCGTCGTGGAAATGGCCGAGACCGAGTTCATGGTGCGCGGCCGCGGTTATCTGCGCGGCAAGGAGGATCTCGAACAGATCGTCGTCAAGTCCGAACGCGGCACGCCGGTGCGGATCGTCGATATCGCGCGCGTCGAACTGGGCCCCGACGAGCGACGCGGCATCGCCGAGCTCAATGGCGAGGGCGAGGTGGTGTCCGGCATCGTCGTCGCCCGCCACGGCGAGAACGCGCTGGAGGTGATCGACAACGTCAAGGCGAAGATCGCCGAGCTGTCTCCCGGCCTGCCCGAAGGGGTGAGAATCGAGACGGTCTATGACCGCTCCGAGCTGATCGAGCGCGCCATCGACACGCTCAAGTCGACGCTGTTGCAGGAGTCCCTCATCATCGCCCTGGTGTGCTTCATCTTCCTGCTGCATGTGAGAAGTTCGCTGGTGGCGATCATGATCCTGCCGGTGGGCGTGCTGATGGCCTTCATCGCCATGCGGCTGCTCGACATCAACTCGAACATCATGAGCCTGGCCGGCATCGCCATTTCGCTGGGCACCATGATCGACGCCTCCATCGTCATGATCGAGAACGCCCACAAGCACCTCGAACGGCTGCGCCCCGGGCATACGCGGGAAGAGCGCATCGAGGCGATGATCCTGGCCTGCAAGGAGGTCGGCCCGGCGCTGTTCTTCTCGCTCCTGGTGATCACCGTCGCCTTCCTGCCCGTCTTCACGCTGGAGGCGCAGGAAGGGCGCCTGTTCGCGCCCCTGGCGTGGACCAAGACCTTCGCCATCGCCGCCGCCGCGCTGATGGCGGTGACGCTGGTGCCGGTGCTGATCCTGCTATTCATCCGCGGACACGTCCGCGCGGAAAACGAGAATCCGGTGAACCGCTTCTTCATCGCGCGCTACCGGCCGGTGATCGCGCGCGTGCTGCGCTGGAAATGGACGACCCTGATCCTGGCCGGCGCGGTCTTCGCCAGCGCCTGGTGGCCGGCGAGCCGCATCGGCAGCGAGTTCATGCCGACGCTCAACGAAGGCACGCTGTTCTACATGCCGACGGGACTGCCGGCGATGTCCGTCACCAAGGCGGCGGAACTGGTGCAGACGCAGAACAAGATCATCAAGAGTTTTCCGGAGGTGCAGTCGGTAATCGGCAAGGCCGGCCGCGCCAATACGGCGACCGACCCGGCGCCGATCGAGATGTTCGAGACGGTGATCAACCTCAAGCCCGAGTCGGAATGGCGGCCGGGCATGGACGTCGACACCCTGATCGCCGAGATGGACCGGGCCCTGCAGTTCCCCGGCATCGCCAACTCGTGGACCATGCCGATCAAGGCGCGCATCGACATGCTCTCCACCGGCATCCGCACGCCCGTCGGCATCAAGGTGTTCGGCCAGGATCTGGAGGAGATGGAGCGGCTCGCGCGTTCGATCGAGGCCGTGGTGAGGGAAGTGCCGGGGACGCGCTCCGCCTATGCCGAACGGATTACCGGCGGCTGGTATCTCGACATCGAGCCGGATCGCGCCCAGCTCGCGCGTTACGGCATCCTGGTCGATGAGCTGCAGGAGGTGATCGCCATCGCGCTCGGCGGCGAGGTGGTGACGACCCTGGTGGCGGGCCGGGAGCGCTTCGGCGTGACGGTGCGCTACCCGCGCGAGCTGCGCGACGATCCGCAGGAGATCGCCGCCAACGTGCTGGTGCCGGCGCCGGGGCCCGCGGGCGGGCCGGCCATGATGGTGCCGCTCGGGCAAGTGGCGCAGGTCGTCATCCGGCAGGGCGCGCCGGCGATCCGTACCGAGAACGCGCTGCTCTCCGTCTATATCTACGTCGATATCGAGGGGCGCGACATCGGTTCGTATGTGGCCGAGGCGCGCCGCGCCGTGGCCGCAGGGGTCGAGTTCCCCACCGGGTATTACGTGACCTGGAGCGGCCAGTTCGAATACATGGAGCGCGCCATCGAGCGCCTCAAGATCGTCGTACCCTTCACCCTGCTCATCATCTTCCTGCTGCTTTATCTCAACTTCCGCGCACTCGCGCCAACGTTGATCGTCATGCTCTCGGTCCCCTTCGCGCTGGTCGGCGGCGTCTGGCTGATGTGGGCGCTCGACTACAACATGAGCGTGGCCGTGGCGGTCGGCTTCATCGCGCTGGCCGGCGTGGCGGCCGAGACCGGCGTGGTGATGCTGATCTACATCGACCATGCCTGGGAAAACGTGAAGCGCCGGGCGCGGGAAGCAGGGCGCCGGCCGAACAGCGGCGAGCTCTATGCAGCGGTGATGGAGGGAGCGGTCGAGCGCGTCCGCCCCAAGCTGATGACGGTGGTGACGATCATGGCGGGCCTGCTGCCCATCATGTGGAGCACCGGTACCGGCGCCGAGGTGATGCGGCGCATCGCCGCGCCGATGGTGGGCGGTATGATCTCCTCCACGCTGCTCACCCTGATCGTGATCCCGGCGCTCTACGCCTTGATCGAAGAACGCCGCCTGCGAAGGAGTCCGACATGACCGTATCTTCTTCCGCCCCGCCGTCGCCGGCCTGGCTGCTGCTGTTCGCCGCCTGGATCGTCGCCGCGACCGCCACGCTCTCGGCCCTTTTCCTGGGCGAGGTGGTCGGGCTGCCCATCTGCCCGATGTGCTGGTATCAGCGCATTGTCATGTTTCCGCTGGCCGTGATCCTGCCCTTCGGCCTGTTTCCCGATCTCGACGTGCGCGTGATCCGCCAGGGGCTCGTCCTCGCGGCGATCGGTCTGCTGCTCGCGCTCTATCACCAGGGCATCGTCGTCGGACTCATTCCGGAGGCGATCGGGCCCTGTCGCCAGGGCATCCCCTGCGCGGAGACGGTGATCCGCTGGTTCGGTTTCGTTACCATCCCGGTTCTGTCGATCGTCGCTTTCGCCACCCTCGTCGCGCTTCTCGCTGCGGCGCATTTCAGGAGTCATCGATGAAACCCAAAACCCTGTTCGCCGGCGCCCTGGCCCTCCTGTTTTTCGCCTTCGCCGTCGCCACGCTGATCCAAACCGCAACGCCCAAGGATCCGGAGGGGCCGCCGCCGGTCGCCCATGCCGAAGCCCTGGTGCGGATGCATTCGCCGGCCTTCGGCCATCCCAATGCGAAGGTCACCATCGTCGAATTCATCGACCCCGCCTGCGGCACCTGCGCGACCTTTTATCCCGCAGTCAAGCGGATGCTCGCGGACGAGCCCCAGAACCTGCGCCTCGTGCTGCGCTACGCGCCCTTCCACCCCGGCGTCGACCAGGTCATCGCCCTCATCGAGGCGGCGCGGCGCCAGGGGCAGATGTGGCCCGCGCTGGAAGCCCTGCTGGAGACCCAGGAGCGCTGGACGCCCAACCACCGTCCCAACGTCGAGGAGGCGCGGCGCGTGCTGGCAGGCATCGGTCTCGACATGGAACGGCTGCGGGCCGACGCGGCCGACCCGGCCATTGCCGCGCTCATCGCCCAGGACGCCGCCGATGCCCGCCTGCTCGGCGTGGACAAGACGCCGGAGTTCTTCGTGAATGGCCGGCCCTTGCCGAGCTTCGGGCTGAAACAGCTGGCGACGCTGGTGGGGGAGGAACTGGCGCGGCGCTGAATGCAGCAGCGGACAACTTCCCGGAAACTGTTACACTGCGCGCCGCGCGGCTAGTCATCAGTCCAACCGCCGCGTGTCGCGTCCGGATTTTCCACCGCGTTTCCATCCCCTTCAGCGTTTCTGCCCAGACTGATTCGTGAATGCACGAGTGGCCGATTCCGGGAGCACTCATGCACTTTTCCGAACTCGGCCTGTCGGCCGACATTCTGCGCGCCGTCACCGAACAGGGCTACGACACGCCGACCCCCATCCAGGCCCAGGCCGTGCCGCTGGTGTTGGCCGGCCGCGATCTGATGGCCGCCGCCCAGACCGGCACCGGCAAGACCGCCGGCTTCACCCTGCCGATCCTGCAACGGCTGGCGCAGGACACCCACCTGTCGCTCAAGCGCTTCAAGCCGCGCGCGCTGGTGCTGGCGCCGACGCGCGAGCTGGCGATCCAGGTGCAGCAGAGCGTGTTCACCTACGGCAAGCATGTCAAGCTGCGCACCGCCGCGATCTACGGCGGCGTCGCCATCGGGCCGCAGACCAAGCTGCTCAAGGCCGGCGTCGATATCGTCGTCGCCACGCCGGGACGCCTGCTCGACCATGTATCTCAACGCAACATCGACCTGTCGGGCATCGAGATCCTCGTGCTCGACGAGGCCGACCGCATGCTCGACATGGGCTTTATCCACGACATTCGCAAGATCCTCGCGCTGTTGCCGAAAAGGAAGCAAAGCCTGCTGTTCTCCGCAACCTTTTCCGATGAGATCCGTGCGCTTGCCACCGGCCTGCTGCGCGATCCGGTCAGCGTCGAGGTGGCGCGCCGCAACGCGCCGGCCGAGGCGGTCGCGCAGTGCGTCTATTGCGTCGATCGGGAACGCAAACGGGACCTGCTGGTGCGCCTGATCACCGAGAACCGCTGGCATCAGGTGCTGGTGTTTACCCGCACCAAGCACGGTGCCGACGCGCTGGCCGAGCGTCTGTGCAAGGCACGCATCAGCGCCGCCGCCCTGCACGGCAACAAGAGCCAGGGCCAGCGCATCCGCGCGCTCGACGACTTCAAGAAGCTCAAGATCAACGTGCTGGTCGCCACCGACATCGCGGCGCGCGGCATCGACATCGACGATCTGCCGCACGTGGTCAATTACGAGCTGCCGAGCGTGCCGGAGGATTACGTGCATCGCATCGGCCGCACCGGCCGGGCCGGGGCCTCGGGCGAGGCGACCTCGCTGGTCTGCATCGACGAGCACAAGCTGCTGCGCGACATCGAAAGAGTATTGAAGCACGAGATCGAGAAACGAGTGATGCCCGGTTTCGAGCCCGACCCAAAGATCAAGGCCGAGCCGATTCAGAAGCCGCGCAGCGCGCGCATGGCTCAGCCGGCGCGCGGGGCCAAGCCGACCATCAAGGCGCCGGCAAAGCCGGCGGGTAATCGCCGCCCTGCCGCAGCGGGACATCATTTCGGTTCGCGCCATCGCTGAAAATCCGGCGCCGGCGGGACGGCAGCGGACAGCGACCGGATTGAAACTCAGAACCGCCGTCGCGCGGGGGGCGGCGCCACGTTGCCGCGTCCCTCGATGTGCCGGAAGGTGATGCGTCCCTTGCTCAAGTCATAGGGCGATAGTTCCAGCGAGACCTTGTCGCCGGCCAGGATGCGGATATGGTGCTTGCGCATCTTGCCCGCGCTGTAGGCTACCAGGCCGTGTCCGTTGTCGAGCGTGACGCGAAAGCGCGAATCGGGCAGGACTTCCATCACCACGCCATTCATTTCGATGAGTTCTTCCTTGGCCATGCTCGTGCCTCCGGTATGCGGGAATAAAAAGGCCCGGGAAAACCCGGGCCCAATCGACAACTTGGGGTTGTCGGGCGGGCAGGGCCGTTGGCCGCGCCCGCAAAACGTCGATCAGTCGATCGGACGGATGTTCGCCGCCTGCTGGCCCTTGGGGCCGGAGGTCACGTCGAAATTGACGCGCTGACCTTCGCGCAGCGTCTTGAAGCCGCTCGATTGAATGGCGGAAAAATGGGCGAAAAGATCATCGCCGCCGGCTTCCGGCGTGATGAAACCAAACCCCTTGGAATCGTTGAACCACTTCACTGTACCTGTTGCCATGTCTTGAATATCCTAATAAAAACAAACAAGAGGGAACTGACCCTCACATTGGGCGAAACTCAAGACAGCGTGGTGGTGAAGGGTAAAGACTGGGAGCCGGTAACCGACCCACAGGCACAAAGCCGAACAACAACGGCACTACTTGAAAATCGCTGGCGCGGACTATGGACGGGTTCGAGCCGGATTGCAACGATTATTTTGTAACAGTCCTGATCCGGTTGCGTGAGTTACGTTGACGTAAACGTCGACTAACACCAGAATCGCACTGCTGCGCTAATCTTGCCTTTCCCGTCCGTCGGAGTCCGCGGTCATGACCGATCTTTCCATCGCGAAAAAACTCGCGCCTTACAAGCCGCAGCACAAGCTGCGCTTCGTCACCGCCGCCTCGCTGTTCGACGGCCATGACGCCTCGATCAACATCATGCGGCGCATCCTGCAAGCCACCGGCGCGGAGGTGATCCACC
>Ga0208735_100039_pt1 | contig 83930 bp, 77 predicted proteins | sample Subbio12Aug_8Aab_FD_184829 | JGI IMG/M metagenome (GOLD analysis project Ga0208735, IMG submission 184829) | Serpentinite rock and fluid subsurface biosphere microbial communities from McLaughlin Reserve, California, USA - CR12Aug_8Aab (SPAdes) | ecosystem: Environmental > Terrestrial > Deep... | reverse complement strand
CCCACGCCGTTTATGGCTGGATCGAAACGAAATCTATACAGTCCGCGGATTTTCACTTATGATCGTTTTACCGCATCAAACCACGACGGCGGCCTGGATTGCCTCGGCCGCCGTCGTGTTTTCCGGATGCCGAATGATTGTTTGAAACCGCGGAGCGGATCATGGCGCACCTGATGAACAACTATGCCCGGCAGGCCGTGGCATTCACCCATGGCGAGGGCTGCCGGCTGTTCGACGCGCACGGCCGGCGCTATCTCGATGGCCTGGCCGGCATCGCCGTCAATACGCTGGGCCACAATCATCCCCGTCTGACGGCGGCACTCGAACGCCAGTTGCATCGCCTCATCCATACCTCGAATCTCTATCAGGTTCGGGAGCAGGAGGCGCTGGCCGACCGTCTGGCCCTGTTGTCCGGGATGGACGAGGCCTTCTTCTGCAATTCCGGCTGCGAAGCCAACGAGGCGGCGATCAAGCTGGCGCGCCTCTACGGTCACAAGAAGGGCATCGAAAACCCGGCCATCATCGTCATGGAGCAGGCTTTCCACGGCCGCACGCTGGCGACGCTGTCGGCCACGGGCAACAGAAAGGTGCAGGCCGGCTTCGAGCCGCTCGTCCCCGGTTTCGTGCGCGTGCCCTTCGACGATCTCGGCGCGATCGAGCAGGTCGCCGCCAACAACGCCAACGTGGTCGCCGTGCTGTTCGAGCCGGTGCAGGGCGAGGGCGGCATCAACATCTGCCATGATGAATTCATGCGCGGGCTGCGGCGCATCTGCGCCGCGAAGGGCTGGCTGCTCATGGTCGACGAGGTGCAATGCGGCATTGGCCGCACCGGCCAGTGGTTCGCCTACCAGCACGCGGAGATCCGCCCCGACGTGATGACGTTGGCAAAGGGGCTCGGATCGGGGGTGCCGGTCGGCGCCTGCCTGACGGCCGGCCCTGCGACCGGCGTGTTCAAGCCGGGCAACCATGGTTCCACTTTCGGCGGCAATCCGCTCGCCTGCGTCGCGGCCTTGACGACCCTGGCCGTGCTGGAGGAAGACAACCTGCTGCCCCGCGCAGCCGTGCTGGGCGAGCGCATCCGCGCGCGTTTTGCCGAGCAGCTGGCGGGTCAGGCGGGGGTTGTCGACATCCGCGGCAGCGGTCTGATGATCGGCATCGAACTCGACCGCCCCTGCGCCGCCGTCGTCGGCGCCGGTCTGGAGGCCGGCATCCTCATCAACGTGACTGTCGAAAAGGTGATCCGCCTGCTCCCCCCGCTGGTGATGAGCGATGCCGAGGCCGACGAACTGGTCGATGGCGTCGTGACGCTGGTACGCCGCTTCCTGGCCGGCTGAGGAGGGCAGCATGAAAACGCCACGCCATTTCCTGCAGTTCAAGGATTTGAGCCGGGCCGAGTTCGACTACCTGTTCGCGCGCACGCGCGCGATCAAGCAGCAGTTCAAGGCCTACCAGAAATACTGGCCGCTTGAGGATCGCACCTTGGTGATGATCTTCGAGAAGGCCAGCACGCGCACGCGCCTGTCGTTCGAGGCCGGCATGCACCAGCTCGGCGGGGCGGCGATCTACCTCAATACGCGCGACTCGCAGCTCGGCCGCGGCGAGCCGGTCGAGGATGCGGCCGAGGTCATCTCGCGCATGAGCGATGCGGTCATGATCCGCACCTTCGAGCAGAGCATCGTCGAGCGCTTCGCCGCCCATTCGCGCGTGCCGGTGATCAACGGCCTGACCAACGAATACCACCCCTGCCAGATCATGGCCGACATCTTCACCTACCTCGAGCGGCGTGGTCCGGTCCAGGGCAAGACCGTGGCGTGGATCGGCGATTCGAATAACATGTGCAACACTTGGCTGCAGGCCGCCGAGCTGCTCGACTTCAACGTGCATGTGTCGACGCCGCCCGGCTATGAGGTCGAGCCCGAGCGTGCCGGGCTCTACGGCACCGACCATTTCGAACAGTTCGCCGACCCGCTTGAGGCGGCGCGTGGCGCGGACCTCGTCACCACCGACGTATGGACCTCGATGGGTTTCGAGGCGGAGAACGAGACGCGCATCAAGGCCTTCAAGGACTGGCAGGTTGATGCCGAGATGATGCTGGTGGCGGATCCGCAAGCGATATTCATGCACTGTCTGCCGGCGCATCGCGGCGAAGAAGTGGCGGCGGAGGTGATCGACGGGCCGCAGAGCGTGGTCTGGGACGAGGCCGAGAACCGGCTGCACACCCAGAAGGCGCTGCTCGAGTTCCTGATTCTGGGCAAGGTTTGAGCATAAGGAGTGCCGTGATGGCAAAGACAATCGATAAATCGGGCAAGTCGGGCGTGAATAAGGTCGCAAAAGTTGTATTAGCCTATTCGGGCGGCCTCGACACCTCGGTGATCCTCAAGTGGCTGCAGGACACCTACGGCTGCGAGGTGGTGACCTTCACCGCCGATCTCGGCCAGGGCGAGGAGCTCGAGCCGGCGCGCGCCAAGGCGATCAAGCTCGGCATCAAGAAGCAGAACATCTATATCGACGACCTGCGCGAGGAGTTCGTGCGCGACTTCGTCTTCCCGATGTTCCGCTGCAACGCGATCTACGAGGGCGAATACCTGCTCGGCACCTCGATCGCCCGGCCGCTGATCGCCAAGCGCCTCGTCGAGATCGCCAGGAAGACCGGCGCCGATGCCATTTCGCACGGCGCGACCGGCAAGGGCAACGATCAGGTGCGCTTCGAACTCGGCGCCTACGCGCTGATGCCCAATGTCAAGGTGATCGCGCCGTGGCGCGAGTGGGATTTGCTGTCGCGCGAGAAACTGATGGCCTATGCCGAAACGAACGGCATTCCCGTCGACATGAAGCACAAGAAGGGCGGCTCGCCCTATTCGATGGATGCCAACCTGCTGCACATTTCCTACGAGGGACGCCACCTCGAGGACCCGTCCGCCGAAGCGGAGGATGCGATGTGGCGCTGGACCGTCAAGCCCGAGAAGGCGCCGAACACGCCCGAGTATCTCGACCTCGAATTCAAGGCCGGCGACCTCGTCGCGATCGACGGCAAGAAGATGAAGGCGCACGAACTGCTGGCCACGCTCAACCAGATCGGCGGCAAGCATGGCGTCGGGCGGCTCGACCTGGTCGAGAACCGCTACGTCGGCATGAAGTCGCGCGGCTGCTACGAAACCCCCGGCGGCACGATCCTGCTCAAGGCCCATCGCGGCATCGAGTCGGTCTGCCTCGACCGCGAGGTCGCCCACCTCAAGGACGACCTGATGCCGCGCTACGCCAGCCTCGTTTACAGCGGCTATTGGTGGAGTCCCGAGCGCAAGGCGCTGCAGGTGCTGATCGACCATACCCAGCAGAACGTCAATGGCTGGGTGCGCCTGAAGCTCTACAAGGGCTCGGTGTCCGTCGTCAGCCGCGATTCGAAGACCGACTCGCTGTTCGACCCGACCATCGCCACCTTCGAGGATGATGCCGGCGCTTACAACCAGAAGGATGCGGAAGGCTTCATCAAGCTCAACGCCCTGCGCATGCGTATCGCCGAGAACGCGCGCATCAAGCGCGGCAAGCGCTGATGTCGTCTTAGCGCATGGAAGGCACGCTCTTCGGCTTCACCGAAGCCCAGGTCGCCGGGTTCGGAGTCACCTTCGGGCTCGGCGCCTTCATGCTCTACATGCTGTTCATCATCGGCGAACTGGCCTATCGCTCGAAAGCCGGCAAGATCGGCACCTTCGCGCTGTTCCTCGTGCTGGCCTTCGGCATGCTGGGCTTCGTCGCCAAGAACATCATCGAAAAAATGTGGGGGATCTAAATGAGCCAGTTCGACAATGTCTCGGTCATCAAGAAGGCCAACGTCTATTTCGACGGCAAGTGCGTCAGCCATACCGTGCAGTTTGCCGACGGCGCCAGGAAGAGCGTCGGCGTGATCCTGCCGGCCACTCTGACCTTCAACACCGGCGTGCCCGAGATCATGGAAACCGTCGCCGGCGCCTGCCGTTACCGGATTGAGGGCGAGGACTGGCAGGCCTGCAGTGCGGGCGAGTCCTTCAAGGTGCCGGGCAACTCGTCCTTCGACATCGAAGTCACCGGCGCGCCCTATCACTACGTCTGCCACTTCGGGTGAAATCATGCCATCCTTCGACATCACTTCCGAAACCGACTTCGTCGCGCTGAAGAATGCCGTCGATGTCGCCGGCCGCCACATCGGCAACCGCTACGATTTCAAGGGCACGAGCGCCAAGGCCGAGCTCAACGAGAAGGACAAGCTGATCACGATCTGGGGCGATTCCGAGTTCCAGCTCGGCCAGGTGAAGGACATCCTGTTTCCGGAATTGGAGAAGAAGGAGCGCGAGAGCACCAAGCGCCTCGACATCGGCACGGTGCAGGCGGTCTCGGGCAACAAGGCCAAGCAGGAACTCAAGATCAAGACCGGCATCGAGCAGGAACTGGCGAAGAAGATCGTCAAGCTGGTCAAGGACAGCAAGCTCAAGGTGCAGGCGACGATCCAGGGCGATGCGGTACGGGTGACCGGCGCCAAGCGCGATGTGCTGCAGGAAGCCATCGCGCTGGTGAAGAAAACCGTTACCGATTACCCGCTGACCTACGGTAACTTCCGCGACTGAACAAAAGTCGGCGCTGGCGGGACGGCGCCTTCCTGTTTCAAGCCGCCAATCCAGCGCGTATATAGCCGGTCGGCGGCGACGCGCATCGCCGCGATGCGTGCGTCAAGCCCGACGTACATTTCCTCGGGCGTCTGCACCGAGGGGCCGGGCGTGGCATTCTCGTCGGCCCAGGCGCGGTTCCACAGGCGGATCATCGCTTCAGTCATCTCGACGTGGCATTGCATGCCGAGATGCGGGCCCATGACGAAGGCCTGATTGTCGCAGTACGCGCTGCGCAGGATGCGCGTGGCGCCCGACGGAATCGCGAAGGTTTCGCCATGCCAGTGGAAGGCCGCGAAGCGTTCCAGATCGCCGAGCCAGTCGCGGGCGGCCGCGTCGGTCGCCATCACCTCGCCCCAGCCGAGTTCCTTCACCGGGTTTCGGGTGACCGTCGCGCCGAGCGCCCTGCTCATGAGCTGGCCGCCGAGGCAATGGCCGATCACCGGCACGCCGGCGGCAACGGCGTTGCGAATCAGCTGGAAAACCGGCGGCAGCCAGGGCAGGTCGTCATTGACGCTCATCGGCCCGCCCATGAAGCACAGGCCGGAAAAATCGGCGTGGGTCGGCGGAACGGGCTCGTCCGCGTCGACGCGAATCAGGCGCCAGGAAAAGCCGTGCCGATCGAGGAAGCTGGCAAAATAGCCGGGACCTTCCCCGGTGGAGTGACGAAAGATGGCGATCGGTTTCATGGCTGCGCATGGCAGGCGGTTGTTGCGGCATTGTATGGTCTTGTTGCCGGGCTGGGCGATCCTGCCGGGCTGGGCGGCCGACATCGCGCTCGTCGGACTGATGACAGACAGGGCCATGATCGTGGTCGACGGCGGCAAGCGCCAGACCCTGAGCGTGGGTGGTCCTGGCGTCGCGGGCGTCAGGCTGGTGGCGGTCGAGCCGGGAGCGGCGATCTTGGAGATCGACGGCAAGCGGCGGCGCATGCAGATCGGACAGACGGTGGCTTCGGCGGCGCCGGCGGCAAGACCCGGCCTGGTGCTGGCGGCCGACGGGCAGGGACATTTCTTCGCCGCGGGCAGCATCAATGGCGCTCCGGTGCGCTTTCTCGTCGACACCGGCGCGACCTTCATCGCGCTCGGCGCCGGCGACGCCCGCCGGGCCAAGATCGATATCGCGCAAGGCGTTCCGGGCCTGACCATGACGGCCAATGGCATGGCGAAGGTCCGCCGCGTGCGGCTGGCCAGTGTGAAAGTCGGCAACATCACGCTGCATGACGTCGAAGCCTCGGTGCACGAGAACGACCTGCCGATCGTCCTGCTCGGCATGAGCTTCCTCAACCGCATGGAAATGCGGCGGGAAGGAACGACGCTGACCCTGACGCAGCGGTATTGAGAATGAACACGGCCGCTCCGCTGACCGTCGCGCGGCTGCGCCGGAGTTTCCCGTGCGCGGATGCGCAAGCGCCCGGCCGGGAACCCCCCGTGGGTTCGGGGGCGGCGCTGCCGGCCGCCGTGCTGGTGCCGATCGTCGTGCGCCAGAGCGGCTTGACGGTGCTGCTCACCCAGCGGACCGCCCACCTGCGCGATCATGCCGGGCAGATCAGCTTCCCCGGCGGACGCTGCGAGGCCGGGGAAGACTCGCCGGTCGCCACCGCCTTGCGCGAAAGCCGCGAGGAGGTCGGCATCGAGCCGGGTCAGGTCGAGGTGCTCGGTCTGTTGCCGGACTATCTGACCGGTACGGGTTTTTGCATCACGCCGGTGGTCGGGCTGGTGCTGCCGCCGCTGAATCTGCGCCTCGACGATTTCGAGGTGGCCGAGGTCTTCGAAGCGCCGCTGGAATTCCTGCTGGACGACGCCAATTACCGGCGCGAGTCGCTGGAGATCGCCGGCCGGATGCGCACCTACTGGGCGGTGCCGTGGCAGGAGTATTTCATCTGGGGCGCGACGGCCGGCATGTTGGTCAGCCTGCGCGAAACCCTGCGCCGCGCGGGGTAGGCGTGCGGCAAAGGGAGTGTATTATCTTCGCGCCGCTGCACTGCAGCGAAGTCAGCCCAATGCCATGACCTTCCTCAGTCTTCTCTGCGTCCTCATCCTCGAACAGATCAGAGCCGTGCCCGCGGCGCGTCTGCTCGCCGCGCAGTCGGCCTACGCGGACTATCTCGAGGGCCGCCTCAACGGCGGGGAGGCCCGTCACGGCATGATCGCCTGGGTCGTCGGCGTGGCCGTGCCGGCGCTGCTGGCGCTCCTCCTGCATTTTGCCCTGGCCCGCGTGCATGTCCTGCTGGCTTTCGGTTTCAACGTGCTGATGCTGTATTTCCTGCTGGGATTCCGCCAGTTCAGCCACTTTTTCACCGACATCCAGCTGGCCCTGCGCATGGGCGAGCTCGAACGCGCGCGCCAGCTGCTGGCGCAGTGGCGCGGCAAAAGCGGCGACCGGCTCGGCTCGGCCGAGGTCGCCCGGCTCGCCATCGAGCAGGGCATCGTCGCGTCGCATCGCCATGTCTTCGCGCCGCTGTTCTGGTTCCTCGCGCTGGGGCCGGCCGGCGCGCTGCTCTACCGCCTCGCCCTCGTCGTGGCGGAGGGCTGGCGCGGCGCGGGCGGGCCGGCCGAGGCGAATCCCCGGTTCGACGCGTTCGCCTGCCGCGCCTTCCATTGGCTCGACTGGCTGCCGGCGCGCATTACGGCAGCCAGCTTCGCGATTGTCGGCGATTTCGAGGATGCGGTGTATTGCTGGCGCACCCAGGCGCGGCAATGGTCGGATTCCGCCGCCGGCATCCTGCTGGCGAGCGGGGCCGGCGCGCTCGGCATCCGGCTCGGCATGCCGCTGTCGGATTCCCTGGGCATCGACGTGCGTCCCGAACTGGGATTGGGCGACGATGCCGATGTCGATCATCTGCAAGGCGCCATCGGGCTGGTGTGGCGCGCGCTGGTGCTGTGTCTGCTGTTGCTTGCCCTGCTGACGGTTGCCGGCTGGGCGGGCGCTTGATTTCGCAACTAGCCAACCAGGAGTGGAAAATGTCGAATAAGGAAATTGTCGCGCTGAGCGCCGTGCGTTCCGCCGTAGGCGCCTTTGGCGGTTCGCTGAGCACGCTGGAACCGGTCGAACTGGGCGGGCTGGTCGTCCAGGCCGCCATCGAGCGCGCCGGAGTGGATCCCAGGCAGGTCGCCTTTGCCGCCGTCGGCAACTGCATACCCACCGAGTCGCGTTATGCCTATGTCGCCCGGGTCGCCACGATCCAGGGCGGCATGGCGATGGACTCGACCGCCTTCGCGGTGAACCGCCTGTGCGGCTCGGGCCAGCAGGCCATCGTCAATGCGGCCCAGGCCATCCTGCTCGGCGATGCCGAGTTCGCCATCGGCGGCGGCGTCGAGGTCATGTCGCGCGGCGCCTACCTGCTGCCGGCGCTGCGTTCCGGCGCGCGCATGGGCGACGCTCAGGCCATCGACGCGATGGTCGCCGTGCTGACCGACCCGTTCGGCATCGGCCACATGGGCATCACCGCCGAAAACCTCGCCGCCAAGCACGGCATCACGCGCGAGGAGCAGGACGCCTTCGCCGTCGAGTCGCAGGCGCGCGCGGCGCGGGCCATCTCCGCCGGCCGCTTCAAGTCGCAGATTGTGCCGATCACTCTGAAGTCGAAGAAGGGCGAGGTGGTGTTCGACACCGACGAACACCCGCGCGCCGGCACGACGATGGAAACGCTGGCCAAGATGAAGCCCGCCTTCAAGAAGGACGGCACGGTGACGGCAGGCAACGCTTCCGGCATCAACGACGCTGCTGCCTTCCTCGTGCTGGCCGATGGCGCGCGGGCGGCCGCAGCCGGCCTGCGGCCGATCGCGCGCCTGGTGTCCTACGCCATTGCCGGCGTGCCAAACGACGTGATGGGCGAGGGTCCGATTCCATCCTCCAAGGTGGCGCTGCAAAAGGCCGGCCTCACGCTCGACCAGATCGACGTGATCGAGTCGAACGAAGCCTTCGCCGTGCAGTCGCTGACGGTGCTGAGGGGCCTCGGCCTCGATCCGGCCCGGACCAATCCGAACGGCGGCGCGATTGCGCTGGGCCATCCGGTCGGCGCCACCGGCGCAGTGATCGTCACCAAGCTGTTGCACGAGATGATCCGCGCCGATGCCCGGTATGGCATGGCGACGATGTGCATCGGCGGCGGCCAGGGCATCACGACGATCTGGGAAAGGGTGTAGGCACGCCGCAGTACACAGACGAAGGGCCGCCCAATTTGGCCGGGCGGCCCTTCGTCATTTTGTGCCGTCCCGCCAGAGCCGACTTTTATGCGGCTTGCGGGTAGCGTTCCTTGGCGGCGCGGGCCTCGGCGGCCTCGGCGGGCGAGTAGGCCTTGCCCGACCACAGCATGCGGTAGGCGATTTCCTCGTTGCCGTTTTCGCACAGCGCGAGCACGTTCATGAACAGCGGCTGGAAGGTGGCGCTGCGGTGCGAGGCTTCGTGCTCCTCGAACGAGCGCCAGAAGGTGATGATCAGCGCCTCGCGCTCCTTCAGCGGGTTTTCCACCGCCTGGCCGATGGTGCTGCCCTCGTTGGATACCTGGCCGCTGTTGAGGACGACCATGCCGCCGACGAAACCGGTATCCGAGTGGTAGGTCTTGACGTTTTCGCACAGCAGGGCGACGCGTTCCTCGAGATCTTCCACGCTGAATTGCGGCTTGAGGATGACGCGGTTGACGGTGACCACGCCGTCGCCGTCGAAGTTGGGGATGAAGGACATGTCGGTTCTCCTGTCGGGGTTGGGGGGCGTTCTTATGAATGCCTCCATAAGATATTGCTGATCTGGTAAAGTTCAAGACAAATCAAACCCATACAGAGAACATGGACGAACCGGATTTCATCGAAGAAACGCTCGCCAGCGAACAGGTGTTCGCGGGCTGTCTGCTCCAGGTGTTCTCGGACCGGGTGCGCCTGCCCGACGGCGCCGAGTCGGTGCGCGAGTATGTGAAGCATCCGGGCGCCGTGGTGGTGATCGCCGTGCTCGACAACGGCAAGCTGCTCTTCGAGCGCCAGTACCGCCATCCCCTGCGGCGCGTTTTTCTCGAGATTCCGGCCGGCAAGATCGATCCGGGCGAGCATATCCTCGACACGGCGCGGCGCGAGTTGCGCGAGGAAACCGGCTATCAGGCAAAACTCTGGCGCCACCTCGGGACGCTGCATCCGTGCATCGGTTACGCCGACGAGCGCATCGAAATCTTCTGGGCACAGGGGCTTTCATTCATCGGCGCCGAACCCGATCACGGCGAGATTCTCGAGATCTGCGAAATTTCCCTGGCCGATGCCCTGCTGGCGGTGCGCGACGGCGACATTACCGACGCCAAGTCTGTCGCCGCGCTGCTCTGGGCGGAAAAAACACTGACCGGAGAGTGGCCATTGGCGCGCTGAAGGGCTCGCCGGCCCCGCGGCTCCCGCCGGCGCGGCACGCTAGAATGTCTGCCCACGACTGCGAACCGATCGACTCCGCCATGGACACTCACCCCGAGTTTCGCCCCACGCTGCCCGATGTGGAAATCGACGAGCGTACCCGGTTGCAGGTGCTCAACATCTTCACCGAGGTCACGGCTCACCTGGCCGACGAGGACGACGTCGAGGAATTGCTCGGCCGCTTCCTCGGCACGATGCTGAAACTCGCCAAGGCGAGCGCCGGCGCCGTGCGCGTGGTGACCGCCGACCGGCAGCACCAGCGGCTGGTCGCGGCGCGCGGCCTGCCGCACGAGGTTGTCGAGCGCGAGCGCCTGGTGCCGATCGATTGCGGCCATTGCGGCGACGCGCTGCAGGAAGGACGCTCGCGTTACGAAATCGATCTGCACGAATGCGCCCGGCGTACCCGCCATGCCTATTTCGACCGCGACTGCGAGGCCATGGTGGTCGTGCCGCTGCAGCACGGCGGCGAGCTGCAGGGCGCCTACAACCTGTTTCTCCCGGAACGCTTCGAGATTCCGGAAGAAGTCGCGCTGCTGTTCCGCTCGATCGGCGAACAGCTCGGCATGGCGCTGGAGAATGCCCATCTCAAGCGCGAGAACCTGCGCATCAAGCTGATGAACGAGCGCCAGATGATGGCCGCCGAGGTGCATGACTCGCTGGCCCAGACGCTCGCCTACATGAAGATGCGCATGGCCCTGCTGCAGGATGCGCTGCACGATCCCGCCGGGGTAAGCGAAGCGACGGTGAGCAAATATTCGAGCGATGTTTGTCAGGGAATCGACGAAGCCTATCGCCAGCTGCGCGAGCTGCTCGGACAATTCCGCAGCCGCATGCACCCGATGGGCCTGATACCTGCCCTCACCGGCATCGTGCGCAGCTTCCGCGAGCGCAGCGGAATTGCCGCGGAGTTTGTCAATCGCGTAGCCGATCTGCGCCTCTCCGTCGATCAGGAATTGCAGTGTTTCTATATCGTCCAGGAGGCGCTGGCCAACGTCGGACGGCATTCCGGCGCTTCCGTCGCGACCCTGACCCTCGAAGGGGCGGGCGATCACTACGTGGTGACGATCGACGACGACGGCCGTGGCGGACTGGGTTTCTTCGCCAGCGCCGACCGCACCGGCGGCTTCGACGGGCAGCCCCAGCAGCGCGACCATTTCGGCCTGTCGATCATGCGCGAACGGGCGCAGCGGATCGGCGGCCAGGTCGAGGCCTCGAATCTGCCGGCCGGCGGCTTCCGCGTGCGGTTGACCTTGCCGGCCATCGGCCCGACGAATAGCAGAGTTGCCGCATGACCGACCAGAAAAAAATTCGCGTATTGCTTGTCGATGACCACACTCTGTTCCGCAAGGGCCTGGCCGAACTGCTGGAGCAGCGCGGCGCCATCCAGGTGGCCGGCATTGCCGGCAACGGCGACGAGGCCTTGCAGATGCTGAAGGTTACGGCGCCGGACGTCGTCATCACCGATCTCAAGATGCCGCCGCACGGCGGCCTGGCGCTGTTGCGGCAGATGCGCGCCGAGGGCTGGCGCGGACCGGTGCTGGTGCTGACCGTCAGCGATGATCAGGATGACCTCGCCAGCGCCATGGGCGCGGGTGCGCAGGGCTATCTGCTCAAGGACATGGAACCGGATGACGTGGTCGATGCGGTGCAGCGCGCGGTGCGCGGCGAGACGGTGGTCGCCCCGGCGCTGACCCTCAAGCTGGTGAACCTGCTGCAGGACGGGCCGCAGCCAACCCGGCCCGATGCCCTGCAGAGCCTCACCGCGCGCGAGCGCGAGATTCTCGATTATCTGGCGCGGGGCATGTCGAACAAGGCGATCGGCCGCGCGCTCGACATCAGCCACGACACCGTCAAGCTGCACGTGCGCCATATCCTCGCCAAGCTCAACCTGACCTCGCGCGTCGAGGCGGCCGTGTTCGCCGTCGAGCGCAAGGCGGCAAGCCTGGGCAAGACTCGCTGAGCGGCATGGCCTGCTGTCTCGTCACCGGCGGCCTGGGCTACATCGGCAGCCATACCTGTGTCGAACTGCTGGCGGCGGGCCACAGCGTCAGGATTGTCGACAACCTGTCCAACAGCAAACTGGCCGTACTCGACCGCATCGCCGAAATCGCCGGCATCAGGCCCGAATTCCTACGGGCGGACATTCGCGATCGCGCGGCAATGCGCCAGGCCCTGGCCGGCTGTGACGCGGTGATTCACTTCGCCGGACTCAAGGCCGTCGGCGAGTCGGTCGCCAGGCCGCTGCTGTATTTCCGCAACAACGTCGAAGGCAGCATCGCCCTGTTCGAGACGATGGCCGAGGCGGGGGTCAGCACCCTCGTGTTCTCCTCGTCGGCGACCGTCTACGGCGATCCGGCGCGCGTGCCGATCGGCGAGGATGCACCGCTGTCGGCGACCAATCCCTACGGCCGCTCGAAACTGATGATCGAGGACATCCTGCGCGACATCGCGAAGGCCGATCCCGGCTGGAAGATCGCCCTGCTGCGCTACTTCAATCCGGTCGGCGCGCATGCCTCGGGGCGCATCGGCGAGGATCCCAACGGCATCCCCAACAACCTGATGCCTTTTGTTGCCCAAGTGGCGGCGGGCAAGCGCGACTGCCTCGCGGTGTTCGGCGCCGACTACCCGACGCCCGATGGTACCGGCGTGCGCGACTACATCCATGTCGTCGATCTGGCCCAGGGCCATCTCGCTGCGCTGGCGGCCCTCGAGCGCGCGGGCGGGCTGCTGACCGTCAATCTCGGCGCCGGCCGCGGCTACTCGGTGCTCGAAATGGTGCGGGCTTTCGAGCGGGCCAGCGGCCGGCCGGTACCCTATCGGATCGCGCCGCGGCGGGCCGGCGACATCGCCTGTTGCTACGCCGATCCCGCGCTGGCCGAACGCCTGCTGGGCTGGCGCGCCGAACTCGGGCTGGACGCGATGTGCGCCGACGCCTGGCGCTGGCAGAACGGCAATCCGGCCGGATTGCCCGGATGATCAGTCGAGCCGCCGCAGGTACTCCTTGGTAAACAGCTTGTCCGGCAGTTCGCGCAATTTCATGTTGTCGTATTCGAGGATCGACTGTTCGCCGGCGCGCAGGGCATCGTCCATCACGAGGCGGGTGGGCCGCGTCCTGCCCGCCATGCTGCGGAAATTCTCGTAGCGGCAGGTCTTCAGCAGACGGTTCGACAGCGAGTAAAACTCCGCCTTGTGCGGATGGAAGTTCTTCTGCTTCACCCAGAACAGTACGCGCGGGTAGGTGACGCTGCGGTCGACGCCGGTCAGTTCGAGCACGTGATGAGGTTCACCGTCGATCGTCTCGCTGCGCAGGATGCGCGGGTGGTAATCGCCGGTGAAGTTGGCGCGCGCCAGATCGCCGTTCGCCACCTGCCCGGTCAGTCGCTGGGCGAGCGACAGGCGCACCGGCTGCGAAACATGGGGCAGGAACACCCAGAGATTGCGATCGTTCATCAACAGGGTCTGGCCGCGCTCGGAAGCGGGCTCGGTGGTGATCACGAGGGTCCGGTCGTTGCCCTTCGAAAGCACCTGGTATTTGCGCGTCTCGGTCGACTGATCCGCGCGCCGCGTTACGATGCTGACATCGACCTGGAAACTTTCCTTGGGAAAGCGGATGCGATCGGCATGCTGGAGAATCTCCTGCGCCACGGGGTCGGCCAGGGTCTCCTCTGCCGCCGGCGGGGCCGCCGGTTGCGCCGCGGCCGGAGGCAGAACCGGCACAATCATCGTCGCCCCGACAACGATCAGCAAGGAGCGAATTGCAAAAATGCGAAAGAAATGGCAGGATTCTCTTGCGATTTGCATTGATGATCCTCGTTTCAAATGTGGATTGGTCGGGGACGGGGGGCGCGAACGCCTGCGCCAGGCGATACGGGGTGGGAAATGCACGTGGTTCGGATCGAACGCGTATTCAAGGATTACCTGCTGGGCGACCAGATCGTCCAGGCGCTTTCCGATATTACTCTCCATATCGAGCGCGGCGTTTTCCTCGCCATCGCCGGGCCGTCGGGCAGCGGCAAAACCACCCTGCTCAACCTCATCGGCTGCATCGACCGCCCCTCCGAAGGCTGGATTTACATCAACGACCAGGATGTCACGAACTGGCCGTCCGACCGGCTGGCCGATCTGCGGGCGCGCAGCATCGGCTTCATCTTCCAGACCTTCAACCTGCTGCCGGTGCTGACGGCCGCCGAGAACGTCGAGTATCCCCTGCTCAATCGCAGGGACATCGCGCGGGACGAGCGGCGGCGCCGCGTCGATTATTTCCTGGGCATGGTCGGCCTGGCCAAATACGCCGACCACCGGCCCAATCAGCTCAGCGGCGGACAGCGGCAGCGGGTCGCGATCGCCCGGGCCCTGGCGATCCAGCCGGACATCATCCTGGCCGACGAGCCGACCGCCAACCTCGATCAGACGACAGGCACGGAGGTCCTGCGCCTGATGCGCAGGATCAACAAGGAGCTGGGAACCACCTTTATCTTTTCCACGCACGACCAGCGGGTGATGGAGATGTCGAACCGCCTGGTGCGCATCGAGGACGGTGTGCTGTGGCAGCTTGGGGTGCGCAGCGGCAAGCAGTGGGGGACGATCAATCTGCAGCGTCGCGGCAGCGAGACGGAAACGGAGGAATGACCGAATGAAAACCGGAAGGAACGCACTCGTTGCCGCAGTTTGCGCCCTGGCAGGCCTGGTCGCCGCGCCGGCGCGCGCCGCGGACGTGCCGGACGACATCGAGGCTCTTTTGCGCGCAGCCGCGGAAGATGACGCCAGGATGGCGGCGGCGAAGGCCCCGCCGATGAAAGGGGCGGGAGGCGGTTTGCGCGGCTTTGCGCAGCTCGAAGCCGCACGCACCATCGACCGGCCGACGCACGGGTCGAAGATGATGGGGCGCATCGAACTGGAGAACTCCGGCAGGCTGGCTCCGAACCTTCGCTGGAAGCTCGGCGCCCGCGCTGACTATGATGCCGTCTTCGACGTGACGGATCGCTACCCCGGCGCGGTGAAGCGCGACCAGCGCTTCAATCTGTACCTGCGCGAGAACTACCTCGATATCGGCGCCGGCGACTGGGAGTTCCGCCTCGGCCGCCAGCACGTGGTCTGGGGCGAGATGGTGGGTCTGTTCTTCGCCGATGTCGTGTCCGCGCGCGACATGCGCGAGTTCATCCTGCCCGAGTTCAATCTCCTGCGCATCCCCCAGTGGGCGGTGCGGGCGGAATACTTCAAGGGCGATTTCCATGGCGAACTGCTCTGGATCCCGTTCCCGACCTATGACGAGATCGGCAAGCCGGGCGCCGAGTTTTTCCCGGTGCAACCCAGTCTGGGCCATGACGTGGTCTATCGCGACGCGCACCGGCCGGCGCGCAAGCCCGCGAACGGCAATTACGGCCTGCGCGCCGGCTGGCTCAAAAACGGCTGGGACATTTCGGGGTTCCACTACCGCAGCACCGATGCCGCGCCCACCTTCTACAGGGAAGTCGGGCCGGGCGTCCTGATCTACCAGCCGAGGCACGATCGTATCTCCCAGTTCGGCGGCACGCTGGGGAAAGACCTGGGCCTGTTCGTGCTGAAGGCCGAGGCCGTCTACACGAGGGGTCGCGGCCTGACGGTGTTGCGTCTGGCCGATGCCGACGGCCTGGCGCGGCAGAACACGCTCGACTGGGCTCTTGGCATGAATTTCTCCTCCCCGACCGAAACCCGGCTCAACCTGCAGCTGTTCCAGAGCGTGATCACCAGCCAGCGCGACCCGGACCTGATTCAGGACAAGGTCGAGAGCGGCTATAGCGTCCTGATCCACGGCAAGCTGGCGCCCCGCTGGGAGGCCGAGGTTCTCTGGGTTGCCAGCCTGAACCGCAACGACTGGATGCTGCGGCCGAAAGTGCATTGGGGCTTCGAGAAGAACTGGCGCATGGTCGTCGGCGTCGACGTGTTCCACGGCCCCGCGCTGGGGTACTTCGGCCGTTACGACAGCCGGGATCGCGTCTATACCGAGCTGCGTTATTCGTTCTGAGCGGACCGCCGATGGAAAAGACGCGATGCTGGTCGAAATGCTGACGCAAGGAGGAAGGCGCGATCTCATCGCGCCCCATTTCTCGTTCCGGCGCCTGGCGTCCCGCGAGGCGGAGGCGGAGACCTTCCGCGAAATCGCCCGGTTGCGCTACGAGGTTTATTGCGCCGAATGCGGCTTCCTCGCGGCCAAGGATTATCCCTGGGGGCTCGAGACCGACGACTACGACAGCCGTTCGGTCCATGTGTCCGCCCAGGCCCGGGACGGCGCCCTGGTCGGAACCGTCCGGCTGGTGCTCGGCGCCGAGAGGGAGGTCTTCCCCTTCGAGGAGCATTGCGTCGTGTTTTCCGATTTTGTCCTGCCCCCCAGGGAGCAAAGCGCCGAGGTCTCCCGCCTGATCGTGAAGAAGGATTTCCGCCGGCGCCCGGGCGACAACCTCCAGGCCGTCACCCGGAAATTCCAGATCGACGGCAAGGCCGAAGATGTCGCGCCGTCCACGAAACCGATCATCGCGGCCCGCAAGGAACGCCGCAACAGCAGCCCGCAGATCATGCTCGGCATGTATCGGGAAATGTATCGCTACAGCCGGCAACACGGCATCCGCTACTGGTATGCGGCGATGGAGAAGGGGCTGGCGCGTCTGCTCCACCGGATGGGTTTCCATTTTGTTCCGGTCGGCCCGGAAACCGACTACTACGGCCCGGTGACCACTTATATCGCCGATCTGCGGCAGGCCGAGAAATCGCTGGAAAGCGCCAACCGCTTTCTGTTCGCCTGGTTCCAGGACCAGCCGATCTCGGACTGGCTGCTGGTCACGACGATCGTCAAATACAAGCTGGGTCACCTCGGCAAGCCTTGAAACCGGCGTGGCGACCGTTTTCAACTTCCTTCCGGCCGGAGTCGAGCGACGCCTGATCCGGGCCCGTCTGGCGCACGGCGACCCCGAGGCGCTGCTCCGCCGTGGGCGCAACGGGTTGATTCCGGCCTTTCGCCGGGCGGCGCAGCGCTCGCCGGCGTATCGCGCCCTGCTGGCCGAGGCCGGCGTCGATCCCGCCCGCGTCCGCACGGTGGAGGACTTCGTTGCCCGCTGCCCGGTGCTGGAAAAGGCGAATACCTTCGGGCGCTTTCCCGTCGCACAACTCGTCTGCGACGACATTCGGCCGGATGACCTGGCCACCGTCGTCACCAGCTCGGGTCATGGCGGCAACGGCTTCGCCTTCGGCATCGGCACGCGCAGGCAACTCGGCGGCGCGGCCCGGCTTCTCGACATCGGGCTGGATCTGGCCTTCGACGCGGGCACGCGGCGCAGCCTGCTGGTGAATTGCCTGCCGATGGGGGTGAGTTTCAGCTCCGATCTGGTTTGCGTCGCCAATGTCAGCGTGCGCGAGGACATGGCCTGCGCGATCGTCGACCGCCTCGGCGGACTCTTCGAGCAGATCATCCTCTGCGGCGATCCGCTGTTCCTGAAGAAGCTGTGCGACCATGCGCAGGACATCGGCCTCGACTGGCGGCGCTTGCGCGTCCACGCCATCGTCGGCGAGGAGACCTTTCCCGAAACCTTTCGCGACTATCTGGCCGGCGTGCTCGGCAACGACCCGGACGACCCGGCCAGCGGCTTGATCGGCAGCTCGATGGGCGTGGGCGAACTGGGCCTCAACCTGTTCAACGAAACGCGGGAAACCGTCGCGCTGCGGCGGGCCTGCAGCCGCGATCCGGCCTTGCTGGACAGGCTGACCGGGCTGGACCGCGCCGTCTCGCCCGCGCCGACTTTCATGGTGTTCAATCCCTTGCGGACTTTTGTCGAAGTCATCAATCGGGATACCCTTGGCATCGGCGACCTGCTTGTCACCGTGATGGACGAGCGGGCGCCCGTTCCCCTGATGCGCTACGCCACGGGCGACCGCATGCAGTTCATCGACCGCAGCCGGGTGGCGGCAGCGCGGCCGGGCCTGGCGCCGTCCGCGCTGCCCGTGGTCGCCCTGCATGGACGGAGCAGGGACCGCCTGCCCGGCGGCGGGCATGCCGACCGGTTCAAGGAAGCGCTCTACCGCGACCCCGCGCTGGCGCGGCAGCTGAGCGGCGCCCACCGCGTCACGGTCTTGCCCGACCGGCTGCTCTGGGAGGTGCAGGCGCGCCGGGGCAATGCGCAGGATACCTCCTCCCTGGCGGCGCAACTGGCCGCCCAGATGGGCGAACTGGCAGGCGACCCGCCCCTGGAGGTCAGGGTGGATTCCCATGAAGCGTTTCCCCATGGCCGGACGCTCGACTACGAACGAAAGTTCGCCTACCTGGATTTGGCAAGCCGGTGACTGTCGAAATTTTTTACACGGCGTCATCCCGTGACCGGCTTCTGCCATTACGTTACCAATTGGAACAATGAGTTAAGCATAGTGGCACAGGCTTTGCTTAACGTTTGGCGTGGCAAGTTCCAATCCAGCCCAATCCAGTCCAGCCCAATCCAGTCCAGCCAGTGTCATCTGCCAGTGCCATATCAAGGAGTAACCGTAAAATGAAATCCAAGTTCAATCGTAAAGCCATCGTCGCTGCTCTGGTCGGAGCGTTTGCGCTGGGTTCGACGCAGGCAAGCGCCGCTTATGTCCAGTCGACCCTCAATTTTTCGCAAAGCAGCGGTTTCAATACCTCGTTGATGACCAGCACCGATACCACGACGCCAACCAACGACATCCGCTGGTATGAGAGCGCGCTGGGCGTGACGCCGCTGGCGGGAACTTACGACACCATCGCCTGGGGCGTGCCGTCGATCAACAGCGGTGGCCTCGTGGCCAACGATCCGTTCTTGGTGGGCGGCGGGTTCAACGACGTGTTTAGCGGCCTGCGCGTCCTCGGCTGGAACGGCAACGTCAGCACCGGGGCGGATCTGGCTGTCTGGGGCGGATGGGAAGCGGTCTCGACGGTTTACCACAAGAACAGCTCGATCGGCACCGCCGCCTTCACCCTGAAGACGGCGACCATTGCCTCGGTGCTGACGGTCAGCAGCTACAACGATCCGCTGCACAACATCCCCATTGGTTTCACCGAAACGCTGAACAACGTCGCTTTGCCGGCGAACTGTCCCGCCGGTGCTCCGAACGGCTCGATCTGCGACGATCTCTTCACCTTCCAGCTGACGGATTTCGCGCCGATCTCCTTCTCCGTCGGCGGCAAGAACTACGAGGCGCGGTTCGGCTTGGGGGCGTTCAATAATTCCTCGACGAATTTCCCCGTCTGTGACGGCGGACCGATCTGCACGGTGTGGACGGCGGAAGGTCAGACGAGCGACATGAGCGTCCTGATGAGCATCCGCGAGGTGCCCGAGCCCGCGACGCTGGCGCTGGTCGGCGCCGCCCTGCTCGGCCTGGGGGCCATGCGCCGCCGCAAGGAAGTCTGATCCCTCCGGGATCGGATCAGGAAGCGGCCCTAACGGGCCGTTTCCATTTAAGCTACCGCAGATGAAGATCGGTGGCATCCTTGCCCGACTCCGGGAATACCGTGGGTGGGTCCAACTGGCCGAGGCGCAGACCGGCAAGGGCCTGCTGACCCAGGCCAGGGAAATCCTGGCGCTGAAACAGGCCGGCGGGCGGTGCGGCGTCACCGATTATTACTGGTTCAGGCTCTATGACGGGAATTATCAGCGTGGCCGTGGCGCTCCCGATTTTCTCGGCTGGCGCCTCCAGGATCCGCTCAACCTGTCGTTGAACCCGCGTCAGGCGGTATTGCCCGCCTGGGACAAGCGGGTTTTCCATGGTCTGGCTACCGCCTCCGGCCTGCCCGTTGCCCCGCTGAAGGCGACGTTTCATCCGGCCAGGCGTATGCCTGAGACATTTGGACGGCACTTGCGCAGCATTGAGGAGGCCGCCGCATTTCTGCGCCAGGAGGAAAGCTACCCGCTGTTCGCCAAGCCTGCCTATTCCCAGCAGGGAATCGGGGCGCTCCATCTGGCCGGGTACGATCCCGCAGCAGACAGCGTCGTGCTGGCCGACGGCAGCCGACTTGCCGTGAATGATTTCGTCCTGCGTCTGGTGCGGAGCGTCGATCATCGCTATCACCGGCCCGAATGCGGTTTCCTGTTTCAGGAAACGCTGCGGCTGGCGCCCGAAATCGAAACCCTGACGGGCTGGCCGGCGATCTGCGGTGTGCGGGTCGTTTGTCTCAACGGTCCGGAAGGCCCCAGGCCGATCGGAGCCGCCTGGAAAATCGCCGTTTCTCCCAACACCGTCGATAACTTCCACATGGGCAGCTACGGCAACCTGGTCGCCGGAATTGATCTGTCCAGCGGGCAAATCGGCCCCGCGGTCGATGGCCTGTGGCCGAAAGCCCGTCTGCTGCCCGTTCATCCGCTGACGGGCGCAACTTTCGCGGGATTTCGCCTGCCGGGATGGGACAGGCTGTTGCAGGCCTGCCGGGATGCCGGTCCCGTGTTCGCGTTGATGAAAATCCATCATTGGGATTTCGCCTTGACCGACCGCGGCCCGGTCATGATCGAACTGAACGACATGGGCGGTACACAGATCACCCAGTTGCACGGCCGCGGCTTGTTGACCGAGGAGACCCGTGCTTTTCTGAAACAGCACGCCGACCGCCGCGCCCATCCCTGGGTTAACGCCCTGTGAAACAGGGCAAGAAACGCTGCCGTCGTTACGCCGGGCTACCCGAGTAGCGACTTGTCTTCGAAACGTTTTAAGCCGTCCCGTCGGAGCCGACTTTTGTCAGGCGACAGCGTTTCATCTTAGGTATGATCGGCGCCAGAAGATGACTACGCCATGCGCTTCCTCGTCCTGATCAACATCATCCTGCGCAATCTGCTGCGCCAGCGGCGGCGCTCGCTGATCGCGATCCTTTCCGTCGCCTTCGGCGTGGCGGCCCTGGCGATCGCGAACGGTTACATCCAGTGGATGTTCGTCGATTTCCGCGAGGCGACGATCGAGTCCCAGTATGCCCATATCCAGGTGACGCGCCCCGGTTACCACGAGCATGGCCGGGCCGACCCGATGCGCTACCTGCTGCCGGAGGACGACCGCGCCGCGCCGCTGGCCGAACTGGCCCAGTTGCGCGCCTGGGGGCCGCGATTGCATTTCACCGGTCTGCTGAGCCGCGGCGACACAACGCTCTCCTTCGTTGGCGAGGGGTTCAATCCGGCCAGCGATCTGACCGGCGATCGTTCGCTGCGCATCGTGGCAGGCGAAAAGCTGACCGCCGCCGCCGCAAACCGGGTGATGCTCGGCAGGGGGCTGGCGACCCAGCTGGGCGCCCAGCCGGGCGATGCAGTGGTGGTTCTGGTTGACAATCCGAGCACGGGGCTGAATGCCATCGACGCGACGGTCGGTGGGATTTTCGCGTCGGTCAGCAAGGCCTACGACGACAGCGCGGTGCTGATGCATATCGAGGTGGCCCGCACGCTCCTGCGGACGTCGGGTTCGCATGCCTGGCTGGTGTACCTGCACGATACCGGTGCGACCGACGCCGCCGCGGCCGAATTGCGCGGGCATCTCGACGGCAAGACCTTCGAAGTGCGCACCTGGAACCAACTGGCGGAGTTCTACACCCGCGCGGTCGACCTGTTCCGCCAGCAGCTCGACGTGGTGCGCTTCATCGTGGTCGCGATCATCCTGCTGGGCATCGGCAACACGATGATGATGAGCGTGATGGAGCGCACCGGCGAGATTGGCACGCTGATGGCGCTGGGCGTCCGGCGCGGCGGGGTGCTGCGCCAGTTCGTCGCCGAGGGGGCGCTGCTCGGACTGCTGGGCGGGCTGGTCGGGCTGGCCCTGGCCGTCCTCATCGGGTTCGTCGTCGATGTCATGCAGATCCAGATGCCGCCGCCGCCGGGTCTGACGCGCGGCTATGTCGCCAAGGTGCTGCTGACGCCGGGCATCGTCGCCGAGGCGCTGGCGGTCGCCGTCCTCACCACCATGCTGGCGAGTCTTTATCCGGCCTGGAAGGCTTCACGCATGGTGATCGTCGATGCGATCCGGCTGAACCGGTAGGCCGCGCCGATGACTCAACTGCTCAAGCTGGCGCTGCGCAACATCTTCCGTCACCGCGGCCGGACGGCGATGACGCTCGCCTCGGTGGTGTTCGGCGTCGTCGCCCTGATTCTCGCCGGCGGGTTCATCGAGGACACGATCGTCGAGACCGGCGAGGCCACGATCCGTTCCAATACCGGCCATGTCCAGGTGACGCGCGCGGGGTACCGGGAGTTCGGCAGCCAGCAGCCCGAGCGCTACCTGATCGAAGATGTGGCTTCCCTGCGTCGGACGATGCAGGCCGCGCCGGGCGCGGAAGACGTGATGTTCCGCCTCGCTTTTTCCGGCCTGCTCGGCAATGGCCGCACCGACTGGGCGATCGTCGGCGAGGGGGTGGAACCGGATCGCGAGGCGCGTCTGGCCAGTTACATCACGGTGATCGAAGGGCGCCGGATGACCGACCGGGATGCCTTCGGCATGATGATCGGGGCCGGCGTGGCGCAGGCGCTGAAGCTTGCTCCCGGCGATACCGCCAACCTGCTGGTGAGCACGCCGGGCGGCGCGACCAACCTGCTCGATTTCGAGATTGTCGGCGTATTCCAGACCTTCTCGAAGGACTACGATGCGCGCGCGGTGCGCATCGCCCTGCCGGCCGCGCAGGAGCTGCTGGCGACGCCGGGCGCCCATCTGGGCGTCATGCTGCTCGAAAAAACGGCTGCGACGGAGGCCGTCGCAGCCGCTCTGGGGAGGGCGTTGCACGGGCAGGGGTTCGAGATCCGGACCTGGGTCGAGCTGGATGCGTTCTACAACCAGACGGTGACGCTCTACCGGCAGCAGTTCGGTTTTCTGACGGTGATCATCCTGGCGATGCTGCTGCTGAGCGTGTCGAACACGGTGAATATCGGAATTTTCGAGCGCGTCAGCGAATTCGGCACGATGATGGCCATCGGTAATCGGCCGAACCGGGTATTCGGCCTGATCGTCACCGAGAGCCTGTGCCTGGGCGTGATCGGCAGCCTTCTCGGCGTGGCGCTCGGCGCCGCGCTCGCGCTGTGGATTTCGACCGTCGGCATCCCCATGCCGCCGCCCCCGAATGCGGACAAGGGCTACATTTCCAAGATCCTGGTCGTGCCCGAAATTCTCCTCCTCGCCTGCGTCATCGGCATTGCCGCCGCCGTTCTGGCCTCCTTGCTGCCGGCGCTCAAGGTCAGCCGCATGGACATTGCCGACGCCTTGCGGCAGGGGGTATGAGCCCACCCCGCAATCGCCGCTGCGCGGCGATCTCCCCTCAAGGGGCAGAAACACTCGGGGCGGCCCTTCGTGTTTCTTGAGAGACGCAACCAGGCCGGGCGCGGTATCATCGCCCCGTGCGCGATGACATTTCTCGCCGCGACGCGGGGGGCGCGCGCACCGTACCGACAAAGGGGCTGGCATGATCTCTTCGGCGATGGGACACACGTTCCGCACCGATACCTTGCTGCAGGTGGCATTCGATTTCGGTTTCGTCTTCGTCGGCGTCGTCATCGCCGTGATGTGGGTGGGCAGCGACCTGCCGATCAACCCGGTGCTGGTGGCCACTTATGCGGCCATCCTCTCGCTGACGATGCTGGCGATCAATGCCTGGCTCGGTTTCTATCAGCGCATCCATGACCGCACGATCGAGGATTCGCGCGCCCGCGCGGTGCTCTCGCTGCATCTGTCGATCCCGGTGGCCTATGTCATTTTCCTGATCCTGCCCTCGGTCGAGGGCAACCGCACCCTGCTCGAGCTGTCGGGCATGGCCGCGCTGTTCGGCATCCTGAGCTATCGGGTGATGGCCGCGCACCGGCGCGCGCGCGCCCTGGTGACGCTGCGGCTGCTGATTTTCGGCGTCGGCAAGGAGGCGGCCGCCGTCGCGACCTCGTTGAGCAAGGAGGACCAGACCGCACGCGTCGTCGGCTTCTATCCGGGGCCGGCGAGCGAGGAGCGGGCCGTACCCGAGCACATGGTGATCTCGGGCGAGAAAAGTCTCGTCGACGTGGTCGACGAGCTCAAGGTCGACGAGATCGTGGTCGCCATCGGCGAGCGGCGCGGCGGGCGCCTGCCCTTGCGCGAGCTGCTCGACTGTCGCCTCTCGGGCGTTCTGGTGCTCGACATGTCGAGCCATTTCGAGCGCATGCTCGGCCAGATCCGCCTCGACGCGCTGCGCGCCGGCTGGCTGATCTTCGGCGGCGGGTTTCGCCAGGGCCGGGCGCGCACCGCCGTCAAGCGCGTCTTCGACCTCGTCGCCGCATCCCTCCTGCTGGTGCTGTTCTCACCCCTGATGCTGCTGACCGCGGTGCTGATCGTGCTCGAAGACGGCTTCCCGATCTTTTATCGGCAGGAGCGCGTCGGGCTGAACGGCCGCCTGTTCAACGTCATCAAGTTCCGCAGCATGCGCAAGGACGCGGAGAAGGACGGCCTGCCGCGCTGGGCGACCAAGAACGACGACCGCGTGACGCGCGTCGGCAAGGGGATCCGCAAGCTGCGCATCGACGAGCTGCCGCAGCTGTTCTCGGTATTGTCCGGCGCCATGAGCCTGGTCGGCCCGCGGCCGGAGCGCGCCTATTTCGTCGATCGGCTGACCAAGGAGATTCCCTTCTACGCCGTGCGTCACAGCGTCAAGCCGGGCGTGACCGGCTGGGCCCAGGTGCGCTACCAGTACGGCGCGTCGGTCGAGGACGCGGCGCAGAAGCTGCAATACGACCTGTATTACGTCAAGAACCACACCCTGCTGCTCGACCTGGTGATCCTGTTCGAGACCGTGGGCGTGGTGGCCGGGGGCAAAGGGGCGCAGTAGTCAGCGCTCGTCCCTGGCGAACCGCTTGCGCAACAGATGCGGAATCAGCAAGTGCATGGGCATTCTCAGGTAATGCGACCTGACATACATCAGGAAATCGGCAAGGCGCGCGCGGGGGCCTGGATCGGGTTCCAGAACCGCGCCAAGACTGGCAGGCAATAGTCTGTCCATGATGCCGCCGGCAAATGCGGCGGGAGCTCCCGATTGCCGAACGGCGGCAGTGACCCTGTCGGGTATTGGCGTTGCCAGCCAGAGCCGACAATACTTCAAGGCGTAGTGGCAAGGGCGCGTCAGGTCCATTTCGATCGCACGCTGGACGAACGTTTCCCAGAAACCGACAGTTCCCGAAAACTGTTTTATCAGGGCGTCGATATCGACCAGATCGCGCAGCCCGTGCCGCATGTCGCCATCGTGAAACAAGTGGACCGCGCTGTGCAGGATCATGTCGACGGGGGCAAAAACGCGAACCAGGGGATCTCCTGCCGCGGGCAACGAGGCCTGCCAGAGTTTTTCCATGTCCGGCTTAAGGGACGCGGTCGGCGGCAGGATGGTGTGGTGAACGTCGAGACTGGTGCCGCGTTCGAGATGCTGCAGCGGCGGGAGTTCATGCATCCAGGTGCGGTAGTAGCGCTGATCGTAGGCATCCAGTTTGGTGGGAAACCAGCCGTGTTCGATGAGGGATTTTTCCGCCGGTTCGAGCGCGCTCCGCTGCACCATGATGTCGATATCCGACATCAGCCGTCCGTGCCCGGCTTCCAGATTGGCCGCGATGTAGGCGGCACCCTTCAGCAAGACAAAGGGAATTTCGACCCCCGCCAGAGCGTCCCTGAGTTGCCGGGTTTCCCAGGCCACGCTGCGGGCATGGCTTTGCGCGATTTGCAGCGCGCTTTGAAAATGCGGATTCACCTTGTCGGGCAGCTTGCCGGTCAATCCGGCCATCGCCGCGACCCGGGCCACACGCGCGAGCAACTGGCCACGCCGTGCTGAGCGCAGCAGATCTTCCCAGTCGGATCTCTGGAAGCGAACCGAGGATTGCGGCTCGCGCAGGAACCGGATCAGCGGGGGGGCCGATTCAGCCATGCTCCCCATTCATCGCTCGGCGTTCGAGGATTTCGATTGCCCGAGCCATGTTGCCGTATTCGATAGACAGACATTCGCATCGGTCAACCGTGTCGGCCAGGGCGGCGAAACCTGCAGCGCCCAGCACGGAATAGTTGAAACAGTTCTGCACCAGGCGCATCAGCGCCTGAGCCTTGCCCAGGGGTAGCGCCTCGACGGGGGCGCCGCTTTTGTAAGTCGGAAAGGCGAGGAGCCGCGCACAGGCCGGCGTCCGGGCCGCGTCGATGCTGGTGCGCGGGGGGCGCATGTGGGCAACGGTTCCCTTTGCCGTGTCGGCAACCGTTTCCCCGATGACGACGGTTTCCGCGTAATTGCGCAGGATGTCGATCGACGCGTTTTTCAAACCGATCGGGCGCGGGAAGGGCCAGAGCATGCCGTCTTGCAGGGAGATCAGGGCCATTTCGTCGGACAGCAGCCGCCAGCCGCGGCAGACCATCGCCGCGCAAAGCGTGCTCTTGCCGCTGCCCGGCATGCCCGGCAGGATGACGGCGCGGCCGGATTTCTCCACCGTGGCCGCATGCACGATCGCATACTGGTGGGCATTGTTGGCGATCACCCAGTTCAGGCCCCATTCGAACAGCGCGAAAGCCTGGGCACGGGGCAAGGGCTTGAACGGGGCATGTCCTTCGAAGGAAAACGTGACCTGCGGGCGCAGCCAGCGTCTCAATACGCCGGGAGGGTGGATGCGGATTTCAAAATCGACCAGTTCCTGGGCCGGACCCAGCGCGTAATCGGCGTAGAGCAATTCGAGCCCGCGGGCGACGCAGGGAATGTTCGAGCGCAATCGGATGGTGAAACTGCCGACCGACAGATCCACGCCTCGACGGGCCAGGCGCCGGGCCATTTCGCGGGGGGGGAGGGACGAAAGTCTCAGGGTTGATTCTCGCCAGTCTCGATCAGGCCGATCTTGCGGAGGCTGCGAATGATATCCTCAAGCAGGCCGGAGAGTTCTTCCTGCGTCAGATCGTCGCTCAGAGAGAGAAATTCGTCCGACAGCACCCGGAGCGAAGCGGAGCCGGACTCAAGACGCTCCAGCAGCAATGCGCAAGCCGACGACAGGAGATGCGTCTCGCCGGAATCGACGACATACACGACGCACCCATCGTCCCAGGTGCGTTTCAGAAAACGGAGGCGCGAACTCAGAGCGAGGGAGGGCACGACTCGATGCACACGCAGGCCAGGGCTGTTCCGTCGTCGAAAGTCGTTTTGCTTTCAGAAAGAGCCAAGCAGAGAAAGGCGAGCCCGTTCTCCGAAGGACGACCCTCACCAGGTCGAGTCGAGAAACGCCTGCAGGCTGGTATATCCTGGGGGCAGGGGGATTGTCCCTGAAGCCAGGCCCACGACTTGCTGCTTTGTCATGACGTAATTGAAATCGGAGTTTTCGCTCAGGGATGCGTTCAGGTAGGCGCAGACCAGATGCCTGGTGAGCTGCCAGCCCGCCGCCGCCGGCCACAAGTTGGGGAGCAGCACCACCCGCAAGGGCGTTGCAGCCGGAACACCGTTCTGGTTCAGAACGGCGGGAATATGGGCGACCGTGCTTCCGCCGACATAACACTCCGGCTTGTTGGCGTTTTGCGGGTGGCATTGAGCTGTCGTGGCGCTGTAGCTCCCGTAGGAAAATCCAGCGACCTGCCAGGCCCCGATCGTGCTGAAGCTGCTGACATTCCCGCCCGGCAGCCCCCATCCGCCCGGGCTCCAGCCTTTGGAACACTGTCCCCGTTTGGGGTCGGACAGGTTGCCCGACAGCATGTTGGACAGGCAATTACCCCCTGCAAGAGCGTTCTTGCTGGCCAGGGACACGACCACCGGGGCCGCCAAAGCGGCCCTGCCCAAACGGCGACGCCCCGGGTTGATTGCGTTTCCTGGGTTTTGCTCAGTTTGCGTCGTCGGTGACTTGTTTTGGCTCATGGAGCGCTCCACGGTATCTTTCATGCGGATTTAAGCAATAATCGAGCCATATTCCATGTTGTGCTGAAAGTTAAATGCATTCATGAAGTTGAGCTGTTCATGATCGCTGCGTTGGCAGCTTGAGTCGATGGATTGTAAAAAAAACCGACAGAAAACATCATTTTTCCCTTGCCGAAATTGCCACGAGAAGAAAAAAACAGCCCACCGCCACTGCCGCAATCCCGGCCTGCATCAGCGTGCCGACCTGGAAACCGCCCAGCCAGTAGATTCCGCCCAGCCTGACGGCGGCACTGGCGACGCACAGCAAAACGCCGAGAAATCCGGCCAAAAGCCCCAGGCCACGGAATAGCCGCATCGATTTTTTCCTACTTTCTTTCCAGCAATTCAACGAGGTGCCTCACCGGGACAGCATAGCTGATCCCCGAGGGTTTCTCCAGCGCCGACTCCCGGGTCGACTTGATGAACACCATGTTGAGAATGCCGAGCACCTGGCCGCTGACCGGGTCGAACAGCGGCCCGCCGCTGTTGCCGGGATAGGCGGTGGCATCGAGCTGGAAGATCGGGAAGGCGCCGGCGCGCAGGCTGCGGATGGACTTGTCTTTCAGCTGGCTTGCGTTGCCGCTGGGCAGGCTGATCGGGGTGATCGACGACACGATGCCGCGGTGCGTGACCGGGGAGAAACCGAGTGCGCTGCCGATGGGAAAGCCGCTGAAGGCGACCGCCTGGCCCTCGCGCACCGCATCCGAGGAGCCCAGCATCAGCGCCGGCAGGGCCGGACCGGCGATGCGCAGCAGCGCGAGGTCGTGCGGGATGTCGCGGGCCACGAGCTCGACGGCCAGGGGACGAGTTTCCGCACCCTGGCGCGCCAGGATCATCAGGCGCTCCTGGCCCGCACCGGCGCCCAGGGTTTCCGGAATGACATGGGAATTGGTGGCGATCAGCCGGCCGTCGCCGACCGCAAAGCCCGTCCCGCGCATGACGAAGGGCGGGCTCCTGATCTGGCTGAAGGTGCCGACGACGACGAGCGCAGGCTTGATGCGCTCGATGGTATCGGCCAGCTCGGCGCGGGCCGGCGCGACCGGCAAGGCCAGCAGGATCAGGGACAGCCAAACGGACGGCGTCTTGCGTGGGGTCATGACCTGATCCGGGCCTGGCGCTGCCGGATGCGCGGCAGGTCGGGGGAGGGTGTGGTGACCGCCGCATCGTAGGGATGATCGTGACGGCGGAAGGCCGCGAGAATGCGTTTGACGTAGCCGCGGGTTTCCGCATAGGGCGGGATGCCGAGATGACGGTTGACCGCGCCTTCGCCGGCGTTGTAGCCGGCGGCGACCAGGGCGACGTCGCCGCGGAAGTAGGCCAGCAGCCAGCGCAGATAGGCGAGGCCGCCGCGTACGTTCTGCTCGGGGTCAAAGGGTTTCTTCACATTGAAGCGCAGCGAGGTTTCCGGGATCAGCTGCATCAGGCCCTGGGCGTTCTTGGGCGAGACGGCATGCGGATCGAGATTGGATTCGGTGCGCGCGATGGCGAGCGCCAGGCGCGGGTCGATGCCGTATTCCGGCGCGAGGCGGCGGATCAGTTCCGCCAGCTGGCGTTGCCTTTCGCTGTTGAAAACGAAATCGTCCGGGCTGTCGGCGGCCGCCTCCTTGCCGACGACAGGTTGTTCGCGCAGGCATTCGGGCGTTTCATCCGTCGCCGCGCCGACGTAGCGCAGCATGCGCCGCGCGGGTTCATGACCCTGCGCGGCGGCGAGGCCGAAAAAATAGGCCGCGACGCTGTCGTCGCGGGGAATTCCGCGGCCGTTGGCATACATCCAGCCCAGGTCGTAGCGCGCCTCCGGATCGCCCGTCCGCGCGGCAGCGCAATAGAGCGCGATGGCCCTGACCGCATCCTTCGCCACCCCCTCGCCATGTTCGTGGGCGCGCGCCTCGGCGCGCAGCTGGCGCCATTCTTCCGTGTCCGGCGCGGCGCAAATCGGCGCTGGCAAGACGGCAGCGCCGAGCGCCAGCGCGACGCAACGGTTGCGAGCGGACGCGCGGGCCTGCATGTTCAGAGTCCCTGCCGCAGCGCGGCCACCTCGGCCTGGTTGGGAAACTGGTTGCCCAGCCCGGCCAGGGTGTCGAGTTCCCGTTGCGCCTCGGTTTTCCTGCCGGCCTTGATCAGCGCGCCGGCGTAATTGAGGCGGATGACGTGGGCCTGCGGCGCCAGTTCCAGCGCCTTGGCCAGCAGTTCGAGGCCGCGCGCGCTCTCGCCCTTCTCCACGAGCAGCACGCCGAGCGTGTCCATGACGGCGGGCTGGTTGGGCGCGAGCCGGTTGGCCTGTTCGGCCAGGGCGAGAGCCTGGGGATCTTTCATCTGCCCCAGCGTCCAGGCCAGGTTGTTCAGCAGGACCGGATTGCCCGGTTGTTCGACCAGCAGCTTGCGGTAGTGGGCGGCCGCCGCCGCGTGATCCTTGCGCTGGGTGGCCGACTCGGCGAGGAACAGCCGGAAGGCGCTGTCCCCGGGATGCGACTTGAGCCAGGCTTCCGCGAAGCTGCCGGCCTCGCCGGCCCTGCCGTCGCGCAGGAGGACGGCATGCAGCCGGCGCGCGAGATCGGCGTCCGGCGCGGCCTTCAGGCCGGCGCGATAGGCCGTGGCGGCCGCGCCCCACGCCTGGCGGACGGCATGGACGTCGCCTTCCAGCAGATAGCCAATACCCAGCTTCGGCTGTTCCTTCTGGAGCGCGCGGGCCTTCTTCAGCGCCGCGTCGAAATTCTGGTCATCGATATCCAGCAGGATCAGCGCGCGCCGGATCGGCAGCGAGTCGGGCTGCAGCGCCAGACCCTTGTCGAGGCTGCTGCGCGCGCCCTTCTTGTCCTGGGCGGCAACCTGGATTTCCGCCATCCGCAGGTAGGGATGGGCGGAGGTCGGCATGAGGCTGATCAGCCTGCCGTAGGTCGCGAGCGCCTGGTTGATGTCGCCGTTCAGCTGATACACCTGACCCGCCGCGTCGAGCAGCTCGGGCCGGTCGGGGATGACTGCCAGAGCATCTTGCACCGCAGTCAGCGCCTTCTTGTTTTCCTTGTCGCGCACGTGCAGGCCGATCAGGGCGAGGCGCGGCGCCGGCTCGGTCGGGGCGGCGGCGATGGCCTTGCCGATCTGGTGCGCCACGTCCTCGGCTTTGGCGCCTGTGCGGGCCGACAAGTCGGCGAGCGCCAGCAAGGCGGACACGTTCTTCGGCTCCTTGGCCAGCACCGCCTCGAATCGTTTGCGCGCGTCGTCGGGTTTTTGGGCGGCCAGGTCCATCTGGGCCAGGGCGGTCGCTGCCGGCAGATAGGCGGGGTTCAGGCTCACCGCCTTCTCGAAACTCTTGCGGGCGCCTTCCCGGTCGCCCTTGCCGAGCAGGGCGCCGCCGCGCAGGTTATGCACGACCGGATCGCCCGGCTGCTTCTTCTCGAAGTTGTCGATCGCCTTGAGCGCCTGGTCGAACCGCCTGGCGCGGATGCTGGCGGCGATCAGCGCCATGTCTGCCGTCACGCCCGCGTCCTCGGCGGCGATCTGCTCCAGATCGGCGAAGGCCGCTTCCGCCTGGCCGCTGCGCAGGCGCGCCAGGGCCAGCGCCGTCTGCGTCCGCTTGTCCTCCGGATCGGCCTTGGCGGCGCGCCGGAAATACTCCTCGGCCGTCTTGGCGTCGCCGCCTTGCAGATGGGCGCTGCCCGCCAGGGGCAACCAGAGGGCGCGGGGATTGCCGCCCCGCAATACGGGTTGCAGCGTCTCCAGAGCCCGGTTCGGCTGGCCGCTGCGCAGATAGGACAACACCAGCGTGCGACGGGCGAAATCGAGGCCCGGCGCCCGGTGCAATGCCTTGCGCAGGAATTCCTGCGCCTGAATGTCCGAACGGTCGTCGTAGGCGATCAGGCCGGCGAGCTGCAAGCCTTGCGCGTTGTCGGGCTGTGTCTTCAACAGGCTCTCGGTCGCCGCGCGCGCCGCCGGCAGATCCTTGCGGCCGTAGGCAACCAGGCCCCGCATGTAAAGGGTGAGGGGATGCTGCGCGGCGGCCTGCTGCATCGCCGCGACCCGCTGGTCGGCCAGATCGGGCTTGCCTTCGCGCAGGTGGATCATCGCCAGCGCAGCGAGGGCGGCGATCGCGCGCGGGTTGATTTCCACTCCCTTTTCGTAGGCGGAAACGGCCTCGGCAAGCTTTCCTTCGGCGCGGAAGAGATCGGCCTGGAACAGCCAGGCGTTGGCATTGCGGGCATCGCGGGCGAGAATTTCGGCGGCGGTGGCGTGGGCGCCCGCGAGATCGCCGGCGCCCGCCTTCATGCGCGCCAGTCCGAGCAGCGCGGGGGCGTAATCGCTCTGGGCGGCGACGGCTGCCTCGAACGCCGCGCGCGCGGCGTCGAGCTTGCCTTGCAGGGCCAGGCCCTGCCCCACGGTCGTCTTCAGGTCCGCCCGGCCTGCGGCGCTCGCGACGTGCGTTTGCGCCAGTTCGTCCAGCTTCTTGAATTGACCTTGCGCGAGCAGGGCGCGGGCCAGCGCGGGAGCGACCTGATCGGCAGAAAACTTGAGTTCGAGCGCCTTGCGCAACTCGACTTCGGCCGCCACGGGGTCTCCGCCGTCGAGCAGGGCGCGGCCGAGCAGGAAGCGCGCCTCTGCGGAGTTGGGGTCTTTCGCCAGCGCATTCTTGAGCTGGATGGTTGCCGCGGCAGGATCGTTCCTGGCCAGATAGTCCTTGGCCGAGGCGAGCAGGGTCTCGGGCGAATCGCCGCAGCCGGCGGCGAGGGTCAGCCCCAGCAGCAGGGCGGTGGTGCGCAGTCTCGAGCGGATGACAGGGGTCATGACGGGCGCCTATGATTTGAGTCCGAGCTTGTGCATCAGATCATACAGGGTCGGGCGGCTGACACCAAGGAGATCGGCGGCGCGCACGACGTTGCCGTTGCTGCGCCCCAGGGCGGCCAGGATCGCCTTGCGATCGGTCTCGTCGCGGATCGTGCGCAGGTCGAGCGGCGCGCTTGGGCCGTCCGCGGTCTCGATGCCGATGTCGGCCGCGCCGAGGGTGCTGCCGTCCGCCATGATGACGGCCCGCTTGACGCAGTTTTCCAATTCGCGCACGTTGCCGGGCCAGGGATGGGCGGCGATGCAGTCGATCGCCTCCTCGCCGAGCGCCAGGACGCGCTTCTGTTCCGCGGCGAAGCGGCGCACGAGGGCATGGGCGAGCAGGACGGCGTCGCCGCTGCGGTCGCGCAGGGGCGGAATCTGAACGACGATCTCGGCCAGGCGGTAGTAAAGGTCTTCGCGGAAGCGGCCCGCGCGGATCAGGGCCTTGATGTCCTGGTGCGTGGCGCAGACGATGCGCACATCGATGGGAATCTCCTGCCGTCCGCCGACGCGTTCGACCACGCGTTCTTGCAGGAAGCGCAGCAGTTTTGCCTGCAGCGCCAGGGGCAGGTCGCCGATTTCGTCGAGCATCAGGGTGCCGCCATGCGCGGTCTCGATTTTCCCCGGCGTGGTGCGGGCGGCGCCCGTGAAAGCACCCTTTTCGTAGCCGAACAGCTCGCTTTCGAGAAGGTTGTCGGGAATGGCGGCGCAATTGATCGCGACGAAGCGGGCGTCGGCGCGCGGGGAGGCGGCATGCAGGCCGCGCGCCAGCAGTTCCTTGCCGGTGCCGCTTTCCCCGAGCAGCATCAAGGTGGCGTTGCTGGGAGCGATCTTTTCGATGGTGCGGCAGATTTTCAGCATTTCCGGGTCGCGCGTGATCAGTCCGCCCAGCGCATCCGGCTGGCGCATCGCCTGCAGGCGCCGGTTTTCCCGTTGCAGTTCGTGCAGCCGGAACGCGCGTTCCAGGGTGAGGCCGAGGATTTCGGGTTCGAAGGGTTTGCTGAAGAAGTCGTAGGCGCCCATGCCGACCGCGCGCAGGGCATTCGACTGGTCGTTCTGCCCGGTGAGCACGATGACCTTGGTGTCGGGGGCCAGCGCCAGCATTTGCTCGAGCAGGCGAAAACCTTCGGCAACCGAGTCGGCATCCGGCGGCAGCCCGAGGTCCATCGTGACCACCGCCGGCGCATGGCGGCGCACCTGGAGGAGGGCGCTTTCGCGATCCGCGGCGACGAGTGTCTCGTAGCGGTCGAAGGACCAGCGAAGCTGCTTCTGCAGGGCGGGGTCGTCCTCGACGATCAGCAGGGTGCGGGGCATTCCCGTCGTCATGCGTTCATCTCCGGTTGTTTCAGGTCGGAAGATTTGGAAACCTCGATCAGGGGCAGTTTGATGAAGAAGCGCGTGCCGGCATTTTCCTTGCTTTCCACACGGATGTCGCCGCCGAGTTCCTGCACATACTGGCGGCTTTCGAAGGCGCCGATTCCCATGCCGGCCGCTTTGGTGGTCTGGAAGGGCTTGAACAGGCGATCGCGCAGGAACTCGGCCGACATGCCGCTCCCCGTGTCGCCAACTTCCACCGTCGCCATGCCGTCCGCCCGCCCGATCGCGATCCAGACCCTGCCTTGGGCGGGGGTGGCGTCGAGCGCATTTTGCACCAGGTGGCCGATCACGCGCTCGATGCGTTCTTCATGCCCGCGGGCTATGACGCTCGTTTCGACGTGCAGCTCGACCGGTGCGCCCAGTTGCGCCTTCGCCTTCCGGATGCGGTGCGCGACCGCCTCCAGGTCGACGCCGCAGCCCCCGTCGGCCGGAGTCGTACCTTCGCGCAGTTGCAGCATCAGCTGTTTCATCCGGTCCACCGCATGGCTCACGGTTTCTAGCATGTCGCGCTGGAATTCAGGGTTGTCGGCATGACGTTCGGCGTTGCGCAGCATCAGCGAAAGCTGGGTGACGATGTTCTTCAGGTCGTGCACCACGAAGGCCGACATCTTGTTGAAGGCTTCGAACTTGCGCGCATCGAGCAGCGCCTCGGCGGCCTGGATCTGGGCCAGGAAGGCGGCGGCCTGCCGGCCGGCGGTGCGCAGGAGATCATTGACTTCCCAATTGATGTCGAGGCGCGCCCGCGAGGTCGCCAGCACGACAAAGCCGACGGTTCCGGTCGAAAGGCTCAGCGGCACGACCAGCCAGGCATTGGGCGTTTCGATGAGCCAGCCCGGCAGGATCAGTCCCTCATACCGTCCGGGCCGGTGGCGATACTCCTCGAGGTCGACGACCCAGCCGCTGGCAGCGAGGAAGCAGAGCAGCGAACTGTCGGCGCTTTCCCTGGCGTCGCAGGCGGGCGTGTTCCAGCGCGCGATCTGCGCGTAGTTGCGTCCTTCGGAGTCCCGCAGCCACAAGGCGCCGGCCGGACTTTCAACCATGTCCGCGAGCCCGCGGATGACCTGCTGGCCGACCTGCTGCGCATTTTCCCCCGCGGAAAGGGTGCGCGTGAACTTGAGCCATTCCTCGCGGTAGTCGTAGCGGTAACGGAAGAAATGCTTGCCGACGAGCACCTTGAGCCTGGCCCGCATGGTGCCGGAAAAGAGGAAGACCATGAGCAGGAGCAAGGCCGAGAACAGCAGGGCGACCTGCAGGGCGCCCCCCCAGCTGCCGCCGAGGAAGCGGACGTAGTAGCCGGCGGCGGAGGCGATCAGGAGATAGGCGCCGGCCACGACCAGAGAGGTGGTCTGGAACGCGGCGGTCTGCGACACGGTGACGCGCAGCTTGCGCGCCCGGCTGCGGTAAACCGTCAGGACGATCAGCGGCATGACCAGGGCATTCGCCAGGCCGCGCACGGTGAACGCATCGATGTCGACGCGGTTGAAGAGCAGGACGAGCGAGTGGGAATACAGGTCGAAGCCGAACACGGCAGCCAGGCCGATGCCCAGCGGCTTGATGTTCCAGCGCGAATCCGCCGAAGTGTTGCGCAACAGCTGCTCCAGCAGTGCCAGACCGAAGACGGTCTGGGCCAGGGCGGCGTGGTGGCCGCCGCGGACAATCGCTTGCGTCGTTTCCGCGCCCGCCAGCGCCAACGCCTGGAGCCCCGCGCCGATGACGACGATGCCGCCGCCGACCGCGATCGGCCAGGTCGTCCAGGCCGGCTTGCCCGGTCCGCCGCCGCTCGCCGAGCGCAGCAGCAGGATGATGAAGCCATACCAGGCGCCGTAACGCAGGCTGTCGAGGAGCGCGAATGCCGCTTCCGCGCGGAGATTCAGCCCAAGGGCGATGAGGCCTCCCGCGCCGGCCCACAGCGCGGTCGCGCCCGTGGCGCACAGCAGGGCGATGTCCACCGGGTCGCGCAGATTGCCGTGGCGCCAGCGCAGCAGGTGCGCCGTCAGCATCAGATAGCCGATCGTCGCGATGCCGTAACTCCACAGCGGAGCGGTCGAGAGACCCTGTTCCATCGTTCTTCAGGTTGCCCGCAACCGCCCCCAGTGACGCAGGAAGCTGGCGCGATCCTGGTACTGCGGGTTGGCCGCAAGCCAGTTGCCGACAAGCGGCAGGGCATGACGATAACCCGTCTCGGCGATTTGGCGCATTTTTCTCCAGTCGAGGAGGTCGTATTGATGGAGTGGCGGCGCGAGATACAGATCGGCCATCCCGCGGGCGCGTTGCGCTTCCTTGCGGCTCGCGACGGTCGTGACCCGCATGATGATGCGCGCCAGTGTCGGAGCGTGCGCGCGCGCGTCGCTGCGGAACATGCGGCGCCTGAGGTATTCGATGCTGCCCGGAACGCGGGCGAGTTCCGGGCTGTGAATGCCGTCCGCCGCGAGGTCGACGGCGATGATCGGGCCCTGCATGCGCTCGCGCATGACATCCACGGGCAGGTTGTTGAGGATGCCGCCATCGACCAGCAGCCGGCCGCCTGCCGCGACGGGGGGCAGGATCGCCGGCAGCGAGACGCTGGCGCGGATCGCCTGCCACAGGGGGCCGCCGTCATGCACGTGCGGCCGGCTCGCGATCAGGTCGCTCGAGACGGCGAAAAACGGGAGCCAGAGGTCTTCGATGTCCATCGGCAGGTGGCGTTGCAGCATCTGGTCGAGGCGTTCGCCGCGCAGCAGGGCCATCACCGGGAGAGTGTAATCGCCGAGGGGGTCTTCGCAAACCAGCGCCATGTGATGTTCCGCGAGGCTTTCCGCATCGCCCAGGCCGCGTGCAATGCCGGTTGCGGCCAGCGCGCCGAAACTGGCGCCGCCGATCGCGTCGATGCAAACGCCGGCCTCGTGGAGCGCGCGAATCACGCCGAGATGGGCGAAGCCCCGGGCGCCGCCGCCGGCCAGCACCAGTCCGACGGCGTTGCCGGAAAGGAAACGGGCGACGCGTGCCACGTCCGCGCCGTTGCCGTCCCGGATGTGATGATGCCGCCCGACCCTGCGCGCGGCGAGCCAGCGCCGGGTGTGGCGCGGCGCGGCGCCGGGCGGGTGCACAAGCACCAGATCGGTTTCGGCGCGCAACGCGCCGGCATCCTCCCGCACCCGCAGGGCGCGTTCGATCTGTGCGGGTTCCGCTTGCGCCGCGGCATCGGCCAGCAACACGATCCGGTCTGCATAACCCCGGCAGATGCGGTTCCAGGCGCACGGTGCGGGATCGCCTTCGAGCAGGAGAAAGTCGTGATCGCGTTCGCACGCGTCGAGAGCGCGGCCATAGTCGGAGTGCGCCGGGTCGCCGAAGCGCTGTCGGGCCATTGCCGCATCCAGATGGAGGACGGAGCCGAAGCGCAGCAGGCTCCTGCCGAGGATGCGGCAGGTGTCCTGGCAATGCGTGGCGCGGTGCAGGGGCACGAGCATGAAGGTGCGGGCGCCGGTACGCCGGGCGACGCGGCTGCGCGCGCCGGTCAACCGGGCGATGATCCCCTGCGCGATGTGGGTGAAGAGTTGCGGCTTCCGGGCGATCAGGGTCTCGATGTCGCTGCGCGCGATTGTCCCCAGGGTGGCGTCGCGCAGCGCGATGATCGTCGCCGCCCTGCCCGCGCCGGAAAACAGCGCGATTTCTCCGACGACATCGCCGGGTTGCGGGTAGGCGACCACCCGCTCCCCGCCTTCCGGATCGGCCACCCGAACCTGCAGTCGTCCGGTGAGCACGATGTGGAGACAATCCCCCGGCTCGCCCTGGCGATACAGCGTGTCGCCGACGCGGATCCGCACCGACTCTGCCCGGGACAGCAGAAAAGCGATCGTGTCCTCGTCGTTCGTCCCGCACAGGCGGGCCAGCGCCGAGCCGAGCAGGTCGCCGTAGCCGGGGGGGATCGGATGGCGCACGGAGGTTTTCGGGGTCATGCCTGCCGGCCCGTCGGGTAGAAATAGAAACGGGGATGCCCGGCAGCGGGGCCGTCGGCAGCCAGCAGTCCGGCCGGGTTGGAAAGCTGCCGATACGCCGCAGGCGAGACGATCAGCCCAGGCCCCTGCCGGCCGGCAGGGGCGTCGGCGAGGCAAAGAAGTTCGTCCAGCGCGATGCCCGCGAGGTCCAGATTGAGGCGTGCCGGTTGCACCAGTCCGAGACAGGCATCGCCCTGGTGCAGCGCGGCATGGAGCCGGATTCCGTCGTGCCCCGCCGCGGCCAGGTTGCCCTGGGCGCCGAAATGAGCGCCGATTTCGAGAAAGGCCCCGAAAGCTTTCTCCACCCCGCCGTCCCCCCGGCCCATGACGATGGCCCGGCGACCGAAGGTCTTGATCAATTCGAGGCCGTGGCGCTCGAGAATGGGCTCGCACGTCGCCAGCGCATCCTTCAGGTCGGCGATCGGCGGGGTCGAGCCATCCGCTCCTTCCAGTTCCAGCAGCAGGAGGGCGGCCTTGCGGACTTCCTCGTCGGGAAGCCGACCGCTTGCTTCCAGGGTGCTCGCCGCGCTGCGCGGGAGCACGGCAAGCAAGGCCCGCTCGGCCATCACCCGGGCCGAGCCGGCCGAGTCCGAGCGCGCCTGGATCTCGATCTGCCGCAGGCGCAATTCGCTCAACAGGCGGTGGATGATGCGGGCGACAAGCGAAAAATAGACCAGAGCGATCAGGGCGGCGATCCAGTCGGCGCTCGGGCAGGGGTGCAGGTCCGGGCGCCAAGAAAACTCGGAGCCCGTCCCGGTGGCGAGCAGGCCGACGGTCAGGAAGACGCCGCCCAGCAGGACGAGCAGCGGACCGCCGACAACCATCCAGTTGAACAGGTTGATGACCAGCAGCACCAAGGCCGGCGCCGGAGCGAAGCCGAGTGCGGCGATGACGGCGCCGGCGAACAGGCCGTCGGCCAGAAACACCGCCTGGCCGCCCCTGCGGCCGATGTCCTGGCGGCCGAACAGCAGATTGCCGGCATGCGGGTAGAGCAGGCCGGCTGCCAGGAGCCACCCGTGCTTTCCCGCCTGCCCGTGGCAGAGGGCGCCATGGGCGACCAGCAGCGCCAGAATCATCAGCGTGCAGGTCAGGCGGACGACGTAGACCGAGTGTTGCAGCGACAAGCGGCGCCGCGGGGCGGGCTCGGCTCCGGCAGGCGATACGGGTGGAGACGGTGCGGCCTGGAGCATTGGACTGGCGTCAGCGGAACTGAAAGGAACATGTTATGCTGTTAAAGTATAGTCAGGTTTGTCCGTTAAGGTGAGATCGGGTACTCTTGTCGCGAAGCTGAGGAGAATGATGATGATCGAGAATAGTCAAACCGTCTGGCGAGCCGGGGCTGCCGTGCTGCGCCTGGCGTTCGTGGCCGTCATGGCCGCGCTGGTCGTCGGCTGCGCTTCGCAGGGTTATCCGCCCGCGCCGGCGACCGCCGCGTCGGACGAATACAGCTATCGCATCGGGCCGGGCGATACCGTGAACATCGTGGTCTGGCGCAATCCGGAGCTTTCCATGTCGGTGCCGGTTCGCCCGGACGGCAAGCTGGCGTCGCCGCTGATCGAGGACCTGCCGGCAATCGGCAAGAATCCGACCGAACTGGCGCGCGCCATCGAAAAGGAGCTGGCGAAATTCATTCGCGACCCGGTGGTGACCGTCATCGTGACCGGCTTCGTCGGCCCTTACAGCGAACAGATCCGCGTCGTCGGCGAGGCCGCCAAACCGCAGGTGCTGCCCTACAAGCAGAAAATGACGCTGCTCGACGTGATGATCGCCGTCGGCGGCATGACCGACTTCGCCGACGGCAATGGCGCCTCGATCCTGCGCGCGGCGGACGGCGGCAAGCAGTATGGGGTGCGCATCAGGGATCTGATCAAGCGCGGCGACGTGTCGGCGAATGTCGAGATGAAGCCGGGCGACGTGCTCATCATCCCGCGCAGCTGGTTCTGAGCCGGCGCGGCAGGCGGGAAGGGCGTCGATGGAAGAGCTGCTGAGGCAAGCCCGGTTCGTGCTGCGCGGCATGTGGCTGCATCGCTGGCTGGGCCTGCTGCTTGCCTGGGCCGTGGGTCTGGCGGCGGGCGTCGCGGTCTTCGTCATGCCGGACCGCTACGAGGCTTCGGCGCGCGTCTATGTCGACACCGACTCGGTGCTCAGGCCCCTGCTGGCCGGCTTGGCCGTTCCGGCGAACACCGAGCAGCAGATCGCGATGCTGAGCCGCACGCTGATCAGCCGGCCGAACGTGGAGAAGCTCATCCGCATGGCGGATCTGGACCTGGGAGTCGGCTCGCCGCGGGAGAGGGAAGCCCTGGTCGAGCAGGTGACGGGTGCGCTCAGCATCAGGAGCGTGGGCCGCGACAACCTCTACACGCTCGGCTACCGGGATACCGATCCGGAACGGGCCCGGCGGGTCGTGCAATCCCTGACAACCATCTTCGTCGAGGCCGGGTTGGGGGACAAGCGCAGCGACGGCGACTCGGCCCGCAAGTTTCTCGACGAGCAGATCGGGATTTATCTGCAAAAGCTCGAGGAAGCGGAAAGCCGGCTCAAGCAGTTCCGGCTGCAGAACATAGAAATCGGGCTTGAAAGGGATGGCGGAGCGGGGGGGCGCCTGGGCGAGCTGAGCGCCCAGCTGGCGCAGGCCAGGCTCCAGTTGCGCGAGGCGGAAAACAGTCGGGAGGCCATCAAGCGACAACTGGCCGGGGAGGAGCCGGTGCTGCTGCCCGAGGCGGCGGGCATCGAGTCGGCCATCGCGATCCCTGAAATCGACGGCCGCATCGACGCGCAAAAGCGCAATCTGGATGCCCTGCTGCAGCGCTTCACCGAGCAGCATCCCGATGTCGCGGGCACGCGTCGCATCATCAAGGAACTCGAGGAGCAGAAGCGCCAGGAACTCGCCGCGCGCAAGAAGGTGGCGACCGCGCATCCGGCGGCGGTATCGATCAATGCCAACCCGGCGTATCAGCAGATGAAGGTCGCCTTCACCGAGGCCGACGCGACGGTCGCCGCCCTGCGCGTGCGTGTGGCCGAGTATGAATCCAGATATTCCCGCGCCGTCGGCATGCTCAAGCTCGTGCCTAAAATCGAGGCCGAATTTACGCAGCTCAACCGCGATTACGACATTCACAAGAGGAACTACGACAGCCTGATTCAGCGCCGCGAGTCGGCGGCGATCTCGGAAGGCATGACCGACATCTCGAGCGTCGCCGATTTCAGGTTGATCGATCCTCCCCACGCGTCGCGCACCCCGGTCGGCCCCAACCGCATGGTGCTGCTGGTCGTGGCCCTGCTCGGTTCCCTGGCGGCGGGTTTCGCCGCCAGCTTCGCGGCCAGCCAGCTGCGGCCGACCTTTTTCGACGCGCAGGGCCTGAGCCAGGTATCCGGCTTGCCCCTGCTCGGTTCGGTATCCGCCATCGTCACGCCGGCCGACCGCCAGGCCGGACGCAGGGACCTGCTGCGCTTCTCAGCGGGACTGGCCGGTCTCGTGGCGGTTTATGTCCTGGCCATCGCGGCGGCGGCGATCATCATTTTCCGGGCAGCCTGAGGCGACATGGACATCATCGAACAAGCCGCCAAACGTCTCGAGGAACTGCGCCGCGCGGGGGCCGACCTGCCGGCCGAGTCCGGGGCCGCCGCAGCGCAAGTCGGCGCTGGCGCGACGGCAGCCGCCCCGCCTGCTGCCGCGGTCGCGCCGGCGGTCGCGGCAATCGACCCTCCCGCGGCCGCTTCCCGGCAGGTGAAGCTGGATCTCGCCGTGCTGGCGGCCAATGGCATCGTCACGCCCGACAGCGACCGCACCCAGCTCGCCGACGAGCTGCGCGTGATCAAACGGCCGCTGCTGCGCAATGCCACCGGCAAGGGCGCCGCGCCGATCCGGGACGCCAACCTGATCATGATCACCAGCGCGATGCCGGGCGAGGGCAAGACCTTTCTGGCCACCAACCTGGCCATGAGCATCGCCATGGAACTGGACCACACCGTGCTGCTGGTCGATGCCGACGTTGCCCGTCCCTCCCTGCCCCGGGTGTTCGGCATCGGTCGGGAAAAGGGCCTGCTCGACGTGCTGACGGACAGCGCCATCGATCTCGGCAGGGTCCTGTTGCGCACCGACATCGAAAAGCTGTCGATCCTGCCGGCGGGCACCCAGCATCCGCGCGCCACCGAGCTGCTGGCGAGCGAGGCCATGAACAGCCTGCTCGCCGAAATGGCGCGCCGCTACCCCGACCGGATCATCATCTTCGATTCGCCGCCCCTGCTGGTGACCACCGAGGCGCGCGCGCTGGCCAGCCACATGGGCCAGGTGGTGCTCGTGGTCAGGGCGGAGGACACCACCCATGCCGAAGTCAGGAATGCGGTTGCCGCGATCGAGTCCTGTCCGGTCAAGATGGTCGCGCTGAACCGGGCCTCTGCTCATCCCGACGGCTACGGCTATGGTTACGGCTACGGTTATGGGTATGGCTATGCCAGGAAGGCGAATTCATGAGGCCGCAGGGCGGAATTTCGGCCGGCCGGTTCAAACCCTTCTGCTGGATCGCGGGCGCGGTCGGCCTGCTCGTCCAGATCGCCTGCGCCCACGCCCAGGAAGATGCCGCGGCGGGCCCCGGCCAGCCGAGCTGGCAGATCACGCCGAGCATCGGCGCCGCCCTCACCCTGACCGACAACGCCCGTCCCGGCCAGACGCGGAAACAGGGAGATCTGATCACCAGCGTGACCCCCGGGCTCCGCATCGACGGCAAGGGCGGCCGCGTCGGCGGCAGCCTCAACTTCAGCTGGCAGCAGAATTTCTATGCCAACGAAAGCCGCTACAACAGCGATCAGAAGGCGCTGTCCGCCACCGGCAAGGCCGAGCTGGTCGAGCAGTGGCTGTTCCTCGACGCCGGGGCGACCGTCGCCCAGAGCCCGACTTCCGTGTTTGCCACCCAGGCGGTCGGCAACGAGCTCGTCACCGGCAACCGCAGCGAGACCCGCTCCTTCCAGTGGTCGCCCTATGTTCAGGGTTTCCTCGGCGGCCGGGTCGGCTACGAGCTGCGTTACCGCAACACGCAGACCAGCGCGGACAGCGGCATCTATGCCACCGGTTCCGGGGTGGATTCCCAGGCCTGGAGCGGTCGGCTGTCGGGGGACACCCCGCTGGCCCTGCTCGGCTGGTCGGTGAGCGCCGAAGACCAGCGCTCGCGTTTCGCCGGGCGCGAGTTCGAGTCCAGTCGCACGCTGGGTACGCTCGAATACCGCTTCGATCCCCAGCTCAAGTTCAACGTGAGGGCCGGCGAGGAGTCCGACAACTACAGCAATTTCGATCTGCGCAAGCGCACGGTCAGCGGTTATGGGCTCGACTGGGCGCCGACGGAACGGACGCTCCTGAAGCTGTCCAGGGAGCAGCGCAGTTTCGGCACCGGGCATCTGATCGATTTCAGCCACCGCACCGCGCTGACCGCCTGGAGGATCACCGACAGCAAGAGCGTGGTCGTGCCGGCCCAGCAATTCACGGCGGCGCCGGTAGCGACCGCCTACGATCTGCTCTTCCTGCAACTGACGTCGCTCTATCCGGATCCGGTCGAGCGCGCCCAGGCCGCCACCTTGTTGTTGCAGCTGGCGGGGATTCCGGCGAACAGCCTGATCTACGGCAACATCATGTCTACCCAGCCCTTCGTTCAGCGGCGCCAGCAGGCCTCGGTGGCGCTGACCGGGGCCAACAACACGGTCACCTTCTCGGCCCAGCGCAGCAGCAGCGAGAGAATCGGCCCCGCAGTCGGCGTTCTGAACGACTTCGCGCTGGCGCAGAACATCCGGCAATCCGGCCTGGGGGCCAGCTGGGCGCACCGGCTGACGCCCCACAGCGCCCTGACGCTCAACACGCTGGCCTCGCGCAGCAAGGGGGACGCCGCGGCCCAGGACAGCCGGCTGCGCTCCCTGTCCCTGCTCTACTCGACGCGGCTGGGCGCCAAAACCAACGCTTCCGTCGGTTTGCGCCGCAACCATTTCGACGGCGCCGGCGCAGTGGCCGACTACACCGAGAACGCCATCACCGGCAGCCTGACCGCGTCCTTCTGAAACGCCCATGTATGAAGCGTTTTACGGCTTGAAGGCGAAGCCCTTCCAGCTCAATCCCGATCCGGCGTTTTATTTCGACAGCAAGCAGCACCGGCGCGCCAAGGCCTATCTCGAATACGGCCTGCATCAGAACGAGGGCTTCATTGTCGTCACCGGCGAGATCGGCGCCGGCAAGACGACCATCGTGCGCGGCCTGCTCGACAGCCTGGACAAGGACCGGGTGGTCGCGGCGCAGCTGGTGAGCACCCAGCTCGATGCCGACGACATCCTGCGCATGGTCGCCGCGGCTTTCGGCGTGCGCTTCAAGGACATGGCCAAGGCCGACCTGATCCTCGCCCTGGAAGCCTTCCTGGTCGAGGTGGCGCGGCGCGGCAAGCGCTGCCTGCTGGTCGTGGACGAGGCGCAGAACCTGGCGCCGCGCGCCATCGAGGAGCTGCGCATGCTGTCGAACTTCCAGTTCGAGTCGCATGCCCTGCTGCAAAGCTTTCTGGTCGGGCAGCCGGAATTCCGCGCCATCATGCTCGGCCCGCAGATGGAACAGCTGCGCCAGCGGGTGATCGCCGCCTGTCATGTCGGCCCCATGAGTGCGGCCGAGACGCGCGACTATATCCACCACCGGTTGCGCTGCGCCGGGTCCACGGGAGAACCGAAGTTCGACGACGAGGCCCATCATGCCATCCACCGGGCCAGCGCCGGGGTTCCGCGCCGCATCAACGCGATCTGCGACCGTCTGCTGCTGCTGGGCTTTCTCGCCGACAAGAAATCCTTCGGCAGGGAAGAGATCCAGGAGGTGGTCGATGAAATGGGTGCGCAAGTCGGCGCCGGCGCCCAGACGGTCGGCGCGCGGCTGATCGCTCCCCAGGCCCTGGAAAACGGTTTTGCCGAATCCGCGGCCGGCGCCCTGACCATCGACGAGAACGCGGCGGCGGAAGTCGGCAAATCGATCACCAGCATCAGCAACCGGCGCATCGCGGACCGATTGCTGCGCCTGGAACGCAGCCTGGTGCGGCTCGAGCACGCCAATACCCTGATGCTGCGCGTGATGCAGCAGCTCGTCGATGCCGCGCGTTGCGGCAGGGTCGAGAAGGAAGCGGAAAAGAAGCCCGACAGGGCGCGAGGCGACAAGGCGTGAAAATCAACGCCCTCACCGTCGACGTCGAGGACTATTTCCAGGTCTCGGCCTTCGCGCCCTATATCGAGCGGGCCGACTGGGACCGGCGCGAGTGTCGCGTCGAACGCAATATCGCGCGCATTCTCGATCTGCTCGGACGGCGCGGGGCGCAGGCCACGTTCTTCACCCTGGGCTGGATCGCCGAGCGCCATCCCGCCGTCGTGCGCGACATCCTCGCGGCGGGGCACGAGCTGGCCAGCCACGGCCATGGCCACCAGCGCGCCACCGATCTCACGCCCGAGGACTTCTACGATGACATCCGGCGCGCCAAGCAGACCCTCGAAGAGATCTCGGGGCGGGAGGTGAAGGGCTACCGGGCGCCGAGCTTTTCGATCGACGCCCGCAACCGCGACTGGGCCTTCGATGCGCTGGCGCGCGCCGGTTACCGCTACAGCTCGAGCGTCTATCCGGTGCGGCACGACCATTACGGCATGCCGGAGGCGCCGCGCTTCCCGCACCGACCCCACCCGGATCTGATCGAGATTCCTCCGACGACGGTGCGCGCCTTCCGCCGCAACTGGCCGGCGAGCGGCGGCGGCTATTTCCGCCTGATGCCCTATGCGCTGTCGCGCCGCCTGATCGAACGCGTCAATCGACACGACGACCAGCCCGCCGTGTTCTACTTCCATCCCTGGGAGATCGACGTCGACCAGCCGCGCATTCCCGGCATCGGCGCCAGAACGCGCTTGCGTCACTATCTCAACCTCCATCGCATGGAAGATCGGCTCGACCGGCTGCTGGGCGATTTCCGCTGGGGGCGGATGGATCGGATTTTCCTCGCGGAATGAACGGGACGGAACTGCGGGTGCGGCGTCTGGAAGGCGCGGACGCCGAAGCCGTGGCGCGCTGGGAAGCCTATGTCGCCGGCGCTCCGGCCGCGACCTTTTTCCATCGGGCCGGCTGGCGCGCGATCCTGCATGAGGTGTTTCGTCATCCGACATTCTTCCTCTATGCCGAGCGGGCCGGCAGCATCGAGGGTGTCCTGCCGCTGGCGCAGGTCAAGAGCCGGTTGTTCGGCAATGCGCTGGTCGCGCTGCCGTTCGCCGTGTACGGCGGCGTCGTCGCCTCGAATGCCGCCGCCGCCGCCGCGCTCGAGGCCGAGGCCGAGCAGCTGGCGCTCGCCCTCGGGGTGGCCCATCTCGAATACCGCAACGTCGCGGCGCGGCACGCAGACTGGCCCCGGCAGGATATCTACGTCACGTTCCGCAAGGAAATCCTGGGCGACGACGAGGCCAACCTGCTCGCCATACCGCGCAAGCAGCGCGCGATGGTCAGGAAGAGCATCAAGAACGGGTTGCGCGCGGAGATCGACGCCGACGCCGGCCGCTTCTTCGCGCTCTATGCCGACAACGTGCGCCGCCACGGCACGCCGGCCCTGCCGCGGCGCTACTTCGATGCCCTGCTGCACGAGTTCGGCCGCGACTGCGAGGTGATGACCGTGGTCGATGTCGCGGGCGTGCCGGTCAGCAGCGTGCTGAGCTTCTACTTCCGCGCCGAGGTGCTGCCGTACTACGCCGGTGACGCGCCGCGCGCGCGCGAACTTGCCGCCAACGATTTCAAGTACTGGGAACTGATGCGGCGCGCCTGCGCGCGCGGCTGCAAGCTGTTCGACTACGGGCGCAGCAAGGTCGGTTCGGGGGCCCATGCCTTCAAGAGGAACTGGGGCTTCGAACCGACCCCGCTGCATTACGAATACCGGCTCTACAAGCGCGCCGCGATTCCGCAGCACAACCCGAACAACCCGAAATACCGGCTGCTGATCGCCGCTTGGCGCCGCCTGCCCCTGTGGGCCGCGAATCGCCTCGGGCCGCCGATCGTGCGCAACCTGGGCTGACCCGTGGCCGACCTGCTGTATCTCGTCCATCGCCTGCCCTATCCGCCCGACAAGGGCGACAAGCTGCGCTCCTTCCACCTGATGAAGCATCTGGCGCGGCGCCACCGGCTTCATCTGGGCACCTTCATCGACGATCCGGCCGACGCGGTTCATCTCGAGGCGGTGCGCGGCTACTGCGCGGACATGCACGTGGCCCGGCTGTCGCCGCGCGGCGCCCGGCTGCGCAGCCTGCGCGGCCTGCTGACGGGCGAGGCCTTGTCCTTGCCTTATTACCGCGACGCCGGGCTGCACGCCTGGACGCAGCGTGTCTGCGCGACGGCGGGAGTGGGCGCCGCCGTGGTGTTTTCCTCGGCGATGGCCGACTACGTGCCGGACATGGGCAGGCTGCCGACCCTGGTCGATTTCGTCGACATGGACTCGGCGAAATGGGCCCAGTATGCCGGCGCGCGGCGCTGGCCGCTGTCCTGGCTCTACCGGCGCGAGGCGGAGCGCCTGCTCGCCTGGGAGCGTGCCGTGGCCGCGCGCGCAAAGCATTCCTTTTTCGTCACCGCGGCCGAGTGCGATTTGTTTCTGCAAGCCGCTCCCGAATGCGCCGGACGCGTCGAGGCGATGGGCAATGGCGTCGATGCCGAATATTTCGCGCCCGATCCGGCCCGTGGCTCGCCGTTCGACAGCGCGGAAATCCCTCTCGTGTTCACCGGCGCGATGGACTACTGGCCGAACATCGATGCGGCGGTCTGGTTCGCCGCCGCCGTCCTGCCCGAGTTGCGCCGGCGCCATCCGGCAATCCGCTTTTACGTCGTCGGCCGCAATCCGGCGCCGGCGGTTCGGGCCCTGGCCGGCGCGGCGGTGACGGTGACCGGCGCCGTGGCGGACGTGCGACCCTATCTCGCCCATGCCGTCGTCGTCGTCGCTCCCCTGCGCATCGCGCGCGGCATCCAGAACAAGGTGCTCGAGGCGATGGCGATGGCCCGGCCGGTGGTCGCGTCGGCCGCCTGCGCCGCGCCGGTCGCCGCCGCGCCCGGCGCGGAACTGCTGTCCGCCGCCGGCCCGGAGGATTATTGCGACGCGATCGCCCGGCTGCTCGCCGATCCTGTCCATGCTGATAACATCGGCAGGGCGGCACGCCGGAGGGTGCTCGCCAGCTACAGCTGGGATGCCCACCTGTCCTTGATCGACCGCCACCTCGAAACCCTCGCGCCATGAGTGCCGTCCCGCCAGCGCCGACCGAAATACCCCCCCACGCTCGCCAAGACGGCTCGCTGCCCCCCGCCGGGGGGCGGTCGGCTTGGGGCGGCCCGGCGCCGACCGTCAACTGGAAGCAGGCTTGCTTCGTGATCGTCCTCGTCCAGCTGGCGCTGCTCGTCCTGTATTTCGACACGGCGCGCGCCATGGTCGAGATCTGGTGGCGTTCCGAGACCTTCAACCACGCCTTCCTGGTCCCGCCGATCGCCCTCTGGCTGATCTGGCAGAAACGCGCGGCACTCGCGCGCATCGCGCCCGTTCCCGCATTCTGGCTGCTTGCGCCGCTTGCCGTGATCGCCTTCGGCTGGCTGCTCGGCGACCTGGCCGCCGTCAACGTGGTCACCCAGTTCGCCCTGGTCGCGCTGATCGTGCTCGCCGTTCCGCTGCTGATCGGCGTCGCCGCCGCCCGCCGCATCGCCTTCCCGCTGTTCTTCCTGTTCTTCGCGGTGCCCTTCGGCGAGTTCGCCATGCCCAAGCTGATGGACTGGACGGCGTGGTTCACCGTCATGGGGCTGCGCGCCTCCGGCATTCCGGTCTATCAGGAGGGCCTGCACTTCGTGATTCCTTCCGGCCGCTGGTCGGTAGTCGAGGCCTGCAGCGGCGTGCGCTACCTGATCGCCTCGGTCGTCGTCGGCACCCTCTACGCCTATCTCAACTACCGCTCGCCCAGGCGGCGCCTGATCTTCGTCGGCTGCGCCATCCTCGTGCCGCTGGTCGCCAACTGGCTGCGCGCCTACATGATCGTCATGCTGGGGCATTACTCGGGCAATACCCTCGCCGTCGGCGTCGATCACCTCATCTATGGCTGGATCTTCTTCGGCGTGGTGATGATGATCCTGTTCCTGATCGGCATGCGCTGGCGCGAGGACCTGAGCGAGCCGCCGCCGGCGGACGCGGCCAGCCCCCCCGCAGCGCCCGCCGGCAAGCCGGCCGGCTTCGCGCTGGCGGCGCTGGCCGCCGCCGGCATTGCCGGCGCCCCGCACGCCGCGCTGACGCTCCTCGAGGAAGCCGGGGCGCCGGCCGCGGCGCTCGCTGCCGCGCCGCTGGCCACCGGCAGCTGGCAGCTGGCCGGCGCCGGGCTGACGGACTGGCGTCCGGCTTACGCGAATCCCTCCGCGACGCTCGACGTCACGCTGGAGAAGGACGGCAGGCGCGTCGGCGTTTACATCGCCTACTATCGCCGGCAGGGCTACGAGCGCGAGATGATCGGCTCCGGCAATGTCCTGGTGAGAAGCGGCGACGAGGAATGGGCGATCGCGGGGCGCGGGCAGGCGCAGGCCCTGCTGGGCGGCGTGGAACCGGTCACGCTGCACGTTGCCACGCTGCGCCGCAAGGCCGTCGTACTGGGCGACGCCGGCACATCCCGGCTGCGGGTCTGGCACGCCTACTGGATCGACGACCGCATCGTCACCAGCGACCTGGTCGGCAAGCTTCTGCTGGCCTTCGGCCGACTGGCGGGCCGCGGCGACGACGCTGCCGCGGTTTTCATCGTCGCGGCGGAATCCGGCGGCGATGCGCTGATCGCCGACTATCTCGCCACGGCCGGGCCGGCGATCGCCGCCCTGCTGGCGCAGACGGCAGCGGCGCGCAATCCGGAATAATTGACTTGTATGAAAGGGGAATAATGGCTGCCCAATCCGCATTGAGCAATACCGTCGTCGCCGTCGTCGGCCTCGGCTATGTCGGCCTGCCGCTCGCCGTCGAGTTCGGCAAGAAGTACCGGACCATCGGTTACGATCTCTCGGCAGAGAAGATCGCGAGCTACCGCAAGTTCATCGACCCCACCGGCGAGGTCGGCACGGAGGATCTCAAGGCCGCGAAGTTGCTGTCGGTAAGCGCCGATCCCGCGACGCTGGCCGAGGCCGACTTCATCGTCGTTGCCGTCCCGACCCCGGTCGATGCGGCGCACATCCCGGATTTCTCGCCGCTGGTCGGTTCCTCGATCATCGTCGGCAAGCACATGAAGAAAGGCGTCACCGTCGTCTATGAGTCGACGGTCTATCCCGGCGCGACGGAAGAGGTCTGCATTCCCCTGCTGGAACAGCATTCGGGCATGCAGTGGCAGAAGGATTTCCATGTCGGCTACTCGCCCGAGCGCGTCAACCCGGGCGACAAGGAGCGCACCATCACCCGGATCGTCAAGGTCGTTTCCGGCGACGACGAGAAGACCGCGAAATTTGTCGAGCGGCTCTACGCCTCGGTGATCGCCGCCGGCGTGCACAGGGCCAGCAGCATCAAGGTGGCCGAGGCGGCCAAGGTGATCGAGAACACCCAGCGCGACCTGAACATCGCCTTGATGAACGAGCTCGCGCTGATTTTCGACCGCATCGGCATCGACACCCTCGAGGTGCTGCAGGCGGCCGGCACCAAGTGGAATTTTCTCCCCTTCCGGCCCGGACTGGTCGGCGGCCACTGCATCGGCGTCGACCCGTATTACCTGACGCACAAGGCCGAGATGCTCGGCTACCACCCGCAGGTGATCCTCGCCGGCCGGCGCATCAACGACGGCATGGCGGCCTGGGTCGCGCAGCAGACCGTCAAGCAGATGATCGCCGGCGACAGTCACGTCCGGGGCGCCAGGGTGATCGTGCTCGGCCTGACCTTCAAGGAAAACTGTCCCGACCTGCGCAACTCGAAGGTGGCCGACCTGGTCAAGGAGCTGCAATCCTTCGGCTGCGCGGTCGCGGTGCATGATCCGCTCGGCGAACCGGCCGAAGCTAAGCACGAGTACGGAATCGACCTCGTGAAGTGGAGCGCCCTGCCCGAAAAGGCCGACGCCCTCGTCGCCGCCGTCTCGCACAAGGACTATCTGGCCATGTCGTTGAAGAAACTGACGGCGAAGCTCAAGCCCGGCGGCCTGTTCGTGGACGTCAAGTCCGCCTACGATCCCAAGGCCGTCGCCAAGGCCGGCTTCCGCTTGTGGCGCGTCTGAGCCGGGCCGCCGCTGCACGGCCGCTGGTCCTGCATGTGTTCTATCGCTTCGATGTCGGCGGGCTCGAAAACGGCATCGTCAACCTGATCAACCACATGCCGGCGGATGCGTACCGGCATGCCATCCTCGCGTTGACCGAAGTCACCGACTACCGGCGCCGGATCCGGCGCGACGACGTGCAATTCATCAGCCTGCGCAAGCCGCCGGGCCACCTGTTCAGGCTGTTTCCGCGCCTGGTGCGCATCTTCCGCGAACTCAAGCCGGCGATCGTCCATAGCCGCAACCTCGCGGCGCTCGAAGTGACCGTGCCGGCCTGGCTCGCGCGTGTGCCGGTGCGGATCCACGGCGAGCATGGCCGCGACGTCGGCGACTTCGATGGCTCCAACAAGACCTACCAGTGGGTGCGGCGCGCCTACAACCCCTTCGTCAACCACTGGATCGCGCTTTCCCGCGACCTGGCAACCTACCTGACCGGACGCGTCGGCATCCCCGTGCGCAAGGTGACGCAGATCTATAACGGCGTCGATGCCGGGCGCTTCAGGCCCGCCGTCTCGCCGGAGCCGACTTTCACGGATTGTCCCTTCCCGCGCCCGGAACACTGGCGGGTCGGCACGGTCGGGCGCATGCAGACCGTCAAGAACCAGACCTTGCTCGCCCGCGCCTTCATCCGCGCGCTGGAGCTCGCCCCCGAGCTGCGGCCGCGGCTGCGGCTGGTGATGGTCGGCGACGGCCCGCTGCGCGCCGAGGCGCAAGCTTTGCTCGCTGCCGCCGGCATCGCCGAGCTGGCCTGGCTGCCGGGCGAACGGCACGACGTGCCCGAAGTGCTGCGTGGCTTCGACTGCTTCGTCCTGCCTTCGCTGGCCGAGGGAATCTCGAACACCATCCTCGAGGCGATGTCCTCAGGACTGCCGGTAATTGCAACGAATGTCGGCGGCAATCCTGAACTGGTCGATGAGGGACGAACCGGCAAACTCGTCCCGGCGGGTGATTTCGAGGCCATGGCGCAGGCCATCATCGCCTATGCGCAGGACCCCGAGCAAGCCCGTGCCGCCGGCCGGGCGGGCAGGGCGGAAGTCGAGCGGCGCTTCAGCCTCGACGCGATGGTCGGGGGATACCGGCGCCTTTATGATCGCTGCCTTGGCATTGACAGGAAAAGTAACTAGTCAGATAATCTGACCAGAATATCGCGCGGAGTCCGGACATGCACAAATCGCAATGGCGTTTGCAGGATGCGAAGGCCCAATTCAGCCAGGTGGTCGAGGCCGCGCTGCAGGGAGAGCCTCAGCACGTGACCCGGCGCGGACGGGATGCCGTGGTCGTGGTGTCCGAAACGAGTTATCGACGCTTACAGCAACAGTCCCGCGGCGCGGCTCCGGGATTCGTCGCCCATCTTCTTGCGGTCCCCAAGACCGAGTCCAGGACCGAGTCTGGGGCCGTCGGCAAAGCCCAAATCAAACTGCGCGACATGGAACTTTGATGTACCTGCTCGACACCGTCATCATTTCCGAACTCAGGAAAACCAGGCCTGACGCCGGGGTTGTGCGCTGGATTTCCCGCCAGCAGGACAACCAGCTGTTCCTGAGCGTCGTCACCCTGGGCGAAATCGAGAAAGGCATCGAAAAGCAGCGCAAGGCGGCGCCGGATTTCGCCGCGGAGCTGTCTGCCTGGATCGAGGAGTTGATTCAGTTGTATGCCGATAGAATCCTCCCGGTTGCGCCCGGAGTTGCGCGCGGCTGGGGCCGTTTGTCGGCCCGGCTGGGCCACGAGGGCGCCGATCTTCTGATTGCGGCGACAGCGCAGGAACATGGGCTGACGGTGGTGACGCGCAATACGGGCGATTTCGCGCCGACAGGCGTGAAAGTTCTCAATCCCTACAGCAAGAAGACCTGATCATGTGCGGCATCACCGGCATCTTCGACACACGGGGCAAGCGCGCCATCGATCGCGCCGTGCTGCACCGGATGAACGAAACCCAGTTCCACCGCGGGCCGGACGAGGGCGGGCTGCACCTCGAGCCGGGCGTCGGCCTCGGCCATCGCCGGCTGTCGATCATCGACCTGTCGACCGGTCAGCAGCCGCTCTACAACGAGGACCAGACGGTCTGCGTCGTCTTCAACGGCGAGATCTACAACTACCGGGAACTGATCCCCGAACTGCAGGCGCTCGGCCATGTCTTCCACACGAAGAGCGATACCGAGGTGATCGTGCATGCCTGGGAAGCCTGGGGCGAAGCCTGCGTCGAGCGCTTCCGCGGCATGTTCGCCTTCGCCCTCTGGGACCGCAATCGCGACGTGCTGTTCCTCGCCCGCGACCGGCTCGGCGTCAAGCCGCTGTTCTATGCGCTGCTCGATGACGGCAGCTTCCTCTTCGGGTCCGAGCTGAAAGCCATCGTCGCGCACGGCGGATTGAGGCGCGAGATCGACCCGCTGGCCGTCGAGGAATACTTCGCGCTCGGCTACGTCGCCGAGCCGCGCTGCATCTTCAGGCAGGCCAAAAAATTGCCGCCGGCCTGCACGCTGAAAGTCGGCCGTGGCGGGACGGCGCTTCCGGAACCGCGCGAATACTGGGATGTGCGCTTCACGCTCGATGCCCGCATCGGCATCGACGAGGCCTGTCACGAACTCGAACGCCGGCTCGAGGAGTCGATCCGCCTGCGCATGATTGCCGAAGTGCCGCTCGGCGCCTTCCTGTCCGGCGGCGTCGACTCCAGCGCCGTGGTGGCGATGATGGCCGGCCTCTCGAACGGGCCGGTGAACACCTGCTCGATCTCCTTCGCCGACCCCGCCTATGACGAGGCGCACTTTGCCCAGCAGGTCGCCGACCGCTACCGCACGCATCATTGCGTCGACCGGGTCGAGAGCGACGACTTCGATCTCATCGATACGCTGGCCCGTCTCTACGACGAGCCCTACGCCGACAGCTCGGCCATTCCCACCTACCGCGTCTGCCAGCTGGCGCGCCGGCATGTGACGGTGGCCCTCTCCGGCGACGGCGGCGACGAGAGCTTCGGCGGCTATCGCCGCTATGCGCTGCATCTCATGGAGGAGCGGATGCGCGCCGCGCTGCCGCTCGGCCTGCGCCGTTCGCTGTTCGGCGCCCTCGGCCGGCTCTATCCCAAGGCCGACTGGGCGCCGCGCGTCTTCCGCGCCAAGACCACCTTCGAGGGGCTCGCGCGCACCTCGGTCGAGGCCTATTTCCACAGCGTCTCGGTGATCCGCAACGGGCAACGCAGCCAGCTCTACAGCGCTGCCTTCAAGGCCGAGCTCGGCGGCTACAACGCGCAGGCGGTGTTCGACCGGCATGCCGCGCGCGCCGGCACCGACGATCCGCTCGCGCTGATCCAGTACATCGACCTGCACACCTACCTGATCGGCGACATCAACACCAAGGTCGATCGCGCCAGCATGGCGCATTCGCTCGAGGTGCGCGAGCCGCTGATGGACCATCCGCTCGTCGAATGGCTGGCGACGCTGCCGACCGCGCTGAAGATCCGCGGCGGCGAAAGCAAGTTCCTGCTCAAGAAAGCCATGGAGCCCCACCTGCCGCAGGACATCATGTACCGGCCGAAGATGGGCTTCGCCGTGCCGCTGGCGCGCTGGTTCCGCGGCCCGCTGCGCCAGCGCGTGCGCGACGAGCTGCTCGGCGGTCCGCTGCTCGAAACCGGCTGGTTCGACCGCGCCGCGATCCGCCAGATTGTCGAACAGCACGAAACCGGACGCCGTGATCACAGCACGCCGATCTGGGTGCTGCTGATGTTCGGCGCCTTCCTGAGGAATCAGCCATGCGCGTCGTAGGCAAGCGAAAAGAGCGTCCCATAAGTCCTGCCGCGAATGCCGAAATGCTGGCGGAGGGCGCGCGGTTCAACGACGAGATGCATCGCATGCCTGGCGGCGACATCACCGGAATGCGAAAGGGGGTCTATCTGTTCAAGACTCACGCGGAAGCGAATCAGCACCAGGAAGCGTGCCTGGTTGCCGGCATGGTCGAGTTGGCGATGAGGCGCCGGAAATGAATGAAGTCAGCCGCCCGGCAACCCTGGATGATTTGAAAGCGCTGCTGCGCTCCTTCGATCAGCGGCAAGTCGATTATCTGCTGATCGGCGGCTACGCCTTGTTTGCCCATGGCTATCATCGGGCTACGACCGATATCGATGTGCTCGTGCCGGCTAACAAAGCTGCCGGCCGGAAACTGAAAGCCGCCCTGATGATCCTGCCCGACCAGGCGGCCAAGGATATCGATCCAGCCTGGTTCGAGGAAGGCGAAAACATCCGCGTAGCCGATGCATTCGTGGTCGACATCATGCTGAACGCCTGCGGCGAAACCTATGAGACATTGCAGCAGTTTGCGGAGACCGTCGACCTCGACGGTATTCCGGTGCGCACGGTCAGCCTCGAAGGCCTCCTGCGAACCAAGCAAACGATGCGCGACAAGGACATCGCGGATCGCACCGTGCTTGAGCGGGCGATCGAAGCGCTGAACAAGGACAAGCGCTCGGTTACCTAGACCATGCCTACCCTCTATCTCGTCGCCGGCGCGCGACCCAACTTCATGAAGATCGCCCCGATCGTGCGCGCGCTGCAGGCGCATGGCGGCATCGACTACCAGATCATCCATACCGGCCAGCACTACGACCGCGAGATGAACGAGGTGTTCTTCGAGGAACTCGGCATTCCGCAGCCGGACGTCTTCATGGGCGCGGGCGGCGGCAGCCATGCCCAGCAGACCGCGAAGATCATGACGGCCTTCGAGGCGCTTTGCCAGGCGAACACGCCGGATGCGGTGCTGGTCGTCGGCGACGTCAACTCGACGCTGGCCTGTTCGATCGTCGCCAAGAAGCTGCACATTCCCGTCGCCCATGTCGAGGCCGGCCTGCGCAGCGGCGACATGTCCATGCCCGAGGAGATCAACCGCCTCGTCACCGACAGCATCTCCGACTGGTTCTTCGTCACCGAGCCGAGCGGCGCCGAGCACCTGCGCCGCGAAGGCAAGGCCGAGGGCGCGATTCACTATGTCGGCCACGTGATGGTCGACAACGTGCTCTACCAGGCGGAAAAGCTGGCGCAAGCCGGCACGGAATTCGAAACCTCAGGCTTCAAGAAGAAACACCCGCGCTATGGCGTCGTGACCCTGCACCGGCCGAGCAACGTCGACAGCCCCGAGATGATGGCGCGCATCGCCGGGGCGCTGAAGGAGATCGCGGCCGAGCTGCCATTGCTCTTCCCGGTGCATCCGCGCACGCGCGGCAACCTCGAAAAGTTCGGCATCGACCTTGGCCCGCATATCAGCCTCGTCGGCCCGCAGGCCTACATGGCCTTCCTCAACGCCTGGAAGGACGCCGCCGTCGTGCTCACCGACAGCGGCGGCCTGCAGGAAGAAACCACCGCGCTCGGCGTGCCCTGCATCACCATCCGCGAAAACACCGAGCGGCCGGTCACGGTCGAGGAGGGCAGCAACGTGCTGGCCGGCACCGATCCGGCGCGCATCGTCGCAGAAGCCCGCAAGGTGCTGCGCGGCGAGGGCAAGCAAGGCCGGCGACCGCATCTGTGGGACGGCAGGGCGGCGGAACGCATCGTCGCGATCCTGGCCCGGGAGTTGTCGCGATCCTGACCGGAGCGGAGGCGGGGCAAACAGGCAAATCCCCCGTTTCCTGCAACGCATCCTGCTCGTCGCCGGCTGGCTCGCGTAATCCATGGGCCTGATCGCCGATTCGCTGGACATGTTCGCCGACGCGATGGTCAAGTTCGTCCGGTATGGATCCTCAGGTGCGATTTGCCGACAGCCACCGGAACAATGTGTCATACAGATGTTCGACATCGATGGGCTTGGCGATGTGGTCGTTCATGCCGGCATCGATGCAGGTCCGGCGATCCTCGTCGAAGGCATTCGCCGTCATGGCCAGGATCGGTGTTGCGCGGTTCAGCGAGTCGGCACCCATGTTACGGATGGCGCGGGTCGCATCGATGCCATTCAGGTTGGGCATCTGCATGTCCATCAGAATCAGGTCGTAGGGATTCCGCCTTGCCAGTTCCAGCGCCTGCTGTCCATCTTCGGCCAGGTCGACGGCGAGCCCCGCTGCTTCGAGCTGGAGGCAGGCGACTTCGCGACTCACCGGTTCGTCCTCGGCGAGCAGAATGCGCGCGCCGGGATGATCGCGGCGCAGCCGCGCCTCCGCTTCGGTTTCCTTAAAACTCGGCGTTGCCAGGATGGCACCGGGTTCCCGCCGTGCCAGACGGACGGTGAACCAGAAGACGCTCCCCGCTCCCGGTGTACTCTCGGCGCCGATTTCACCGCCCATGAGCTGCACCAGCCGCTTGCTGATGGCCAGCCCCAGTCCGGTGCCGCCATACTTGCGGGTCATGCTGTTGTCGGCCTGTTCGAACGAGGTGAACAGCCGTTCCAAGATCTCCGGGGCGATGCCGATGCCGGTATCGATGACCTCGAAGCGGACCTGCATGGCCTCCGGGGTTTCCGTCAGGGGTCTGACGCGCAGGGTGATGCGGCCCCGTTCGGTAAATTTGACGGCGTTGCCGGCCAGGTTGAGCAGAATTTGGCCGAGGCGCAACGGATCGCCCATGAGCGGCAGGCGGGCGAGCGGCTCGGGCAAGTCGGTTTCCAGCATCAGGCCCTTCTCGACGGCTTTATTGCCGAGAACACTGGTGAGGTTATCGAAAACGCCGCCGAGGTGCAGGGGGACGTCTTCAAGCACCATGCGTTCGGCTTCGATCTTGGAGAGATCGAGGATGTCGTTGAGCACGCCGAGCAGGCGGTTGGCGGCGCCCTGGGCCTTGTCAAGGTGATCAAGCCCTTTGGGGTCGGCCATGCGCTGCTTCGCCAGCGCCAGCATGCCCATGATGCCGTTCATCGGTGTGCGCAGTTCGTGGCTCATGTTGGCGAGGAAGGCGCTCTTGGCGCGGCTGGCCGCTTCGGCGGCTTCCTTGGCGGCGGCGAGTTCGGCGGTGCGCGAGGCGACGAGGTCTTCGAGGTGGTCGCGATGCTTCTTGAGTTCGACTTCGGCCTGCTTGCGCTCGCTGATGTCTTCCACCATGACCATCACGTAATCGAGGCTGCCATCCGGTTTGCGCACGTGACTGACCGCCAGTCGCGTATAGACCAGGCGGCCATCCTTGTGGATGAAGCGCTTGTCCATGGCATAGCTGTCGATCTCGCCGGCCAGCATGCGGTTGAATTGCGCCAGGTCCGGCGCCAGATCCTCCGGATAGGACAGCTCCGTCCATGTCATCCGGGTGAGTTCGTCGCGCGTGTAACCCAGCGTCGTGCAGAGTGCATCGTTGACCTCGATCCAGCCTTTTTCCAGGCTGGTGATGGCCAGGCCGACGATGGAGTGGTCGAAGTAGGCATGGAAGCGCTCCATGCTGGCGCGCTCCGCGGCAGTCACCGCATCCCGCGCGGAAGACAAGGCCTGCTGGTCGATCAGCTGCTGTTCGTGATTGCGGAAAATCAGGCAGAGCAGCAGGGTGGCCAGCGGGTAGAACAGCAGGAGCACCCACCAGGCCTGCTGGATGAAGGCATATCCCGCCCGCTCGGGTATCTGGGTGAAAAGTGCCAGTTGCGCCAGTTGTACCAACACGCCGAGCGCGAGATAGTCGATCGGTTGCGGCGGGCGATTGCGCCGGAGCCACCATTGCCGTGCCAGCACGCCCAGCAAAGCCGAGATCAGCACGACCGTGATGCCAATCGTCGCACCGTCGCCGCCCAACTGGTAGCGATAAATCGCCGCCATGCCCGCCGCGATCACGGCGGTCACGCCACCCCCCACCACCCCGGCCACCGATAGCACGATCGAACGACCGTCAAAAATGATGCCCGGCGCAAAGTTCAAGGGATTCGCCATGCCCAGCACGGCCACGCCGCCAAACAACAGCCCGAGCAGCACCTGACGATGCAGCGGTTTCCTGTAGGAATGCGCAATCACGATCTGTCCCGCCGCCACCAGGGCGACAAGGAAAGCGATGTTGTTGATCAGGGTGATGAGCATGTGCTGGGATCGCGTTAGGACGAAACCTCCAACCGGGTTGCGGCAGGCCCCTATTGGAGGAACGCGCAGGGATTCTGGTCGATTATAGGTGCGCGATTTCCCGAGGAAGGTTCAATTGGCCCGGAGGTCGTCGAGCCATTGCTCGAACAGCCCGCCGTCGATCGGGGCGTCTGGCTACAATGCCCCGGTCACGGGCCCACCGATACCCTGCCCATGATCACCAGCATCAAGGAGTTCTTCAGCCAGTTCATCGAGCCCGGCACGCGGCCGGATGCGGCCGGCGGCGCACATGCGCTGCAGGTTGCGACGGCGGCCCTGCTGCTGGAGATGATGCGCATGGATGCGCATCTCAAGACCGAGGAACGCGAGGCGATCGCCGCGACGCTGCAACGGGAATTCGCCCTGAGCGCGGACGAAATCGCCACGCTGGTCGCGCTGGCCGATCAGGAGGCGCGGCAGGCGCACGACTACCACCAGTTCACTGCCTTGATCAACCGGCACTGCGATGCCGTGCAGAAGGCGCGCATCGTCGAGAACCTGTGGCATGTGGCGATGGTCGATGGCCATCTCGATGCCCACGAGCTGCACCTGATGCGCAAGCTGGCCGACCTGCTGCACGTCGGCCATGCCGACTATGTCGCCGCCAAGCAGCGGGCGCGGGCGCGCGCGAACCTGCCGGCGGGCTAATGCCGCCGGTGCAGTGCCGAATTCAGTGTCTCGACGATGACGACCCACTCCGCGTCGTCGAGTGTGGCTTCGCGCAGAAAACCGGCTTGCGCCGCAGTCCAGAAGGCGGCTTCATGCAATTGCACGGCACCCTCCAGCGGCGCGTGGCTCTTGATGAACCGGGCGATGGATTGCTCGTCGTTCGCCACGCCCAGTTGGGCGAACAAGCTGCTCATGTCGTAGGGGGAGCGTTCCACGGCTAACGCCTTTCCGGATGGGGCGGCGGCGACAGGACGGAACGCATCTGCCGGTCGAATTCTTCCCCGCTAAGGTAGCCCAGCGTCAGGGCCGCAGCGCGCAGCGTGCTGTTTTCCCGCTGCGCCTTGCGGGCGATTTCCGCGGCACGGTCATGGCCGATGCCGGGTACCAGGGCCGTGACCAGCATCAGCGACCGGTCGAGGTGCTCGGCGATGCGCTCGCGCCGGGCCTCGATGCCCCGGGCGCAATGTGCATCGAAGCCGCGCATGCCGTCGCCGAGCAGGCGGATGCTTTGCAGCAGGTTGTGCGCGATCAGCGGCTTGAAGACATTCAGCTCGAAGTTGCCGGACGCGCCGCCGAAACCGATCGCCACGTCGTTGGCCATCACCTGGCAGCAGAGCATCGTGAGGGCTTCGCACTGGGTCGGATTGACCTTGCCGGGCATCATCGAACTGCCCGGCTCATTTTCGGGAATGCCGATTTCGCCGAGACCCGAGCGGGGTCCGGACGCCAGCCAGCGGATATCGTTGGCGATCTTCATCAGCGCGACGGCCAGCACCTTGAGCGCGCCATGCACGCCGACCAGACCATCGTGTGCCGCCTGCGCGGCGAACTTGTTGGGGGCGCTGAAAAAGGGTAGCTCGAAGGTTCGGGCCAGTTCCTCCGCCACCCGGGCGCCGAATTCCGGAGGTGCGTTCAGGCCGGTGCCGACGGCCGTTCCGCCGATCGCCAGCGGGTAGAGCGAGGTCAGCGCCTGGTCGATGACCGTCCGCGCATGTTCGAGCTGCGCGACGTAGCCCGAGAATTCCTGGCCGAGCGTCAGCGGCGTGGCGTCCTGAAGATGGGTGCGGCCGATCTTGACGATGGCGGCGAAGGCCATCGCTTTGTCGTCCAGCGTCGCCTGCAGTCGTGCGAGTGCGGGCAGCAGACTGCGCGTGATGCCCAGCGTGGCGGCCAGGTGCATGGCGGTCGGGAACACATCGTTCGTTGACTGGCCGAGGTTGACCTCGTCATTGGGATGGACACAACGACCTGCGCCGCGTTCGCCGTGAAGAAGTTCCGAGGCGCGATTGGCCAGCACCTCGTTCATGTTCATGTGGGTTTGCGTGCCGGAGCCGGTCTGCCAGACCGGCAGGGGAAATTCATGCGGATGGTGCCCGGCGAGGATTTCATCGGCAGCGACGATGATGGCGTCAGCCTTGTCGGCGGGCAGCAAGCCGAGATCCGCGTTGACTCTGGCGCAAGCCTGCTTGACGGCGGCCAGCGCATGGATGATTTCCACCGGCATGCGCTCTGTGGAAATCGCGAAGTATTGGAGCGCGCGCTGGGTCTGCGCGCCCCAGAGCCGCTCGGCGGGAACCGTTACCGTGCCGAGCGAATCATGTTCATTGCGCGTCGCGGTCATGGCGACTGACGGCCCGCAGGCCGTCCCCAAGGATCGCTAGTGTGATGGGATCAGTGGCACGACATCCTGCGCGTGCTTCCTGGCGATCTTCGCCGCCTTCTTTTCCTTGGGGGTCAGCGTTGACGGTTTTCGGGGTTCCTTGTTGTTCTGTCTGATCTTGCCCATGATGTTTCTCCTTGTGAATGCAGGGACTGCATGTTCAGGTCAGCTTGCTGGTCCATTCGTCGAGGGCGACGCAGGCTTTCTTTTGCGGAACATGTGGATCGTCGAGCAAGCCGATCTGGCAAATGAATTCGTCGCCTTGCGCATCGCGCAGGTTGACGTGCGGACAGTCCTCATGGTCGTAGGGATCGAAGGCGCTCGAATCTCCATAGATGAAGGCGTAGTCGTCACCGACCTCGATTTCCAGTTTGCCACCATGGCTCGCCCCATAGTCGTGCCAGCAGGTGCGCTGGTCTGCGCCTTCGATGACGGGCGACATTTTGGAATCCTTGCGGTCATACCAGGCGACCAGTACCGGTTCGATGAGTTCGGCGTCTTTTTCGACGAAGGCCGCCGCCATTTGGGCCGCCATGGCGTAATTCATTTCCATGGCCGGACGTGCGATGTGTTCTTGTCTCATTATTGTGTACTCCTGTGGGGGGTACGTTCCGGAAGCCGGAACGCTGATGCAGCTGCTTAGGCCGGCATTCTTGTGTTTCGTTCAAATTCGCGCGCGGCTAGCGTGCATATCTGAAAGATCCGGTCGACTTGTAATAGGCCGGCAGGCCATTGGCTTTCACGAAAATGGCCTTGGCGGCCTTGCCGAAGGGCAGGAACTTTTCTTCATCGGCGGGCGAGGGCTGGGGCATGGCAACGGCCTTTTCGATGCCCATGTCGGTCGGGGTAAAAGGGCTGGCGGGATTGGGTTCGCGCAACTTCATGGTGGGGGGAGGGATTTTCATGGTTCTGACTGCTTTCTGCGCGCCTGACGGCGGGCCGTGTTTCCGGTCCGATGTGGCCGGCAACGAGGCCAGCATGCGCTCTTTGTGAGGAATAGCAAGGCAATAAACTAAATATCGCCGCTTGAATTACCGGCAGGGCGTCGTTGCCTGCTTGGGCGGCCCATATGCCCAAGTATTTCTGATGACGGACCCGATGCCGATGTGCGGATGGCGGGAAGCCGGCGAGATCGCCTAGTATTGCGGCGATGGACAGCATTCACACCTACCACGAGCGTTCCAAGCATCATCCGGAACGCTATGCCCCCGGTCCCGGCGGCCTGGATTGGGATTCGCAGCCCGACCCGTTCCGTCGCTATGCCGGCGCGCCAGAACTGGACTTGACGCTGCTGTCCGGCGAACTGCCGGTCTGCTGGGACGATCTGTTCGCGCCTGCCGGCGTTCCGGCACAGGCACTGACCGCGGACAGCCTGGCCTGCCTGCTGCAATTGTCCCTCGGCCTGTCCGCGTGGAAGACCTATGCCGGGAATCGCTGGGCCCTGCGCAACAATCCATCCAGCGGCAACCTGCATCCCACCGAAGGCTACCTGATCTGTCCGGCCTTGCCGGGGCTGCCCGCCGGCGTCCATCACTACCGCGCCGACCAGCATTGCCTGGAGCGGCGTGCAACGGCGCCCCTGGCCTGGTCGGGCGGCGTCCTGCTGGCCCTGACCGGCATCCATTGGCGCGAGGCATGGAAGTACGGCATGCGCGCCTTCCGCTACTGCCAGCACGATTGCGGCCACGCCCTGGCCGCGCTGTCCTACTCGGCGGCCGCCCTCGGCTGGCCGGCGCGCCTGCTGACCGATTGGGATGACGAACAGATTGCGGCACTGACCGGAACCGTGCGCACAGCGGACTTCGCCGGCGCCGAAGCGGAAGAGCCCGAGGCGCTCGTCTGGATCGGGACGGGCAGCGCTCCCGCCGCAGATGAAGTGCTGGCGATGCTGGCCGGCGCCGCGTGGGCCGGGCAGGCCAACGCCTTGAGTGCTGGCCATCGTGACTGGCCGGACATTCCTGTCGTCGCTGCCGCCACGCGCAAGCTCGCCGCAGTACCGGCAGAGGGGGCGGTGCAGGCCGCAACGCTGAATGCGCTGCCACCCCTGGCCCCGGTTTCGCGCGCTCCGGTGAGCCACCTGATCCGCACCCGCCGTTCCGCCCAGTCCTTCGACGGCGTTACCGCCCTCGGCGCGCAGGCGTTCTATCGCATGCTGGATGCCTTGCTGCCGCGCACCGGCATCCCGCCGTGGTCACTGGCAGACGCGGTGCCCTGCGTGCACCCCGTGCTGTTCGTGCATCGCGTCGATGGCCTCGATCCCGGCATCTACTGCCTGCCGCGCACGCCTGCCGCACTGGCGGAATTGCGTGCCGCCATGCGCCCGGACTGGCTGTGGGCGCGCGTTCCCGGTTGCCCGGAATATCTGCCGCTCCACCTGCTGGCGCCGCTGGATGTCCGGCAGTTCGCCGCCGAAGTGTCCTGTCATCAGGAAATCGCGGCCGATTCCGCCTTTGCGCTGGCGCTGCTGGCGCGCTTCGACGACCTCGGCCCGGCGCAGCCCTGGCTTTACCGCCAGCGCTTCTGGGAAGCGGGCATGCTCGGCCAGGTGCTGTATCTGGAAGCCGAGGCCGCCGGCGTCCAGGGCACCGGCATCGGCTGCTACTTCGACGATGCCGTGCATCGCGCGCTGGGGCTCGACACCACGCGCTTTCAGGATCTCTACCATTTCACGGTCGGCAAGGCCGTGGTCGACGCCCGGCTCGGCAGCGAGCCCGCCTACGCACACCTCCCGGGCCGCGCGTGCTTACCCGTTAGAATCGACCCATGGGCATCCTGACCAACATCATTGCCGCCGAAGAAGACGAAGTCGAGGCGATCGGCGATTCGCTGCAGCCGGTCGACGAGTGGAGCGGCATCAGCCTGCGCGACGTCAGCATCGCGAAGATCGCCACCCTGCACAGCCTGCTGACCGGTGACCTGTACGACGACGCAGCGGCCCAGTGCGAGACTATGTTTGCCAGGGATCGTGAAGCTTCCGAGGCGATTGATCTGGAACGGTGGGAGCACAGATCCTTGCTGCTCCGTCTCAAGGAATGGGGCGCGCTTGTTGCAACGCTTGCTGTAAACCCTGGTGTAGTGAAAGTCAGCACTGGCGGGACGGCACCTCATTGTGTAAATACATACACCTTGACCGCGTGTTCGCAGTAATCATCGACCAAGGGTATTGTCCGGTCATGCTGCTCGACATCATCGATCACCACGCGGGTCACGCCGCGTTGATCATCATGCCGTGATTGCTCGACGGTGATGTGATACACGGTTTCCCGATACCGGTAGTGAATCTTGAACGTCTGCCAGTCGGCAGGCAGGCAGGGCGCGAGATGGAGCGTTTCCCCTTCTAATCTCAGGCCCAGCAGCGATTCGAGGATGAGGCGGTACATCCAGCCGGCCGAACCGGTATACCAGCTCCAGCCGCCCCGTCCGACGTGGGGGGTAAACGCATAGACATCAGCGGCGACGACGTAGGGTTCGACCTTGTAGGTCGCGACCCCATGCGCAGTCAGCGCATGGTTCACCGGGTTGATCAGGGTCAGCAACTCCCAGGCGCGGGCATTATCGCCCAGCGCGGCAAATGCCATGGCTGCCCAGACGGCGCCATGGGTGTACTGCCCGCCGTTTTCCCGCACGCCTGGCACGTAGCCACGGATATAGCCGGGATCCTGGTGCGACTTGTCGAAGGGCGGGTCGAGCAGTTGCACGATTGTGCCAGCGCGCCGCACGAGACGCCTGTCGACTGCCTGCATGGCCTGTCGAGAGCGCACGCGGTGGTCAGCCCCGGAAAGTACCGACCAGCTTTGCGAAATCGAATCGATACGGCATTCCTCGTTGGCCGCCGAACCGAGCGGCGTGCCGTCATCGAAGTAGGCGCGGCGGTACCATTCGCCATCCCAGCCATGCTGCTCGATGTTCTGGCGCAAGCGCGCTTCCTCGTCGCGGCAGGTGTCTGCAAAGGATAAGTCGCCGCGGGCGCGTGCCACGGTTGCGAACTGCCTGAGCACGGTGCAAAGGAAGAAGCCCAGCCAGATGCTTTCGCCCTTGCCATGCTGGCCGACCAGATTCATGCCATCGTTCCAGTCGCCGGAACCGATCAGCGGCAGACCATGTTCTCCAAAGCGCAGTCCGTGCCTGATGGCACGCACACAGTGTTCGTAGAGGCTGGCCACCTCGACCGAGCGGCCAGGCAGATCGTAGTAGGAGTCGTCCTCCGGGTTGACCGGGCGGCCTTCGAGGAAGTGGCGGGATTCATCGAGAACCCCGGTATCGCCCGTACTCGTCACATATCGGCATACCGCCAGGGGCAGCCAGAGGTAGTCGTCCGAACAGTGCGTACGCACGCCACGACCCGCCGGCGGATGCCACCAGTGCTGGACATCGCCCTCCAGGAATTGTCGGCTCGCGCATAGCAGCAGGTGTTCGCGCACCAGTTGAGGCTTCGCATGGACGAGCGCCATCATGTCCTGCAATTGGTCGCGGAAGCCAAAAGCGCCACCTGACTGGTAGTAGCCGCTGCGGGCCCAGACACGGCATGCCAGCGTCTGGTAGATCAGCCAGCCGTTGGCCAGCACATTCAGCGCTGCATCAGGAGTTTCCACCTGCACCGCACCGAGCGCATGGTTCCAGTGCAGCCAAACCGCTTCGAGTGCGCCACGCGCGGCCACGGAGCCACGAAAGCGATTCACGAGTTTGCCCGCATCCTCGACATTGCGCCCGACACCGAGCCGGAAGACGATCTCGCGCTCCTGCCGGTCGCCCAATTCGAAACTCACCTGGATCGCGCCGCAAGGATCGAGGCCGGCGCCCACCTTGCCGGACAGTCGCGACCGTTTCATCGCGGCAGGATTGCCTGGCGTGCCGTTACGTCCGAGGAATTCCGTGCGATCGCCACTCAGCTTGCGCGTCGGATCATCCACATCGAAGAAGGCAACCCGCTCGGCGAACTCCGGGTTGTAGGGGTTGCGCGCGTAAAGCGCGCCGCTGCGGGCATCGATTTCGGTGCTGACATGCATTGCGGTTTTCGCCGGCAAATCCCCCAGCACCCATTCGACGTAGCCCGTGGCGGAAAGCTTGCGGGCCCGTCCCGATACGTTGCGCACTTTCAATACCAGGAACTTCACGGCGGCATCCGTGGCCACGTAAACCCAGAGTTCGGAGTGAATGCCCTCGGCACGCGTTTCGAAGACGCTGTAGCCGAAGCCGTGCCGGATGACATAGGGACTCGCCGCGGGGACGGGCAGCGGCGTGGGCGACCAGAAGTGGCCGGATTCTTCATCACGGAGGTAGAGCGCCTCTCCGCTGGCATCACTGACCGGGTCGTTATGCCAGGGCGTGAGACGAAATTCGTGTGCGTTTTCGCTCCAGGTGTAGGCGCCACCGCTTTCCGAGATGACCGTCCCGAAATGCGGATTCGCCAGGACGTTCGCCCACGGCGCCGGAGTCGTTTGGCCGGGTGCGAGCGTAATGACGTACTCGTGCCCGTCGGCCGTGAATCCGCCCAACCCGTTGGACAGAATCAGGTCGTGGCGCGGCGAGGCATCATCTTGGGCAGATTCCGGTCGATAGGTTTTACTCGGCAGGAAGCGTGGCGGGCGTGGCTCTTGCGGACCCTGCTGGTCGAGTTGCTCGGCCAGCGTTCCCCGGCCGTCAGTGATGACGATGCGGGCGACGGACTGGAACAGGATACGGTCCTCGCCGGATATCTGTTCGGCGGGACGCACGAAGATGCCGCCGGGGCGATCGATTACGCTTGCCTCGATGCCCGAGGCGATCAGCCCCATGATTTGTTCCTGCAAGCGTTGCCGGTAGCCGGCGTGATCCTCGTTCCAGATCACCAGATCCACCGCCAGCCCCCTCAGGCGCCAGTAGGCATGCGCCTGGACGAGCTGGCGCACCAGGTCGATATTGGTTGCGTCGCCGATTTGCAGCAAGACGATCGGCAGATCGCCAGAGATGGCGTAGCTCCACAGCCCGGATTGCCCACGGCGATTGCGCATCAGGATGGCTGGGTCGGCGCGCAAGCCGGCATTGGCGTAGAGAATGGAGCTGGCCAGTCGTGCGTGCAGTTGGGCATCGGCCTCGCTGGCATTGAGTTGCCGCAATACCACCAGGCTGTGGGTCCATGTCAGGTCGAAGACGCGGTCGGCGAGATGGCGGTCCTGATATTTGTCGATCAGGCACAGGGCCATGTCGCGGGTTTCGGCGATGCCGGATACCATGTCGATCGTGGCGGTCTGTTCCGGCTCGAGCGTGAGGACATGGCGTATGGCAACGATCGGATCGAGTACGGACCCGGTGGTGCCAGAAAGCGGCCCCGGTTCGATCATCGCCAGCGGTGTCGCAGCGCTTCGGGTGCGGCCGATGAAACGCAGGCGATCCGTCTCGTGGGACACTGCGCTCACGTCTGCGCCATGCACCACCATCAGATGAAGCATCCACGGTGCCTGCTCGCCGCCAGAGCGGGGGCGACGCGTACACAGGAGCGCGTTCCGCTCCTGCACGATCTCGGTCTGCACGAATAGATTGCTGAAGGCCGGATGCAGTGCGTCCGTCGTCGCTGGCGCAATTACCACTTCGGCGTAACTCGTCACCTCGATCTCGCGACGCCGAGGTGAGCGATTGGTGATGCGCACCCGCCGCAGTTCGATATCGTCTTCGGGCGACACGACGATCTCGGTATGCGTCTCGAAATCACCCTCGCCGCCAGCAACCGCATCACTGCGACGGAATTCGGCGCGGCCTTCGGAGAAAATGGCTTCATAACTCTTCGGTCGTTTGTGCGTCGGCTGATAGGCCGTCGACCAGGCCTTGCCAATTGCGCCGCCCGTCACGCGAGTCACTTCGCGGATGTAGCAGAACGTACCCCAGTTGTCGCAGGTGACATCTTCGCGCCAGCGCGTTACGGCGAGGTCTTTCCAGCGGCTGTAGCCACCCCCGGCATTGGTGATCATCACGTGATAGCGGCCGTTCGACAACAACTGTACTTCCGGTATCGACGTGTCGGGCGTGGTGAACGCCCGGATCGACGGTTCCGCCACGACCGAGGTCGGACGCACCGCGGAGAGTTGCGCCGTGTGAGTAAACAATGCCGTGGCCTTGGGGATCTTTTCCTGGAGCAGCGGCATGACTGCCTGGAACAGCCGGTCCGACTCGAAGCGCCGCTGCATCGGGCGTTCGAGAAGCAGGTAAGCCAGGGCGAGCAGGCTCATGCCCTGGTGGTGTGCCATGAAGGAATGCACCACCGTGCTCGATTGTCTGCGCCGTTGGCGGGCGAGCGTGTAGTCGATCGCTTCGAAGAAGCCGTACTTGCCGATAAACCCATTGTCGGCAAGCCGTTGCAGATTCAGACAGGCCTTCTCGGGGGCAACCATCAGCGCGAGCACCGACGCATAAGGTGCAATCACCAGATCCTCGGCCAGGCCGCGCTTGAGGCCCAGCCCCGGCACACCGAATGCACGGTACTGGTAATTGAGGTGCGCATCGACGGTGTTGTAGCCGGATTCGGAAATCCCCCAAGGCACGTTGCGCTGGCGTCCATACTCGATCTGTCTGGCCACCGCCGCCTTGCAGGTCTGGTCGAGCAGGGTGTTGTCGTAAGTCGGCATCACCAGGAGCGGCATCAGGTATTCGAACATCGAACCGCTCCACGACAGGAGCACCGGGGCGCCACCGGTTCCGGTGAGCAGGCGTCCGAGGGCGAACCAGCTTTCCTGCGGCAGTTGTCCCTGCGCAATGGCGACGAAGCTGCTGAGGCGTGCCTCGGAGGCCAGCAGGTCGTAGAAACTGGAATCCGCCCGGCGTTCGCTGACGTTGTAACCGATGGTCAGCAGATGGCGCGACTTGTCGAACAGGAAGTCGTATTCCATGGCGGCGAGTTCGCCGCATTGCCGTGCCAGATCCTCGATGTCCGTCATCCTGGCGATGGCACGGATGTTCCCGGCACTGACCAGTTCACGCAGGCTTGGAATGCTGTCGATGGCGGTAGGTTCGTCACCAGGGAAACTCAGTTCGTCCAGTGCTTCGTGAATTTGCCGGGCAAGCGCCCGGGCCCATTCGACCACCTCTTCCTCGGGTGTGCTGACATCTCCGGCAGGGAAGTTGCCCGCGACCTGGCTGGTCAGCTTGTCGGCACGGGTCGCGAGACGCGCGAGGACCAGGCGTGCAGCCGCCAGGGTTTCTTGCGGGCCGATGGAGATTGCCGTCAGATCACGCCGCAACGCTTCGACCATGTCCTGCATGGCTTCATCGACATTGCTTGCAAGCAGTTCAAGCGTATCGCTCAAGCCCGCGAATAGTTGTGGCCGAAGTATCTTGTCATCGACCATGGCCAGCAGACCCGCGCGCAAGGTCAGCAGGTGGCCGGCAAGGTTTCCGCTGTCCACCGTGGAGATATACAGCGGTGGCAGGGGGGCAAGCGTCTGTGTGTCGTACCAGTTGAAAAAATGCCCCCGGTACCGTTCGAGTCCGTTCATCGTGCGCAGGGTCTGCGCGGTGCGTTCGATGAGCCTCCCAGCCTGCAGATAGCCGAAATCATAAGCGGACAGATTGGCCAGCAAGGCCATTCCCATGTTGGTGGGCGAGGTGCGATGGGCGATCGCGGCAACGCGATACTCCTGATAGTTGTCGGGTGGCAACCAATGGTCGTCCGGGCCGACGAACTTGTCGAAGTAAACCCAGGTGCGCCGTGAAAGCTCGCGCAGGAATAGCCGCTGCTCCACGGTCAGGGCTGCCTTGCGGCGCGCCAGCGGGCGACTGATCCACCACGCGATGAGGGGTGAGGAAAGCCAGAGGAAAAGTATGGGCCATGCCCCCACCGACCCCTCGGGAGAGACAGCCGCCACATATATAGCTGCGGTAGTGGCGATGGCGGGGGCCACCCACATGGTCCGATAACTGGTGATTAGTGCGTTGTTGCCCGATCTTGTCGCGACGCGGTCGACCTCGCTCGAAGGGTTCCATTCCAGCAGTCGTTTGTGCGACACCAGCATGCGCCATGCGGTGTGCGCGATGGCGTCCAGACTGTAGAACGCCTCATAAGGAAGACAGGCGAGTTCGAACATGAACTGCATCAGGCGCCGTACGGCCGAGCGTGCGACGGCAATGAGATGCTGTTTCAACGGGACCTCATCCGGCTTGCGGAACAGATCGAGGAGGGTGATGGACAGGGTGGGAAGCAATAGGATGCCGATCACCGACAGCGTCCACAGCGCTGGCGACGAGAGGAGCGTCCAACCAAACAGGAACAGCATCATCAGCGCCACGGGGACAAGGCTGCGGCGCAGATTGTCGATCAGTTTCCATTGCGACAACGTCGACAGGGGATTTTTCTGCCGTTGTCCATTCGCGCCGGGTACGCGGCGCAACAGCCAGCCCGCAAGCTGCCAATCGCCGCGAATCCAGCGGTAGCGACGGCTGGCGTCGGCGGCATAGCGGGCCGGGTAGTCTTCATAGAGTTCAACATCACTCAAGAGTGCCGAGCGCGCATAGCATCCTTCGAGCAGGTCGTGACTGAGGATGTGGTTCTCCGGGAAGCGTCCAGCCAGGGCCTGCTCGAATCCATCGACGTCGTAAATCCCCTTGCCGATGAACGAGCCTTCGCCGAACATGTCCTGGTAGACGTCCGAGACGGCACGCGTATACGGATCGATACCTGGCTCTCCTCCATACAACCGTGCATAGCGCGAGCGATTCGTCCCAGGGAGGCTGATCGCCACGCGTGGCTGCAGGATGCCATGGCCCGCGACAACGCGCTGCCGGGCGGCGTCGAAGCAGGGCCGATTCAGGGGATGCGCCATGGCACCGACAAATTGCCGCGCCGCATCGCGTGGCAGCTGTGTATCCGTATCCAGGGTGATGACGTACCGGATGCCGGTCAGCACCATGGTGTTGCCGACGATGAGCGCAAAGCGGTCTCTGGCGCTGTTGCCGGAGCCATCGCGCAGCAACGCGTTCAGGTCTGCCAGCTTGCCGCGCTTGCGTTCATAACCCATCCAGAGGTTTTCCTGGGCGTTCCAGCAGCGCGGGCGATGGAAGAGGAAGAAGGCGTCGTGCGAAGCGTCCTCTCCGCTACCCGCATATTTTTGGTTCAGTTCCTCGATGCGTGTCCGGGCAAGTTGTACCAGTGCGGCATCCTCGGGCAGCGATTCCTGATGGGCATCGCGATAATCAGTGAGCAGGCCGAAGTGCAGGCACTCGTCGCGATTCGCCAGAAACCTGACTTCCAGGGCCTCGACCAGATCCTCAATGCCCGCGGCACTCGTGAGCATGGTCGGGACCACCACCAGCGTGCGCGCAGGTACCGGCAGTCCAGCGGAGTAATCCATTTTGGGCAGTGGCTGCGGCTGTACCAGCAAGGTTGCCAGCCAATTCACCATGGCCACGGCCACTTGAGAGACGGCCAGGATCGCGAGGATGCCAAGCAGTAGCAGATTCCACAGCGGAAGGGCAAGCGCCTGTGCCAACACCCCCCCCGTGATGATTGCCGTTATCAGCGTGATGCCGCCCAGATACAAGGGCAGGGGGAACCGACCAGCCGTTCTGCGCAAGCGCGCGGCACCGGTATGACGCATGCCGGCAGCCTGCTCCAGCGTTGGCAAGCCGGCATCGACGAGATAGAACCCGACATGTCTGCTGCGCTCAGCGATCCCGGTGCCAAATTCGAGAGACATACCCGCACGCGCCAGTTCGACCGCCTTTTCGGCTACCTCGCTTTCCGATAGTTGGCCTTTACGAGCGATTCTTTCCGTTGCATGGCGATAGCGGTCACGGGTAGCAAAATCCATCGCGCCATAAACGCCGCCCGGATCCTCATGCAAGATCTGTTCGACAATGCTCAACGTTTCGACGAACTTGCGCCAGTCCATGGCGCCCAGCACCCGCAGGCTGCCGATGCAGTTGCTGATGGAAACCTGATCGGCCGCCTGCTGCTGGTTTTCTGACTGCACCAGTTGCTCGATCGTTTGCCCTGATTCCGAGAGCCTTTGCTCGACCCATGTCAGTGGCAGCGCCAGTGAAGGACCTCTGCCCTGCAAGCGACGGGCGAGTTCCGCCACGAATGCACTGACCATCGGCGGATTCGAACGCGCCATGTCCGCAATTACCAGGATCAGGCTCTTCGGATCCTTCTCGGCGGTTTCCGCCATCCGGTCCGCCCATGAATCGGCCAGATCCCGTTCGTGCCACCCGGCGGCGATGCGCCAGCCGACGCGGCGCAGATTCTCGATGACTGCCAGCCGCAGCATGATCGGGATCGCCCACAATTCGCCCAGCTTGAGTACGGTGACGGTCTGGTAGGCGGTCACGAAGCGGCTAAGCGTTTCCGGATCGACGCGACCATCGCCGTGCGCAACGGTTTCCAAGGCAATGTCATACACGCGCGGGAGTCCGACCGACTGCGTGGATGCCCCTATTGTCAGGCGGGGGAGTTCCCGGCTGTAACCTTTGGGCAAGTGTCGCTTGGCGGTGCGGATCTGCTCCTCGATCAAGTAGAAGTTGTCGAGCAGCCATTCCCCGGCCGGAGTAATCCGGCGCTTCGCGGTGGCTTCCGCCGTCAGCAGATTGCACACGTCCACCAACGCGTTTTCGTTTTCAGACAACCGGGACAGCAGTTGATCCGGCGCACGCCCCACCGCCAACTGGTGCGTATTCGCCAGCGTTTTACCGTACTGCTCCATCTGGTCGGCGCTTAGCAACTCCGACCGTAGCGGGGGTGCTTCGTCAGGGGATTTCCGTGGCCAAGCTTTGCCGCGAAGCGACGACATCCAGCGAGATAGCTGCTCGATGAGCTTTACCCCAATGTTCATTTAACACGTCCTTCCAGGGCGAGGGTGATTGGGGCCAACCCTCGCCCGGATCGAGGCATTTAAATGGCGATTGGTCTGGCTACTTGACGCGCATGTCGTTTTTGACGGACTTGACGCCACTGATGCCACGGGCGACTTCGGCTGCCTTGTTCACCGCGGCCTGCGAGCTGACAAAGCCGCTCAACTGCACCACGCCCTTGAAGGTCTCGACATTGATCTCGGCCGACTTCAGGGTCGGCTCATTGAAGATCGCCGCCTTCACCTTCGTCGTCAGGACGGTGTCGTCGATGTACTCGCCAGTCCCTTCCTGCTTTTGTGTCGAGGCACAGCCGACGGCAGTCGCCAGCATGAAAGCCATGAATAGTGCGGACAGGTCACTGCTGTCCGGTTAAATGAAGAGTTGAAACGCTGAAAGCCATGACTGACGAGGAATTCCGAGCGATGAGGGGTGGTGTCGATTTGAACGGCGATTGCCATTTCGGGCAGTCTTCCGGGTTTTGCCCCGGAGCCCGCCATGAACACCGGCAAGACCCTGTTCGCCCAGCTCATGGACTTCCTGCCGTGGAGCACCTTTATCCGCTACGTGGCGCGCTACGGTGGCGACCGCTACGTGAAGTCGCTGACCTGTGCCGAACAATACCGCGTCATGGCCTTCGCCCAACTGACCTATCGAGAGAGCCTGCGGGACATCGAAGCCTGCCTGGCGGCGCAGGCCGGCAAGCTCTACCACATGGGCTTGCGCGAGCCGGTGCGCCGCTCGACGCTGGCCGATGCCAACGAAACGCGCGACTGGCGCATCCACGCCGACTTCGCCCACCGTCTGATCGACCAGGCCCGGAAACTCTATGCCGGGGACGATCTGGGCCTGGAACTGAGCAATACCGTCTATGCGCTGGATTCGACCACCATCGACCTGTGCCTGTCGGTGTTTCCTTGGGCGCACTTTCGTTCCACCAAGGCGGCGGTGAAGATGCACACGCTGCTGGATCTGCGCGGCAGCATCCCGAGCTTCATCCACGTCACGGACGGCAAGTGGCACGACGTGCATGCGCTCGACCTCCTGATCCCCGAGGCGGGCGCTATCTACGTCATGGATCGGGGCTACCTGGACTTCTCCCGGTTGCATGTCCTGCATTTGGCCGGCAGTTTCTTCGTCACCCGCGCCAAGTCGAATATGGATGCCCATCGTGTCTATTCGGCGGCGACGGATCGGTCCACCGGCATCATCTGCGACCAGACCATCGCGCTGGACGGCTTCTACACCCGGCAGGAGTATCCCGCGCATCTGCGGCGTATCCGTTCCAAGGACGCCGAAACCGGCAAGACGCTGGTCTTCCTGACCAACAACTTCACCTTGCCGGCAATCACCATCTGCGCGCTCTACAAGAGCCGCTGGCAGGTGGAATTGTTCTTCAAGTGGATCAAGCAGCATCTTCGTATCAAGCGGTTCTTCGGCACGTCCGAGAATGCGGTGAAGTCGCAAATCTGGATCGCCGTATCGGTCTATGTCCTCGTCGCCATCGTCAAAAAGCGCCTCAACCTCGACGCTTCGCTCTACACCCTGCTACAGATTCTGTCGGTCACCCTCTTCGAGAAAATGCCCTTGCAGCAAGCCTTCACGACATCAGCATCTCTCGAAAACCAGACCAATTCAAACAACCCACTGTTTCTCTTCAACTTTTAACCGGACAGCAGTGGTTGTCGGTATTTATCGACCCCGTGCCGGGATCGAATACACAGACGCTAGCATAGGGCGTTGACAACTTCAATGCATCTCGCGCGCTTTGTTGCCGAGCAGGATCGCATGCCGGAAACGCGCCGGCGCATGGGCGGAAATGGCCGAGCCGGCGACGATCACCCAGAACAGAACATGCTGCGCCGCCGCATCGAAAACCATCCAGCCGACGAGGACAAGCTTGAGCAGGACGGCGATGCCGGCGGCCTCGCGCAGGTGCTGCGGCTTGCGCCAGACGTCGAGCGCGAACATCGCGCCGCCGGTGGCGGCGACGCCCGCGGCTGCGTGCCCGGCATCGATCGGCGCGCCGAGCAAGGCGGCGCCGAGCAGGATCACGGTGACGAGGTGGCCGCCGCGCAGGATCACGTTGATCCAGCGCAGCAGGACTTCCGGCAAAGGCGAAGGCGGCGGCCTGCGGATCATGCCCGCATGATAGGCTGCAATCCATGACCGACGAAACGCTCGTGCGCGACATGGCGACGCCGGAACGGGAATTCCGGCAGGGGCTGCACTTCGCGTTCCCGCAGGGCGTGACCGGGCCATGCAGTGCGGCGGTGGGGAAATTGAGCGCCGTCCCGCCAGCGCCGACTTTCGCCGGCCTGACGAGTGGGCGATAATCGCGGCCCGTTCATCCCCCGATTCAGCAATGACCATCCAGTGGTTCCCCGGCCACATGACCTCGGCGCGCAAAAAGGCCGCCGAGACCATGGCCTACATCGACGTCGTCGTCGAGGTGCTCGACGCGCGCCTGCCCGAGGCGAGCAGCAACCCGATGATCCGCCAGCTGCGCGAGCATCGCCAGCGGCCCTGCCTCAAGCTGCTCAACAAGGCCGACCTCGCCGATCCGGCGGCGACCGCCGCCTGGCTCGACTGGTACGGCAGGCAGCCGGGCGTGAAGGCCGTCGCCATCTCCTGCAAGAAGCCCGGCGACGCGGCGAAGGTCCCCGCCTTGTGCCGCCAGCTCGCGCCCCACCGCAACGACAACGTCAAGCCGCTGCGCATGCTGATCATGGGCATCCCCAACGTCGGCAAGTCGACGCTGATGAACGCGCTGCTCAAGCGCCGTATCGCCGCCGTCGGCGACGAGCCCGCGGTCACCAAAAGCCAGCAGAGCTTCGACCTCGGGCCGGGCATGACGATCACCGACACGCCGGGCCTGATGTGGCCGAAAATCGAGCATGACAGCGACGGCTACATGCTCGCCGCCAGCCACGCGATCGGGCGCAATGCCGTGATCGACGAGGAGGTGGCGACCTTCCTCGCCGGCATCCTGCTGGCGCGCTATCCGGAACTGATTGCGGCGCGCTACAAGCTCGACGTGGCGAACATGGACGCCGTCGGCGTCGTCGAAGCGGTGGCGAAGAAACGCGGCTGCATCGTGAAAGGCCGGGGCGGCGAACTGGACCTGGAGAAGGCGGCGATGATTCTGCTGACCGATTACCGCAGCGGCGCGCTCGGCCGCATCAGCCTCGAAACGCCGGACACGCGCGCGGCGATGCTCGCGCAGCCCAAAACGGTCGTTCAGGAGGCGGAGTGATGGAAGACCGCATCACCGACCTCGAAGTCAAGCTGGCCTTCGCCGAAGACCTGCTCGAAACCCTGAACACCACGGTCTATCGCCAGCAGGAACGCATCGAGCAACTCGAACGCAGCGTGCGCGACCTGCGCCAGCTCGTCCTGCAGGCCATCCCAGCCGAGCAGCGCAGCCTGCGCGACGAGATTCCGCCGCACTACTGAACGCTGCCGAAAAGTCGGTGCTGGTGGGTCGGCAGCAAGCGGCCATGACCTGCCGGACATCTGCTCTCCGAAGCCGTCACTCAAAGGCCCGGTTGACTATGAAACCTGCCGGACGACCTACGGAAGGACCTCGGCCACTGCTGCCGTTGGGTATGTGACGAAGCTCAGGCGGCAATGCGGTGGTCAACGGCCGTTCAGCCGCCGAGGCAGGTCAATGACCGCTTGTCACTTCGGGCTACTGCCGGACCCGACCCGAAATGGTCTGACGATGTTCGCAATGCGGCACAGTAGCTTACTGGCTACATTGCTGCCGCTTGCGTTTGATCGACATACAAACGACTTAACGTCCGAATCGCTCCCTTCATCGATTCCGCGCGGGTATTCCCGAATCCCATCAGCAGCCCTTGCCGTGTCGTTCGGGCGGCATCGACAAAATATCCCGACAAGGGCATCACGCCAATCTGCCGCGTCCGCGCGGCTGCCGCCAGCGCCTGATCGTTGCAATCGTCGGGCAACGCGGCCACCAGATGCAGCCCGGTCGCCGCCGTCGGCACGGTCAGCCATCCGCCGCCCTCCGCCTCGATCGCGGACAGCAGCGCCGCGCGCCGTTCGGCATAGAGCGCCTTCGAGCGCCGGATATGCGCGCCCAGATAACCATTGCCGATGAACTCAGCCGCCGTGGCCTGGAGCGGTAGCGGAACGCGGTGGTCCGTGCCGTTGCGCACAGCGCAGAGCGCGTCGATCAAGTCGTCCGGGGCGACCAGAAAGCCCAGTCTCAGGCCGGGGGCGAGCAATTTGCTGAGCGTGCCGATGTAAATCACGCGCTGGTTGTCGCCATCGAGCGCCTTGAGCGCCGGCGTCGGCGCGCATTCATAGCGGAATTCGCTGTCGTAATCGTCTTCGAGAATGAAGGCGTCGGCCTCCTTGGCCCATTGCAGCAAGGCCAGGCGCCGCGCCAGGCTCATGGTGACGCCCAGCGGGTATTGATGCGACGGTGACACCATGGCGAGCCGCGCATCGGGCGCGCGCTGGCGGCCCGCGTCGACATCCAGGCCTTCGGCATCGACACCGATCCCTACCGGTGCCACGCCGGCAAGCACCAGGCTGCGGTAAGCGGCATCGTAGCCGGGGTTTTCGACCCAGACGCGGTCGCCGATGTCGGTCAGCGCCAGCGTCGCAATCGAAATGGCCGCTTGCGCCCCGGGAGCGATGACGATCTGGCGCGCATTGCAGACAACGCCACGCGCGGCGCCCAGATACGCTGCCAAGGCCTCGCGCAACGGTAGAAAGCCCTGTGGATCGCCGTAAGAAAGATCGGGCATCGGCCGGCGCCGCCAGAAACGGCCTTCGAGGCGGCCCCAAAGCGCATAGGGGAACGCATCCAGCGCCGGCAGACCAGGCGTAAGCGGCCATGCCGCACGCGCCATCGACATCGAATCCACCCCCGCCAGACGCCGCGCCCGTACCGATACCGGCGCGCGTTGGCGTTCCCGTGGCGCCGCTGTAGATGAACGCGGCGCTTGCTCGGCCCTGCGTGCCGCCACATAGGTGCCGGCACCGCGCCGCGCTTCCAGAAAACCCTCGGCGACAAGCTGCTCGTATGCGCCGGAGACGGTAATCCGCGACAAGCCAAGCTCCTGCGCCAGCACGCGCGAGGCCGGCAGGCGAATACCGGGCTGCAAGGCGCCGTCGGCGACCCCTTTGCGAAAGAAGCGCACGAGTTGCTCGCGCAAGGACAGCGGGTCGTCCGGCGCGCGTTGAAAGCGGTTCCACACCGGATAGGCGGTAGCGCGAGTCTTCATGCGGATTCCCGTTTTATTTCGCGGCCACCGATAAAGATAAGTGGCCTTAATAATTTACATAAGTGGCTATTTCGATAAGGCCATTTTGCAGGCATTCTATATGCCATGCAATCCCCTCCCATTCAAGGACACGGCCCATGAATACCACCCCCCTCCGGCCTGCGGATCTGACGCACCCGATCATCGCGGCGCTCGTTTCCGTCATCGTCAATTACGGCGGCACCTTCATCCTGGTGTTTCAGGGGGCGAAGGTGGCGGGACTCAGCCCCGAGCAGACGGCCTCATGGATCTGGTCGATCTCGATTGGCGTCGGCTTGACCGGCGCCTGGCTGAGTTTCCGCTATCGCGAGCCGATCATCACCGCCTGGTCCACGCCGGGCGCGGCCTTCCTCATTGCCGTGCTGCCGAATACGCCCTATGCGGAAATGATCGGCGCCTACATGCTGTCCGCCATCGGCTTCATTGTGCTGGGGGCGTCGGGCTATTTCGAGCGGGTCGTAAAAATGATCCCGCCCGGCATCGCCGCCGGGCTGCTCGCCGGCATTCTGCTACGCTTCGGCATCGGCGCCTTTGGCGGTGCGGGCATGGACCCCTTGCTCGTCGGCGCGTTGATTCTGACCTATGCCTTGCTGCGCCGGTTCACCGCGCGTTATGCGATTGTCGGCGTGCTGATCGCCGGCATCGCGCTTCTGCTCGGGATGGGGCAGGTCAGTTTCGACAGCGTGGCGCTGGAGCTGGCCATGCCGGTATTCACGGCCCCCGCCTTCTCGATGACCGCGCTGCTCAGTGTCGCGTTTCCCCTCTTCGTCATCACGCTGACCGGCCAGTACATGCCGGGCATGCTGGTGCTGCGCAACGACGGCTTCAAGACCAGCGCCAATCCCATCCTCACCGTGACGGGCTTCGGCTCGCTGTTGATGGCGCCGTTCGGTTCGCATGCGTTCAACGTCGCGGCCATCACGGCGGCGATCTGCACCGGCAAGGAATCCCACGAAGATGCCAAAAAGCGCTATATCGCCGGCCTGGCCTGCGGGGTGTTCTACATCCTCGTCGGCGTCTTCGGCACCACGCTGGCGACCTTGTTCGTGGTGCTGCCGCCAACCTTCATCACCACGCTGGCCGGGCTGGCCTTGCTCGGCGCGATCGGCGGCAGTCTTGCCACGGCATTGGTCGATCTGCGCGGACGCGAAACGGCGCTGATCACCTTCCTCGCCACGGCGGCCAATATCACGCTGTTCGGACTCGGCGGCGCGTTCTGGGGCCTGGCGGCAGGCCTGATCGCGCACGGACTGATCCATGGCGACTTGCGCATGTCGCGGTGGTTCCCGCGCTTGAGCCGCTCGATATCCCCCCACCTACAGGAGAAAACACCTTGAACCCGCCAGCCGAAATCCAGCAGCCCATAGCCCCTCTCGCGGCAAATACCCCCCAGGCCCATGCCTCGGGGCCGCTGGCCGTAGCCGATCCTGAGGTGGCGCGTCACGTCTTGCGCGAGCACGAACGGCAGCGGCACTCGATCGAGTTGATCGCCTCGGAAAATTTTGTTAGCCGCGCCGTGCTCGACATGCAGGGATCGGTGCTGACCAACAAGTATGCCGAAGGTTATCCGGGCCGACGTTACTACGGCGGCTGTGCGCATGTCGATGCGATTGAACTACTCGCCATCGAACGCGCCAAGGCCCTGTTCGGCTGTACCTATGCCAACGTGCAGCCCCACTCGGGTAGCCAGGCCAATCAGGCGGTCTATCTTGCCCTGCTGAAGCCGGGCGACACCCTTCTTGGCCTGGGCTTGGCAGCCGGCGGCCATTTGACGCATGGCGCGCCCATGAACATTTCGGGCAAATGGTTTCGTGCCATCGCCTACGGTGTGCGGCCGGACGACCACCGCGTCGACATGCAGGAGGTGGAACGACTCGCGCGCGAATATCGCCCCCGGCTCATCATTGCCGGCGGCTCGGCATACGCGCGGATTCTCGATTTCGCCGAATTCCGGCGTATCGCCGACGCGGTCGGCGCGCTCCTGATGGTCGACATGGCGCACTTCGCCGGCCTGGTCGCCGGCGGCGCGCATCCGTCGCCGTTTCCCCACGCCCATGTCGTGACATCGACCACGCACAAAACGCTTCGCGGCCCTCGCGGCGGGCTTATCCTCGGCAACGATCCCGAACTTGGCAAGGCCATCAATTCGGCCATTTTTCCGGGACTGCAAGGCGGGCCGCTCATGCATGTGATTGGCGCTAAAGCCATCGCCTTCGGCGAGGCCTTGCAGCCCGCGTTCGGCATCTATGCGCATCGAGTGGCGGAAAATGCCAAAGTGCTTGCCGAAACGCTGGCGGCCGGTGGCCTGCCAATCGTTTCCGGCGGCACTGATACTCACCTGGCGGTCGCCGATCTGCGCCCGCTCAAGCTCACCGGCAACGTTGCGGAGAAGGCGCTCGAACGTGTCGGCATCACGCTCAACAAGAACGCCATTCCCAACGACCCAGAAAAACCGATGATCACCTCAGGCATCCGCGTCGGCAGCCCATCCGGGACCAGTCGAGGATTCGGCCCGGCCGAATTCCAGTCTATCGGCGGCATGATTCTCTCTGTCCTGGAAGCGGTGGCAAGGCAGCCCGATTGCCCGGACGATGCCGTCATGAAAGCGGCGCAAGACGCGGTGGCGGACCTTTGCCGCCGGTTCCCGTTGCCTTATTGAAACGAGGGTTGTTGGCATACCAATTGCGTGCACCCTGTGCATTTAACCAATAGGGGCACGCAATGTTCGTTCAACCGGATCCGTCCATGAGCGTCGGTGGCAAGAATCGGAAGCCGCCTTTGCCCGAAAAATCTAAGTTGTCGGAATCTGCCATTCATTGTGCTGACACAATATTTTCGCCAGGATAACGACAATGTGGATTGCTGTCGTTGGCCTTGATGGAATGAGCTTCGTCAATGGATCGAATGCGATGCGGCGCCAAGGTTACTGAGCTACTGTTCGCGTGATCGTACCAGTCAGCATTGCCACGGTCATGTTGTCATGGTCCCAATAGGGCTCGGTACCGATGCGAGCAATCAGGAAGTCGATGAAGGCGCGCACCTTCACCGGCAGGTGCCGGGAGGGCAGATACATCGCATAGACGTAGCGTTCAACGGGGATGTACTCTGAAAGCACTGCCTGCAACTGTCCGGCCTGTAAATCCTTGCCAATGATGAAAGTCGGTAGCAGCGCAACGCCTAGGCCACCCAAGACTGCCTGCGACAGGGCCTCGTCATCGTCGACATGCAGCGAACCTGAAACCGGCACCTCGATTTCCCCCCTTGGCCCATTGAATCGCCACAGGCCCTGTTCTCCTGAGCGGGTGTAGTCGAGGCAGTTGTGCTGTACCAGATCGGTCGGCGTGAGGGGCAGGCCGTGTTTTTTAAAATACCCCGGCGTGCCGCACAGCTTGCGGCGCACTGGCGCGAGTTTCCGTGCCACCAGGGGCAGCGGTGGTTCGGCAGTGACGCGAATCGCCATGTCGTAGCCTTCCTCGGCCAGGTCGATCAGGCGGTCGGTAATGGTCAGTTCCATCTTCAAGCCGGGGTGCGCCGTCAGGAAGTCAGCGAGTGCCGGCGCGACATGCAGGGTACCGAAGGCTACCGAGGCGCTCACCCGGAGGGTGCCGCGCGGTTCGTCGGCGAAGCTGCCGACGACCTGCTCAAGTTGATCCAACTCTTCCAGGATGCGCCCCGCATGGGCGGCCACCACTTGGCCGATTTCCGTCAGGCTCAGGTGCCGTGTGGTGCGATTGAGCAGTCGCGCATCCAGGGATTTCTCAAGCTTGGCCACCGCTTTGCTGACCACCGAACGAGACGTGCCGAGGCGTCGGGCTGCCTCGGCAAAACTACCCACTTCGGCGACGCGAGCAAATACCGCCAATAAATTCAGATCAAACATAAAAGCCGCACTATCTCCGAGTAGTCCTGCGTGTCATTGTATCCGTACAGGATACATTTAGTTTCCGATCTCAGGACTAATCAAGTCACGGACTGTTAGATAACATGCACCATGATGGAACACGATAATGTATCTGCCGATTCCCGCCATGGCTTGCCCACACAGAGGCCAGATGAGTTGTTCGTGTCCGTGAATGATTACGTTCGCTTGCGTGAACTTGTTGGAGATGACGCCTTTGCTGAAGAGTTGGAGCGCGCAATTGTTGTTCCAACAGATCGTATCCCGAAGAACGTGGTCACGATGAACTCTCGCCTGATCTACTCCGACGAAAGTACCGGAACGACTCGAGAAGTCGAGTTGGCTTACCCCGACGAGGCTGATCCCGCGACGGGCAAGGTCTCGGTATTGGCCCCGGTTGGTTGCGCGCTCCTCGGCCTGAGTGCTGGGCAATCGATTGAGTGGAATTTGCCGGGCGGCAAGGTTCACCGCCTGCGGGTTGAACGAGTTCTGTTTCAACCCCAACCCATCGGCTCAGACACCGCGCCCGCCATAACCTTATAGCAAGCTGCATAGCCATGCACCTCCCATGGATCAACGCGCTGACACATCACACGAATTATTTGCTTGCCCAACAAGCGGGGCAGGTGTTTCACGCCATGAGCCGGGAATTCGAGTCGACCCTGATCCGTTGCGCACTGGCCGCCACAGGAGGCTGCCGCATGAATGCCGCCCGCTTGCTGGGCATTGGCCGTAACACCATCACGCGCAAGATCAACGCATTCGGGCTGGACAGCATAGATGACTCATCCCGCCAAATGCGCAAATCGCAGTCCCGCTCAAAACGGTCTAAATAACAAACCACACCAAGGAGGATTAAATGTCGGAATCACAGAACATTGCTTCTCCCGTAGCGCCCCCCGATTCGGCAGAAAAAGACATGCTACATCCGATCACGCCGGAGCAACGCTACCACTATGTCGAGGTCGCCGCTTACTACATCGCTGAAAAACGAGGCTTCGATGCCGGGTCTACCGAAGAAGACTGGGCACAGGCAGAACTGGAAATAGATCGCTTGTTGGCTGAGAGGCAGATCAATCACTGAACAGGGTCTGTAGGTGCAATCCGAGCGGAAATCCCAAGAGTAACAACTTGAACTCGATTTCACCCGATTCGGTGTTGAAATTGTGGCTCTTCCGGTAAATCCTACGGAGAAATGAGATGACCGACATCCCGGAAATGGTGTATCCACGCGGGTTTTCCAGGACTCGGGTAGGTACGACATTATGGGAGCGGTCATCCCGGCGAAGATTTTG
>Ga0208735_100035_pt1 | contig 85849 bp, 92 predicted proteins | sample Subbio12Aug_8Aab_FD_184829 | JGI IMG/M metagenome (GOLD analysis project Ga0208735, IMG submission 184829) | Serpentinite rock and fluid subsurface biosphere microbial communities from McLaughlin Reserve, California, USA - CR12Aug_8Aab (SPAdes) | ecosystem: Environmental > Terrestrial > Deep... | reverse complement strand
TTTGCGAGCGTGGGGGGCCAACAGTGTCGGCGCTGGCGCGACGGCCCCGGTGCAGGACCTGAAGGCGGTCACGGGCAAGGGCGTCGGGGCGCGCATCGCCGGCGTGGAGACGCGCATCGGCGCCCCGGCGTTCGTCGCCGAACTGCACGGCCAGCCCCTGCCGGACGAGCTGACCGAGTGGCGGGCGGCGGGCGATACCGTGGTCGCGCTGGGCGATGCGAGCGGCTGGCTGGCCTGGTTCCGCATCGCCGACGCCCTGCGTCCGGGCGCGCAGTCGGCGCTCGATCGGCTGCGCGCCCAGGGCGTGAAGCTGACGATCCTCTCGGGCGATGCGCCGCAGACCGTCGCCGCCGTGGCGCGGGAACTCGGCATCGCGGATCACCGCGGGGGCATGTCGCCCGAGGACAAGCATGCCTACCTGGGCGAGATCCAGCGCCGCGGGGAAACCGTGGCGATGGTGGGCGACGGCGTCAACGATGCGCCCGTGCTGGCGCAGGCGCATGTCTCGGTGGCGATGGGCGGCGGCACCGAACTGGCGCGCGGGCAGTCCGATGTGGTGCTGCTGTCGGACGACCCGGCTCACCTGGCCGGCGGCGTGGCGCTGGCGCGCCGCACGCTCGCCATCATCCGCCAGAACCTGTTCTGGGCCTTTTCCTACAATCTGCTGGTGATCCCGTTCGCCATGGCCGGCTGGGTGACGCCCTGGATGGCCGGCATCGGCATGTCGGCCAGTTCGCTGCTCGTGGTGCTCAACGCCCTGCGGCTGCAAAAGGCCGCCTGACCGGAAATGGAAAGCCTCTACCTGCTGATTCCCGTGTCGGTGGCGCTGGTGTTCGCGATCGGCGCGGTGTTCTGGTGGGCGCTCAGGAGCGGCCAGATGGAAGATCTCGAAGGGCCGGCCTACCGCATCCTGGCCGACGACGACCGCCCGCGGCCGGACGACGCCCCCCTTCCGCCGGAGAATGGAGACCCGGCAACCAAACGCGCTCCAGTTGATCTAGATCAAAAACCATGAAAGCGGCAGGGGTCATACTGAACCTGTTTCGGCTCGGGCGGACAGCGCGGGCCGGGGCCGGATGGCCCGGCAATCGGTTAGTCTCTCTGTTGGGGTTGGGGTGCGCGTTCCGCGCACCCCTTTTTTTCAGTCATAAATTTTGTCTTATAACCACATAAGTAAAATTGTCTTTTAAAAAAGTTGACCTGAGTCAATTTGTCGCACAGGCAGTAAAGTATCCTTGCGCCCCATCGCCGGGGAATCGAAAAAAAGCGGGGAATCCGGTACGGGTTTTTTTATAGAGAGGGGTGAAAGCCATCATGCAATCGCAAGCGACTTACAACTACAAAGTCGTGCGCCAGTTCGCCGTGATGACCGTGATCTGGGGCATCGTCGGCATGCTGGTCGGCGTCATCATCGCCGCCCAGCTGGTCTGGCCCGAGCTGAACGTGCACGAGTATCTGAGCTATGGGCGCCTGCGTCCGCTGCACACCAACGCGGTGATCTTCGCTTTCGGCGGCTGCGCGCTGTTCGCCACCTCGTTCTACGTCGTGCAGCGCACCTGCCACACCCCCCTGTTCGCTCCCGGCCTGGCGACCTTCATCTTCTGGGCCTGGCAGCTGGTGATCGTGCTGGCGGCGGTCTCGCTGCCCCTGGGCTTCACTTCCGGCAAGGAATACGCCGAGCTCGAGTGGCCGATCGACCTGCTGATCGCGGTGATCTGGGTGTCCTACGCGATCGTCTTCTTCGGCACCATCGGCACGCGCAAGACGCCGCACATCTATGTCGCCAACTGGTTCTATGGCGCCTTCATCATCGCCGTCGCCCTGCTGCACATCATCAACAGCGCGGCGACGCCGGTGTTCGCGGAGGGCCTCCTGACGCCGAAGTCCTACTCCGCCTACTCCGGGGTGCAGGACGCGATGATCCAGTGGTGGTACGGCCACAACGCCGTCGGCTTCTTCCTCACCGCCGCCTTCCTCGGCATGATGTATTACTTCGTGCCCAAGCAGGCCGGCCGCCCGGTGTATTCCTACCGCCTGTCGGTGGTGCACTTCTGGGCCCTGATCTTCACCTACATGTGGGCCGGCCCGCACCACCTGCATTACACCGCGCTGCCCGACTGGACCCAGTCGCTCGGCATGGTGTTCTCGCTGATCCTGCTGGCGCCTTCCTGGGGCGGCATGATCAACGGCATCATGACCCTCTCGGGCGCCTGGCACAAGCTGCGCGACGATCCGATCCTCAAGTTCCTGATCGTCTCCCTGTCCTTCTACGGCATGTCGACCTTCGAGGGGCCGATGATGTCGATCAAGACGGTGAACGCCCTGTCGCACTACACCGACTGGACCGTCGGCCACGTGCATTCCGGCGCGCTCGGCTGGGTCGGCATGGTGTCGATCGGCGCGATCTACTACCTGATCCCGCGCCTGTTCGGCAAGCCCGAGATGTATTCGGTCAAGCTGATCAACGTCCATTTCTGGCTGGCGACGCTCGGCACCGTGCTGTATATCGCCGCGCTGTGGATCTCCGGCGTGATGCAGGGCCTGATGTGGCGCGCCACCAACGCCGACGGCACGCTGACCTACGCCTTCGTCGAGTCGGTGCGGGCCTCCTATCCGTTCTGGACCATCCGCGTCATCGGCGGCGTCCTGTATCTGGCCGGCATGTTCCTCATGGCCTACAACATGTTCAAGACGATCGCCAGCGGCAAGGCGGTGGACAACGCGCCCGTCCTCGCCCCGGCCGGCGCGCACTGATCGCAAGGGAGACCAGACATCATGTTGACGCATGAGAAAATCGAAACGAGCAACACCCTGATGATTGTGCTGATCACCCTGCTGGTCAGCGTCGGCGGGCTGGTGCAGATCGTGCCGCTGTTCTTCCAGAAGTCGACGACCACGCCGGCCAACGAGCTGGTCAGGCCGTACGACCCGCTGCGCCTCGTCGGCCGCGACATCTACATCCGCGAAGGCTGCTACAACTGCCATTCGCAGATGATCCGGCCCTTCCGCGCCGAGACCGAGCGCTACGGCCACTACTCGGTGGCGGGCGAATACATCTACGATCACCCGTTCCAGTGGGGCTCCAAGCGCACCGGCCCGGATCTGCACCGCGTTGGCGGCCGTTATTCCGACCAGTGGCACAAGATCCACCTGATCGACCCGCGCGCCGTCGTGCCCGAGTCGAACATGCCGGCCTACCCCTGGCTCGACCGCCCCCTCAGGGAGCCGCACATCGGCGCCAAGATGGCGGCGCTGCGCCGGGTGGGCGTGCCCTATACCGACCAGGAAATCGCCGACGCACCCAAGGCGCTGGAGGGCAAGACCGAGCTGGACGCGATCGTCGCCTACCTGCAGGGCCTCGGCCTGGCGCTCAAGCAGACGCGCTGAAAATCATGGACATCAACGACCTGCGTTCCATCTACACGCTCCTGGCCTTCGTCACGTTCGTCGGCATCATCTGGTGGGCCTACTCGGCGAAGCGCAAGCGCTCGTTCGACGAGGCAGCCCGCTCGGTGCTCGACGACGATGCTCCGGGAGCGGAAAAGAAATAGGGCAGGTCATCGCGCACGAACTCTGGAAAGGATTTCATCATGGATCTCAAATTCACGGGCGATCTCGTCGGGTTCTGGAACCTGTTCGTCATCGTCGTCGTCCTGGTCAGCATCATCGGCTGCGCGGTCTTCCTCTGGGTGCAGAGCTCCGCCACGCATTCCCCCGGCGAGGTGACCGGCCATGTCTGGGACGGCGATCTCCAGGAATACAGCAATCCCTTGCCGAACTGGTGGCGCTGGATGTTCTACCTGACCGTGGTCTTTGCGCTGGTCTATCTGGCGCTTTACCCCGGCCTCGGCAGCAACCCGGGCGTCTTCGGCTGGTCGATGCGCGGCCAGTATGACGCCGAGATGAAGGTGGCCGAGGCGACCTACGGCCCGAAGTTCAACCAGTTCCTCGCCCAGGACGTGATGACCGTGGCCGCCAATCCGGAAGCCAAGGAAATGGGCGGACGCCTGTTCCAGACCTACTGCGCCCAGTGCCACGGCGGCGATGCCGGCGGCGCGCCGAGCTTCCCGAACCTCAAGGATGGCGACTGGCTGTGGGGCGGCACGCCCGACCGCATCAAGGAGACCATCGCCGCCGGCCGCACCGCCGTCATGACGCCCAAGGGCACCAAGCCCGACATGGATGCGGAACAGGTCAGGGACGTCGTGCATTATGTGCGCTCGCTGTCGGGCCTCGCCGCCGATTCGGTGCGCGTCCAGCGCGGCCAGGAACTCTACCCGCAGGCCTGCGCGGCCTGTCACGGCGCGGACGGCAAGGGCATGACGGCGGCCGGCTATCCCAATCTGACCGACAAGGTCTGGCTTTACAGCTCGCGCGAGGACAAGATGATCGAGATCGTCACCAAGGGCGTGCAGAACCACATGCCGCCCTACGGTGAGTTCCTCGGCCCGGCCAAGGTGCACGTGCTGACCGCCTACGTCTGGGGGCTGGGCGGGGGCGAGAAGCCCGTCGCTCCCGTCGCGGCGGCCCCCGCCGCCGCGCAGAACTAGGACGCCGGGCGCCCTGTCATCCCGCCACCACGGTCGCCAGGCCGGGCGGGGTTGCGGGGCACGCCATGAACAAGCAAGCCGCAGAACCCCATCCCGCCGTCCGGCTGGTGCAGGAGGAACCGCTGTACAAGGCGCGGGTGAAGATTCACCCGCGCACGGTTTCCGGCACCTTCACCCGCTGGCGCTGGGTCCTGGTGTGGTTCACCCAGCTGATCTACTACGGCCTGCCCTGGCTCCCCTGGGGCGAGCGGCAGGCTTTCCTGCTCGACATCGCCAACCGCAAGTTCTATATCTTCGGCCTGATGCTCTGGCCGCAGGACGTTTTCTTCCTCGCGGTGATCCTCATCCTCTCGGCGTATGCCCTGTTCCTGTTCACCGCGGTGGCCGGCCGCCTCTGGTGCGGCTATGCCTGCCCGCAGACGGTCTATACGGAACTGTTTCTGTGGATCGAAAAGCTGATCGAGGGCGAGCGCCCGGCGCGCATCCGGCTCGACAAGGCGCCGCTGGACGCGCGCAAGTTCGGCCTGCGCGCCCTCAAGTATGGCGCCTGGGTCCTGCTGGCGCTGTGGACCGGGTTTACCCTGGTGGGCTATTTCACGCCCATCAAGGAACTGTGGGTGTCCTTCTGGACCTGGTCGCTGGGGCCGTGGGAGACGTTCTGGATCTTCTTCTACGCGCTGTTCACCTACGTGCTGGCCGGCCACCTGCGCGAGCAGGTCTGTCTCTACATGTGCCCGTATGCCCGCTTCCAGGGCGTGATGTTCGACCCGGACACGCTCGTCATCACCTACGACCCCGGCCGCGGCGAGCCGCGCGGCCAGCGCAGGAAAGGCGTGCCGCCGCGCAGCGTCGACCGGGGCGACTGCGTCGATTGCGGCATCTGCGTGCAGGTCTGCCCGACCGGCATCGACATCCGCAACGGCCTGCAATACGAGTGCATCGCCTGCGGCGCCTGCATCGACGCCTGCGACACGGTGATGGACAAGATGGATTACCCGCGCGGGCTGATCCGCTACACCACCGAGAACGCGCTCGAGAAGGGCTGGAGCCGCAAGGAGATGCTGCGCCATGTCCTGCGGCCGCGCATCGTCGTGTACACCGTCATCCTGCTGGGCATCTTTGCCGCCCTGGTCTGGGCGATCGCGCACAAGCCGGATCTGCGCGTCAGCGTCATGCGCGACCGCGCCATTCTGGCGCGCGAGGTGGACGGCGGGGCGATCGAGAACATCTACCGCCTGCAGGTGATGAACGTGACCGAAGAGGCGCGTCGTTATGCCGTCAGCGTGAGCGGCATCGAGGGCATCCGCCTCGACCGCGACGGCCTGCTCGAGGTGCCGGCGGCGGCGACGCAGAGCTTCACCCTGGCGGTCCGCGTCCCGCCCGACACGGTCGCCCGGGGGGCGCACACGATTTACTTCAACGTCAGGGCGATCGGCAATGAAGAGATCGCCGTCCATGAAAAGGCCAGCTTCCTGCTGCCATGAAAAGAAAGGAATGAACCATGCCGACAGCCGTCAACAAGGATTGCAAACCCTGGTATCGGGAGCCCTGGCCCTGGTTTCTGATGGCCGGTCCGTCCATCGTCGTCGTCGCCGCCCTGTTCACCGCATGGCTGGCCTGGAGCACCCGCGACGGCCTCGTGACGGAGGATTATTACAAGGAAGGGCTGGCCATCGCGGAAACCATCGCGCGCAGCAAGCGGGCCGAGGAGCTGGGCATCGGCATCGGACTGAGCCTGGCGAACGAGCAGGTGCGCGTGCGTCTGACGGGCGCGGAGGCGGAAAAACCGCCGGCATTGCGGATCACCCTGTCGCATCCGACGCGCGCCGGCTTTGACCGGAATGCCGAATTGTCGGCGCAGGGCGGGGCTTACGTCGGCAGGCTGAATTTGCCCGCCGCGGGACATTGGTTGCTGCTGGTGGAGGATCAGGCCCGCACCTGGCGGGTCATGGGCAGCGTGGTGCTGCCGGCCGCGAACGAGGTGACGATCGGCGCGGCGGCGTCCTGAGGCGGCAAGCGGGCGGTTTTTTCATCACACGGGGAGAACGGGCATGGAAGCTCTGAAGGAACTGTTCGGCACGGGGACCGGGCTGCTGAGCGTATTTACGATCGGCGCCGCGACCCTCTTCATCATCTTCATGTACCGCTTCGTCAAGCGGCGCATGGACGAGGACGCGAAGAACGCCGCCGAGAAGTGAGGTTTTTCCGGGCGGGCCAGGCGCCCGGCCCGCCCGCCGGTTTCTCGCGCCTAGCGGTAAACCAGCACCGGAATCCGGGAATGGGTGAGGACTTTCTGGGTTTCCGAGCCGAGCAGCAGGCCGCCGAGACCCCGGCGGCCGTGTGAGGCCATGAAGATCAGGTCGCAGCCGGCGGCCGTTGCGGCGGCGATGATCGCCTCGTAGGGAACGTCGCTGGTGGCGTTCGCCCGGCTGCAGGGGACGCCGGCGGCCGCTGCCAGCCGCTCGCATTCGCCGAACAGCTCGTCGGCCTGCTGCTGGGCCATCTGGGCGAATTTCTCCGGCGTGGTCGGATCGATCAGCGCTCCCTCGCCGTAGAAGGCGACGGGATACTCGGGCTTGGCGTAGAAGAAGGTGAGGCGGGCGCCGGCCTCGCGCGCGAGGTCGACGGCGCTCCTGACGGCCTCCTGCGAAAGCTCCGAGCCATCGGTCGGCACGAAAATGTGCTTGAACATGGAACCCCCCTTTCCGGGCGACGCACCGCCCCTTGATGCATGTCAACATGCGGATTGCCGTTACGCCCACAATCATAGCCCATGGGAGGGTGGAATATGGCGACAGGCAAGGCGGCGGCTACGGTTTCTCCCCAGCGTATTTTCCGGTCGGTGCGCGCAACGGCGCAGTCGAATCTCGATCCGCTCGGCCTGTTCATGCCCCTGGTCAACGCCCAGTGGGCCTGGCTGACGCATCCCCAGGAACTGGCCGAGGCGGCGGCGGAGTTCTCGACGCGCCTGCTTGCCCTGCAGTGGCATTCCTGCCGGCGCCTGGCCGGGCTGCAGAGCGCGGACGCCGAACAGCCGCACCCCGACGACACCCGTTTCGCCGATCCGGTCTGGCAGGAATCGGCGGGCTGGGATCTGGTCAAGGAAGGGTATCTGCTGCTGACCCACCAGATTCAGGACATGCTCTACCAGACGCCCGGACTGAGCGGCCGCGAGCGCCGGCGCGCGGCGTTCTGGTGGCGCAAGTGGCTCAACGCGGCGGCGCCGACCAATTTCCTGCCGACCAACCCGGTGGCCTTGCGCAAGGCGGCCGAGAGCAACGGCGCGAGCCTGTTGCGCGGCTGGCACAATTTCGTCGCCGACCTGCAGGCCGGCAGCGTCCGCATGACGCGGCCGGACGATTTCAAGGTCGGCGTCAATCTGGCCGCCACGCCCGGCAAGATCGTCCTGCGCAATCGCCTGCTCGAGCTGATCCACTACGCGCCGGTCGCCGCGCAGGTACATCGCCAGCCGCTCCTGATCGTCACGCCATGGATCAACAAGTATTACATCCTCGACCTGGCGCCGAAGAAAAGCATGATCCGCTTCCTGCTCGAGCAGGGCTTCGACGTCTACGTGACGAGCTGGAAGAACCCCGATGCCGCGATGGCCGAAGTCGGTTTCGAGGATTATCTGACCGAGGGCATCGACGCGGCGGTGACCGCCATGCGCGCCATCTCCGGGGCGGCGCAGGTGCATGCCGCCGGCTACTGCATCGGCGGTACCGCGCTGGCGACCTATCTGGCCTGGGCCAACCGCCGCGCCGCGCCCGGCGGCGCGCCGATCGCCAGCGCGACCTTTTTCACCACGCTGGTCGATTTCCACAAGCCGGGCGACATCGAGGTTTTCCTCGACGAGGGCAGCTACCGCTACCTCGCGCGCCGGATGCAGGACAAGGGTTTCCTCGACGGCGGGGAAATGGCGGCCGCCTTCCGCCTGCTGCGCTCCAACAGCCTGATCTGGCACTATGTCGTGCACGGCTACCTGTATGGCGAAACGCCGCCGCCCTTCGACGTGCTCTACTGGAACATGGACACGACGCGCATGCCGGCGCGCATGCATGCCTGGTATCTGCGCAATCTCTATCTCGACAACAAGCTGATCCGCAGGGATGCCCTCGAGCTCGCCGGCCAGCCGATCGACCTGGCGCGCATCGTTCAGCCGCTCTACGCCGTGGCGGCGGCGGACGACCATATCGCGCCCTGGCGCCAGACCTTCCGTATCAATAACTATCTTTCCGGGGAGAAACGCTTCGTTCTGTCGAGTTCGGGACACATTCTGGGCATCGTCAATCCGGTCGTGCATCCGCCCAAGCGCGAGTTCTGGGTCGCCGGCGCCGAGCGCCACGACAATCCCGACAGCTGGCGCGAGCGCGCCGAGCACCGCAAGGGCAGCTGGTGGGAGGACTGGGTCGCCTGGCTCCGCCCCCGGGCCGGGGAACGGGTGAAGCCCGGCCCGGCGGGCTGCCCGGAGTTCCCGGCGCGGGCCGAGGCTCCGGGAACTTACGTACTGGAAAGCTGACAAGTCGGCGCTGGCAGGACGGCATCGGCTATCATTGCGGCAGGTAACTTTGGTCGCGGAAAGGCGCGCGCGGCGCGCCGGCGGGCGCGGCCCGGATAACGATAATGGAATGCGTGGATGATTTCCGCCTGCGCCTGGGCAGGCAGGAGCTGGTGCCCATCGTCATCGGCGGCATGGGGGTGGACATCTCGACGTCCGATCTGGCGCTGGTCGCCGCGCGGCTCGGCGGGGTCGGCCACATCTCCGATGCGATGGTGCCGACCATCGCCGACCGGCGCTACAACACCAAGTATGTCAAGGACAAGCTTCGGCAGTACAAATATAACGTCGCCAACGACGACAAGTCGGACGTGCAGTTCGATCTCGCCCGGCTGGCCGAGGCGACCGAGATGCACGTGCGCCACACGATGGAGGCGAAGCGCGGCGCCGGGCTGATCCTGATCAACTGCATGGAGAAGCTGACGATGAACGCGCCGAAGGAGACGCTGCGCGTGCGCCTGCGCTCCGCGCTCGACGCCGGCATCGACGGCATCACGCTGGCGGCCGGCCTGCACCTGGGCTCCTTCGCCCTGATGGAGGACCACCCGCGCTTCCGCGACGCCCGGCTGGGCATCATCGTCTCCTCGCTGCGCGCCCTGCAACTGTTCCTCAAGAAAAGCGTTCGCACCCGCCGGCTGCCCGACTACGTCGTCGTCGAAGGCCCGCTCGCGGGGGGGCACCTCGGCTTCGGCATGGACTGGGCGAACTACGACCTCGCCGCCATCTTCGCCGAGATCCAGGCCTGGCTCAGGGCCGAGCAGCTCGAGATTCCGCTGATCCCGGCCGGCGGCATCTTCACCGGCGGCGACGCGACCAGTTTTCTGGCGCATGGCGCCGCCGCGGTGCAGGTGGCCACGCGTTTCACCGTGGCGCGGGAATGCGGCCTGCCCGACGACATCAAGCAGGAATACTTCAAGGCCGATGAGGACGATATCGAGGTCAACGGCATCTCTCCCACCGGCTATCCGATGCGCATGCTGAAGAACAGCCCGGCGATCGGCGACGGCATCCGACCCAACTGCGAAGCCTATGGCTACCTGCTCGATGCCCGCGGCCGCTGCCAGTACATCGATGCCTGGAACCGCGAGGCGGCCGCCCATCCCGGCGCCAAGAAGATCAGGGTGTGGGACAAGACCTGCCTGTGCACGCAGATGCGCAATTTCGACCTGTGGACCTGCGGCCACACCGCCTACCGCCTCAAGGACACGTCGCGCCGGCTCGACGACGGCAGCTTCCGGTTGCTCGCGGCCGAGCACATCTTCAACGATTATCGGTACAGCAAGGGTGACGCGATCGCCCTGCCGCCGGCCTGACGCGCCGCGGCGTTTGACGCGCGTCAAGGCGGAAGCGGCGCCGACCGGCGACAATCGTCCCCCGTCGATCACCCCGCTGGATCCCATGAGCGCCCTGACCGAAGCTTTGCGCGACCATCACGGACATTGCGACGACCTGTTCGCCGCCGCCGAGACGGCCGGCGCCGCGGGCCGCTGGACGGCCGCGCAACAGGCGCTGGCCGATTTGTGCGCGGCGCTGGAAAGTCACTTTCTGAGCGAGGAGGACCTCCTGTTTCCCGCGTTCGAGGCGGCGACCGGGATGCAGACGGGGCCGACGCGCGTGATGCGGGCCGAGCACGAACAGATGCGCGCACTGCTGACCCAGATGGGCGCCGCCCTGGCGGAGCGGGAGGCGGAACCGTTCGCCGGCACCGCGGAAACGCTGCTGATCCTGATGCAGCAGCACAACATGAAGGAAGAGAACATCCTCTATCCGATGTGCGAGCGCGGCCTGGCCGGCCAGGCCGGCTTGCTGGAGCCGCTGCTGCGCGAGCGGCTGGGGCGGACATGAGCGCCCCGCGCGCCGCGGCCGGCGATCTGGTGGTGGACGGTCGCGGCATGCAGCCGCCGGAGCCCCTCGAAAGGACTCTCGATGCCCTCGACCGGCTGCAGCCCGGCGCGGTACTGCTGCTGATGGTGTATTGTCACCCGACGCCGCTGTTCAATGTGCTGCGCAACCACGGCTATGTCTGGCAGGAGACGGTCTGCCCGGACGGCACGCACGAGATTCGCATTCGTCACGCCTGAAATTCCTTGCGCCCCGAGCTTTCCTTCGAACAGGCGCCGCCGATCGACGCACCGTTGCGTTTTTTCCTCACCGCGCCCTGGTTCGGCGTCGCCGCCGGCGCGCTGCTGGCGATCTCGGGCGGCGAGGCGCTGGCCTCGCGCTGGACGCCGGCCGCGCTTGCCGTGACCCATCTCCTGGTCGCCGGCTTCATGCTGCAGGCGATGTGCGGCGCCTTGCTGCAGTTCGTGCCGGTGGCGACCGGCGGCAATGTTTGGCGCCCCCGCTGGGTGGCGGCCGGCACGCATGCCTTGCTGATCGCATCGGCGGGGCTGCTGGTGGCCGCCTTCCTGAGCCGGCATGCCGCGCTGTTCGCCGCCGCCGCATACGGCTTCGCCCTGGCGCTCGGAGGCTTCGTTGTCGTGGTCGGCAGTGCGCTGTGGCGCACGCCGGCGCGCGGGCCGACCCTCGTCGCGCTGCGCATCGCGCTGTTCGGTCTGTCGGTGACGGCGGTGCTGGGCATCGCGCTGGCGACCGGCATCGGCCACGACGCGGGCTGGCCGGTGCAGGCGTTCACCGACCTGCACGCCGCGTGGGGACTGGGGGGATGGGCGCTGATCCTGCTGGCGGGGGTTTCCTATGCCGTCGTGCCGATGTTCTATCTGGCGCCCGGGTATCCGGCCTGGCTGGCGCGCGGCCTGCCCCTGCTGACGCTGGCCTTGCTGCTTGCCTGGTCGGCGCGTTTTGCCGCCGCGGATGAAACGGAAGGCTCGATCTTCCTGCTCGCCGGATTCGGCCTGGGCAGCCTGTTCGCGGCGGCAACCCTGCGCCTGCAAGGCCGCCGCCGCAAGTCGGGCGACGCCAGCCTCCTGTTCATGCGCACGGCCATGCTGAGTCTGCTGGCCCTGTTCGCCTCGGCGCTGCTCTTCGTCCTGCTGCCGGGGCTGCGGCTGGAGCCGGGCGCCGCGGTCTGGCTGGGCGTGCTGGCGCTGGTCGGCGTGTTCGTCTCGGCCATCAACGGCATGCTCTACAAGATCGTGCCGTTTCTCGGCTGGCTGCACCTGAAGAATCTTGGCGGCCCGCGAGGGCCTGCGCCGACGATGCGCCAGATGATCCCGGCGCGGGCGATGCGCGGACAGTGCTTCCTGCATCTGGCCGCGTTGTCGATGCTGCTCGCCGCCGTCTGGCTGCCGGCGCTGGCGCGACCGGCCGGCCTGCTGTTCCTGCTGTCCAGCGCCTGGCTGGGGTGGAATCTGTATGCTGCGGCGGCGATTTTCCGGGACTTCAGAAATCGTATTCGCGCAGACGCCGGAGATCGTCGATGGTGATGCGCTTGCCCTGCATGCGGATCAGTTTGGCCTCGGCCAGGTCGTGCAGGACGCGCGAGAGGGTTTCCGGCGTGAGGTTGAGGCGCGAGGCGATGATCTGTTTCGATGTCGGCAGATTGATTTCCACGCCCCCCTCGCGGCGCTCGTCCGGACAGATCTCCAGCAGGTAGCCGATGACGCGCTGCGCGCTCGAGCGCAGCGAGTAGGACTCGACATCGTGGATCAGGGCGTGCATGCGCAGGGCCAGGCCGGCCAGCAGGTTGCGGGCGAAGGACATGTCGGTGGCGAGCAATTCGAAAATCACGTCGCGGCCGACATGCAGCAGCAAGGTGTCGGCGATCGCCTGGGCGAACACCGGGTAGGGCCGCTGCGCGAACAGCGCGGCCTCGCCGAAGCTCTGGCGCGGGCCGATGACTTCGACGACCTTCTCGTTGCCGCTGCTGGAGGGGAAGGCGAGCTTGATCTGGCCGAACACCACGAGGTAGAAGCCATGGGCCGGATCGCCCTTCTGGAACAGCATCTCGCCCTTGGGCAGCCGCTTGCTGCGCGTGTGCGCGGCGACATGGCCGACCTGCTCGTGCGTCAATGCCTGGAACAGGGGCAGGTGCGCCAGCAGGGCGGGGATGTCGATGCGGCTGTCGGTACCCGAAAGAGTCATGATCCCTTGTTCTCGGCGGCAATCCCGGATCAGACGCGGCGTTCCGACAGCAGCCGTTTCAGGCCGGTCACGTCGAGGATCTGGATATGCTTCTGGTGCACGTTGATCAAGCCCTCCTCCTGGAAGCGCGAGAAGGCGCGGCTGACGGTTTCCAGTTTGAGGCCGAGATAGGAGCCGATCTCGTTCCTGGTCATGCGCAGGTTGAACTCGGTCGGCGAATAGCCGCGCGCGGTGAAGCGCTGCGACAGGTTGAGCAGGAAGGCGGCGAGGCGTTCCTCGGCGCGCATGATGCCCAGCAGCATCATCACGCCGTGATCGCGCACGATTTCGCGGCTCATCACCTTGTGGAAGTGATGCTGCAGCGCGCCGATCTCGCGCGAGTAGTTCTCCAGGTCGGCGAAGGGAATCACGCAGACCTCGCTGTCTTCGAGGGCGACCGCATTGCAGGTGTGCTTTTCCGTGCCGATGCCGTCGAGGCCGAGGATCTCGCCGGCCATCTGGAAGCCGGTCACCTGTTCGCGGCCGTCCTCGAGCAGCACGTCGGTCTTGAAGAAGCCGGTCTTGATGGCGTAGAGCGCCTCGAAGCCGTCGCCGCCGCGGTAGAGGTGATGGCTGCGCAGGACGCGCTTGCGCACCGTGACGAGTTCGTCGAGTTGCCCCATTTCATGTTCGGACAGTCCCATCGGCAGGCACAATTCGCGCAGGTTGCACTGCGAGCAGGCTTCGCGCAGTTGCGGGACGGATAGATAGGCCGATTTGGCGCGCATGGCGACGCTCAGGGCGGAATCGGCCGGGCTTTGATCTGCGTCAACGTGGATGGCTTCCGCTTACTGCATCCTGAGCGCGCTGTTCGCGGGTCGTGGGTCCGCACCCCCCTGCCTGCCGTTCTCGCTTTTGCCATTGTTCGCCATCGTTCGCCATCGTTCGCCGTGAGTCACTATCAAGAGCTGATCTTCGATCCGCAAGTCGTTCGTCGTTTCGACGTCAGCGGCCCGCGCTACACGTCCTATCCGACGGCCGATCGCTTCGTCGAGGCCTTCGATGCGACGGCCTATCGTTCCTGGCTGGCCAAGCGCACGATCGGCGGGATCGGTCGGGCGCTGTCATTATACTTTCACATCCCGTTCTGCAACACGATCTGCTACTACTGCGCCTGCAACAAGATCATCACCAAGGATCACGGGCGCTCGGCCAAATACCTGAAATATCTGGGCAAGGAGCTGGCGCTGCAGGCGGCGGCGCTCGACGGCCCGCACGACGTGATCCAGTTGCACTGGGGCGGCGGCACCCCCACGTTCCTCTCGCCCGACGAGATGAAGCGGCTGATGGAAATGACGCGCCAGCACTTCCGTCTGCTGCCGGGCGGCGAGTATTCGATCGAGGTCGATCCGCGCAAGGTCGACCGCGAGACCGTCAGGCTGCTCGCCGACCTCGGCTTCAACCGCATGAGCGTCGGCGTCCAGGACTTCGATCCGCGCGTGCAGCAGGCGGTCAATCGGATCCAGACGCTCGACGAGACGCGCGTCGTCATCGATGCCGCGCGCGAATTCGGCTTCAAGGGCATCTCGGTCGACCTGATCTACGGCCTGCCGAAGCAGAACGTGATCAGCTTCAACCACACGCTCGACGAGATCCTCAAGCTCGCGCCCGACCGGCTGTCGATCTACAACTACGCGCATCTGCCTAACCTCGCCAAGCCGCAGCGGCGCATCAACGAGGCCGAACTGCCGAGCGCCGACGCCAAGCTGCAGATCATCCAGCTCGCCATCCGGCGGCTGACCGACGCCGACTACGTGTTCATCGGCATGGACCACTTCGCCAGGCCGGACGACGAGCTGGCCGTCGCGCAGCGCCAGGGCCGGCTGCACCGCAACTTCCAGGGCTATTCGACGCATGCCGAGGCGGATCTGCTGGCCTTCGGCGTCTCGGCGATCGGCAAGGTCGGGCCGACCTACTGCCAGAACTACCGCAGCCTCGACGAGTACTACGACGCGCTCGACCGTGGCGAACTGCCGGTGATGCGCGGCCTCGAACTGACCGCCGACGACCTGCTGCGCCGCTCGATCATCCAGGCGCTGATGTGCCACTTCGAGTTGTCGATCGAGTCGATCGAGATCGCCCACCTGATCGATTTTCAGTCCTATTTCGCCCAGGAACTCGCCGCCCTCGCCGAGATGGAACGGGCCGGGCTGCTGACCATCGACGAGCAGTGGGTCACCGTCGAGCCGAAAGGCCGGATCCTGGTGCGCGTGATCGCGATGGTGTTCGACAAGTATCTGCGCGCCGACCGCGAGCGCGTCCGTTACTCCAAAGTCATCTGAAAAAGTCGGTGCTGGCAAGACGGCAGTCGCGGCATGGATAACGGGCTGCTCGCGCTGTTCATCGTCGGCCTGCTCGGCGGCGGCCACTGCGCCGGCATGTGCGGCGGCATCGTCGGCGCGCTGAGCCACCAGTCGCCGCAGGGGGGCGGCGCGGCCGTTCGCGTCCACCTCGCCTACAACCTCGGGCGCATCGGCAGCTACGCGCTGGCCGGCCTGCTGGCCGGCTTGCTCGGCCAGGCGGCCGGCAGCCTGATGGCCGTGCAACAGGGCCTCTATCTCTTCGCCAGCCTGATGCTGATCGCGCTGGGCCTCTACCTGCTGGGCTTCACGCAATTCCTGACCCCGCTCGAACGTGGCGGACAGGCGCTCTGGCAGCGCATCTTGCCGCTGACACGACATTTCCTGCCGGTGCGCGGCATCGCGCAGGCGCTGCCGCTCGGGCTGCTGTGGGGCTGGCTGCCCTGCGGCCTCGTCTACGGCGCGCTGACGACCGCGCTGGCAAGCGGCTCGGCCGGGCAGGGCGCCTTGCTGATGCTCGCCTTCGGCCTGGGCACGCTGCCCAACCTGCTGCTCGCCGGCCTGCTGCTGGCGCGCTTCCGCCGCTTCGTCCAAGCCCGTGCCGTGCGCGTGGTTTCTGGCCTTCTGGTGCTCGGCTACGGGATAATCGGCTTGTTCAATTATTGGCGCGGCTAAGCATGTCAGCAGAAACACGCAACGAGTCCTGTCAGACGGTCGAGCTCGCCATCGGCGGCATGACCTGCGCCGCCTGCTCGGCGCGCATCGAGCGGCAGCTCAACAAGCTGCCCGGCGTCGAGGCGGCGGTGAACCTGCCGGCCGAGCGTGCGCACATCCGCTTCGATCCGGCCAGCGCCGACGTCGACCGGCTGATCGCCACCATCGTCAAGACCGGCTTCACCGCGACGCCTTCTTCCGCGGATACCCGCGGCGAGGAAAAGGCGCGCAAGGAAGCGGCCTGGCGCGCCGAGGTGAAGCGCTTCTGGATCGCCCTGGCGCTGACCCTGCCGCTGATTGCCCAGATGCCCTTCATGTTCGGCCCGGACGGCCATGTCGATGTCCTGCCGCGCTGGCTGCAGTTCGCGCTGGCGACGCCGGTCCAGTTCTGGATCGGCTGGCGCTTCTACGTCGGCGGCTGGAACGCCGTGAAGGGCGGCAGCGGCAACATGGACGTGCTGGTCGCGCTCGGCACGTCGGCGGCCTGGGCCTACAGCACGGTGGTGCTGTTCCTCGGCCTGGCGCACCACCACGTCTACTTCGAGGCCTCGGCGACCATCATCACTCTGGTGTTGATGGGCAAGATACTCGAGGCGCGCGCCAAGGCGAAGACCGGCGCGGCGATCGAAGCCCTGATGAAGCTGCAGCCGCAGACGGCGTGGGTCGAACGAAACGACCGGCTCGTCGAACTGCCGGTGGCCAACCTGATTCCCGGCGACGTGGTGGTCGTGCGGCCCGGCGCGGCGGTGCCGGTCGACGGCGAGGTCGTCGCGGGCGCTTCGAGCGTGAACGAGGCGATGCTGACCGGCGAAAGTCTGCCGCTGGCGAAATCGCCCGGCGCCAAGGTCTTCGCCGCCACCATCAACGGTGACGGATTGTTGCGCTGCAAGACCACCGGCGTCGGCTCGCACACGCTGCTGGCGGGCATCATCCGCATGGTCGAGGCGGCGCAGGGTTCGAAGGCCCCGGTGCAGCGCTTCGCCGACCGGGTCGCCGCGATTTTCGTGCCGGTGGTGACGGCGATCGCGCTGCTCACCTTCATCGCCTGGTGGGCGCTGGGCGGCGATTTCACCGTCGCGCTGGTGAACGCGGTCGCAGTCTTGGTGATCGCCTGTCCCTGCGCACTGGGCCTGGCGACGCCGACGGCGATCATGGTCGGCACCGGGCTCGGCGCCAAGGCCGGCGTGCTGGTGCGTAACGCCGAGGCGCTCGAACTGGCCGAGAAAATCAAGGTGCTGGCGGTTGACAAGACCGGCACGCTGACGCAGGGCAAGCCAACGGTGATCGCAGTGAAAGTCAGTTCCGGCGAGACGGCATCCGAGGTGCTGAGGATCGCCGCCAGCCTCGAACAGGGCTCCACGCATCCGCTGGCGGCCGCGCTGGTGGCCGAAGCGAAGCAGCGCGGCCTCGCGCTCGACACGCCGCAGGACGTGACGGCCGTGCCCGGCAAGGGCATGACGGGCACGGTCGGCGGCCGGCAAGTGCGCGTCGGCTCGCCCGACTGGCTCGGCGCGGACAGCGGCGGCGCGGTTGGCAGCCAGGTCGCGGTCGCGGTCGGCGGCAGCGTCGTTGGCGTGATCGCCGTGGCCGACCCGCTGCGCGAATCGTCGCAGGCGGCCGTTGCGCGGCTGCAAAAGCTCGGCGTCGAGGTGGTGATGCTCACCGGCGACAATGCCGCGACGGCCGCCGAGATCGCGCGCCAGGCCGGCGTCGGTCGCTACGAGGCGAACGTGCTGCCGGGCGAGAAGGCCTCCCATGTCGTGGCGCTCAAGGCGACCGGCAGGGTGGTGGGCATGGCCGGCGACGGCATCAACGACGCGCCGGCGCTGGCGGCGGCGGACGTCTCCTTCGCGATGGGCGCGGGGGCCGACGTGGCGATGCAGGCGGCCGACGTGACGCTGATGCGCGACGATCTCAACGGCGTCGCCGACGCGATCTCGCTTTCGCGCGCGACGCTGGCGAAGATCCGCCAGAACCTGTTCTGGGCCTTCATCTACAATGTCCTGGGCATTCCCGCGGCGGCGCTCGGCTTCCTCAATCCGGTGGTGGCGGGGGCGGCGATGGCGTTGAGCTCGGTGTCGGTGGTGAGCAACTCGCTGCTGCTGAAACGCTGGAAACCTCGGAGATGAACATGGAAACGACGACGATCGGGATCGCGGGCATGTCCTGCGGCGGTTGTACCGCCAGCGTGACCAAAGTGCTGAGCGAGACCCCTGGCGTGGCGCGCGCCGAGGTGCAGCTGTCGCCCGGTCAGGCGGTGGTGGAATTCGATCCGGCGCAGGTGACGCGCGCCGTCTTGTGCGAGCTCATCGCAGCCGCCGGTTTCGATCCACAATGATTGCTGCGGCGCAATATAATCCGCATTTTTCCCGCAGGAGTCTTTCTTGGCCTTGAACAGCGTTCCCTCCGGCAGGGATTTGCCGGCCGATTTCAATGTCATCATCGAGATCCCGATGCATTCGGATCCGATCAAGTACGAAGTGGACAAGGATTCCGGCGCGATCTTCGTCGACCGCTTCATGGCCACGGCGATGCACTACCCCTGCAACTACGGCTACATCCCGCATACCATCGCCGGCGACGGCGACCCGGTCGACGTGCTGGTGGTGTCGCAGTTCGCCCTGCCGCCCGGCGTGGTGGTACGCTGTCGTCCGGTCGGTTTGCTCAAGATGACCGACGAGGCCGGCGCGGATGCCAAGCTGCTGGCCGTGCCGGTCGACAAGCTGACGCCGATGTATCGCGATATCGAGTCGCCGCGCGATTTTCCGCAGATCGTGCTCGACTCCATCTCCCACTTCTTCGCCCACTACAAGGACCTCGAGCCGGGCAAGTTCGTCAAGGTCGAGGGCTGGGTCGACGCCGAGGAAGCGAAGCAGGAGATCTTGACCGGCGTGCAGCGCTTCAACGACGCCAAGCAGAAGCCCGCCTTCTGATCCGCCGACTCCGCCATGACCCTCAAGATCGCCGTTGCCCAGATCAATTGCACGGTCGGCGATCTTGCCGGCAACGCCGCGCGCATTCTCGCCGCCGCGGACGAGGCGCGGCAGCTGGGCGCCGACCTGCTGCTGACGCCGGAACTCGCGCTCTGCGGCTATCCGCCGGAAGACCTGCTGCTGCGCCCGGATTTCCATCGCGCCTGCGCGCGCGAACTGACGACGCTGGCAGGGAAGCTTCCGCTGCCGGCCGTCGTCGGCCATCCGGAAATGCGCGGCCTGCTGCGCTACAACGCCGCCTCGCTGCTGCGCGGCGGACGCATCGAAGCCACTTATTGCAAGCAGCGCCTGCCGAACAGCGAAGTGTTCGATGAAGAGCGCTACTTCGCGGCCGGCGCCGAGCCCTGCGTGCTGGCAATCGGCGGCATCCGCATCGGCCTGGCGATCTGCGAGGACATCTGGCTGCCCGGCACGGTCGAGGCCACGCGCGCCGCCGGCGCCGAGCTGCTGCTGGCGCTCAATGCCTCGCCCTTCCACATGAACAAGCCGGCGACGCGCCAGGCCGTGCTGCGCGAGCGCATCGCCGGCGCCGGCATGCCGGCGATCTACTGCAATCTCGTCGGCGGGCAGGACGAGCTCGTGTTCGACGGCAGCTCTTTCGCGCTCGACGCCGGCGGCGCGCTGACGCATCGGCTGCCGGCCTTCGCGGAGGCGGTGACGGTCGTCGAGTTCGGTGATGGCCGCCTGCTGCCCGGTGCGCAGGCCCCGGCGCAGTCCATCGAGGCGGACGTCTATGCGGCGCTCAAGCTCGGCGTGCGCGACTACCTCGGCAAGAACGGTTTCCCGGGCGCGATCATCGGCCTCTCGGGCGGCATCGACTCGGCGCTCACATTGGCAATAGCGGTCGACGCGCTCGGCGCCGACCAGGTGCGCGCGGTGATGATGCCTTCGCCCTGGACATCCCGGATGAGCCTGGCCGATTCGCGCGCGATGATCCGCCGGCTCGGCGTGCAGTATGACGAGATCCCGATCGCCGGCGCGATGGAGCAGTTTGCCGTCCTGCTGGCGCCGACTTTCGCGCAGCTCGGCCCGAAGCCCGACTGGGACACGACCGACGAGAACCTGCAGGCGCGCATCCGCGGCATGATCCTGATGGCCCTGTCGAATCGCACCGGCCGCATCGTGCTGACCACCGGCAACAAGAGCGAGATGGCGGTCGGCTACGCGACGCTCTACGGCGACATGGCCGGCGGCTTCGCGGTCATCAAGGACGTGTTCAAAACCTTCGTCTATCGGCTGGCGCGCTGGCGCAACACGCTCTCCGAGGTGATTCCGGACAACATCATCGCGCGCGCGCCCTCGGCCGAGCTCAAGCCGGGCCAGACCGACCAGGACAGCCTGCCGCCGTATGAAGTGCTCGACGCAATCATCGAGGCCTACATGGAGCGCGACCAGTCGCCGCGCGAGATCATCGCGCAGGGCTGGCCGGAAGCCGACGTGCGGCGCGTGGTCGGCCTGCTCAAGAAGAGCGAATACAAGCGCCGCCAGGCGCCGCCGGGGGTGCGCGTCAGCCGCCGCGCCTTCGGCAAGGACTGGCGTTATCCGATAACATCGCTTTATCCCGACGAATGGAGCTGAACCGATGAAAAAGATCGAGGCCATCATCAAGCCGTTCAAACTCGACGAAGTCCGCGAGGCCTTGTCCGAGGTTGGCGTCACCGGCCTGACCGTCACCGAGGTCAAGGGTTTCGGGCGGCAGAAGGGGCATACGGAACTGTATCGCGGCGCCGAATACGTCGTCGATTTCCTGCCCAAGATCAAGGTCGAGCTGGTGGTGGCCGAGGCGACCGTCGAGCCCGCCATCGAGGCGATCATCAAGGCGGCGCGCACCGGCAAGATCGGCGACGGCAAGATCTTCATCATGCCGGTCGAGCAGGTCGTGCGCATCCGCACCGGCGAGGCCAACGAAGCGGCAATTTGAACCCGAGAAATGCCCGCATGGACGCCCTGGTTTCCCGGGAAGGTCGGCGCGAGCGACTGTTCAGCCGTTACTGGAAGAACGGACTCGATCCGGTCTTCACCGACGTCGCCGGCTATTACGACCGCGCCAACCAGGTGGCCAGCCTCGGCCTGTGGAACTGGTTCCTGCGCCACCACATGGACCTCGTCGAGACCCGGCCGAACATGCGCTCGCTCGACATCTGCGCCGGCACCAACGCGGCCGGCATCGCGCTGCTGAGGAAGGAGTCGACGCTCGAAGCCTATGCGCTCGACCGCAATGTCGCGATGCAGACGGTCGGCCGCCGGCGCGCCCGCGATCGCGGCATGCAGATCCGCGCCAGCATCGGCGACGCGCACCAGCTGCCCTACCCGGACAACCATTTCGACATCGTCACGCTGCAGTGGGCGGCGCGCCACCTGCGCCTCGGCGAGGTGTTCGACGAGGTGTGCCGCGTGCTCAAGCCCGGCGGCCATTTCCATCATTGCGACATGCTGCGCCCACCGCATCCGGTCGTGGCGAAGCTGTATTTCGGCTATCTGCGCTTCTGCCTCACCTACACCGCCGGCCTCTTCCGCAGCGGCGAGCCGGTGCTCAACTGCCGCAGCTACTTCATCGACGCGATCGACAATTTCTACTCACCCGCGGAGTTTTCCGCCCTACTGTGCGAGCATGGACTGGTCAATGTGGTGCACAAGAGCCTGCTCGCCGGCATGATCGGCGTGCACAGGGCGCAGAAACCCGCCCAAAGATCATGCGCCGAGCGAGACTGCTCGCCGATCTGAACCGGCGTCTGCTCGAGGCCTACAGCCGCCGAACCACGGCGGCGCTGCGCGCCCGTCTGCCCCTGCCGTTGGCCTTGCCCTGGCTCGACGATCTTCTCCTGCTCAATGTCGACAAGGAGGTGCGCAAGGATGCGCTGGTGATCCGCCATGCCGTGCAGACGGTGCGGGCGGGGCAGCCGGTCGACGACGCCCTGGTGTCGGTCCTGCTGCAAGCGGCGCGTGAAATCGATCGCGACTTCCTCGCCCGCGCCCGCGGGCCGCTCGAAATTCCGCTTCGCCCTGAAATCATCGAGCCCGTGCGCCGCCGGCGCATCCGCCGCATGCTCGACGCCACCGCGCAGCTGTGCGGCGCGTGGACGCCGCGCTGCAAGCTGCGCGCCGCGCTGGCGCAGCGCTTCCCCGGCGGCGCGCTCGAGCGGCTGCTGTTCGAGCTGATGCGCGACTACGCCGACGAAACGCGTCTGCTCGGCGAATCGGTGCGCATGCCGGCGCTGCTCGCGCCGCTGCGCCGACGCGTGTTGGCCGGGCTTTTCGAGACGATGGAACAGACCGCGGCCGGCCTGGCGCGCGAGGCGTCGGCGCGAATAATGGCGGGATCAGGGCGCGGGAAGGCGTCGTTCTAGATACCAGCGTTCCTTGCGGTCGCTGGGCCGGCCGCCGCGCCAGACCTCGCTCCAGCCGGCCGGGGTCGCACGCGGTTGCCCGGCGATGCCGAGCCGCCAGCTGCACTGCAAGCGCCCGGCGGGCGCGGTGCGGATGCCGGCGAAATAGTCGAGCGAGGCGCGTTGCGCCGGGCCGAGGTTGCCCCGTTCGATGCAGTCGATGTCCTGCGGCAACGCGGCGCGCAGGGAAAGCGCGACCGGACGGTAGCTGATGCCGTGATCGAGCCACGGCAGCCAGAGCGCCACGGTCAGCACCCACAGCAGCGTCATGCCGGCGGCCCAGCGGAAGACCGGGCGCCAGCCGGTGCGGCGCAGCCCCAGGGAAAACAGCCAGAGCAGGGTGACGATGAGGGCCAGCGCCAGGACGGATGGAGCGTAATCCGGCTCGAAGCCGGGGGCGAGCCGGTCGAAGTTGCGGGCGATTTTCGGCGGCCACTCGAGGGCGAGGGCGCTCGCGCCGAGCCAGACGAGACCGGCGAAAAAGCTGAAAGTCATCAGGCCGAACCAGTCGAACGCGTTGGCGGCGCCGCGCCGCAGACGGTCCGCCCCGGCGCTGGCGACCAGGATCAGCGGCAACAGCAGGGGCAGGATGGCCAGCGTGCGCGGCGCCCCGCTGAGGAACCAGCCGAGCGTGAGTGCGAGTCCGGCGAGCGGGAACAACAACAATGCGTCGAGTGCGCGGCGGCGCAGCCAGAGGCTCCACAGCGCGAGCGGCCAGACCGGCCAGGCCGCCCAGACCAGCTGCTCGAAATGTTTGACCTCGGGCAGTGCGCGCGCATGCGTGGCCTCGGCGAATTCGTTCTGCCACCAGTGCGTCCAGAATTCCGGGGCATGCTGGAGCAGCAGCGCGGGCCACAGGGCCAGCAGGGGCAGGGCGATCAGCAGGATCAGGAGGAAACCCTTGCCGTCGCGGCGCAGGATCGGCGCCGGCAGGACGGCCAGCGCCATGATCAGACCGACCAGGCCGTGGGCGAGGAACGAGAGGCCGAGGCCGAGGCCGATCAGGGGAGCGCCCAAGCGGCGGCCTTGCAGGCTCAGTCCGCCGCCCCACCAGGCCAGGGCGGCACAGGCGAGCCCGGCGATCGCCGGCTGGGCTTCGTGGATCGGCACCAGCAGGCCGAGGGTGCCGATGGCCAGCAGCGGAGCGATGCGTGCGGCGGCGTCGCCGTGAAAGCTGCGCGCCGCGCCGGCCAGGAAGATGAGGAACAGCGCGCCGAAGAAGCTCGTCGCCAGGCGGGCGGCGTCGTGGAAGGGCAGCCAGCCGTCGAGCAGGCGGCCGGACAGGGCAGCGACCCAGTGGTAAAGCGGGGCGGTGTGGGGCCAGAATTCTCCGGCGACGGCGGGGGCGAGCCAGTTGCCGTGCGTGGCGAAGCCGTGCGCGATGGCGATGTGGATCGCGTCTTCGGACTTCCAGGGATCGTGGGCGGTGACGCCGGCCAGCAGGTAGAGCGCGGCCAGCGCGATCACCGCGATCGCGGGCAGGCGCGGGGAGCTGTCCTGGAACGGGCCGAGGCTCATCGCGGCAACGCGCACGCCGCCCTGCGACAAGAACCTGCGCCAGGGGACGATCAGGCGGTGGCGCCCGAACGCTTGTATTTCTGCTTGAAGCGTTCGACCCGGCCGGCGGTGTCGATGATCTTCTGCTTGCCGGTATAGAACGGATGGCAGGCCGAGCAGACTTCGACGTGGAGCGGCTTGCTGTTGGTCGAGCAGGTATTGAACGTGTTGCCGCAGCTGCACGTCACCACAATCTCGTTGTACTTCGGATGAATGCCTGGTTTCATTTTACTGTCCTCATTTCGCTGTCCTCTGATTCGGCTGTCCCGCGCCGAGCGAAAACGCGGGATTATCCCCAAACTCCGGCGGAAAATCAATCCGCCGGCGCGGGCGCGCCGCGCGCGCAGGCGTTGATGTTGTCCACGGCGCGCCGGACGGCGCGGGCGGCTTCCTCCATCTCGGCCTCGGAGCCGGTCAGGGTGAGCCGGCCGAAATTGCCGAAGGGCTTGACGTCCACCAGCGTGACATGGGCCGCCTTTTCCGCCTCGTTGGCGGCATAGACGATGTAACCGGCCGGCTCGGTCTCCATGATGAGCATGCTCTTGCCGGGCAGGATCATCGAGCCCTTGCGCAGCTGGCGGTTGATCAGGGTGGTGTGGTCGGGCGTGATGCCGCGGATGATTTCCAGCCAGGCGATGCGGCAGGGCATGCGCGCCTCGACGTCGGCGCCCATCTCCTGGAGAACGATCCGCCCCGCCTCTTTCACTTCGCTCTGGTTGCGGTAGTGGATCTCCATCGAGCCGAAGGAGCGTTCGACGACCTGTTCGCCGAGGTGCACGTTGGTTTCCTTGAGGGCGATGTCGGTCAGGCGGTGCACCGCCATGCCGGGCGCGACCTCGATCCACAGACAGGCCTCGCCCGGCACCGGCAGGAAGCCCTGGGAGGACGTTGCCAGGTAGGAGGCCAGCTGCGGCTGCAGCGAGTCGATCTCGACGAAGGTGCGCAGGGAGACGATCATGGGGCGCGGCCCGGCTCGGCACTCATCCGGCGCATTCTACTCCCGCAGGCTCCTCGCATCGCTCAGGCCGGCTCCCGATCGAAACGCTCGCGCGCCTGGACGATGGCGATTTCCTTGTTCGGGAAAATGTTCTGCTCGCCCAGGATCTGGTCCAGGCCGGTGTTCCTGAAGGCGTGGGCGACCGGGCGCTTGAGGCTGCTGAACATCATCTCGACGCCTAGCGGGCGCAGCCGCTGGACCAGTTCGCGCACCTTCTCCTCGCCGGAGGCGTCGATCTCGTTGATGCCCGACGCGATCACCAGCAAGCCGCGGATGTTTTCATGGCGCGCCAGCACCTCCAGCACGGTGTCCTCGAAGGCCGCGACGTTCAGGTAGGTCAGCGAGTTGTCGAAGCGCACGGCGACGAAATTGCGCCCCAGCGGTTCGACGTTGGCGCCATCGATGCCGGCCAGGCTGCCGTCCTCGCGGCGTCCGACCACCGCGGCGCGCGGCTTCATGGTGCGCAACAGGAGCATCGCGGCGGTGAGGATCATGCCGAGCAGGATGCCATTGGAGAGTTTGGGCGCGTAAGCGAGGGTGGCAACGAAGGTGATGATGCCGAAGATGGCGTCGCTGCGCTGGACTTTCCAGGCGTGGATCAGGGGCGAAATGCGGATCAGGCCGAACACCGCCATCATGACGATGGCGGCCAGCACGGCCTGGGGCAGGTGGTAGAGGTAGGGCGTGAGGAACAGCAGGGTGACCAGCACGAACAGGGCGCTGATGACGGCGAACAGGCCGGTTTTCGCCCCCACCCGGCCGGCGATCGCAGAGCGGGAGAAAGAGCCGCTCACCACGTAGCTCTGGAAGAGGGAACCGATGAAGTTGGCCAGGCCCTGACCGATCAGTTCCTTGTTCGGTTCGATGCGCTGGTGGGTCTTGGCCGCCAGGGTCTTGGAGACGACAGTGGCCTCGAGGAAGCCGATCAGGGCGATGACGAATGCGGCCGGCAGCAGCGCCAGCACCATGTTCCAGTCCAGCTTCGGCAGCTTGAAGGAAGGCAGGTTCTGGGGAATGGCGCCGACCACGTCGCCGCCGGCGGCGAGCGTCACCTGGCCATCCCGGATGCTCTGGAAGCGCCATGTGCCCTCCTGCGCCGCCGCGCCGGCGGGCAACCGGTCCGCCCTGTAGAAGGACGCCCCGCCGGCGTCCGGCACCCGAACCAGCGGCTGGGCGTGGATGTCCAGGCGCCGGGCGTTGTTCTGCTTCTTGAGGAAATCGACGCGAACTTCCTGCACATGGATCTCGGCGCGCATCGCCTCCAGTTCGATCACCGGGGTGTCCGCGGCTTTCGCCTGGCGCAGGGCGCCGCGCTTGGCCGTGCCCTGCTCGGTAAGGCGCCGGATCTCGGCGTTGGTGGCGCTGAAGGCGGCGATCTTTTCCCGCACCTGGGGATCGGCGATACGCTCCAGAGCCGGGCGCTCGACCTGCTCGTAACCGATGGCGGCGCTGACGATCGTGCCGAACAGCGCGGCGACGAGGACGGCGGGCAGTTTGGGCAGCCAGCGCGCCAGCACCCACATGATCAGGATCGTGGTGACCCCGAAAGCGATCGCCGGCAGGTGGGCCTGGTCGATGCGGCTCAGCAGGGTGCTGATGTCGGTCGTGAAGCCGCCGGTGCCCGGGTTGGGCATGTTCATGAAGAAACGCAGCTGGGACAGGCCGATGATCAGTGCGGCGGCGTTGATGAAGCCGACCATCACCGGATGGGATACCAGATTGACGATGCTGCCGATCTTGAAGATCCCCATGATCAGCAGGATCACCCCCACCATCAGCGCCAGCAGGATGGACAGGGCGATATACTCCTCGGATCCGGCCAGCGCGAAGGGCGCGATGGCCGCCGCCGACATCAGCGACAGCATGACGACCGGGCCGGTGTGCAGTTGGTGGAAATTGCCGAACAGGGCGCCGATGACCACCGGCGCCAGGGCTGCGTAGAGCCCGTAAACCACGGGCAGGCCGGCCAGCAGGGCATAGGCCATGCTCTGCGGCACCAGAACCAGGGCAACCGTCACCCCGGCGAGAAGATCGATGCGCAGGTTCGCCCCGGACATGGGGAACCAGCGCAGGAAGGGCAGGTAGTTTTGCAGTCTGGAAGTCACCGCGATCTCCTCGAAATTGTGAGCCTAGGGCTGAGTCGAGGGCATTCTGGCCGGAATGCGACTATGTGGAAAGTTAATTATTGATATGGAAACCATATACGAAAAGATATGGTTTCGCGTCCGACCCGACACGCGCGTCCCGGCAGCGGCGCGGGGAGGTGGAGGAGGAGGAGGATCAACCGCCGCGGCGCATCGCGTCGAAGAACTCGGCGTTGTTCTTGGTCGATTTGACCTTGTCGAGCAGGAATTCGGTCGCTTCGAGGTCGTCGAGGCCGTACATCAGCTTGCGCAGCACCCAGACTTTCTGCAGCACGTCGGGTTTCTGCAGCAGTTCCTCGCGGCGCGTGCCGGAACGGTTGACGTTGATCGAGGGGTAGACGCGCTTCTCGGACATGCGGCGGTCGAGATGGATCTCGGAGTTGCCGGTACCCTTGAATTCCTCGTAGATCACCTCGTCCATGCGGCTGCCGGTGTCGATCAGCGCGGTGGCGATGATGGTCAGCGAACCGCCTTCCTCGATGTTGCGCGCGGCGCCGAAGAAGCGCTTGGGCTTTTGCAGGGCGTTGGCGTCCACGCCGCCGGTCAGCACCTTGCCGGAGGCCGGCTGCACGGTGTTGTAGGCGCGCGCCAGGCGGGTGATCGAGTCGAGCAGGATGATCACGTCCTTCTTGTGCTCGGTGAGGCGCTTGGCCTTCTCGATCACCATCTCGGCCACCTGCACGTGGCGCGTAGCGGGCTCGTCGAAGGTCGAGGCGACCACTTCGCCGCGCACCGTGCGCGTCATTTCGGTCACCTCCTCGGGACGCTCGTCGATCAGCATGACGATCAGCACCGCCTCCGGATGGTTGGCGGAAATGGCGTGGGCGACGTGCTGCAGCATCACGGTCTTGCCGCTCTTCGGCGCCGAGACCAGCAGGCCGCGCTGGCCCTTGCCGATCGGCGCGATGATGTCGATGACGCGGCTGGTGATGTTTTCCTCGGCCCTGATCTCGCGCTCGAGGCGCAGGTGCTGCGTCGGGTGCAGCGGCGTCAGGTTCTCGAACAGGATCTTGTTCTTGCAGATTTCCGGCGATTCGCCATTCACCTGGTCGAGCTTGACCAGCGCGAAGTAGCGCTCGCCGTCCTTCGGGGTGCGGATTTCGCCCTCGATGGTGTCGCCGGTGCGCAAATTGAAGCGGCGGATCTGCGAGGGCGAGACATACACGTCGTCCGGGTTGGCCAGATAGGAGGTGTCGGCGGAACGCAGGAAGCCGTAGCCGTCGTTCATCACTTCGAGGCAGCCGTCGCCGTAGATGACCTCGCCCTTCTTGGCGTGCTCCTTGAGGATGGCGAAGATGAGTTCCTGCTTGCGCAGGCGGTTGGCGCCCTCGATGCCGACGGCCGTGGCCATGTCGATCAACTGGCTGACGTGGTGGTTCTTAAGTTCGGAAAGCTGCATGGGGGCGGGCCTGTGAGGATGCGCGGGACGCGGGTCCGGCGGGAGGGGGATGCTGCGGGGGAGGGGGAATCCTGGGCCGGCAGGGGAGGGGGTCCGCGACCCGAAACCGCCCGGCGCCGCGCCGCGCGATCCCGGCCGAATGTAATGGGTTCAGAGGTTGCTGTCAATGAATGCGGTGAGCTGCGATTTCGACAGCGCGCCGACTTTGGTGGCCTCGACGTTGCCGCCCTTGAACAGGATCAGGGTCGGGATGCCGCGGATGCCGTATTCGCCCGGCGTCTTCGGATTCTCGTCGATGTTCAGCTTGACGACCTTGAGACGGCCGCGGTAGTCGCGCGCGATGTCGTCGAGGATCGGCGCGATCATCTTGCAGGGGCCGCACCATTCGGCCCAGTAGTCGACGAGAACGGGAATGGGGGATTCCAGCACGTCGCTGTTGAAGCTCGCGTCGGTGACGTAATGGATGTGTTCGCTCATGGTTTTGCCTCGAGGGAGTGTGGCAGGGAGTGTGGCAGGACGGGGGATCAGATTTCGAGATTGTCGATCAGGCGCGTGCTGCCCAGCCGGGCCGCCGCGAGCACCACCAAGGGTGTTTTTCCTTCTGCGGGCGGCAATTCTAGATCAATTCGCCGGCGCACGGCAACGTAATCCGGCGACCAGCCGCGCGCGCGCAATTCGGCATCGGCGGCGGCTTCGAGGGCCGCGTAGTCGCGGTTGCCGGCGCGCACGGCCGCGACGATCCGGGCCAGGCAGCGGTGCAGACGCGGGGCCTCGGCGCGTTCGGCGGGCGTCAGGTAGCCGTTGCGCGAGGACAGGGCGAGGCCGTCGTCCGCGCGCACCGTCTCGCCCGGGATGACTTCGATCGGCAGGGCGAACTGACGCACCATCGCGGAGAGCGCCATGAACTGCTGGTAGTCCTTTTTGCCGAACAGGGCGGCCTGGGGCTGCACCACGGCGAACAGCTTCATCACCACCGTGGCGACGCCGCGGAAATGGCCCGGGCGGAATGCGCCCTCGAGGATGTTCGCATGCTCGGGCGGCGGTTCGACGACGTAGCGCTGCGGTTCGGGGTATAGCTCCGCCTCGGCGGGCGCGAACAGGTGATCGACGCCGGCGGCGACGAGTTTCTCGCAGTCGGCCGCGAGGGTGCGCGGGTAGCGCTCGAAATCCTCGCCGGGGCGGAACTGCAGGCGGTTGACGAAGATCGAGGCGACGATCGTGTCGCCGTGCGTGCGCGCCTGGCGCATCAGGGTGATGTGCCCCTCGTGCAGGTTGCCCATGGTCGGCACCAAGACCACATGTTGACCATTTTGGCCGGCCGCTTTCAGCGCGGCCCGCAGGCCGGCGATGGTTTCATGAACTTGCATGGGGAAAGATCAGTAGCAGTGTTCCGGGGCAGGATAGCTGCCGTTCTTGACGGCGGCGACATAGGACTTGACCGCAGCCTCGATGTTCTGGGCCTCGGCCATGAAGTCCTTGACGAAACGCCCCTTCCTGCCCGGATAGAGGCCGAGCATGTCGTAGAGCACCAGCACCTGGCCGTCGCAGTCGGGGCCGGCGCCGATGCCGATGGTCGCGCAGACCTTGAGTTCGCGCGTGATCTCGGCCGCCAGCGCGGAGGGCACCATTTCCAGCACCAACAGGGCCGCGCCGGCATCTTCGAGCGCGCGCGCGTCGGCCTTCATGCGGGCCGCGCCGGCTTCGTCGCGGCCCTGCACGCGGTAGCCGCCGAGGGCATGGACGGATTGCGGCAACAGGCCGACATGGGCGCAGACCGGCACGCCGCGCTCGACCAGGAAATGCACCGTCTGGGCCATGACTGCGCCGCCTTCGAGCTTGACCATCTCGGCGCCGGCGGCGAGCAGCCGGCCGGCGTTGCGGATCGCCTGCTCCTGCGATTCGTGATAGGCGCCGAAGGGCATGTCGGCGACGACCATCGCGCGCTGCACCATGTGGCCGACGCATTCGGTGTGGTAGACCATCTGCGCCATGGTCACCGGCAGCGTCGAGGTCTTGCCCTGGATCACGTTGCCGAGCGAATCGCCGACCAGGACGACGTCGACGCCGCAGCGGTCTTCGAGGGCCGCGAAGCTCGCGTCGTAGCCGGTGAGCATGGCGATCTTCTCGCCGGCCAGCTTCATGCGCAGCAGTTCGGGCAGCGTGACGGGCTTGTTGGAGGCAAGATAGGTCATGGAACGGCGCCTGTGATTGCGAGAGAAAAAGGATACGGCCGAATCTTACGTAAATCTTTCGATGCGCTGGCGGGTTACTGCGTCAAGCAGGCCGGCGATCGGGCCGTGTCCCGGAATGTCGAGAGCGGGCGCGATGTCGGCCAGGGGCGCCAGCACGAAGGCGCGTTCGGTCATGCGCGGATGCGGCAGCGTGAGGCCCGGTTCGCTCACACGCAGGTCGCCGTAGAGCAGCAGGTCGAGATCGAGGGTGCGTGGGGCGTTCTTTTCCGCGCGCACCCGGCCGAAGGCGGCTTCGATGGCGAACAGCCGCGCGAGAAAAGTCGGCGCCGGCAGGATGGCGGAGTCGACCTCCAGAGCGGCCACGGCGTTGATGAAGTCGGGCTGGTGACGCAGGCCCACCGGCGCGGTGCGGTAGAGCGGCGAGGCGGCGATCATGCGGGTGTCGGGAATCCGATCCAGGGCCGCGAGGGCGGCTTGCACCGCGGCGACCGGATCGCCGAGATTCGCTCCCAGCGCGACGTAAGCGGTGAGCCGCATGCCTTCAGGCGAAAGCGGGGGGAGGGATATCGGAGGGCGCGGCCGAGTTTTTCGCCCCGCGCCGGCGCCGGCGCTTCTTCGGGCCGGCGGTCTCGGGTTTCAGCAGCGCTTCGCGCTCGGCATTGCCGGCCTGCTCGAATTGCGCCCACCAGTCGGCGAGTTCCTGCGGCGCCTCGCCGCTTTCGGCGCGCAGGCGCAGGAAGTCCCAGGCGGCGCGGAAGCGTGACTGTTCGACGAGGCGGAAGGGCGCGCGGCCGCCGCGCTTCTCGAAGCGCGGCTGCAGCAGCCAGATGTCCTTGATGTCGCCGGCGATGCGGCGCGTGATGGCGAGCTTTTCGCCCTGCGTGTCGAGCACTTCGTCCATCGCCGCGTGCAGGGCCGGCACGGGCAGCTCGCCGTTTTGCTTGCGGGTCTCCCAGTTGGCCAGCACCTCGTGCCACAGCAAGGTGGCGAACAGGAAGCCCGGCGAGGTGCACTTGCCTTCCCGTACGCGCCGGTCGGTGTCGGCCAGCGCGAGCAGGACGAACTTTTCGCCGAGCGGCTGTTCGAGGATGACGTCGAGCAGCGGCAGCAGGCCGTGGTGCAGGCCGTCGGCGCGCAGGCGCTTGAGGCATTCGACCGCATGGCCGGAAAACAGCAGCTTGAGCATCTCGTCGAACAGGCGCGCGGCCGGCACGTTCTCGATCAGTTCGGCCATCTCGCGGATCGGCGCCTGCACCGTGGGATCCATGCGCAGCTCGAGCTTGGCGGCAAGCCGCACGGCGCGCAGCATGCGCACCGGGTCCTCGCGGTAGCGCGCGCGCGGATCGCCGATCATCCGCAGCGTCTTCCTTTGCAGGTCGCGCACGCCATGGTGATAGTCGAATACCTGCCCCCTGGCGGGGTCGTAATAGAGCGCGTTGACGGTGAAGTCGCGGCGGGCCGCATCCTCCTCCATGTTGCCCCAGACGTTGTCGCGCAGCACGCGGCCGTGTTCGTCCTTTTCGGTGTCGGCGTCGTGCGCGGCGCGGAAGGTCGACACCTCGATGGTTTCCTGCCCGAACATCACGTGCACGATCTGGAAGCGCCGGCCGATGACGCGCGCGCGGCGAAACAGGGCGCGCACCTGGTCGGGCGTGGCGTCGGTGGCGACGTCGAAATCTTTCGGGGCGATGCCCGCGATCAGGTCGCGCACCGCGCCGCCGACCACATAGGCCTTGTGGCCGGCTTCCTGGAGGGTTGCGCAGGTGCGGCGGGCGGCGTTCGAGACCGCCTCGGGGCGGATGCCGTGCTCGCGCGCCTCGACGATTTGGACGGGATGGGGGTAGGGCTCGCCGCGCTTGAACACGCGGCGCAGCAGCTTGCGGATCATGGAGAGGAGGCCCGCCCCCCTTCGCCCTTCCAATCGCAAACGTCGCGCAGTGCGCGACCTTCCTCGCGGGGGGCTCCAGGTGGTTCGCTGTGCTCGAAAATCAAGGGATGCATCGATTGCGTCCGGCGCCGATCGCGGCTTGCGCCGCGTGGCGCGTTTGCTTGGGACGGCACTGCGCAAACGCTGCGCATTGCACTTTGGGCGCGCATGATACCGTTATCGGGGTCGGCGCGTAAGGGGTGAGGCCAATCACGCATCGTCTTCAAAGCCGGTTCAGCCAGATTTCAGTCAGGGGTCGCAGATCGCCCGCGTCGGCGGCGCCGAGATGGCGCTGCCGTTCTTCAAGGTCCAGACAGAAATCGCGCATGCGCACCGGCACGTCGCGGGCGGGGGGCGGAAAATGGCTGCCGACCTGCACATCGGTGGTGCGAAATCGTCCCGCCCAATCCGGAAATAGATCGCTGGCGATCTGGCGATGGATAGCGCGTCGCGTTTAGCGGCTGGGTCGAACCAGCCGGGCCCGCAGACGCGCCCGATCCACCGGTTCGTTCTCCAGCGCCATCGAGTTGACCGTGAAATCCAGCACCTTTGCCCGATACGCGGCGCGCCGACTGGCCGCGTCCGGGTACCGGGCGCGCCATGCTTCGAGACGTTGGTCGATTTGTTTGGCTTGGCAGGGTGACATGGGCGCCATCGTCGCACGAAGCGGCGGCGTCGGCAACCCCCGCGAGATACGTCAAAGCCGCCGCTTCGGAATCCTCGACGGCGATTTCGACGGCGCGCTTGGCGGCAGCGAGGAGTTGAGCAGCGCGTCGCTTGGCGTGCCGTGCCGCCAGCGCCGACTTTTCGATGGCCTGCTGGGTGGCCGCAGGGATATTCGGGACCGGCAGCGCAAGCAGATCCGCCTCGGAGATGGCCGGGTAGCGAAAAAAAACTCAGGCGCTCCTTCTTTGCGAACTCGATGAACGCCTCGGCGATGCCGTCGTCGGTCTTGCCGTCGTGGTTGAACAAGTCGTGCTTGACGATCAGGTGGCCGTGGTCATCGAGCAACGGCGAGCCGTCCGGGGCTTGCCGGTAGATCTTGTCGCCGGAGGTGTCCTTGGATGGTTCGCGCATGGTGGCGAAGAAGATCGGGTAATCGTCCTGCCTTGGGCAGAGCGGCCCGGCCTTGGCATCGTCGTTCCATTTCTGCACAAACAGCACGCTGGTCTTGGTGCCGGTGTGCGGCTTGAAGACGTTGCCGTGCAGGCCGACGACGGCGAGGATGCGCGTTTCCTTGACGTCGCCGGCGAACGGCGGATTGGCCATCAACACGTCGAAGGCGAAATCGCGGTTGCTGGTCTTGCCGGCGCGCAGCTTGCGCAGGCGCTTCCAGCCTTCGCCGTAGATGTCGGTCCATTCCTCGTCGCCGGTTTTTTCGTCCCAGCGCTCGTAATCCAGCGTATTGAGGTGCAGCACGTTGGTCTGGCGTTGCAGTAGCTCTTGAGTTGTTCCTTGCCGTCTTTGAGTTTGGGTTTTTTCAGCTCGACGAGGATGTAGGGCGTGGTGGTCTTGTCCTTGTCGAAGATGCAGACGTCGGCCCGCTTCTTCTCGCGGCCGAAACTGACGGCGTGCTCGACTTCCATCCGACCGACCGGGTAACCCAGGTCGTCGCGCAAGACCATTACATAGAGTTGGCGAATCGCTTCTTCCGGCGTCAGCTTGATCGGCTTGCCCCGGACCAGGCAGGCGACGTAAGGCGTTTCTTTCTTTGCCGATTCCCTGATCTCGATAGCCTTTTCCAACGCTGCGACTTGCGCAGGTTTGAACTGGCTGAGTTTGTAGGCGCTGTCTTTGAGCAAGTCGGTGAGTGCGGTCATCGTAGGTCCCGTTTCACGTGAATGTCGGCGCCCGCGGGATCGCAAGCGCGACCGGTTGCGTCAGCCTTGGGCGTCTTGATGCAACCTCATGATCGGCCAGCCCTTGCGGGCGGCATGGGCGCGCAGGGTGTCGTCCGGGTCGACCGCGACCGGGTGCGAGACCTTTTCGAGCAGGGGCAGGTCGTTGAGCGAATCGCTGTAGAACCGGGTTTCATCGAACGAGCCCCACCACAGGCCCTGCGTTTCGAGCCAGGCTTCGACGCGGGCGATCTTCCCCTCGCGGAAGGCGGGCGTTCCGCGCGCCGCCCCGGTGAAACGGCCGTTTTCCTGCGCCGGCACGGTGGCGACGAGGTGGGGGATGCCGAATTCGCGACAGATCGGGCCGGTGACGAAGCTGTTGGTGGCGGTGACGATGGCGCACAGGTCGCCGGCGTCGAGATGGCGGCGCACCAGCGCGCGCGCCGGGTTGCCGATGATCGGCCGGATGCGCGCCGCCATGAATTCGCGGTGCCAGGCATCGAGCTCGGCGCGGTCGTGGCGCGCCAGCGGCGCGAGCTGGAAGGCGAGGAAGGCACGGATGTCGAGGGCGCCGGCCTTGTAGTCGTCGTAGAAGGCCTGGTTCTTGGCGGCGTGGATCTCGCGGTCGAGCACGCCTTTCGCGATGAGGAATTGCGCCCACTCGAAGTCGGAGTCGCCGGCAAGCAGGGTGTTGTCCAGATCAAAGAGTGCGAGGTTCATATTGCGGGGGCAAGAGTTGGAGTTGCAGGACTTCCTTGAGCAGGGGCAGGGTGGCGTGCTGCTTGCGCTCGAGCGTGGCACGGTCGAGGTGGTCGAGCACCGCCATCAGGGAGGGCAGGTCGCGCCGGCCGTGGGCGAGCAGGTAGCGGACCAGGCCGTCGTCGACCCTGAGGCCGCGTTCGAGCGCATGGCGGCGCAGCGCGGCGGCCTTCTGCTCGTCGTCGAGCGTCTTCACTTCGTAGATCAGCGTCTGGCCGATGCGGGTGCGCAGATCCTCGCGCAATTTCAGCGTTGCCGGCGGCGGGTGGCCGGCCAGCAGCAGACCAAGGCCGATCAGGCGCGCGGTGTTGAAGATGCGGAACAGCGCGATCTGCGCGTCGTCGTCGAGCGCTTCGACGTCATCGACGACCAGCAGTCCGCCCGGCGGCGCGTGAAAGTCGGTCTTGGCGAGACGGCGCCCGGCGAGCAGCAGGACCGGCCGCTCGCGCAACGCAAGGCTGGCGGCCGCGCCGAGCAGATGGCTTTTGCCGCAACCCGGCGCTCCCCAGAGATACAGCGCGTCGAAACAGCCGGGCTCGGCGAGCAGGTGCAGGCGCGACAGCAGTTCGTCGTTTGCGCCGACGATGAAGTTGTCGAGGCTGGGCGGCTGGTTCGGCCGCAGATCGAGCAGTAGTTGGGTCAAAGCGGGGTCAAAGCGGGGTCGAGGGAGGTGGGGATACGGTAAGATTCGCGCGAATTATCGCCGCAAAACCCCGCATCGTCCCTATTCAGACCATGACAGCTTCCTCCACCCCCATGACCTACCGCGATGCGGGCGTCGACATCGATGCCGGCGATGCGCTGGTCGAACGCATCAAGCCCGCCGCGCAGCGCACCCTGCGCCCGGAAGTGCTCGGCGGCATCGGCGGCTTCGGCGCGCTGTTCGAGGTTTCGAAGAAATTCAAGGAGCCGGTGCTCGTCTCGGGGACCGACGGCGTGGGCACCAAGCTCAAGCTCGCCTTCATGCTGAACCGCCACGACACCGTGGGACAGGACCTGGTGGCGATGAGCGTCAACGACATCCTCGTGCAGGGCGCCGAGCCGCTGTTCTTCCTCGACTACTTCGCCTGCGGCAAGCTCGACGTCGGCACGGCGGCGACCGTGGTCGAAGGCATCGCGCAGGGCTGCGAACTGGCCGGCTGCGCGCTGATCGGCGGCGAGACGGCCGAAATGCCCGACATGTACCCGGCCGGCGAATACGACCTGGCCGGCTTCGCGGTCGGCGCGGTGGAAAAATCGAAAATCATCGACGGCAAGGCCATCGTGCCGGGCGACGCGGTGCTCGGCCTGGCCTCCTCGGGTGCGCACTCCAACGGCTACTCGCTGATCCGCCGCATCGTCGAACGAGCCCAACCCGATCTGGCCGCCGATTTCCACGGCCAGACCTTCGCCGACGCGCTGATCGCGCCGACGCGCATCTACGTCAAGTCGCTGCTCATGCTGATGGAAAGCGTCACGGTGAAGGGCATGGCGCACATCACCGGCGGCGGCCTGACCGGCAACGTGCCGCGCGTGCTGCCCGAGAACGTCACCGCCGTGATCCGGAAATCGGCATGGACCCTGCCGCCGCTGTTCCAGTGGCTGCAAGCGCAGGGCCAGGTGGCCGACGCGGAAATGCACCGCGTCTTCAACTGCGGCATCGGCATGGTCGTGATCGTCGCCGCGGCCGATGCGGCCAGGGCGAAGGAACTGCTGACGACGGCCGGTGAAACGGTTTACACGCTGGGCCGCATCGAGGCGCGGCAGGCCGGCCAGGAGCAGACGCTGATCGTCTAACGCTGCATCGCCGACCTCGGCCACCCGCCGGTCGATCAAACGCTGGCGGTGATGGTCGGCACGTAAGGCGTTTCACGTTAAATCCCGAGGCGGGCGCGTTCCTCGCGCTGCACGTCGGTGATGAAGCGCTGCAGCAGATGCTCGTCGTGGTGGCTCAGATCGACGAAGCGGCAGCCGACGCGACCGACGACCTTGTTGCCGCGCTGCAGGGGGGCCACGTCGCGCACCTCCAGGGCGACCCGCAGCGCGTGGCCGTCCTTGAACTCGATGGATGCCTCCGCCAGCCGCTGGCCGATCTCGAAGGGAGGCGTGGCCGAGGGCGTTTCCAGCGCGACGCCGCCGATGCTGATGTCGATGACCGGCAATTGCAGCGGCCTGTCGCCTTCCTGTGGCAGGCTGCACAGCGGCCGGCGCGTCAGCGGCAGCGCCAGGCGGAAGAATTCGCGGCGCTGCAGGCGCGTGTAGCGCTCCGGCAGGCGGGTGACGAAGGCGCGCCGCCCCTGGTGGGCGATTTCGCGCACCGCGCCGGCGAGGAACTGGTTCCGGACGCCGTGCGGCGCGCAGACGAAGAAGTTGCGTTCGCTCTTGAGCAGCTTCCGGTTGGTGTCCTCGCTGCCGCCCCAGTCGAAGATCAGCAGGCCCTGCGCCGCGTCGACGGCCAGCAGCACGGTGAGGAACATGTCGTCACCCTCGTTGAATACCACGCTGATCCGTTCCCCGTCCTTGATGAGCTGGTGCAGGTAGAACAGGATCTCGCGACGATGGGTCGTGCTGTATTTCTCGAGTTCCTCGGGGACGACGGACTGGACGGTCATGCTTGCGGGCCGGCGGCGTTCTCGCAGTGGCGGGCGATATGACTCCCTATTCTGGCAGCAGTCGCCGGCTCGGCTAAGCCGGATCCGAGGTCTAATTCGACGCCAATTGCCCCCGCTTCGCGCAGCGCCCGCAGCCAGGTGAGCTGGCGCTTGGCGAACTGCCGCGTGGCGAAGATGCCCCGGTCGGCCAGCTCCGCGCCGGGTAAGTGGCCTGCCAGCATTTCCCAGACCTGGCGGTAGCCGACGCAGCGCATCGACGGCAAATCGGCGGTCAGCTGGTATTTCTCCCGCAATCCCTCGACTTCCCCGACCAGTCCGGCGGCCAGCATGGCGCGGAAGCGCTGCGCGATGCGCTCGTGCAGGATTTTCCGTTCCGGCGCGGCGAGGGCGAGGGTCAGCAGCCGGTAGGGGAGTGCTTGCCTCGCCTGCCCCTGCCAGAAATCGCCGAGCGGCTTGCCGGTCAGCCGCAGCACCTCGAGCGCCCGCTGGATGCGCTGGGCGTCGGTGGGCGCGAGCCGGGCGGCGGTGACCGGATCGCCCTTGGCCAGTTCGGCATGCAGCGCCGGCCAGCCGCGCGCGGCGGCCTCGGCGTCGATGGCGGCGCGCAGCGCCGGATCGGCCGGCGGCAGGTCGGCCAGCCCTTCGACCAGCGCCTTGAAATAAAGCATCGTGCCGCCGACCAGCAGGGGCACGCGGCCGCGCGCGGCGATCCCGGCCATCACGCGCAGCGCGTCGCTGCGGAACCGGGCGGCCGAGTAGCGTTCCTCCGGAGTTATCAGATCGATCAGGTGATGGGGAAAGCGCGCCAGCGTATCGCGATCCGGCTTGGCCGTGCCGATGTCCATGCCGATGAACACCTGCGCCGAATCGAGGCTGACGATCTCGACCGGGAAGCGCTTGGCAATTTCAAATGCCAAGTCGGTCTTGCCGCTCGCGGTCGGGCCGATGAGGGCGAGGGCGGGCGGTAGTTGGCCGCTCACGGCATTCAGTCCGGAACCGCGACGGCCGGATCGAAGGGGTTGGCGATGGTCAAAATTCCGCCATTCACCACGCCATCGACCTGCAAGCCGTGTTGCAAGTCCTCGCTTAACAGGGTCGTGCAACCCTGCCGCAGCGCGGCTCCGACGATCAGCGCATCCCACCAGGAAAGTCCGTGGCGATCCTGCACCCTCCAGGCCGCATCGAACAGGGCGGCGTCGGGTGCGGGCGGGCTCCAGGTCATCAGTGCGCGAATGTCGGCCCGGACGGAGGCATCCGGCAGCGCCAGTTTCTGTGGGTGCGTTGCCACGGCGTAATACTCGATCAGCACCTGAGTGGATATCCGGCCTGCCCGCCGGCGGGCAAGGCTGGCGAGCCACGCTACCGCGGCCGGCTGTTTTATCGGCGCGTGCCGGTCGCGTGCATAGGCAAGAATGTTGGTATCGACAAATACCCGGCTCACTTCAGGCACTTTCGGTCATACAGTTCTTCCCGGCGTGGCCAGCGTCGGCCATCTTCGCGGACAGGTGGATCGAGATAGGGTCCGCGCGCAAAAAAGTCCTTCATCGCGCGCTCGTACTCGTCCTCCTGCGCGAATTTCTCCTTCAGCAACTCGCCCAGAAAACGCGAAAGACTCTGGTTGCGTCGTGCCGCCTCGACGCGCGCCCGCTGCAGGATTTCTTCTTCGGCGGTGATGGTGACATTGGCCATGGCGCAAACCCCGTGATTTCGTGGAACACGAAATCAGTGTAGCACTGGAAGTCGGCGCTGGCGAGACGGCAGGAGAGGCGATTCCGATGGTTGATATCCGCTCAGCCGGTCGCATCTACGAATCAGGCCGCCGAAGGAGAAACGCCATGAATGTCCTGTTCAACAACCCGCAGCTCTACGTGATCGATTACCCGGGCCATGACGCGCTGGAAATCCTCGACAAGCGCAATGGCCGGGTCGGACTGCTGCGCGGTGCGACGGCGGACCGACTGCGCGAAGAATTCAGGGAATTCCTGACGCAGAAGCACGATGACGAGGAATACGCCGACTTCCTCGACTCCCACGACGCCATCCTCGAACATCCGGTATCGCTGCACTAGCCGGATAGCGGCAACAAGGCGTCAAAGCAAACCGTCAACTGCCTGACGTGGCGCGGCGCTTCGTTGCGGGGCGACGCGGTTGTTTGGCAGCCTGCGGTTCGGCCAGCCGGCCCGTAACGTACTTGTGGAGAACGCTGGCGATCAGCGTTTGGTACGGCACACCCTCTTCAAGTGCTTTCACTTGAATATCGCTCAGATCGCCAGAAGACAGGCGGATGTTGACCCGGCGATCCTTGATGGCCGTGGCGCGCGCCGCCGCCTTGAACTTCGCAAGCTCGCCTTTCGTGGCAACGGACTTCAATTGGCCTTTCTCGAAGGCGGTGAGGATTTCAAGTTCGTAGGCGTCAATTTTCGGCATCTGTTTCACCTTGATTCAGATAGTCCCGCGTTGCCTTGCGGCTCGGGATGATGGTCTTGAGGAAGTAATAGTCCTCCTCTTCGACAAACGGCACAAAATAGACGTAGCTATCGCACGCGACAACAAGAACGCGCTGCCTGGGATATTTCGCCTGGTTCGGGTGAGCCAGGATGTCCAGCAACCCACCTGCCTCGATGGCGACAACGATGTTCTCAAATGAAACACCACGCTCGGCCTTGACGGTCTTGTTCTTCTCCGGACTCCAGCGCAATGGTTTCATGAGGGCAGCTTACGCCGCTGTGTGCCTTTTGTCACCAAGGACGTTACCGGGTCGCGGAGTCGGCGAGGTGGAATCGGCGCACGACCCGTTGCCGTCATGTGCCGCCGCTAATGGGCGAACCCGGACTCGCGTTGATGGCGGATCGCCAATATTAAGACAGTGTTGTGCTCCGCTTCGTAGCTGTAGAGAGCCACATAGCCTGTCCTTCCGCGGGATATGACCAGCTCACGAAGATTGTCTTCCACAGGACGACCGATCTGAGGGTGACGCTTCAGGATGGTCACTGCCTCCGCGATCAAATCCACGGTCTCGCTGGCGGCTACCGGATCGGTGTCAATCAGAAAGTCCGTGAGTCGATCGAGATCGCTGAATGCGCGGGATGAATAGATCAGGCGCGCCATGAGCGTGTCTTGGGCTTCGAAGCTTTTTTCCCCGCAAGCTTGGCTTTCAGAAAGGCATGAACCTCATCGGCATCCAGGCCTCGGCCTGTGTTAATCATTTCATCCCTGGCCGATTTGGCCTCGGCAATAAAGCGAAGTCGCTGTTCCGTTGCATGCGCGGCCTGTTCAATGGCGGATACCATAAAGGCGTGGGGCGATACACCCAACTCATGGGCTGCGTTGGTGGCACGCTTTTTTAGGTCATCGGGAAGCTTCAAAGAAGTTGTAGTCATCAGCATCTCCTTGCATGAGTGTTACCAGGGTAACACCATGGGTGTGAAAATTAGCAATAATGCGGACACGGGCGAATCGCTCCGAAGCTCCAGAATGACATGGAGATTATCCGATCCAGGTCTTCTTATCAATCATACGGACAGAGCGAATGTCCGCTATACGGCGTTGCCTTGAGGGTCCACTTCTGGCCGACTGCCGTCGTTACTTCCCGCGCATGAACAGGCGGTCGAGGTCGGCGAGCCAGAACTGCACCCAGGTCGGCCGGCCGTGATTGCACTGGTCGGCCCGTTCGGTGGCTTCCATCTCGCGCAGCAGCGCGTTCATTTCCGGCAGGGTGAGTTGCCGGTTCGCGCGCACCGCGCCGTGGCAGGCCATGGTCGCGAGGATTTCGTTGCGACGCTGTTCGAGCACGCGGCTGGCCGGTTGTTCGGCGAGTTCGTCGAGCAGGGCGCGCACCAGCGCCGGGATGTCGCCTCCCGCCAGCAGGGCAGGCACTGAGCGTACCGCGAGCTGTTCCGGCCCGACCAGCGCGATCGTGAAGCCCAGTTGCGCCAGCGTGGCGGCATGGTCTTCCGCGCAGGCGCGTTCGCCCGCGCTGGCCGTCATCAGGACAGGAACGAGCAGGGTCTGCGTCGCGGGGCGGGCGTCGGTGCTGGTCTTGAGCTTTTCGTAAAGGATGCGCTCGTGGGCGGCATGCATGTCGACGAGCACGAGTCCCCTGGCGTTCTGCGCGAGGATGTAGATGCCGTGCAGTTGCGCGAGCGCGTAGCCGAGCGGGTGTTCGGCGGCGTCGAAAGTGTGGGGCGTTGCCCCATCCCTCGCGTTGCTCGGGACCGCCGCTTCGCGGCGTCCTGCGCCCTGCGGGCTGGTCGGCGCTGGCTGGACGGCAGCGGTGAAGGCTTGTTGCGCAAAATCGAGATAGGCCGCGGCCTCGGGTTCACGGATCGACAGCGTGGCTTGCTGCGGGCTGAAAGTGTTGGGCTCCGCCCAATCCCTCGCTTTGCTCGGGACCGCCACTTCGTGGCGTCCTGCGCCCTTCGGGCTGGTCGGCGCTGGCTGGACGGCACGCGGCTCGGTTTTCGCGGCCGCCAGCGGTTCCGCCAGCACGCGCTGCAGGGCGTGGAAGACGAACTGGTGCACGCCCTGGCCGTCGCGGAAGCGCACCTCGGTCTTGGCCGGATGGACGTTGACGTCGACCGTCGCCGGATCGAGTTCGAGGAACAGCACCCAGGCCGGGTGATGCGCGCCGTGCAGCACGTCGGCGTAGGCGGCGCGCGCCGCATGGGCGAGCAGCTTGTCCCTGACGAAACGGCCATTGACGAAGAAAACCTGCTCGGCGCGCGTGCTCTTGGCGTAGGCGGGCAGGGCGGCGAAGCCGGTCAGTTTGATCGGCCCGGCGACCGCCTCGACCGGGCGGGCATGGGCGATGAAGGCGTCACCCATCAGTTCGCGCGTGCGGCGCGCGAAGTCGGTGCCGGCGAGACGGCGCCTGACCCGGTCGTTGTGGGCGAGGGTGAAGGCGACGTCGGGCCGTGCCTGCGCCATGCGCGTCAGCACGTCGTCGCAGTGCGCGAACTCGGTGGCCACCGACTTGAGGAACTTGCGCCGCGCCGGGGTGCTGAAGTAGAGGTCGGCGACCATGACTACCGTGCCGGCGGACAAGGCCGCCGGTTTCGCTTCGCGGCCATCGGCTTCCAGTTTCCAGGCGTGTGCGGCAGCGGCGCTGCGGCTGGTGATGCCGACCTTCGCAACGGAGGCGATCGAGGCGAGCGCCTCGCCGCGGAAGCCGTAGCTGGCGACGCGTTCGAGATCGGCCAGGCTGGCGATCTTGCTGGTGGCGTGGCGCGCGCAGGCGAGCGGCAGGTCGTCCCTGTCGATGCCGCCGCCGTCGTCGGCGACGCGGATCAGCTTGACGCCGCCTTCCTCGAGCTGCACGTCGATCCTGGTCGCGCCGGCGTCGAGACTGTTCTCGATCAGTTCCTTGAGCACCGAGGCCGGCCGTTCGACCACCTCGCCGGCGGCGATCTGGCTGATCAGGAGATCGGGAAGGGGGCGGATACGCGCCATTCGCGCATTATAGGGGTGAGGTAAACTGCGCCCATGAAGCGCTACGTCATCCTCATTTCCGGCCGCGGCAGCAACATGCAGGCGCTGATCGAAGCCCGTCTGCCGGGCGTCTGCGCCGGCGTCATCAGCAACCGGCCCGACACCGCCGGCCTGGCCTGGGCCGCCGCGCGCAGCTTGCCGACTGCCGTGGTCGATCACCGGGCCTTTCCCTCGCGCGCGTCCTTCGATGCGGCGCTCGCCGACGAAATCGAGCGGCGCGGCGGCGAGTTCGTCCTGCTGGCCGGATTCATGCGCGTGCTGACCGAATCCTTCGTGCGGCGCTTCTCCGGCCGCTTGGTGAATATCCATCCTTCGCTGCTGCCGGCTTTCCCCGGGCTGCATACTCACGCGGCCGCGCTCGCCGCCGGGGTGCGCGTGCATGGCTGCACCGTCCATTTCGTCACCCCGGCCCTCGACAGCGGCCCGATCATCGTCCAGGCCGCCGTGCCCGTGCTTCCCAGCGACACGGTCGAGACGCTGGCGGCGCGCGTCCTGGCGCAGGAGCACATCGTCTATCCGCAGGCGGCGTGCGCGCTGCTCGAAGGGCGCTGCCTCCTGGCGCAAGGTCGCGCGGTCTGGTGCGACGAAGCCACGCCTGCCACGCTCGCCCTGCGCGTGCCGGCGGGTCAGGCGCACTGATGTCGTTCTGGCTGGCCTGCACGTTTTCCGCGGCCCTGCACTGTGGCGCGTCGCCGCCATCCTACGACGCAGGCGTGCGGCTGGCGCGTCTCGACGCTCCGCATGCGCTCACCTCCCCTGCGCACCGGCCCGCGCCGGGGTTCGCCGAACGCTGGCCGCGCAGCGGTCGGATCGTCTACCGGGTGATGCGCGGCGCCGACGGCCTCGTCGTCGGCCGCAGCGAGCAGCGCTGGGAGCATGACGGCAAGCGCTACCGCCTGCAGGCGACGACCGAAACCGCCGGGCTGGCCGCGCTGTTGCGCCAGGTGCGGCTGGTGCAGGAGAGCAGCGGCATTCTCGACGCGGCCGGCCTGCGCCCGCTCGAATTCGTCACCCGCCGCACGGGAAAGAACGCGCAGAGCATCCGTTTCGATCCCCAGCAGGGGAAGATCGTCCTGGCCGACGGCAGCACGCTTCCTTTCGTCGCCGGCGCGCAGGATACGCTCTCGCTCTTCCACCATGTCGCCGTGTTGCCTGCCGACGCATCCCGATTTTCGCTGGCGGTCGCCACGGTGACCCGGGTCGCCGTGCATGAGGTCGCCGCGAGCGCCGAGCTCGCCCTCGAAACGCCGCTGGGCGCGCGCGCGGTGCGCCACTTCAAGATTCACGGCAGAACCGGCGAAGACGTCACCGAAATCTGGCTCGACACGACGACGCGCCTGCCGTTGAAAATCCGCCACCGCGACCGCGCGGGCGAGGTTCTCGAACAGGTCGCCCTCTCCATCGAAACCGGGGCCGGTCCATGAATCCGCTCTCCCCCGGCCTGATCGGGCAGACGATCGAGGTCGTCGGCCGGCTGCTGCAGTTCCGCCAGCCGGCGGACGCGGCGCTGTCCGACTTCTTCCGGGCGCGGCGCTGCGGTGCGCGCGAACGCGCCTTCATCGCCGAGGCCGCCTATGCCGTGCTGCGGCGCAAGCGCTCGCTCGCCGTCTGGATCGGCGGCGCGGGGGCCGACGCGAAACGACTGACGCTGGCCGCGCTGGTGCGCCACTGCGGCGTCAGCCTGCGCATCCTTCAGCCGGCCCTGGGGCGGAGCGATGCCCGCTGGGTCGGCGAGCTCAAGAGCCGGCCCGAGCCGGCGCTCACCCTCGCCGAGGAGTCCGACTGGCCCGACTGGCTGGCGCAGCGGCTGGCGGAACTTTTTCCGCCGGACGAGTTGCGCGCGCTGGCGCGCGCGCTCAACCGGCCCGCGCCGCTCGACCTGCGCGTGAACGCCCTCAAGGCCGGCCGCGCGGAGGTGCTGGCCCGGTTCGTCCGCGACGGCATCGCCGCCGCGGCCTGCCCGTATGCGCCCGCGGGCATCCGCCTTGCAGGCAAGCCCGCGCTGGCGCGGCACCCCCTGTTTCTCGACGGCAGCATCGAGGTGCAGGACGAGGGCAGCCAGCTGCTCGCCCATCTGCTCGCGCCCAAGCGCGGCGAGATGGTCGTCGACTTCTGCGCCGGCGCCGGCGGCAAGACCCTGCAGCTGGGCGCATTGATGCGTTCGACGGGCAGGCTCTACGCTTTCGACGTGGCCGAGAAGCGGCTGGCGAAACTCAAGCCGCGGCTGGCGCGCTCCGGCCTGTCGAACGTCCATCCCGCGGTCATCGCCCACGAGAACGACGCGCGCGTCAAGCGCCTCGCCGGCAAGTGCGAGCGCGTGCTGGTGGACGCCCCCTGTTCCGGGCTCGGCACCTTGCGCCGCAACCCCGACCTGAAGTGGCGCCAGACGCCGGAAAGCATCGTCGATCTGACGGCCAAGCAGGCGGCGATCCTCGCCGCCGCGGCCCGGCTCGTCAAGCCCGGCGGACGGCTGGTCTATGCCACCTGCAGTCTGCTGCCGGAGGAAAACGAGGCGATCGTCGCGGCCTTCCTCGCCGCCCATGCGGCGTTCGCACGCCGTCCGGCGGGCCCGCTGCTGGCGGCGCAGGGCATCGCCGTCGATGCGGCGGACACCGACCTGCGGCTCCTGCCGCAGGTGCACGGCACCGACGGCTTTTATGCTGCCGTGCTGGAGCGGCAAGCGTGAAATGGCTGCTGCTCGTCGGGCTGGCGCTGCTTGCGCCGCCGGCCGTCGCCCTCGACCTGCCCGCCCAGGGCCGCGTCGAGGTGCTGTTCACCCCCTGGGACGACGCGGAAAGCGCGCTGTTGCGCGAAATCGCCCAGGCCCGGCAGGGCATCCATGTCCAGGCCTATCTGATCACCAGCCGCAGCATCGCGCGCGCGCTCGTCGTCGCCCAGCGGCGCGGCGTCGGGGTGCGCGTGCTGGCCGACCGGGAGATGGTCGCCAGAGGGGGCGGCTCGCAAGTGCCGCTCCTTCATGCGGCCGGCATCGAGGTTCATCTCGAAACCCGCTACGCCGCCGCGCACAATAAAATTCTGCTCATCGACGTCGAGGGCCAGCGCCCCGTGGTGATCACCGGCAGCTACAACTTCACTTTTTCCGCGCAGGCGCGCAATGCGGAAAACGTGCTGATCCTGCGCGACCATCCCGCGCTGGCGCGGGCCTATCTGGCCAACTGGCGGCGCCACCGCGAGGATGCCCTGCCGTTCGCCGCGGCCATGCAGCCATGAGCTCCGGCGGCCTGCTGCGCGACCTGTGGCTGGATCTGCAGCAGCCGGCGGTGCTCTGGCAGATCGGCGTCCTGCTCGCCTGTTTCGCCCTGGCCTGGGCGGCCGACCGCTGGCTGATGCGGCGCTACGCGCCGGCCGATGCGGAAAGCCGGGCGCGCGCCCTGGGCCGGCGCGGACTCAAACGCATCGGGCTGCCGCTGGTCATGCTGGCGCTCGTGCTGACGGCGCGCCCCTTGCTTGCCCAGTGGCACAGCGTCAATCTGCTTGCCCTGGCCGTGCCGCTGCTGGCCTCGCTGCTCGTCATCCGCATGGTGATGTTCGTCGTGCGCCAGAGTTTTCACGGCAGCGCGCCGTGGCTGGTGGCGTTCGAGCGCAGTTTCGCTTTCCTGGCCTGGAGCATCGTGGCCCTGCACATCCTCGGCCTGCTGCCGGAAACGATCGCCGCGCTGGAGAGCGTGCGTTTCCCGCTCGGCAAGGAACAGATCAATCTCTGGCTGATCCTGCAGGGGATCGGCGCGGTGCTGGTGACGCTGTTCGTCGCGCTCTGGCTCGGCGGGCTGATCGAGATGCGCCTGCTGCGGGCCGAGGGCATCGACAACAATCTGCGTCTCGTTTTCGCGCGCCTGCTGCGGGCCCTGCTGATCCTGGTCGCGGTACTGGTCGGCTTGCCGCTGGTCGGCATCGACCTGACGGCGCTCTCGGTGTTCGGCGGCGCCCTCGGCGTCGGCATCGGCCTCGGCCTGCAACGCATCGCCGCCAACTACATTTCGGGCTTCATCATCCTGCTCGACCGCTCGATCCGCATCGGCAACCTCATCGAGGTGGCCAACATGCGCGGCGTGGTGACCCGGATCACCACGCGCTTTACCCTGCTGCGCGGGCCCACCGGCGCCGAGATGATCGTGCCGAACGAACTGCTGGTCAGCGCGGTGATCACCAACGAGACCTTCAGCGACCCGCAGGTGCGCATCGCGACGCAGGTGCCGGTCGCCTACGGCAGCGATGTCGAGCGCGCGATGGAGATCCTGGTCGAGTCCGCACGCGCCCAGCCCAGGGTGCTGGCCGACCCGCCGCCGCGCGCCTTCGTCGCCGCCTTCGCCGACTCGGGCATCAACCTCGAACTCGGCTTCTGGATCGCCGATCCCGAGGAGGGCTCCCTGCCGATCCGCTCGGACGTCAACCTGGCGATCTGGAAAGCGTTCAAGGCGGCCGGCATAGTCGTTCCCTTTCCGCAACGCGAGATCCGGCTGCTGCCGTGAGCGCCGCGTGCAAGTCGGCGCTGGCGCGACGGCGCGTTCAGAGCAGCTTGAGCAGTTCGGCGCGGTCCGCCGCGGCGCGCGGGTCGAGCCGGCGCACCTCGACCGTGACGACGGATTCGGCCAGCGCGGTGGCGGCCTTCAGGGCCGCGCCGTCGATCGCCAGCGGGTGGGGTGCGAGCAGCACGAAGTCGTCGCCCATGACGCGGAACACCAGGGCTTCCGGATAGAGGGCGATCAGCATGCGGGAAAAACTGGCCAGCGCTTCATTGCCCGCCGCCCAGCCGAGGTCCTCGTTGAGACCGGAAAAGTTGCGCAGCGTGACCAGATAGGCATGCGCCAGGGTTTCCGGCAGGCCCTGGCGCAGCATGATCTGCAGGTAGTTCGCGTTGTGGGTGCCGGTCAGCTGGTCGTCGAAGAAATAGGCGAAGCGCTGGTGCTCGAGCGGCGTCTTCGGCATCTGGTCGACGACCGTGGGCGGTTCCGCGTCGCGCAGCGCCAGGCAGGCGGCTTCCACGACATCGGCGGCGAAGCGCGTGCCGGCCTGCTGGCGCAGTTCCGCGAGCGCCGTCGCAACGTCCTTGCGCGCCCGGTAGATGCGGTTGCTGACCATCGCGTCGAAGCTGTCGGCCACCGCCATGATCTGGGCCAGGCGCGGGATCTCCCCGCGCTTCAGGCCGCGCGGATAGCCCGAACCGTCTTCGCGCTCGTGGTGGGCGCGCATGATTTCGGCCAGATCGCGGTACATGTCGATGCGGTTGAGGGTCTGGTAGCCTTCCTCGGCGTGCTGCTTGATCAGCTCGTACTCGAGCGGCGTCAGCAGGCCGGGCTTGAGCAGCACGGCGTCGGGGATCGCAATCTTGCCGATGTCATGAACGACGGCGGCGCGCTTGAGCTTTTCGATTTCCTCCGCGCCGCAGCCGAGCTGGCGCGCGATCCGTTCGCAATACTGCGCCACGCGCCGCGTGTGGCCCGCCGTGTAGGTGTCGCGCTTTTCGATCATGTCGACCAGCGAAAGGATGGTCGCCTCGTAGTTGGCGACGCGCTCCTGTTCGAGGCGGCGGGCCTCGGCCTGCTGCCGGAAGGCGTGCACGGCAAAGCCGATGTCGCCGGCCAGCTGCTCGAGCATGGCGATTTCCTCGTCGTCGAAACCGTCGCTGTGCCCGCTCAGCACGCACAGATGGCCGCTCGGCGCGGCATAGGCGTCGTGCCGCAGCGGCAGGGCGACGACGGAGCGCACCCCCGCCTGGGCGAGCTCGGCATCGATTTGCGCCGGATCCCTCTCGATCACGGTATGGTTCGCCGCCAGCGCCGCGCGGCCCGGCCCCCGGTCGCGGCAACTGGCGAAATGACGCAGGACTTCCGCCGGCCCGTAGGATTTGGCGGCCACTTCGAGCGCGCCGTCGCGCAGCAGAGCGACCCAGGCGAACAGGTAACCGGTTCCCGCGATCAGGCGGTCGCAGCAGGCCTTGAGCATTTCCTCGCGGCTGTCCGAGGTGATCAGGATCTGGTTGATGTCGGCGACCGTCGCGACCACCCGGCGCAAGAAGCGTTCGCGCTCGAGCAGGCGCTCCACTTCAACGGTGCGGTTGTCGACCCGCTCTTCCAGGCGGGCGTTCAGCTCCTCGATCCGGGAGCGGCTGGCACGCAGGCGCCGGTTGGTGCGCGCGACGAGCGCGGCGGCCGTGCCGGCCGCCAGGGACAGCCCCAGGACCAGCGCGATCCAGTGGCCATACTGGGCGACCACCTCGCGCGGCGTCGCCTCGCCGAGCGCGGCGTAGGGGCTGATGCGCAGTTCGCGCAGGGCGGCATGCACCGGCTGATAGTTGAGCGGCAGGGTCCACCCGGAAATCTTGCCGGCCCGCGCGGCGGGGTCGTCGGCGCTCATCTGCTTCAGGGCGATCGCTACCGGCACGGTCAGGGTTTCCGGGACGTGCTGCAGACGCGCCATGGGCCACTCCGGATAGAGCGGCGAACTCAGCAGGAGAGGAAAACCTTCGACGCGCTGCCGGTTGAGCACGTAATAATCGTCGAGGCGGATCCTGCCTTCGGCCGCCATCAGTTCGAGGGTTTCGGTGCGCACCATGCCGGCGTCGGCCTGGCCGTCGCGCACCGCGTAGACGACGGCATCGTGGGTGCCGGGAAACGTCAGGCGGACAAAGTCGCGCTCGGGCCGGATGCCGTGGCGCAGCAGTTCGCGCTTGCCGACGATCCAGCCGCCGAAGGAGGTGGTGTCGGGAGCCGCGAAATTCTTCCCCCTGAGGTCGGCGAGGGTGCGGATCTCCCGGCGCTCGGCGCGGGTGAAGATCACCGCGCCCAGGCTGCTGAAGCCGGCATTGCCGATGAAGCGGCTTTTCAGCGTGGCGATCGCGCTGACGCCGTAGAGCGTCTCGAGCTCGACATAGTGGGCGGGATTGGTCAGGATGAAGTCGATCCGGCCCTGGCGCACGGCCAGGGGAACCTCGTCGAAGCGGAGCGGGACGATGCGAAAGCGCTCGCCCGGGATCTCGCGGCCGAGATAGGCGGCCAGCGCATCCCAGCTTTCGTGGGCCTTTTCGGGGCCGCGCAGGGCCAGCACACCGATGCCGACCCCCTCCGCCGCGGCGACGGGCAGAGCCAGCCAGACGACCAGAACCAGCCCAGCGAGGAAATGCCGCATCGACGCCCTCCTGCGGGCATTATGGCAGATGCCGCCGCGGCGGGGCGGGCCCCCGCGCGGCGGGATTATTCGGGCACGCAGAGCTCGCCGCGCAGCATGGCCTGGAAGGTGCGTATCGTCAGCAGCAGGAGCACGACGCTCAGCACGGCAAGCAGGACGCCCGCGAGCGCGACGAGGAAGAAGCCGCCTCCCTGCCCGGCCATGATCAGCGTGGCGATGGTAATCGCCGCCAGCGGAAAGGAATAGGCCCAGGTCGAGAGGAAGAAGGGCAGGCGGAAGAAGCGCAGCGCGTTGGCGGCGAGCAGCAGGGTGAAGAACAGCGCGACGTGGTAGAGGATTTGCGCGAAGGCGTCGATGTGGCCGCCGTTGAGCCTGAACCAGGCGATGAAGGCCACTGCGGGGGGCGCGATCAGGATGAACAGCGTGGGCGTCAGGCGCTCGGGCAGCGGTTCGTGGAAGAACAGCCGGTACATCACGATGCTCAGCAGCACGATCCAGAACACCAGACCGATGCTGAAAAAGAACCACGAGACGGCGGCGGGCGCGAAGCCGACGCCGGCGACCGGCACGATGACGTTGCCGACCACCGGGATGAACCAGGCCGGGTTGGCATGCTTGATGTCGTAGCGGGTGTGGTGGATCCAGCTGCTCATGATGATCAGCGTGAAGCCCAGGTGCAGCGCGGCGCCGAGCATCCACATGCCGCGCGCGAAGCCCGGCAGGCTGGCGGCGAAGGCGGTGGCGAGCAGCAGCAGGGAAATCGAAATCGCCGGGAAGAAGTTGAGGCGCACCGGGTGGGCGAATTCGTGCTTGACGGCGTCGGGATGAAAAACCAGCTTGGCGAGATAGCCGAGCGCGATCGCGCCGAACAGGGCGAGCGCCCACCACTGCAGGGCGAGCCCGACCTGCGCCGGCAGGCCCAGCACGGCGCCGGCCTTCTGCCAGGCGATGGCCAGGCCGCTGCTGCCCATGACCGTGGCAAACAGCGGAATCGGAAAGTGGGCGAGGCGGGAGTGCGGTGCGGGTGGCGTCATGCGGAGGTCGGGCTCAAGATGAAAACGCCAGCCGGACGGGTGTCGGGCTGGCGTGCGGCGTGCGGCGCAAGGTCGGGCTACTTGAGCTTGACTTCCTTGTAGGCCACATGCTTGCGCGCCTTCGGATCATATTTCATGAATTCGAGCTTTTCCGGCGTGGTGCGCTTGTTCTTGCTGGTGGTGTAGAAGTGCCCGGTTCCGGCGGTGGATTCGAGCTTGATCTTTTCGCGTCCGCCCTTGGCTGCCATGATCGTTTACCTCCCGGGTTCAGACGGCTTCGCCGCGTTCGCGCAACTCGGCGAGAACGACGTCGATGCCTTTCTTGTCGATGGTGCGCAGGGCGGCATTCGAGACGCGCAGGCGCACCCAGCGGTGTTCGGATTCGACCCAGAAGCGGCGCGACTGCAGGTTGGGCAGATAGCGGCGCTTGGTCTTGTTGTTGGCGTGGGACACGTGGTTCCCCACCAGCGGGGCCTTGCCCGTCACTTGGCAAACGCGGGACATGTTTGAGCTCCAGAACTTCGGATTGTGGAAAGCCGCGCATTCTACCGGAGAGAATGCCTGTCAAGCAAGCCGCAGTTACAGCAGGCCGCGTTCGGCAAAGGATAGCGGTGCGGCATCCCCGGCGACGATGAAGTGGTCGACGAGGCGCACGTCCACCAGCGCGAGCGCCTGGCCGAGGCTGCGCGTGAGCAGCTCGTCGGCGGCAGAGGGCGCCGCCACGCCGCTGGGGTGGTTGTGGGCGAGGATCACGGCAGCGGCATTGCGGGCCAGCGCGCGTTTGACGACTTCGCGCGGATAGACCGAGGTTTGCGTCAGGGTGCCGCGAAACATCTCCTCGTCGGCGATCAGGCGGTTCTGCGCATCGAGCCAGAGCGCGATGAAGACTTCATGGGGCAGCGGCGCGAGCGTTAGACGCAGCCAGTCGCGTACGGCCGCGGGCGAGGCCAGGGCCGGGCGGCTGCGCAATTCCTCGCGCAGGCCGCGGCGCGCGAGTTCGAGCGCGGCGACCAGCTGGGCCGCCTTGGCCGGCCCGACGCCCTTGACGCGCGTGAGTTGCGCCGGGGCGGCTCCGGCCAGCCGCACCAGGCTGTGGTCGAAATGGGCGAGCAGGGCGCGGGCGAGATCGACCGCGCTCATGCCCTTGACGCCGATGCGCAGGAAGATCGCCAGCAGCTCGGCGTCGCCGAGCGCCGCCGCACCCTGTTCGATGAGGCGCTCGCGCGGGCGCTGAGCGTCGGGCCAGTCGGTAATTGCCATGAGCTAGAATCGCGGGAACGGAGAACCGATTCTATATCCTATCTGTCATGAACGATCTGGAAACCAGGCGCGTCGTTCTGGGCGTCAGCGGAAGCGTCGCGGCCTACAAGGCCTGCGAGCTGGCGCGCCTGCTCGGCCAGGCGGGCGCGGCGGTCGACGTCGTCATGACGGCGGCGGGCGCGCGGTTCGTCGCGCCGCTGACTTTCCAGGCGCTGACCGGCCGGCCGGTGCATGTCTCGCTGTGGGACGCCTCGCAGGAAAACGGCATGGCGCACATCGACCTGACCCGCGGGGCCGATGCGCTGATCGTCGCACCGGCGACGGCCGATTTCATCGCCAGGCTGGCGCACGGCCTGGCCGACGACCTGCTGTCCTCGCTCTGTCTGGCGCGCGACTGTCCGCTGCTGGTCGCGCCGGCGCTGAACCGGCAGATGTGGGAGCACCCGGCAACGCAGCGCAATGTGGCGCAACTGCGCAACGACGGTGTGAACATTCTGGGCCCGGCGGCGGGTGCGCAGGCCTGCGGCGAAGTGGGCGCAGGGCGCATGCTCGAGGCCGCCGAGCTTTTCGATGCGCTGGTCGCCGTGTGCCAGCCGAAACGGCTGGCGGGAAAGCGGGTGGTGCTGACGGCCGGCCCGACCTACGAAGCGCTCGATCCGGTGCGCGGCCTGACCAACCTCAGTTCGGGCAGGATGGGCTTCGCGCTGGCGCGCGCCTGCGCCGAGGCGGGGGCCGACGTCACGCTGATCGCCGGACCGGTGAGCCTGCCGACCCCGGCCGGGGTGACGCGCGTCGACGTGCAAAGCGCGCAGCAGATGCGCGCGGCGGTCATGGCGCAGCTGCCGACCGAGATTTTCATCGCGGTCGCGGCCGTGGCGGACTATCGGCCGGCAACGGTTGCCGACCACAAGATCAAGAAAACAGCGGCCCGTCTGACACTCGAACTGGTCGCCACGCCCGACATCCTGGCCGAGGTGGCGGCGCGGCCCGATGCCCCATTCTGCGTCGGTTTCGCCGCCGAGAGCCGCGATCTGGCCGAACACGCCGAAGGCAAGCGCCGCGCCAAGAAGCTGCCGCTGGTGGTCGGCAACCTGGTGCAGGACGGCATGGGCGGCGACGACAATGTCGTCACCCTGTTCGATGCCGCCGGCGCGCATCCCCTGCCGCCGGGCGCCAAGCCGACCCTGGCGCGCGCCATCGTGCGCCACATCGCGGAGATGTTCCATGCACACCATTGATGTCCGTATCCTCGACAATCGCCTCCGGGACGGGAAAGGCGAATACGCCCCGCATTACGCTTCGCCCGGCGCGGCCGGCATGGATCTGCGCGCCTGCACCGAGATGCCGATGCGCCTGCACAAGGGCGAGACGATGCTCGTGCCGACCGGCATCGCGATCTATCTCGCCGATCCGGGCGTGGCGGCGCTGATCCTGCCGCGTTCGGGACTCGGCCACAAGCATGGCATCGTGCTCGGCAACCTGGTCGGCCTGATCGACTCGGACTACCAGGGCGAGATTTTCGTCTCGCTGTGGAACCGCGGCCACGAGGTGTTCACGCTCAATCCGCTCGACCGCATCGCGCAACTCGTGGTGGTGCCGGTGGTGCAGGTCGGGTTCAACATCGTCGACCAGTTCGTCGGCTCGGACCGCGGCGCGGCCGGCTTCGGCAGCACCGGCAAGGGATAGCCGCCCGCGGGATGCCGTCGCGCCAGCGCCGACTTCTCCCGGCGCGGGCAAAAAACAAACCCCGCCGCGGCGGGGTTTGTCGTTGATGCTGGCGGCCCGGTTCAGGTCGACATTTCGGTGAGGATGTTCCTCAGCCAGCTTTCGCCGTAAGTGAATTCGACCTTGGTAAGAGAGAAGTCGACGGGGGAAACCGCGCTGGAGGTCACCTTGATCTTCCCGTTGACGAGGGCGAACACATGGGAGATGCTGACCGATTCCGTGTCGCTGATGGCGCTGTAGCACACGTTGATGCCCGAGAACTGCACGGTCGGCTTCCCGTTCAGCAGGTTGACGATGTTGATCGCGCAGAACTTCGCCTGAGAGTTCGCCGAGTATCCGGATTTCGGCATCGGCGGGCCATCGGAGGGGATCGAGGTCGAATCGCCGAGAATGTGAACGCCCTTGGCCAGGGTCGACTCGAAGCTCACGGTATCCACCGGGCACCACCGTTTATCCTCGCCGACCAGCGCCGACTTGACCATCACGTTGGCCGCGCGCTGGGGCGGGATGACGTTGAACACGTCACCCTTGAAGTCCTCGATGCCCTCGACGCTCACCGACCTGCCGGCCACATTCACCTGGGTCACCTTCTTGCCGCCCACATACTCGAGGTTGCCCTTGTAGTAGTTGTTCCAGGCCTTGGTGAACAGTCCCTTCTTGGAAACCACGTCGGGATTGGCGTCGAGCAGGATCAGCTTGGATTTCGGTTTGTGCTTCTTGAGGTAGTGCGCGATCAGGCAGGCGCGCTCGTAGGGGCCGGGGGGGCAGCGGTAGGGCACGAGCGGCATGCTGATGATGACGGTGCCGCCATCCTTCATGGCCATCAGCTGGTTACGCAGCAGCGCCGACTGGGGGCCCGCCTTGTAGGCGTGCGGGAAGGCCTCGAATGCCTTGGCGTCGTAGCCCTCGATCTCCTCGCTGCGAAAGTCGATGCCCGGCGAAACGATACAGCGGTCATAGCTGAGCGTGCCGGCCGAGGTGACCACCTTCTTCGCGGCCGCGTCGATCTGGGTCACTTCGGCGTGGACCACCTTGACGCCATGGTTGGCCGCCAGTTTGTCGTAGCCGATGGTGAGGGCGCTCATGTCCTTCATCAGACCGGCAATGTAGAAGTTGCTGAACGGGCAGGAAACGAACTGCTTGTTCTTTTCGACCAGGATGACCTCGATGCTCGGGTCGAGCATGCGCACATATTTGGCCGCAATGGTGCCGCCGTAGCCGCCGCCCACGACGACGACCCGGCGTGCGCCGCCCTTGGGCATGAGTTCGGTCGTTTTGGCGACGGCCGGCGCGGCGGGAGCCGTTTGCTGGCGACCGTCCTGCGTGGCGCAACCGGCCAGCGCCAGTCCCGAGGCGCCCCCCACCAGCTTGATGAAATTTCTGCGATCCAGAGTCATGAGTCGTTCCTCCTTATTTCACGCTGGCGTAAAAGTGAAGCAGGGCTTCACGGTCTTCCTTGGACAGCCGGTTCCACTTGTCGGCCATGTCCTTGGACATCTTGCGGGCGCCGGAATCGTAGAGCGCAGCCTGCATCTTGAGGTATTCGAGCCACTGGCTGGCCATCACGGGGGTGTCGTCCTTGCCTTCCTTGCCCTGATCGAGGTGGCAGCGCGAGCAGTTCGCCTCCTCGATGTCGGCCCCGCGCTTGACCTTGGCTGCATCGACGACCTGGTGGGTGGGATGGAACTTCTGCCGGGAGAAGAAATCCCCCATCGCGGCGAAATCCGCGTCGCTGTAGCCCTTGGCCAGGCGTCCCATCACGGTGGAGGGGCGCTCGCCGGTCTTGAATTTTTTCATGGCATCGACGATGGACGCCTTGGAGTGGCTGGCCAGGGTGGGCATCGTCAGGCCGGCGCTGGCGCCGCTGGTGCCGTGGCAGCCGGCACAGGCGAACGAGATCATCTCGGGCGTCGGGGGCACGGACGGGCTGGCCGAGGCCGCACCGCCCAGAGCGAAGCCTGCGAAAGCCGCCGTGCCGAGCAAGGCGGTCTTCATCCTGTCTGTTTTCATCGGGTACTCCTCCTTTGTGTGGAAAGCTACTGTTTGACGACGCTGATCTGGTTGCGCTCCTTGCCCTTCTCGTCGAGGGCGAACTGATAGCCCAGCGAGACATAGTGGTAGCGCGCGTTGCTGAAACCCTCGTGGACGGCCACGCCGAAGTTGTACATCTTGCCGGGGGTGATGGCGTGATCGCCCGGCCCTTTCCCGGCCAGGTCGCGTTCGAAGGTCACCACCCATTTCCCGCCTTCCTTCTTGCCCTCGGCCTTGACGAGGCTCTTGCCGCCTTCCATCACGCGCCTGTCGACGACATGGCCATCGACGGGCCTCTCGCCCTTTCCGCTCCGCCACTGCATCAGGTCGTAGAACTTGCCGCCGGCGAGATTGGCGTCCTTGATGTACTTGGTCTTCTTGTCGTCCTTCGCGTCTTTCATGCTGCGCAGATCGTCGTGGCAGGCGGACCAGCAGCCGTTCAGGTTGGCGCCGTCGACCGTGCCGCCGCCATCGAACATGAGGGTCGCCTTGACCTCGTTCTTGGCGTCCATCCGGGCGCCGGCCGCCTTGGGCGACTCCCACTCGAGACGGAACCAGATCTTGCTGCCGTCATGGGCCACTTGCAGCGTGGCCGGCACGTGGCCGGCCTTGCCGGGGATCGGTTTGGGCTCGATCGAGGCCTTCTTGTGACCGACCGGCTGGCCCTTGACGATCTTGTCGCCGACTTCATTGGCGTCGCCCATGTGGCATTTGGCGCAGGACCGATTCTTCTCGACGATATCGGGAACAGCCGAGTGCTCGGCCCGGTCCATCACCCATTCCAGGCTGGACTGGCCCGGGTAGAACAGGGTCATCCTGACCGGGGCGGCCTTGCTCCAGTCGGGCGATGCAGCGGCGCTGCCGGCGGCGAGGGTACCGATGGCGCCGATGACGGCGAATGCGATCTTCTTCATCTGGGGTGGGCTCCTGTGTGGTTGATGACTGTCGGGTTCAGCTGGCGGGCTTGTCCGCTGCGCCTTCCTTGTAGTTGGCGGGCAGCTTGTGGGCGACGCCCTTGTGGCATTCGATGCAGGTCTTGCCGTCCTCGATCGCGCCCTCGTGCTTGACGACGGAGCGATCCTTCTGTTTGGCGTGATCCATCGTCTCGAAGTTGTGGCAGTTGCGACATTCCTTCGAGTCGCGTTCCTTCAGGCGCTCCCAGACCCGCTCGGCCATGACCAGGCGATGCGCCTCGTATTTTTCCGGCGTGTCGATCGTGCCCCGGATGTGGCCGATGATGTCGCGCGCGGCCATCAGCTTCTGAAAGGATTTGACGATGTAGTCGTTCGGCGTCTTGCTGCTCGCCACATGGCAGTCGGCGCACTGCGCGGTGGTGCCGCTGCGGTTGGTGTAATGGACGGTCTTCTTCAGTTCTTCGTAGGGGATCGTCATCTCGTGGCACGAGATGCAGAACTGGGAGCGGTTGGTATATTCCATGCCGGTATTCAGCCCGCCCCAGATCACGATGCCGATTGCCACGCCGACCAGAATCGGGCCGGCCTTCGAGTTCCTGAAGAAGCCTTTCCGCCGGCCGGCGGGTTCGGCGTCCTTGCCGGCGGCGTCCGGCGCGCTGTCTTTCTGTCCTTCGGTCATCGCTGTGCAGTCCTTTCTGTGGCGACCGCACCGCCAGGCGAGGGGTCGCATCGGGGAAAAAACCGGACGAGCTGGATCCGCGACGAGAAGGATGCCTATGCGCCAGGGACAACCTGACGCAGGTCGCCCGCTGCTCTCGTGTTGGAAAACTCCTCCGTTTTGCTTATCCCACGCCAAAGGCGCGGGTTTGTGAGGGCATTATCACAAGCGCCGCGGGAACGATCAAGAGGCTTTATCCAAATATTTTAAAAATTGATATTTAAGTATATTCTGATGTTCTCGCGCCGGCCGGCGGAAACCGGCGCGGGCGGAAACCGGAAACGACCTTCCGGCGCTTATTCCATCGCTTCGTAAAGCGGCAGCGTGAGGAACTCCGGATACTCGTCGGCCAGCGCCATCCTTTCGAAGATGCCGGCGGCCTGGTCGTAGGTCTCGGTCCTCATTTGCAACTGAGCGCCGTTGGCCGTGACGGCGGCCTTCACCTTGGCGAGTTCTTCGGGAATCATTCCCTTGACCATCTCGGCGGTGACCTTGCGGCCGTCATCCAGTTTGCCCTTGGGCGACACGACCCACTGCCAGACCTGCGAGCGGCTGATTTCGGCGGTGGCGGCGTCTTCCATCAGGTTATGGATCGGCACGCAGCCGTTGCCGGCGAGCCAACTGCCGAGGTAGTGGATGCCGACGTTGATGTTGTTGCGCAGGCCGGCTTCGGTGATGGGCTGCTCGGGCTGGAAATTCAACCAATCTTTCGGGCCGAAGCAGTCGCTTCTTTGTTTATTCCACTGGTTGGGCTTGTCGCCGAGCACCTTGACGAACTCTTCCATGGCGATGGCGACGAGGCCGGGGTGGGCCACCCAGCCGCCGTCGTAGCCGTCGTTGGCGTCGCGCGTCTTGTCGTGGCGGATGCCGGCCAGCGCCTTTTCATTGGCGACCGGATCGCTCTTGATCGGGATCAGCGCGCTCATGCCGCCGATCGCCGGGGCGCCGCGCTTGTGGCAGGCCTTGACCAGCGCCAGCGCATAGCTGCGCATGAAGGGCACTTCCATGGTGATCGCGCCGCGGTTGGCCAGGCAGAATTCCTTATTCCGCTTGAATTTCTTGATGGCACTGAAGATGTAGTCCCAGCGGCCGGCATTCAAGCCAGCCGAGTGTTCGCGCAGTTCGTAGAGGATCTCTTCCATCTCGAAGGTGGCGAGGATGGTCTCGACCAGCACGGTGGCCTTGATGGTGCCGCGCGGCAGGCCGATGTGGTCCTGGGCCATGCAGAAAATCTCGTTCCACAGGCGCGCTTCGAGGTGCGATTCCATCTTCGGCAGGTAGAAGAAGGGGCCGGCGCCGCGCGCCACCTGCTCCTTGGCGTTGTGGAAGAAGACGAGGGCGAAGTCGAAGATGCCGCCGGAGACGCGCTGGCCGTCGACCAGGACATGTTTCTCGTCGAGGTGCCAGCCGCGCGGGCGGATCTGCAGGGTGGCGATCTTGTCGTTGAGCTGGTAGACCTTGCCGGCTTCGTTGGTGAAGGTCAGCTTGCGGCGGATCGCGTCGAACAGATTCACTTGGCCCTGGATCTGGTTGAACCAGTTCGGGCTGTTGGAATCCTCGAAGTCGGTCATGTAGGAATCGGCGCCGGAGTTGAAGGCGTTGATGATCATCTTGGCTTCGACCGGACCGGTGATCTCGACGCGGCGGCACTCCAGCGCCTTGGGCAGCGGCGCGACCTTCCAGTCGCCCTCGCGGATGTGCCTGGTTTCGGGCAGGAAGTCGGGCATCTCGCCGGCGTCGATGCGGGCCTGGCGGGCAATGCGGGCCTTCAGCAGCTCCTGGCGGCGCGGCTCGAAGGCGCGGTGCAGTTTGGCAACCAGTTCGAGGGCGTCCCGGGTCAGGATTTCGTCGAAACGGGGATGGATCGGGGCGTTGATCTGCACGCCGGCGGGGAGGTCGAGGGTCATGAGCCGTGCTCCTGGTGGTCGGTTTTCAAAAAGTAAAGAGGCTGCGATGCGGTCATATCTTATATAAGACTTCGGGCGTGTGGCTCAATAGGGGGCGAGAAAGTCGGCGCTGGCGAGAGGGCGCGCTGCGAGCGTCTCGCCGTCATACCGAAAAAGCCGGCCCCTTGCGGGAACCGGCCTCTTCGCTCCACTCCCTCTGTGTCGAGGGTTCTTAGAACAGGATCAGTGAAACTGCTCTTCCTCGGTCGAGCCGGTGAGGGCCTTGACGCTGGACGACCCGCCCTGGATGACGGTGGTGACGTCGTCGAAGTAGCCGACGCCGACTTCCTGCTGGTGCGAGACGAAAGTGTAGCCCTGTTCGCGCGCCTTGAATTCCGGCTCCTGCACCATCTCGACATAGTGCTTCATGCCCTCGCCGCGGGCGTAGGCCTGGGCAAACTGGAAGGTGTTGTACCAGTTGATGTGGATGCCCGCCAGCGTGATGAACTGGTATTTGTAGCCCATGGCGGAAAGCTCGTCCTGGAACCTGGCGATGGTCTTGTCGTCGAGGTTCTTCTTCCAGTTGAACGAGGGCGAGCAGTTGTAGGACAGCAGCTTGCCCGGGCAGGCCTTGAGCACGGCCTGGGCGAATTCGCGGGCGAAGCCGAGATCGGGCTTGCCGGTCTCGCACCAGACGAGGTCGGCGTAGGGCGCATAAGCCACACCACGGGAAATCGACTGCTCGAGGCCGTTCTTGACGCGGTAGAAGCCTTCCTGGGTGCGCTCGCCGGTGATGAAGGGCTGGTCGTTGGCGTCGTAGTCGGAAGTCAGCAGGTTGGCGGCCTCGGCGTCGGTACGCGCCAGCACGATGGTCGGCACGCCCATCACGTCGGCGGCGAAGCGCGCGGCAATCAGCTTCTCGATGGCTTCCTGGGTAGGGACGAGCACCTTGCCGCCCATGTGGCCGCACTTCTTGACGGCGGCCAGCTGGTCTTCGAAGTGCACCCCGGCGGCGCCGGCGGCGATCATGTTCTTCATCAGCTCGAAGGCGTTCAGCACGCCGCCGAAGCCGGCTTCCGCGTCGGCCACGATCGGCAGGAAGAAGTCGACATAGTCCTTGTCGCCGGGGCCGGTGCCGCGGCCCCACTGGATCTCGTCGGCGCGCTTGAAGGTGTTGTTGATGCGGCGGACCATGGTCGGCACGGAGTCGTAGGCATAGAGCGACTGGTCGGGATACATGGTCTCGGAAGTGTTGCCGTCGGCGGCCACCTGCCAGCCGGACAGATAGACGGCCTCGAGGCCGGCCTTCGCCTGCTGCATGGCCTGGCCGGCGGTGATCGCGCCGAAGGCGTTCACATAGCCTTTTTTCGCCTCGCCATTCACCAGGCGCCAGAGCTTTTCGGCGCCGCGCTTGGCGAGCGTGTATTCGATCGGCACGGAGCCGCGCAGACGAACGACATCGGCGGCGGAATAACCGCGCTTGACGTTCTTCCAGCGGGGGTTGGTGGCCCAGTCTTTTTCGAGGGCGGCGATTTGAGCTTGGCGATCGGTCATTTTGGAGTCCTCTCTAAACGGAATGCAGGGGGGCGTTTCGATGGAGCGGACTATAGCGACCTTTTTGCAAAGCAACAAGTGTCTTATATAAGACATATGACATAAATTGGGCAGAAGTCGGCGCGGGCGGGACGGCCGTCCGCCCGCGGAAGGTCAGGGGTGCAGGGGGACGGGGGCGACAATCAGGCCGTCTTCGTCGGCGTAGAGCCATTCCCCAGGCGTGAAGTCGATGCCGGCGAACGAGACGGCGACATCGCATTCGCCAAGGTTCCTTTTGACGGTTTTCAAGGGGATGGCGGCCAGGGCGAAGACGCCCAGGTCCATGGCGCCGATCGCCCTGGCATCGCGGATCGCTCCCCAGATGACGAGACCGGCCCAGCCGTTCTTTACGGCCAGTGCGGCAAGCCGGTCGCCCAGCAGCGCGCGGCGCAGGCTGCCGCCGCCGTCCACCACCAGGATGCGGCCGGCGCCGGGCGCGTCGAGCGCCTGGCGCACCAGGCCGTTGTCTTCGAACAGCTTGAGCGTGGCGATCGGGCCGTGGAATGCGCTCCTGCCCCCATAGGAACGGAAAATCGGCGCGGCTACGCGCACACCGGCTACCTTGCCCGCGTGGGCGTCACACAGGTCTGCGGTGGCCAGCGTCATGTTCAGGCCGGCGCGGCAGAGGGCGAAGAGGTGGCGGAAGACGACGCTTCGAAGACCAGGCGCACCTTGTCCTCGGCGTCGATGTCGATGGTCACGCGGCCGCCGTGTACCAGTTGGCCGAACAGCAGTTCGTCGGCCAGCGCGGCGCGGATGGTGTCCTGGATCAGGCGCGCCATCGGCCGCGCGCCCATCAGCGGATCGAAGCCCTGCTCGGCGAGCCAGGCGCGCAGATGGTCGGTGAAGATCGCCTCGACCTTTTTTTCGTGCAGCTGGGCTTCGAGCTGCATGAGGAACTTGTCGACCACCCGCAGGATGATTCCCACGTCGAGCGCCTTGAACGAGATGACGGCGTCCAGCCGGTTGCGGAATTCCGGCGCGAACAGACGCTTGATTTCGGCCATCTCGTCGCCCTGGCCCTTGCGCGTCGTGAAGCCGATGGCGGTCTTGTGCAGCGCCTCGGCGCCGGCGTTGGTGGTCATGATGATGACGACGTTGCGGAAGTCCGCCTTGCGGCCGTTGTTGTCGGTCAGCGTGCCGTGGTCCATCACCTGCAAGAGGATGTTGAAGATGTCCGGGTGGGCCTTCTCGATCTCGTCGAGCAGAAGAACGGCGTGCGGCTTCTTGCTGATGGCCTCGGTGAGCAGCCCGCCCTGGTCGAAGCCGACATAGCCGGGGGGCGCGCCGATCAGGCGGCTGACCGCGTGGCGTTCCATGTATTCGGACATGTCGAAGCGGATCAGCTCGATGCCCATGCAGTAGGCGAGCTGGCGCGCCACTTCGGTCTTGCCGACGCCGGTCGGGCCGGAGAACAGGAAGGCGCCGATCGGCTTCTGCGGATTGCCGAGGCCGGAGCGCGACATCTTGATCGCCCGGGCCAGGGCGTCGATGGCGGGGTCCTGGCCGAACACCACGCTCTTGAGGTCGCGGTCGAGGTTCCTCAGCGCGGCGCGGTCGTCGGTGGATACGTGCTGCGGCGGGATGCGCGCGATTTTGGCGACGATCTCCTCGATCTCCTGCCGGCCGATCAGCTTCTTCTGTTTCGACCTGGGCAGGATGCGCTGCGCCGCGCCCGCCTCGTCGATCACGTCGATGGCCTTGTCCGGCAGGTGGCGGTCGGTGATGTATTTGGCCGACAGTTCGGCGGCATGGGTGATCGCCGCGGCCGAATACTTGATGCCGTGGTGTTCCTCGAAGCGGGTCTTGAGCCCGCGCAGGATCGAGATGGTCTCGTCGACGGAGGGCTCGTTGACGTCGATCTTCTGGAAGCGGCGCGACAGGGCGTGATCCTTCTCGAACACGCCGCGGAATTCGTTGTAGGTCGTCGCGCCGATGCACTTCACCGTGCCGGAGGAGAGCGCGGGCTTGAGCAGGTTGGAAGCGTCGAGGGTGCCGCCGGAGGCGGCGCCGGCGCCGATCAGGGTGTGAATCTCGTCGATGAACAGGATCGCGTGCGGGTTGTCGATGAGCTGCTTGAGCACCGCCTTGAGGCGCTGCTCGAAGTCGCCGCGATACTTGGTGCCGGCCAGCAGCGCGCCCATGTCGAGCCCGTAAACGGTGGCGTTGGCGAGAATCTCCGGCACGCGCCCTTCGACGACGCGCCGCGCCAGCCCTTCGGCGATGGCCGTCTTGCCGACGCCGGCCTCGCCGACCAGCAGCGGGTTGTTCTTGCGCCGGCGGCAGAGCGTCTGGATCACGCGCTCGAGCTCCTTCTCGCGGCCGATGAGCGGGTCGATCTTGCCGGTCAGCGCCAGTTGGTTGAGGTTCTGGGTGAAGCTCTCCAGCGCGCCGGACTGGCGCTGGCCCTCGGCTTCCTGCTCCGCCGACTCTTCGGCTTTGCCGGCCGGCTGGGGCTGCTTGCTGATGCCGTGCGCGATGTAATTGACCACGTCGAGGCGCGAGATGTTCTGCTTCTGCAGGAAATACACGGCATGCGAATCCTTCTCGCCGAAAATCGCGACCAGCACGTTGGCGCCGTTGACTTCCTTTTTGCCGGAGGACTGGACATGCAGGATGGCGCGCTGGATGACGCGCTGGAAGCCGAGCGTCGGCTGTGTGTCGATGTCGCCGTCGCCGGGCACGGCCGGCGTGTGCTGGCCGATGAAGGCGGAAATTTCGCGGCGCAACTCCTCCACGTTGACGGCGCAGGCGCGCAGCACGTCGGCGGCCGACGGGTTGTCGAGCAGCGCGAGCAGCAGGTGCTCGACCGTGATGAACTCGTGGCGCTTCTGGCGCGCCTCGACGAAGGCCATGTGCAGGCTGACTTCGAGTTCCTGGGCGATCATGCCGACCCTTCCTTTCAGTTTTCTTCCATCACGCAGGCGAGCGGATGGCCGTGCAATTTGGCGAAGATGCCGACCTGCTCGACCTTGGTGGCGGCCAGGTCGCGCGGGAAGACGCCGCAGACGCCGCGACCCTGCTGGTGCACCTTGAACATCACCACGGTGGCCTGTTCGCGGTTCATGAGGAAAATCTTCTCCAGCACGACAACGACGAAATCCATCGGCGTGAAGTCGTCATTGAGCAACACCACCCGGTAAAGGGGCGGCGGCTTGATTTTCTTTCGTTCCGGCGCGAGAGCGGCGCCCGCGCCGGGGGGGTCGGTCTGTCTGCGGGTGGGCATGGACTGATTCTAATGCGATTCGATCGGGGCACAACCGCGGCTCCATCAGGGGAACAGCGGGAGGAAACCGGCGTTTTAGCACGTGCCCGGCCGCGCAAAAAACCGCGTCGATCTTGCTGTCATGCAGCATCGAAACCACTTGACGGGAGAGGAAAAACTGCGTAAAAGGCGGCCGTGTTTGGTTCAAGCTCCACTTCAGTGTCTGCCCGGGTGACCGGGCGAGTGTCCGCGCAGTTCGCATCAGCCCTCTGATTCGCCGCCTTGACCCTCCCGCTGTCGAGATCTTGCAACACAAACATGTCGCCGGTCGTCCAAGGGGGCCGGATATATGTCACGTTTTATGAAAGAGGTTTTATGGCAACGGGTACCGTCAAGTGGTTCAACGACTCCAAGGGTTTTGGCTTCATTACCCCGGATGATGGCAGTGAAGATCTGTTCGCGCACTTTTCCGCCATCAACATGCAAGGCTTCAAGACCCTGAAAGAGGGCGAAAAGGTCAGTTTCGACGTCGTCCAGGGCCCCAAGGGCAAGCAGGCGTCGAATATCCAGAAGGCCTGATCACTTATTAGTGCCGTCTTGCCGGCGCCGACTTTTGAGGCGCTGAAACAAAAAACCCGGCAATGCCGGGTTTTTTGTTGGCGGTTGCCGGAGCTACATGCGTTCGATCATCGCCTGGCCGAAGGCCGAGCACTTCACTTCGGTGGCGCCTTCCATCAGGCGGGCGAAGTCGTAAGTGACGATCTTGTCGGCGATGGCGGCTTCCATCGACTTGATGATCAGATCGGCGGCTTCCTTCCAGCCCATGTGACGCAGCATCATCTCGGCGGACAGGATCAGCGATCCCGGGTTGACGTAGTCCTTGCCGGCGTATTTCGGCGCCGTGCCATGGGTGGCCTCGAACACCGCATACTGGTCGGAAATGTTGGCGCCCGGCGCGATGCCGATGCCGCCCACCTGCGCCGCCAGCGCATCGGAGATGTAGTCGCCGTTCAGGTTGAGCGTGGCGATCACGTCGTACTCCGCGGGACGCAGCAGGATCTGCTGCAGGAAGGCGTCGGCGATCGAATCCTTGACCACGATCTCGCGGCCGGTGCGGGGATTCTTCAAACTGCACCACGGGCCGCCGTCGATCGGCTGCGCGCCGAATTCATTGCGCGCGACTTCATAGCCCCAGTCGCGGAACGCACCTTCGGTGTATTTCTGGATGTTCCCCTTGTGCACGAAGGTGATGCTCTTGCGGTCGTTCTCGATGGCATACTTGAACGCGGCGCGCACCAGACGCGTGGTGCCCTCGCGGGAGACGGGCTTGATGCCGATGCCCGAGGTGTTCGGGAAGCGAATCTTCTTGACGCCCATCTCGTCCTGGAGGAACTTGATGATCTTTTTCGCGCCGTCCGATTCCGCGGCCCATTCGATGCCGGCATAGATGTCCTCGGTGTTCTCGCGGAAGATCACCATGTCGGTCTTGGTCGGATCCTTGAGCGGCGAGGGCACGCCCTTGAAGTAGCGCACCGGACGGACGCACTGGTAGAGGTCGAGTTCCTGGCGCAGCGCGACGTTGAGCGAACGGATGCCGCCGCCCACCGGCGTGGTCATCGGCCCCTTGATCGAGACCGAAAACTCCTTGCAGGCGTTGAGCGTCTCTTCCGGCATCCAGACGTCCTGGCCGTAGATGCGCGTGGATTTTTCGCCGGCATACACTTCCATCCACGCGATCTTCCGCCGGCCGCCGTAGGCCCTGGCGACCGCGGCGTCGACCACGGCCTGCATCACCGGGGTGATATCGATGCCGATGCCGTCGCCTTCGATGAAGGGAATGATGGGATGGTCCGGCGTGGGCTGGCCGGGAACGATTTTCTGCCCTGCGGGAACCTTGAGATGCGACTGGGTCATGACTTCTCCACGGACGGTTGTTGTTGGTTGGACCAGTGTTTGACCTCGGCATTATCCATCAATGCCCGCCGGACGGCTAGACGCCAGTGCTACAATCGACCCGCTCAGTTGTCAAATTAATCAATATAAACATGAACCTGTCAGTGAATCTGGTGGCCGATGCCGAACCGGTCGCCGCGGCGCAGGCCCTGCCGATCGCCCAGACGCTGCTGGCGGGTTTCAACAAGCACTACCGCCTGTTCCGCGCCAGCTCGGCGGCGGCCAAGGAGCGTTTCGAGCAGGGCGACTGGCAGGCCGTCCAGCAGGCGGTGCGGGAACGGATCCATTTCTATGACGACCGTGTCGCCGAGACCGTCGCGCGCCTGCATTCCGAGATCAGGGCCGAGACGCTGGCAGATGCGGTCTGGCGCCAGGCCAAGCTCTACTACATCGGCCTGCTGACCAACCACGACCAGCCGGAACTGGCCGAGACCTTCTTCAATTCGGTGATCTGCCGCATCCTGCACCGCACCTACTTCCACAACGATTTCATCTTCGTGCGGCCGGCGATTTCCACGGAGTACATCGAGTCCGATCCGCCCGCCTATCGCTGCTACTACCTGCGCGAGTCGAACTGGCGCGACGCCCTGCGCCAGATCTTCCGCGACTTCGCCTGGCGGCGCGCGTTCGCCGACCTGGAGCGCGACGTCGAATGCCTGCGCCGCGCGGTGCTCGAATGCTTCCCCGATCCGCCTGCGCGCGAGGACAATTTCCAGATCCAGGTGCTGTCCTCCGCCTTCTACCGCAACAAGGCCGCCTACGTCATCGGCAAGGTGGTGAACGGCGCGAGCGAGTATCCCTTCACCGTGCCGGTGCTGCACGATGGCGAGGGTCGCCTGCATCTCGACACGATCCTGCTCGACACGATCAACATCGGTCGCCTGTTCTCGCTGTCGCGCGCCTACTTCATGGTCGACATGCCGGTGCCGGCCAATACCGTCCAGTTCCTGCGCAGCCTGATGCCGAGCAAGCCGCGCGCGGAGATCTATTCGATGCTCGGGCTGGGCAAGCAGGGCAAGACCTCGTTCTATCGCGGCCTGATGTCGCACCTGCATCACTCCGCCGACCAGTTCGTCGTCGCCCCCGGCATCCGCGGCCTGGTGATGCTGGTGTTCACCCTGCCGTCCTATCCCTACGTGTTCAAGGCGATCAAGGACCGCTTCGGTTCGACCAAGGAGGTGGATCATGCCACGGTGCGGCGCAAGTACCAGCTGGTCAAGCAAGTCGACCGTGTCGGCCGCATGGCCGATACCCTGGAGTTCTCGCAGGTCGCCCTGCCCAAGAACCGCTTCGCACCGGAACTGATCGACGAGCTGCAGCGCGAGATTCCCTCGCTGCTCGAGGAGGATGGCGCGGACCTGATCGTCCGCCACCTCTACATCGAACGGCGCATGGAGCCGCTCAACCTCTATCTCGAGCGCGCCGTCCGGGCCGGGCGGGCCGATCTCGTCGAACAGGCGGTGATCGAATACGGCAATGCGATCCGCGAGCTGGCGATCGCCAACATCTTTCCCGGCGATCTGCTGTGGAAGAATTTCGGCGTCACGCGCTATGGCCGCGTCGTGTTCTACGATTATGACGAGATCGAATACATGACCGACTGCAACTTCCGCCGCATTCCGCCGCCGCCCAACGAGGAGGCGGAGCTGTCGGGCGAACCCTGGTATTCGGTCGGCCGCAACGACATCTTCCCCGAGGAGTTTGCCTCCTTCCTGCTCGGCACGCCGCAGATTCGCGCACCCTTCCTCAAGCATCACGCCGATCTGCTCGACGCCGGTTTCTGGCGGCAGGCGCAGCAGGAGATCCGCAACGGCGCAGTCCGCGATTTCTTTCCCTATTCCGAGTCGCTGCGCTTTTGCAACCGTTACCCGGCGGCGTGCGCGCCGTGATCCCGCGTCGCGGGGCTGCCGCGCTGGCCCTGCTGGTACTGGCCGGCGCCGCGGCAGCCCAGTCGCCGCCGCTCCTGGAACTGACGGCCGGCATTCATCGCATCGAGGCCGAAGTGGCGGCAAGCGAAGCCGCGCGCCGGCAGGGACTGATGCAGCGCCGCGCGCTGCCCGAGCAGCGCGGCATGCTGTTCGTTTTCGAGCGCGCCGCGCGCCATTGCATGTGGATGAAAAACACCCACCTGCCGCTCTCCGTGGCCTTTCTCGACGCGCAAGGCCGCATCCTCAACATCGAGGAGATGCAGCCGCGGACGGAAGACAACCATTGCGCCGCGCAGCCGGCGCGTTATGCGCTCGAGATGAACGCCGGCTGGTTCGCCCGACGCGGCATCAGGCGCGGCGAGCGCATCGGCGGCATCGAAAGGGCGCCGCGCGCGTTCTGAAGCGGCGGGGCGGGCGCCGTCCCGTCAGCGCCGACTTTGCTAAGCTGACCGCCCGACAACAACGCGAGGAGGCGAAAATGCCCGGCCTGCTGCCCGACGTCGATCCCGACGGATTGCTCGAATATTCGGTCGTCTACACCGATCGCGCACTGAACCACATGTCTGCCGCGTTTCAGGGCGTGATGCGCGACATCTCGCGCATTCTCAAGTCGGTCTATCGCGCCGAGGCGGCGATCGTCGTGCCGGGCAGCGGCACCTTCGGCATGGAGGCCGTGGCGCGCCAGTTCGCCACCGGCAAGCGCTGCCTCGTGATCCGCAACGGCTGGTTCAGCTATCGCTGGAGTCAGATCTTCGACATGGGAGCGATCCCGTCCGCCACCACGGTGCTGAAGGCGCGCCGGACCGCCGAGGCCGCGCAGTCTCCCTTCGCGCCCGCTCCGATCGACGAGGTCGTGGCGACGATCGGGGCGGAACAGCCCGACTTCGTCTTCGCCCCGCATGTCGAAACCTCCTCCGGCATGCTGCTGCCGGACGGCTACCTGCGCGCCGCGGCCGACGCCGTGCATGCCCATGGCGGACTGTTCGTGCTCGATTGCGTGGCCTCCGGTGCGCTGTGGGTCGACATGGCCGGCCTCGGCATCGACATCCTCGTCACCGCGCCGCAGAAGGGTTGGAGCGGTCCGCCCTGCGGTGCGCTGGTCTGCCTCGGCGCCGAAGCGCTCAAGCGCATCGACGCCACGACGAGCACGAGTTTCGCCGCCGACCTCAAGAAATGGCTGCAGATCATGCAGGCCTACGAAAAAGGCGGCCATGCCTACCACGCGACGCCGCCGACCGACGCCCTGGTCGCCCTGCGCAAGGCGATGAGCGAGGCCGAGGCCTATGGCTTCGAACGGTTGCGCGGCGCGCAGACCGAGCTCGGTGCGAAAGTGCGCGCCCTGCTGGCCCAGCGCGGCTTCCGCAGTGTCGCCGCGCCCGGCTTCGAGGCCCCGGGCGTGGTGGTCTGCTACACGGACGATCCCGAGCTCCAGTCCGGCAAGAAATTCATCGCCCAGGGGCTGCAGACCGCCGCCGGCGTGCCGCTGCAATGCGACGAGCCCGCAGACTTCCGCAGCTTCCGCATCGGTCTGTTCGGGCTGGACAAGCTGTATGCGATCGATCGCACGGTCGCGACCCTGGCGCGGGTGCTGGAAAAACGGTAGCCTGACGCAGCCGCCGCGGCTCCCCGTTGTCTTGGATGCTGCGCTGCAGTAAGCTGCGCGCTTGCCCCGTCACCCAAGGAAAATCCCATGCCTCCGGAGTATGAAGCCGAAATGGAAGTCACCCACTGGTTCGACATCGACGCGCAGATCCGTCTGTTGGCCAAGGCCGAGGCCGAGCGGCAGGAAACCGAAAAGAACAAGAAAAACTACGTGGTGATGCTGACCGCCGATCACGCCGATGGCGGCAAGCGCGCCACGCTGGCCTTTTCCGCCGCCTGCGCGGCCCTCGCCATGGACCTGAAGGCGATCGTCTTCCTGATCGGCGACGGCGCCTACTGGGCCTACGAGGGCGCCAGCGACGAGATCGTGACCAAGGGTTTCCCCCCGCTGGCCGAGCTGATCGAAACCTTCCTGGAACTGGGCGGCAACATCTACATCTGCGCCGCCTGCGACCAGGTGTGCAGCCTTCCCGACGAAGTCGGCGTGGTGAAGCAGCGTCATCCCGCCATCCAGCCGCGCGGTCTCGCGACGATCCTCACCCTCATGGTCGGCGGCACCTCCGTCACGTTCTGATTCCGGCGCGCCGTCGGCCGGACGGCGTCGACTACTCCGTTTGGGGGGGCGGGCGATCATCGCTCCCCCGATAGAATCGCGGGATTCGGGCAAATCGCTTGAGCGGGTTCCCACCGTGGATGAGCACTGGAAAGAATCGATTCTGCGCAGACGCAACGAGCTGGCCGGCCAGCTGCATGCACCCATGGCGCGCCTGGCCGCTCTCTGTCCGGGGGTTTGGGGCGACCGGAAGGAACTCGATGCGCTGCTGCGGGAGCATTTCGCCACCATTCCCCATGTCAAATACCTGTATTGCCTCGATCCGCGCGGCCGGCAGATCTGCGACAACGTCGGCGCGGACCGCGTTTCGACCGCCCACTACGGCCGCGACCGCTCCCACCGCTCCTACATGCGCGAGCCGATGCCGGCCTGGGGCTTCCTGCTTTCCGACGCCTACGTCAGCCAGTCGGGCCGGCCGTCGATCACCGCGCTGCACGAGGTGCGCGCCGACGCAAACGTGCTCGGTTATCTGGGCGCCGATTTCGACGTGCGCCATCTGCCGACCGCCGCGGCCCGCCATGAGGAGCCGGGCGGCTGGCGCCAGATTCGCGGCGACCCGTCGATCCGCGGCACGGTGTTTCTGCAGGAACGCAGCGAGAGCCCGATGGATCGTCATATCGAACAGGCGCTGTCGATCCTCGAGGAGCTCATCACCGACCGCGGCCTGTTCCAGGCGGTGATCCACTTTTCCAGCAGCCGGGTGACCGCCTGGTTCAGCGACGATCCCTATCGCTACCGGCTGCTCGACGACGAGGCGCTGGCCGATCCGGATGTCTGCCTGATCTATCCGCGCCAGCCCTGGCCCGCCGACGCGACCATGCCGCGCGAGGCGATCCGGCCGATCCTCGCCGGCATGCGCGAACTGCGCCAGGCCGATCGCAACATCTACCTGCGCTCGGCCTCGATCAACATCTTCAACGGCATGGTCAGCCTCACCTTCTCCTGCGACGGCTCCCATTACCTCGGCTATGCGGATTTCCTCGACCGCCAGAGCGGCTTCTGGCTCGGCGTCGGCGCATGAAAAACGGGCGCCGCGGCGCCCGTTTGCGCGAGCCTGCCGGACGGGTGTCAGGCGAAATTCTGCGCCGCGAAATCCCAGTTGGCGAGGCGATTGAGGAAGACCTCGACGAACTTCGGGCGCAGGTTGCGGTAGTCGATGTAGTAGGCGTGCTCCCAGACGTCGACGCACAGCAGGGCCCGATCACCATTCGGGCCGGTGGTCAGCGGGGTGCCGGCGGCGCCCATGTTGACGATGTCGACCGAGCCGTCGGCCTTCTTGACCAGCCAGGTCCAGCCCGAGCCGAAGTTGCCGACGGCGGAGGTCTGGAAGGCCTTCTTGAACTCGTCGAACGAGCCCCACTTCTTGTCGATCGCCGCCGCCAAAGCGCCTGCAGGCGCGCCTCCGCCATTGGGCTTCATGCAGTTCCAGAAGAAGCTGTGGTTCCAGACCTGCGCGGCGTTGTTGTAGATGCCGCCGGCGGGGGCCTTCCTGACGATGGCTTCGAGGTCGAGGGCTTCGTATTCGGTGCCCTTGATCAGGTTGTTCAGGTTGGTGACGTAGGCTTGGTGGTGCTTGGCGTAGTGATAGTCGAAGGTCTCCTCGGACAGGTGCGGCGCGAGGGCGTTCCTGGCGTAGGGCAGCGGGGGCAGGGCGTGTTCCATGTTGTTCTCCGTTCTTGGGCTTGGGGGAGGGGATGGTGCGTCGTTGATTTGGGGATGAGGCCCGGTATTGCAAGTTCCGCTATTTCACCCGGGCGCCCACCTTGCCGCGGGCAAATTGCAGCTGCAAGTCGTCGCCCGCCGCCAGTTGCGCGGCATCGCGCACGATGGCGCCGGCGGGACCGCGCACGATGCTGTAGCCGCGCTCCAGCGTGGCCAGCGGGGCGAGCGCGGCGAGCGCGCCCTGGCAGCGCGACAGCTGCTGGTGGCGGCGCGCGCACTGGGCGGCCATGGCCTGGCGCAGGCGGTGGCCGAGCCGGTCGAGGCGCGGCTGTTGCGTGATGCCCTGCTGCATCGCCGCCTGCAGCCGGTGGGCCAGCAGTGCGAGGCGCTGGCGGGTGGCGGCGAGCCGCTGGGCGGGATGGACGAGGCGCAGGGCGAGCCGGTCGAGCGCCTGCATGCGCGTTTCGAGCGCGGACTGCAGCGCGTCGCGCAGGGCGGCGTCCAGCGCGTCGATCTCGGCGGCGGCCTCGAACCAGCCGGCGCTGGCGAACTCGGCCGCGGCGGTCGGCGTGGCGGCGCGCCGGTCGGCGACGTGGTCGGCGAGGGTGGTGTCGGTCTCGTGGCCGACGCCCGCGATAGTCGGCGCTGGCGAGACGGCAAGCGTGCGCGCCACGGCCTCGTCGTTGAAGGCCCAGAGATCTTCGATGCTGCCGCCGCCGCGCACGACCAGCAGCAGCTCGCACTCGTTCCGCGCATGGGCGGCGTTGAGCGCGGCGACGATGGCGGCCGGCGCCTCGGCGCCCTGCACCAGCGTCGGATAGACGATCAGTTCGACATGCGGCGCGCGGCGGCGGAATGCGGCGATCACGTCGGAGAGTGCGGCGGCCTGCGGCGAGGTGACGATGCCGACGCGCCGCGGATAGCGCGGGATCTCCCGCTTGCGTTCCGGCGCGAACAGTCCTTCGCCCGCCAGCTTCTCGCGCAGCTTGAGAAACAGCTCGTAGAGACGGCCCATTGCACCCGCGGCGGCCCGGCGCATGCCTTCGACGTTGAGCTGGAAGTCGCCGCGCGCCTCGTACAAGGTGACGAGGGCCTGCACCTCGACCTGCTGGCCGTTGTCAAGCTGCCACGGCAGCAACTGCGCGCGCGAGCGGAACATCACGCAGCGCACCTGGGCCTGGGCGTCTTTCAGGGAAAAGTAGCAGTGACCGGAGGCGGCGCGGGTCAAGCCGGTGATTTCGCCGGTTACCCAGAGCAGCGGAAGCTGCTGCTCGAGCAGGCGGCGCGCGGCGCGGTTCAATTCGGTGACAGTGAGGATTTCTGTGGCCAACTGAAGCGAACGAGCAGTCAAAATCGCGCCTGGAACGGTTATTTCGATCTTACATCATCCACAGCGCCGACGTAGGACGAAAGCGTTCGACCGCAGGGCGAATGATCGCCCGGAAAGCCAGTGCTGTTGGTGTAACCTAATGAATCCTAAATAAAACATGATTGAGAGATTTTGTTCCCGAGCGACAAAACTCCTTTGCGGCTGGCAAGTTAGGGGTTTCATACGCAAGGGATTCACAGACTTTTCCACAGTTTTTGTGGATAAGAACCTGGGCCTTGCGGAGGTATTCTTGGCACTCACCAAGTTGGGGCGATCCGGATGCAACTGATTCCCGTGGATGCCTCTGCGCTGCTGGGGTTGTTTCGCGCCGCGCTGGACAGCAGTCTGGTCGAGCGCGGCGCGGCGGAAGGCATCGAGTTGCTCGGCCATGCCGACGCGTTCTGGCCGCGGGTCGATCTGGCGGAGTTGCGCCGTATGGCGCAAGGCGGTAACGCCGAAGCCCAGGCCGAGCTCGCCTGGCGCAGCGTCGTGGGCGAGGGCCTGCCGCAATCCGGCGCAGATGCGCTGCACTGGGCCACGCAAAGTGCCGAGAAGCGTTGCCCGGCGGGCGAGGCGGTGCTCGGCTGGCTGCTGTATCAGGGGCTCGGCGTGCCGCGCGATTTTGCCGAAGCGGCCCGCCTTTTCGAACGCGCCGCAGAGCGGCAGGACGGTCGCGGCATGGCCTGGCTCGCGCTGTGCCTGCTGCGCGGCCACGGCGTGGGCGCGGACGTCGGGCGGGGCGCCGCCCTGCTGCGCGCCGCCGCGGAAAACGGCAGCCCGGTGGCGCAATACTGGCTGGGACGTCTGCTCTACGAGGGCCGGGAGCTGTCGCACGATTTCGTCCAGGCGTTCGTCTGGCTGGGCAGGGCGAGCGAGCAGGGGGTGGCCCAGGCGGCCGACCTGCTGGCGCGCTGCCATTTCTTTGGTCGCGGGGTGGCGGCCGATCGGACCGAGGCGGTGCGCCTGTGGCGTGTCGCGGCGGCCGCCGGGGTGCCGGCCGCGATGTTCAGCCTCGGGTTGTGTCTTTACGCCGGCGAGGGAAGCGCCGCCGACCCTGCGGCGGCGGTCGTCTGGCTGCGCGCCGGCGCGCGCGCCGGCAACGCCGAGGCGATGTATCTGCTCGGCCAGTGCTGCACCTGCGGCAGCGGCGTCACGCCCGACCCGCAGGCCGGCCTGGCCTGGTTCCGCCGCGCCGCCGAGCTGGGCAACCGCGAGGCGGCCTTCGAGCTCGGCGAAGCCTGCGCGGCGGGGCGCGGTCCGGCGCCGCGCGATCTCGCCGCGGCCGTCGGCTGGTGGCGGCAGGCCGCCGCGCAGGGCCATGCCCGCGCCCAGATCAAGCTCGGCCATTGCCAGCGCTGGGGCGAGGGCGTGGCGGAGAACAAGGCGCTCGCGCTCGCCTGGTACCGGCGCGCCGCCGAGAGCGGGGAAGCCGCCGCCCATCTGTGGCTCGGCGAATGCCTCGAACTGGGCGAAGGGACGCCGGCCGATCCGATCGCGGCGCGGCACCACTATCAGGCCGCGGCGGCGTCCGGCCTGGCGCACGGACAGGCTGAACTCGGTCGCTGCCTGCTCTATGGCATCGGCGGCCAGGCCGACCCCGAGCGTGGCGAGACGATGCTCAGACAGGCTGCCGAGGGCGGCTGGTCGCCGGCGCTGGAGGAGATCGAACGCTACTGGTTCGCCGAGGGCGAACGGCATTTTCACGGCCATGGCGCCGGCGCCGACGCGGCGCGCGCCCGGCAGGCCTACCGCAAGGCGGGCGAACTGGGCCATCGGCGCGCCGCCTTCATGCTGGCGGAATGCCTGCGCCACGGCCGCGGCGGGCCGCCCGACCCCGCCCAGGCCGTCACCTGGTACCGGCGCGCCGCGACGCTGTTCGACGCGAAGCTGGCGCTGGCCGACCTCTACTACCGGGGCGAGGGCGTGCCGCGCAACGAACGCGAGGCGTTCCGCTGGTTCGAACAGGCGCTCGAACAGCACGAGGATGCCCATGTCCTCTACTGCCTGGGCTTCATGCTGCTGCACGGTCGGGGCGCGCGCCGCAACGCGAAGCTGGGGCTCGGATATCTGCGCCGCGCGGCCCTGCTGAGCGAGGCGAACGCCCAGTATGCGCTGGGCTGCGCCTACTACCGCGGCACGGGGGTGGCGAAAAGCCCCAGGCTCGCGCTCAAATGGCTGCGCGCCGCCGCCGGCCACGGCCAGGAAGAGGCGCGCGCCTTCCTCGAACGCATCGAGCGCACTGAGCGCGGCGGGAAACTCAACTAAACGGAAGAATGATCCGCGCGGCCAGCCCGCCACCGTCGCGCGGCAGCAGTTCGAGGCGGCCGGCGTGTGCCTTGGCAATGCGCTCGACGATGGCCAGGCCCAATCCCGCGCCGCCGGCGCCGGTGCGCGCCGCTTCGCCGCGCGTGAAGGGCTGCTTGAGGCGCTCGGCCTCGGCGGGTGCAATGCCGGGACCGCGGTCGAGTATGGCGATGACGAGCTTGCTGCCTTCGCGCGACAACTCCAGCTCGATTGGCACGGCCAGTCCGGCATGGCGCAGCGCGTTTTCGATCAGGTTGACGATGGCCCGGCGCAGCGGTTCGGGGTGAACCGGGATTTGAAAGTCAGCCTTTGCGAGACGGCATTTCACACGTTCCCCATAGCGCGCGGCGATTTCCGTGAGCAGCGCGGCGAGATCGGTGGTCAGCTTCGCCTTGCCGTCCAGTCCTTGCGGCCTGGCGAAGTCGAGAAACTGGCCGATGGTGCGGTCCATCTCGGCGATGTCGGCTGCCATGCCGGCGCGCGCCTCGGCATCGGCGACCGACAGTTCCGTCTCCATGCGCAGGCGGGCCAGCGGCGTGCGCAGGTCGTGCGAAATGCCGGCGAGCAGCAGGGCGCGTTCTTCCTCGATCGGCCGGACGATGCGATAGACGATCAGCCAGGCGCCGGCCAGGGCGAGCAGCAGGACCACCGCGCCCCAGCCGAGCCATTGCCGCGGCAGGTGGCGTTCGAGCCGCTCCGGCGGCAGGGCGAGCCAGTATTCACCCTCCGCCCCGGGAAAGATGCGGAAGCTGACGAACAGGCCGGGCTCGCCGTTGAGCGAAAAGGCCAGCCGCGTGTCCGGGCCGAGCCGTGCGACGAGTGCGCGCGCGAGATGGCGGGAGAACGCCGTCGGCGGCGGCGCCTCGAAACGGTCGCCGGGTTCGGCGGGCAGGACATGCAGGCCTTCAGTGTCGGACAGCTCGGCGAGCAGGTCGAGGCGGCGTTCCGGGCGCGCGGTGAGCAGCGCCGTGCGGGTGAGGTTGGCGACGCTCGCGATCGTCTGGGCGAGCATCTGCGCGCGCGGCTCCATCTCGGCCTTGCGGAACAGGGCGAGCCAGAGCGCCACCGCCACCAGGATCAGGGCGGCGATCAGCAGGAAGGAACGCCAGAGCAGGCTTTGGGAGAGCAAGCGCATGGCGGATTTCACGAAATTTCATGAATCGTGTTTGTTCCCGTCGGGAACGAACACGTAGCCGAAGCCCCACACCGTCTGGATGTGGCGCGGCCGGGCCGGGTCTTCCTCCACGAGTTTCCTCAGGCGCGAGATCTGCACGTCGATGGCGCGGTCGAACACGCCGTGCTCGCGGCCGCGCGCCAGTTCCATCAGCTTGTCGCGCGAGAGCGGCTGGCGCGGATGCCGGAGCAGCACCTGCAACAGGCCGAACTCGCCGGTGGTGAGCAAGGTGGTCTGCCCCGCGCGCTCGAGTTCGCGCGTCGCCAGGTTGATCCCGACCACGCCGAAGCGGACGATTTCGTGCGTGGCGGCGGGCGCGCCGGCCGGCGGCGGCGGGGCGCGCCGACGCAGCACGGCGTGAATGCGCGCGACCAACTCGCGCGGGTTGAAGGGCTTGGCCAGGTAGTCGTCGGCGCCGAGCTCGAGACCGACGATGCGGTCGATGTCGTCGCCCTTGGCGGTGAGCATGAGGATGGCGATCCCGTTTTTCGCACCGCGCAGGCGGCGGCAGATCGTCAGGCCGTCCTCGCCGGGCAGCATCAGGTCGAGCACGATCAGGTCGTAGAGCTCGCGTTCCAGCGCGCGGTCCAGCGCCGGCCCGTCGGGCACGGTCTTGACGCTGAAACCCTGGGCAACGAGATAGCGCTCGAGCTGGCTGCGCAGCCGCAGGTCGTCGTCGACCACCAGGATCTTGGTTTTGCGCGTCTCGCCGTTCATGGCCGCAGGATACTGCCGATTCCGTCGGCCAATCGTTGCCGGATGTTTCCCTGCATGCGCGGCGCAACGGATTGTTACAAACCGCCGGCGAGCCTGCGGTCGTCGCGCCATAAAATGAAACCATGAAAAAAGTCCGTCGCTCGCTGTTCCTGGCTGCGCTGCTGGCGCTGCCTGCGCTGGCGCAGCCTGTGCCGCCTCCGCCTCCCCCGGGCTGGGAGAGGCAGGGTCACGGTCCCGGCCGCGGCATGACCCCCGAGGAGCGCGAGCAATGGCGCGAGGAAAGGCGTCAGCGCCGCGAGGCCTGGCGCGAGATGAGTCCCGAGGAGCGCCACCAGCTGCGCCAGGACATCCGTGAAGCCGGACGCATTCAGCGGCGCGGACAGCGCGACTGAAGCAGCCGGATTTCCCGTTGACATTCTCCTGTCTCGGGTCTTTGCTTATACCATAGCAAACAAGTCGGACAATGTTCCACTCAAGCGAGGAGACTGCCATGTACGACATCAACAAATACATTGCCGATCGGCGGCTCGAAGGCCGCGATCCCGAAGGATATTTGGCGGAAGTGGCGCACTGGTCGCCGCTCGTCGCGAACAGGCTGGCCGCGGCGGAAGGCCTGACGCTCGGGGACGATCACTGGGAAGTGATTTACTGCCTGCGCGAGCGCTTCCGCAAATTCGGCCCTGACTGGACGGCACGCCAGATGACGCGCGAGCTGGAAAGGGATTTCGCCGCCGCCGGCGGTCGCCGCTTCCTCTACACGCTGTTCCCGGGCGGACCGCTGGCGCAGGGCTGCAAGCTGGCCGGGCTGCCGTTGCCGCAGGGCACGCTCAATCGCTCGTTCGGCAGCGTGCACTGAATCAGCCCCCTGCCGCTTGTGCGGGATGTGCTATACTGACTAACGATAATAATTATCATTTGGTTTTAACGGATCAATCAAGGACATCGGCTTGGCGAGTTTGCGTGCAACCCTCGCGGTCAGGCTTTCGCTCGTGGCCGCGAGTCTGGCGATCGTGCTGGGCGGATTCTCCGCAGGGTATTACCGCTACGTCGTCGGGCACGATCTGGCGCGGGTCGAAAGCATTTTGCGGGAGAACCTCGCGCGCGATCTCAAGACCCTCGACGAGTCCTGGGCGAAGACTGCCGAGCGGCTGGCGCGCCACCTGCGTAATGCCCGCATTGCGGAGCAGCCCGGCGGACAGCGCTGGGCGGAACTGGCGATGTTCCTCTCCGTCAATGATGCCCTGGACGAATTCGCCGACGTGCTGGTGCGCACGCAGGACGGCGTGTCGCTGCTCGCCCTGGGCGCGGATGCACGGGCGCTCGTCGATTCGGACGTCCTGGCCCGCCTGGGCCCGGGGCCGACGGGCGAATTCGACGAGCTGGCGCGTGCCGGATGGGTTTTCCTGCCCGGGCGCGGCGACTGGCAGCGCGTGCTGCGTTTGCCGCTGTGGCTGGGATCGGAGGGCCACGGCGAAATCCTGCTGACGCGGCCGCTGACGGCCTCGGTGCTGGAGCGCCTGGGCACGACCGAGACGCAGCTGTCCGTATTGCGTTCGAACGCCGAACCCGCCATCGATCCGGCAGCGCCGACGACCCGGCGCGCCGAGGCCGGCCACACCCTGATTCGGTTTGCCCTGCCCTGGCCCGGCGAAGACCGGGCGGCGAACGGGGCGCCGACCCTCCTGGTCGAGCGGCGCATTCCGCATCCGGTGGGGCTCGATCAGATCGTTTTCCAGTCCCTGGGCGTGCTCGCGTTCCTGCTGCTGGCCGGCTGGTTCGCCCTGGGCCGCTGGCTGGGATGGTTGGGACGCGACATCGGCGCGATCAGGCATGCGGCCGATGCATTCGGCCGCGACGGCGACGCAGCGGCCGCCGGTCTGCGCCTCGGGCATGCCGCGGCGCGTCAGGACGACCTGGGCGCAACGGCGAACGCCCTGGCCCGGCTGATGGCGAGCGCCCAGGCGCGCGAAGCCGAGCAGCGCGGCTTCGTGCAGACGCTGTCCTTGCTCGACGAGGCGGTCTTCGACCTGGCCGCCGACGGCCGGGTGGCCCGCGCCAGCCCCGGCTGGTCGGGTCTGCTGGGCGGCAGCCGCCAGGTGGTCGGTCGGCCGCTGGCGGATTTCATCCAGGCCGACGATCACGCTCCCCTCGCCGCCGCCCTGACATCCCTGGGGAGCGGGGACAAGACCTACGCCACCTTGCGCCTGCGCCTCGGGAGCGCTGCCGGCGCCTGGGTCGAGTTGCGTCTGGCGCGCGACGAGACCGGTGTCGTGCGCGGCGCCTTGCGCGACATCTCGCAAACCTACCGCCACGAGCAGCGAATCGCCCACATGGCGCTGCACGATGCCCTCACCGGTCTGCCCAACCGGGTTCTTCTCGAAGAGCGCATCGGCGTCGCGCTGCGCGATGCCCGCCGGGAACGCCGGCAAGTGGCCGTGGGTTTCATCGATCTGGACAATTTCAAGCTGATCAACGACGGTTTCGGTCACGATGTCGGCGACGGTCTGCTGCTGGCCTTCGCCGAGCGTCTGGGCGGCCAGCTGCGCGCCAGCGATACGCTGGCGCGCTGGGGCGGCGACGAATTCGCCCTGCTGTTGCCCAATACCGACGGCATGGCGGGCGCGCGCGAAGTCGCCGACAAACTGATCGAGGCGCTGCGTGCGCCTTTCGTCGTGCGCAAGGACGGGGTGGCGGAGTCCTTCACGGCCGGCGCCAGCATCGGCTATGCACTTTTTCCCGAAGACGGGGATACGCCCGAACAGCTGCTCTCGCGCGCCGACCGGGCAATGTTCGAGGCCAAGGCGCGCGGGCGATCCCAGGCGTGCGCCTACGCCGAATTGCCCGATCGTGGCGACAACCGCCGCGCCGTGTATCTCCAGAACCGCCTGGCGCGGGCCATCGAGGCCGAGGCCATCGAGCTGTGGTTCCAGCCCATCGTCGATGCCGACGGCCGGCTTGTCATGGTCGAAGCCCTGGCGCGCTGGCGCGACGACGAGGGCGAGTGGATTCCGCCCGCCGTGTTCGTGCCGATCGCCGAGAACACCGGGCTGATCGCCGCGCTGGGCCGACTCGTCTGGCGCCGGGCGGTGGCCGCGCTGGCGCGCTGGCGGGCGGACGGCCATTCGCTGCGGCTGGCGGTGAACCTGTCGAAACGCCAGTTGATCGCGCGCGGACTGGCCGATGACTTGCGGGCCCAGGCGCAAGCGTCCGGCTTGTCCCCCGGCGACTTCGTTCTGGAAGTGACCGAAAGCGTGGCGATGAACGATACGACGATGCACAAACAACTCGTCGATCTCCACGCCGCCGGCTTTGCCCTGGCGCTCGACGATTTCGGCACGGGCTTTTCCTCGTTGTCGCATCTGCACAGCCTGCCGCTCGACGAGGTCAAGATCGACATGTCCTTCGTGCGGCGGATCGGCACCCCCGAAGGCCATGCCATGGTGAAAACGGTCATCGCCATCGCCGGCGCCCTGAAGCTCGCCACCATCGCCGAAGGCGTCGAAGATGCGGCGACCGCCGCCGCGCTCGTGGCGCTGGGCGTCGACCGGCTACAGGGCTATCACTTCGCGCGCCCGCTGCCCGCCGAGGAGTTCGAGCGGCATTGGTTGGCGGCGGATCGGCCTCGCGCGGGACGGTCGCCGTCGCCAGGCACGCTCGGTCCCTCGTCCGGCAGCGTGCACTGAATCAGTCCCCCTCCCAGTCGTGGGTGTGCAGATGCGTGTGCAGCGCGTCGCCGTGGCGGTGCCGGTGACGATGGGCCAGCCCTGTCTCCTCGAGCAGTCCCGGATGCCTGAGGGCCGAAGACACCGGCCCGTCGTAGAGCAGGCGTCCGAGTGCGTCCATCGCCAGGCAGCGGCTGCCCAGTTCGGCGGCCAGCGAAAGGTTGTGGGTGGCCGTCACCACCGTGGTCGGGGTATCGAGGAGGGTGTCGATGAGCCAGCCCACCGTCGCCGGATCGAGGCTGGCCGAGGGCTCGTCGAGCAGCAGCAGCTTCGGTTCGAGGGCGAGCACGCAGGCCAGGGCCAGCTTCTGCTTCTGCCCGCCCGACAACAGGAAGGGCGGCTGGTCGAGCAATGACGTGAGCCCGAGCGCCGCGGCCCAGTGCGCGACGCGCGCGTCGGCGTCGGGCAATTCCAGCTGGCGCGGGCCGTAGGCGATTTCCTCGCGCACCGTCGGGTTGAACAGCATCGCTTCGGGATGCTGGAACAGCAGCGCGCAGTCCTGCCGGAACGCGCGGCCTTTGGGTTCGGCATTGCGATAACTGATGCTGCCGGATTGCGGAACCGCCAAGCCGTTCATCAATTTCAGCAGCGTCGACTTGCCGCAGCCGTTGGCGCCGAGGATGACCACCTTGTCGCCCTCCCGAATCCTGAGCGAGAGCTCCGCGATGACCGGTTTCTCGGCATCCCAGCCGAAGCGGACGCGGTCGAGTTCAAGCATCGAAGCTACCTCTCGAACGCATTGCCAGCGCGACCTCGGTCGATTGCGCCTGCGCCTTGTCGAGCAGCGCGATGGCCTGCGCGCCGGCATGGCGGCGGCGGTCGAGCAGGCGCGGCTTGATGATGGAGCGGCTGGCGAAGGCATGGCGGAAATCGCGGATCAGGCGCTCGAAGGCGCGTGCCTGTCCGAGCGCGAGGGTGGCGACCAGCGTCGCCGTCGGCCAGCCATGCAGCGCGGCGAGCAGGTTCACGCGCGCGACGAACCAGAAGCCCAGATACGCCATCAGCAGCACGCGCAGGTTGGCGAGCAGCAGCCAGCCGGTGTCGATGCGGCCCTGCCACAGGCCGACGAGCACGACGCCGAGGCTGACCGAGAGATTGAAGGCGAGGATCGCCAGCAGGCTGCGCCTGAGGATGCGCCAGCGCCCGGTGCCGGCCAGCGCCAGCGCGATCAGCAGGCCGAGCGCGAGCAGCGCCGGATCATGCACGAAAGTCGGCGCTGGCAGGACGGCAAGGTAGAGGTAGAGGGCGTGGCGGTGGTGCATGGACAGCGTAAGCCCAAGGGTCGGAGCGGCAACCTATCGAACTCTCGTCGCGCGGCAGACGATTCATGCGAACAGCGTAATCCCGTAATGTCGTGCCGCATCCGCCTGTCGTCGGTCGAGCGTAAACAGGCTTGCGCGCAGCCGACGGGTGATGGCGAGATGGAGGGCGTCGCCGGCGCGCAGAGCGAGAGACGGCGCATCGAGCAGCACGGCAGCGGTGCGGTAATCGCCCGGATCGGTTTCGAACTGTGTCGCGCTGTCGGCGACAAATCGATGAAATGCCGCCAAGGCAGCGGCGCGTCCGCTTGAAGAGGTTTGGCCGGTGCGCTCCTTGAGTGCACCGACGCCGGCCATTTCCGTCAGCGTCCATGCGGAAACGGCAAACGCATCCTTGGCTGTTTCGAGCCGGGTAAGCAGCTCGACTGCATTGGGTTCACGAAAGAACAGCGCACCGAGTACGGAGGTGTCGAGGTAAATCACAGCCGGTCAGTCTCGCGCATTTCCTCGACGGTCATGCTGACGGCGCTGGGCGCAGCCTCGACGTAGGTGCGCAAGGCACAGAGATCGAAAGGCTGGGGGTTGATTGGCGGCAAGATGCGTGCAACCGCTTGGCCACGGCGGGTCACCACGATTTCTTCACCGTCCGCAACGGCGGACAATAACGCGGAGAAATGCGCCTTGGCTTCAACGACAGTGCTGGTTTTCATCGCGGTGGCCTGTTTGATATGGTCAGATAATCCTAGCATCAAATAGCGAAAAGGTCATCTTATCCATCTTCGCGCTTTGGCGTAGCGCCACACCAGCAGCGTCAGCGCGGCTTCGCCGATGCCGATGAGGGCGTGGGGGAGCAGGATGGCCGGCAGCGTGATCGCCGGGCCGAAGGGGAAGAACAGCGGCGTGCCGTCGGGCCGGGCCGCGATGGCGGGTTGCAGGCCCAGCACCAGAGCGATGATCGTGCCGGAGAGCATCACCGCCGTCCAGGCCGCCAGCATTACCGCGAGCGGCTCGTTGAGTCGCCGCAGCAGACGGAAGACGCCCGCGGCGCCGGCTGCACCGGCCAGGCCCACGGCGAGCGCATTGACCGGCCAGGCGGTGATTCCGCCCGCGCCGAACAGCAGGGCTTGCAGGATGAGGATGCCCGACGAGGCCAGGAAGGCCAGGCGCACGCCGAAGAGCAGGGCGAGCAGGGCCACGCCCAGTGCATGGCCGCTCGTGCCGCCGGGCAGCGGCAGCATGACCAGGCCCAGGCCGTAGGCCAGCGCCATCATCGTGGCCAGGCGCGGCACGAGGGTCTCGGTAAGCCGCTCGCGCAGGCCGCGCGCCGCCCATGTCCAGGCCGCGGCGGCGAGCGCGGCGGCGGGCAGATAAGTTTGCGGAGAGAGGAAGCCGTCGGGAACGTGCATTCGTGCGTCGGCCCGTCAGCGCCCGCGCCGGGTTCCCCAGAGCTGGTAGAGCCCGAAGCCGCCGAAGATGAGCGAGAAGCCGAAGAGGGCGAGAGAGGCCCGGCTCGGGCCCGAAGCGGCAGCGGGCGGCGACGCGTCGGTCGGGCCGGTCGGCGCGGGCGCGGCCGGCAGGGAGGGAGGGGAAGGCGCGGCGGGCGTGGCAAATTCGAGAGCGACGCCGTGGCCGTGACGGGCGTGGGTGGCGAGCCGCCAGCGCTTGGCATCGCCGGGGAGAAAGACGATCCGTCCGGCCGAGTCGGTGCGCCCGCTCAGGGTCGGGTTTGCCGCGCCGTCGGCGTAGAGGCGGTAACGCTCGTCGGCGAAGGGCTTACCATTGCTGTAAGTCAGCGCGATGACGATGGCGCGATCGAGACGCTCGCCAATGTGGTGGTGGACGGCGTGGCCGAAGGCGGGCAGGGCGAACAGGGCGAGGAGGAGGGAAAACAGGCGGCGCATGGCGCGGGCGATCATAACCCACGCCGTCCGGTGCGGCGCTTCCTGCCGGCGGGTGTCGCTTAGAATCGCCGGGGTGAACCTCCTTGCCTTCGAAACGGCCACGCGCCGCCTCTCCGTTGCCGTGTGGCGCAACGGCGCCCTCAGCGAAAAATCGGCCGACCTGCCCCAGCGCGGATCGGAAGTGCTGCTGCCCTGGGCGAACGAATTGCTGGCGGGGGCGGGCCTCACGCTGCGCCAGCTCGACGGTATCGCCTTCGGTGCGGGGCCGGGCGGCTTTACCGGATTGCGGCTGTCCTGCGGCATCGCCCAGGGACTGGCCTGGGGACTCGACCGGCCCGTGGCGCCGGTCAGCTCGCTCGCGGCGCTGGCGCTGGCGGCGGGAGACGGGCGGATCCTGGCCTGTCTGGATGCGCGCATGGACGAGGTCTATCTCGCCGCCTACCGGGTGGCCGGGGAAACCGCGGTCGAAGTGCTGTCCCCGCAAGTCGGCGCCGGCGCGACGGCGCCGCTTCCCGACGGCGCGGGCTGGCGCGGCGCGGGCGACGGGTTTGCCACGCCCCACGGCGCGGCGCTGCGCGCGCGCCTGGGCGCGCGGCTGCTCGGCGTGACGGCCGACGCGTATCCGACGGCGGGCGCCGTGGCCCGGCTGGCGGCGCCC
>Ga0208735_100034_pt1 | contig 86102 bp, 85 predicted proteins | sample Subbio12Aug_8Aab_FD_184829 | JGI IMG/M metagenome (GOLD analysis project Ga0208735, IMG submission 184829) | Serpentinite rock and fluid subsurface biosphere microbial communities from McLaughlin Reserve, California, USA - CR12Aug_8Aab (SPAdes) | ecosystem: Environmental > Terrestrial > Deep... | reverse complement strand
GCAGCGCGTTGAAGGGCAGGCGGCGGTACAGGCTGGCGGTGCTGGCCATGCCGATGTGCCAGACCAGCAGGGTGTGCCCGTCGGGTGCGGCGCGCGCCACCCGCCCGGCCCCGATGGTGCCACCGGCGCCGGCGGCGTTTTCCACCACGATGTTGGCGTTGCCCAGATGTGGGCGCATGGCTTCGGCCAGTTGCCGTGCCACGGTGTCGGTCGGGCCGCCGGCAGCAAAGGGCACCACGATGGTGATCGGGCGGGACGGGAAATCTTGTGCCATCGCGCCCACCATGGTGGTGGCGGCCAAGGCAAAAGTCAGCAGTTTTTTCATGAACCTGTCTCAGAAAAATAAGAAAGTCACATCGTAGCTCAGACTCGGGGCGTTGACATGCGCAGTACTACGTAGCCAATACCCCGCCCAGTTGAACGGAAGCGCGCACTCAAGCCGGGGCCGGTCTGGACAAGGGCAGGCCAAAGCGCACCGTGACGCGCAGCCCGCGGCCTTGTGTCCGGGACGGGAAGCTGTCTTCGAGCTGCAGCGTGGCGCCGTGCTGGGTGGCGATTTCTTGCACGATGGCCAACCCGAGGCCGGAGCCATCGACATTGGTGCCCAAGGCGCGGTAAAAGGGCTCGAGCACCAGCGCACGCTCGGCTTGCGGGATGCCGGGCCCGTCGTCTTCGACTTGCAGCAGTTGCACACCGCTGTAGCGGTCGACCAGCACCCGCACCGTCACCACGCCACCGGCCGGTGTGTAGCGGATGGCGTTGTCGATCAGGTTGCGCGCCAGTTCGCGCAGCAGCGTCGGGTTGCCTTGCAGCAGGCAAGCGGGCGGCATCTGGGTGGGGCCTTCGTACCCCAGGTCGATGGCTTGATCGAGGGCCCGGGGGATGGCGTCCTCGATCACCTCGGTGACGGCTTCGGCCAAGTCAAACGGCACTTTGGCCAGGCTGCGGCCACTGGTTTCGGCGCGCGCCAAGGCCAGCAACTGGTTCACGGTGTGGGTGGCGCGCATGCTGGATTTGGCGATTTGTTGCAGCGAACGCTGAATGTCGCCTTCGCCCTTGTGGCGCGCTTGCTGCGCCATTTCGGCCTGCATGCGCAGGCCCGCCAAGGGCGTTTTGAGCTGATGCGCAGCGTCGGCCAGAAAACGCTTTTGGTCGCTGACCGAGGCCTTGAGGCGCAGCAGCAGGTCGTTGATGGATGAAACCAGGGGCGCGACTTCTTGCGGTACCTGCTCGTCGTCGAGCGGGCTGAGGTCGTCGGGGCGGCGGGCCCGGATGCGCAGCTCCAGATCGTTGAGGGGGCGGATGCCGCGCACCAGCGCCAGCCAAACCAGCAGCACCGCCAGCGGCAGGATGATGAACTGCGGCACCATCACGCCTTTGATGATTTCGGTGGCCAGCATGGAGCGCTTGGCGCGCGTTTCGGCAATCTGCAGCAGCACCCGCTGCGGCGCATCGTTTCCAAGCAGCACCCAGGTGTAGGCGACGCGCACCGGTTCGCCGCGCAACACGTCGTCGCGCAGGTGCAGGGCTCCGCCCGGCGCGGCCCGGGCCGCGGCGAGCTCGAAATCGGGCAGCGGAAAACCGGGCTCGCCGCTGATCAGGTGACCTTCGGCGTCCAGCACCTGGTAGTAGATGCGGTCGGTGTCGTCGGCGCGCAGCAGGTCGCGGGTCTGGGCGCTGAGTTCGAAGCGCACCACCGCGTCGTCGACGCTGACAAACTGCGCCAGGGCCTGCAAATTGAACTCCAGCGCCCGGTCGTAGGGTTTGCTGGCGATGCCTTGGGCCACGAACCACGTCAGGGCCAAGGAGAGCGGCCACAGCAGCAGCAGTGGGGTCAGCATCCAGTCCAGGATTTCACCAAACAGGCTGCGCTGTTCGCGCGGGAACAGGCCAAAGGGGGTGCTGGAGCCGGCCTCTGCCTGGGTGCCCAGCGCGGCGAGTGGCGGGGGCTCAGCCAGGGATTTTTTCAAGGCAGTACCCCAGCCCACGCACGGTGGCAATGCGTATCGGGCCTTTTTCGATCTTCTTGCGCAGCCGGTGGATGTAGACCTCGATGGCGTTGTTGCTGACCTCCTCGCCCCACTCGCACAGGCGATCGACCAACTGGTCTTTGCTGACGAGGCGGCCGGCGCGTTGCAGCAGCACTTCGAGCAGCCCGAGCTCGCGCGCCGAGAGCTCGACCATCTTGCCGTCGATGCTGGCGACGCGGCCGGCCTGGTCGTAGGTCAGCGGGCCATGCCGGATCAGGCCACTGGCGACCCCGCTGCCGCGCCGCACCAGGGCGCGCACGCGCGCTTCCAGCTCTTGCAGGGCAAAGGGTTTGGCCATGTAGTCGTCGGCCCCGAGGTCGAGGCCGCGCACGCGCTCTTCCACGCTGTCGGCGGCGGTGAGGATGAGCACGGGCAGCGCCGACCCGCGCCCGCGCAGGCGCTTGAGCACTTCCAGTCCGTGCAGGCGCGGCAGCCCCAAATCGAGAATCAGCAAATCGAACTCGGTGTTGGTCATGAGGGCGGCATCGGCTTCGCTGCCGCTGGTCACGTGGTCCACGGCGGCGCCGGTGCCGCGCAGGGTGCGCAACAATCCGTCAGCCAGTACCTGGTCGTCTTCGGCAATGAGGATGCGCATGGGTGGGTTCTCGGGCCGGGTTGGGACGGTGCAAAAAGGGGCTGTGGGGCACGGCCCACTGGGTCTGAGGCAGATTTTAGGCCGCCAAGCCCTGTCTGTCACCTGCGCAAGCTTGCATGCAGGTACGGGGTTGTCGCTGGCAGGGGCAAGAGGGGGCTTGCTGGCACCTTGGTACGCCGGGGCAGGCCAGAATATTTGCGGCGCTCACCCCTGCAAGCCACCACGGCGTGGTTAAACTGGCAGCCGAGGGGGCCTGTAGGCCAACCGTTTCTCGCGGGCATGCGCCCATTCTTTTTTTGGAGATTCGTCTATGAGTTCAACCGCCAAGGCAACAGACAACGAAAAAGCCAAGGCCCTGCAAGCGGCGCTGGCGCAAATCGACAAGCAGTTTGGCAAGGGCACCATCATGCGCCTAGGCGAGGGCGAGGTGATCGCCGACATACAGGTGGTCTCGACCGGTTCGCTCGGGCTGGATGTGGCGCTCGGCGTCGGCGGGCTGCCGCGCGGGCGCGTGGTCGAGATCTACGGCCCCGAGTCTTCGGGCAAGACCACGCTCACGCTGCAAGTGATCGCCGAGATGCAAAAAATCGGCGGCACCTGCGCCTTCATCGACGCCGAGCACGCGCTGGATGCGCAGTACGCGCAAAAGCTGGGCGTCAACTTGCAAGAGCTGCTGATCAGCCAGCCCGACACTGGCGAGCAGGCGCTGGAGATCGTCGATGCGCTGGTGCGCTCGGGCGCGGTCGATCTGATCGTGATCGATTCGGTGGCTGCGCTCACGCCCAAGGCCGAAATCGAGGGCGATATGGGCGACAGCCTGCCGGGTCTGCAGGCGCGGCTGATGAGCCAGGCGCTGCGCAAGCTCACCGCCACGATCAAGAAAACCAACTGCATGGTGATTTTCATCAACCAGATTCGGATGAAGATCGGCGTCATGTTTGGCAGCCCCGAGACCACCACCGGCGGCAACGCGCTCAAGTTCTACGCCTCGGTGCGGCTCGACATTCGGCGCACCGGCTCGATCAAGAAGGGCGACGAGGTGATCGGCAGCGAGACCAAGGTCAAGGTGGTGAAAAACAAGGTGGCGCCGCCCTTTAAGACGGCCGAGTTCGACATTCTGTATGGCGAGGGCATCAGCCGCCTGGGCGAGATCGTCGATCTGGGGGTGTTGCACAAGGTGGTGGACAAATCCGGTGCCTGGTACGCCTACATGGGCGAAAAGATCGGCCAGGGGCGCGAGAACTCGCGCGAGTTTTTGCGCGAGAACCCGGCGCTGGCGCGCGAGATCGAAAACAAAATCCGCGCGGCGTTGGCGGTGCCCGAGCGCACGGCCAGCCCGAGCGGCGAAGTGGCGCCGTTCGAGGCCGATTGAGTGCGGCGCTTGGGTCTGGCGGGCTAGGGTAGGCTTGGTGGCGGCGCAGTCGCTGTCGTTGAAGGCGCGCGCGCTGCGGGCGCTGGCGCAGCGCGAGCACAGCCGCCTGGAGTTGGCGCGCAAGTTGCAGCCCCATGTCGCCGACGAGTCGGGGGCTGCGCTGGAGGCGCTGCTGGACGAGCTGCAGGCGCAAGGCTGGCTCAGTGATGCGCGCTTTGCCGAGGCCTTAAGCCGCAACCGCTCCGAGCGCCAGGGGGTGGCGCGCATCCGCGCCGAGTTGCGCCTGCGCGGGGTGGCGGCCGAGCAGGTCGAGCAGGCCACCGCCGCACTGGCGGGTAGCGAGGCCGAGCGGGCGCAGCAGGTGTGGGATAAAAAGTTTGGCCAGCCCCCGCTCGATGCGGCCGAGCGCGCGCGCCAGATCCGGTTTTTGCTCGGGCGCGGTTTTGCTACTGGCTTGGCGTGCCGCGTGGTGCCGCCGCTGCGCTCGGACGCGGCAGCCGAGTAAAGCCGCAGCCAAGTAAAGCCACAACCCAAAGCCAGCGCGGCGTGCGCTGTCTGGCGCGATGGCCCTCGCTTAAGAAGGGGTTTGGCGGCGCTGGCGCACGGCGGCAGCGAGTTGCTGCAGCAGCGGCACGGTTTGCTCGAAACCGAGGCAGGCGTCGGTGAGCGAAACGCCGTGGTGCAGCGGCTGGCCGGGAACGATATCCTGGCGACCCTCGTGCAAGTGGCTCTCGATCATCACCCCGAGGATGCGGCGCTCACCGGCAGCCAGTTGCGCCGCCACGTCGGCACCGACCTCGAGTTGGCGCTGGTGCTGCTTGCGGCTGTTGGCGTGGGAAAAATCGATCATCACCTGGGCACGCTGGCCGGCCGCGCGCAAGCGCTCGCAACTGGCTTGCACATCGGCGGCGGTGTAGTTGGGCTGCGGCCCGCCGCGCAATATCAGGTGGCAGTCGGCGTTGCCACGGGTCTCGAAAATCGCGGCCAGCCCCATTTTGGTCATGCCCATGAAGGCGTGTGGGGCGGCGGCGGCTTGCAGCGCATCGACCGCCACCTGCACCCCGCCATCGGTGCCGTTCTTGAAACCCACCGGGCAGCTCAGGCCGCTGGCAAGCTGGCGGTGGCTCTGGCTTTCGGTGGTGCGCGCACCAATCGCGCCCCAGGTGACGAGATCGCTGATGAACTGCGGCGAGAGCAAGTCCAGGAACTCGGTGCCCACCGGCAGGCCCAGCGCCAGGATGTCGAGCAGCAACTGGCGCGCGCGCTCCAGCCCTTCGTTGATGGCAAAGCTGCCATCGAGGTGCGGGTCGTTGATGTAGCCCTTCCAGCCCACCGTGGTGCGCGGTTTTTCGAAATAAACCCGCATCACCAGCAGCAGATCGGGTGCCAGTGCCGCAGCCTGCGCTTGCAGCAGCCGGGCGTATTCCAGCGCCTGGTCGTGGTCGTGGATCGAGCACGGGCCCACCACCACCAGCAGCCGGTCGTCGTGTCCGCGCAGCAAATGAGCGATCTCGGCGCGGCTGCGCTCGACCAAGGCCGCGCTGGCCTCGGGCAGGGGCAGCCACTCTTGCAGCAGCGCGGGCGTGAGCAGCGGGCGCACGGCGGCGATGCGCAAGTCGTCGATGCGGGTGTGGTCGAGCGTGCTGGGCGCGCTGCGGTGCGGGGGGACGTGGGACATGGTGGACGGTGGTGTATGTGTATGTGTATGTGGGGGCGCTCACTTGCCGATGCAAAAGGAGCCGAAAATCTGGCCCAGCAGATCGTCGGCGCTGAACGATCCGGTGATTTCGTTGAGCGCGTTTTGCGCCAGCCGCAGTTCTTCGGCCAGCAAATCGAGCATGGGGGCGGGCGGCTGCAGGCGCTGCTCGGCCTCGTGCAGGTGCAGGCCGACGCGCTGCAGCGCCTGCACGTGGCGCGCGCGCGCGCTGTACAGCCCTTCAGCCCCGCTTTGGCCGCCGGCGCATTCGAGCAGGCGCTGGCGCAGCGCGTCCAGCCCGGCGCCGGTGCGGGCCGACAGGTGCAGGGACCCAGGGGGCAGGGCGGGTGCGGCGGTCGTTGCTCGGCAAGGCGAGTCGTCGCTTGGGGCCGGGCCGCAGTCCAGCGGCGCGGCGTTTGCACCGAGCAAGTCGGCCTTGGTCCAGACTTGCAGCAGCGGTACTCCGGCGGCGCAGCGCGCCTGCAGCTCGGTGGCCAGCGCGGCGTCGGCCTGGTCGTAATCGGGCTGGCCGCAGCGGGTCGGGTCGCGCAGCCACAGCAGCACGTCGGCGCTGGCGATTTGCGCCCAGGCGCGTGCGATGCCGATGCGCTCGACTTCGTCGGCGCTGGCGCGCAAGCCGGCGGTGTCGATCACGTGCAGCGGCACGCCCTCGATCTGTATGCTTTGCTGCAACACGTCGCGCGTGGTGCCGGCCACGGCCGTGACGATCGCCAGTTCGGCCCCGGCCAAGGCGTTGAGCAGCGAGCTTTTGCCCACATTGGGCTGGCCAGCGATCACCACCCGGATGCCTTCGCGCAGCAGCGCGCCCTGGCGCGTCTGGCGCTGCACCTGGGCAAGCTGCGCGCGCAAGCGCTGCAACTGCCCGAGCGCGTCGGCCTGTTGCAGGAAGTCGATTTCTTCTTCGGGGAAGTCCAGCGTCGCCTCCACCAGCGTGCGCAGATGGATCAGGCGCTCGCGCAGCCCCTGCACGGCTTGCGAGAAGGCGCCCGATAAGGAACGCGCAGCACCACGGGCGGCGCTCTCGGTGGCGGCGTCGATCAGGTCGGCCACCGCCTCGGCCTGCGCCAGATCGAGCTTGCCGTTCAGGTAGGCGCGTTCGGTGAACTCGCCTGGCCGCGCCAAGCGCAAGCCCGCCAGGCGCGGCTGGCCGGTGGCCGGGTCGGGCTCGGCGGCGGCACCCAAGCAGCGCGCCAGCAGCAGTTGCAGCAGCACCGGGCCGCCGTGCGCTTGCAGCTCCAGCACGTCTTCGCCGCTGTAGGAGTGCGGTGCCGGGAAAAACAGTGCCAGCCCGTGGTCGATGGCGCTGCCGTCGTGCTCCAGAAAAGCGCCGTAGCAGGCGTGGCGCGCGGGCAGGGTGCGGCCGCACAGGGCGCGCACCAGCGGCTCCAGCCCCAGCCCCGAGACGCGCACGATGCCCACCGCGCCGCGCCCGGGCGCGGTGGCGATGGCGACGATCGGCTCACGCCGCATGCCGGACACCGTGCCCGCCCGCCTTCAATGGCTGCCTCAGCTCTTCTTGAAGTTGGGGATGGTGAACTTGAGCGGCACGCCCATCTTGTTGTTGATGTAGGCCTGCTGCGCGATCGTGAGTATGTTGTTGACGAGCCAGTACAGCACCAACCCGGCCGGGAAGAAGAAGAACATGATGCTGAACACGAAGGGCAGGATCCACATCAGCTTGGCTTGCAGCGGATCGGGTGGCAGCGGGTTGAGGGCGGTCTGGATCACGGTGGTGACCATCATCAGCAGCGGCAGGATGAAGAAGGGGTCGGGCGTGGAAAGATCGGAAATCCACAGCACCCAGGGCGCGTTGCGCATCTCAACGCTGGCCAGCAGCACCCAGTAGAGGGAGATGAAGACCGGGATCTGAATCAGGATCGGCAGACAGCCGCCGAGCGGGTTCACCTTTTCCTCCCGGTACAGTTTCATCATTTCCTGCTGCATCAGTTGCGGATTGTCTTTGAGGCGCTCGCGCATTTCCATCATGCGTGGGTTCACCGCCTTCATTTTGGCCATGGAGCGGTAGGCCTTGGCGTTGAGCCAGTAGAAGGCGGCGCGGATCAGCACCACCAGCAGCACGATGGCCCAGCCCCAGTTGCCGACCAGCGCGTGGATTTGGTACAGCAGCCAGTACATGGGCTTGGCCAGCATGGTCAGCCAGCCGTAGTCTTTGAGCAGGTCCAGACCCGGAGCGATCTGGCCCAGCATGGTTTCGTACTGCGGTCCGACGAACAGGCGGCTGTCGAGGGTGCGCACTTCGCCCGGCGCGATGCTGCCCAGCGCGGTGATGGCCCCGACCGAGTACAGCGGCCCGACCATGCGCACGAAGTTCTCGCGCTCCACACCCTGGGCCAGCAGCCAGGCGCTGGCAAAGTAGTGCTGCACCATGGCGACGTAGCCATCGCTGGCGACGCGCTGGAACACGGCATTGGAGGCGGCGATTTCGGAAAACTCGATTTTTTGGAAATGGCCCGCCTCGCTGAACACGGCCGGGCCGGTGAAGGTGGCGTAGAAGGGCGTTTCGTTGCCCACCAGCATGCCGTCGCGCACCAGTTGCAGATAGACCTGCGGCGTGATCGGAGCCGTGCCCTGGTTGCGCACCTCGTGGCGCACCGCCAGTACGTAGCTGCCGCGCTGCAGGGTGTAGATCTTGGCCAGCACCACGCCATTGACCGGCTCGGACTCAAAGCGCAGCGTCAGCTCGTTTTGGCCCTCGGCCAGGCTGCGCTCGCCGTCGATCAGGCGCATGGGGGTGGTGTGGTTGGGGAAGTCGCCGCCGATGAGGCCGGTTTGGGCCACGTAGGTGCGCTCGCCGTCTTGTTTGAGCAGTTGCAGCGGGGTTTGGGTGTGGCGCAGAGCGCGCCCGATTTCGGTGTAATGCGCCAGCATGGTGGCGCCGATCAGCGAACCGCCCTGGGAGTCGAACACCAGCTCCATCACGTCGGTGCGCACGGTGAAGGTTTCGCGCGCCGCTTGCACCGGGGGTGCCGGCGGCACCAGGGCATTGGCTGCGCCGGGCAGTGCGGTGGCGCTGGGCAGGGCGCCCGGTCCAGGCAGCGCGGTGGCAGCGGGAAGCGCCGCCGCAGGTGGGGTGGCAGCCGTGGTTGCGGGGGCGATTTCAGCCGCCGGCGGGGTGCCGGTTGGGAAGAAGGTGGCCTCGCGGCCGTTGTAGATTTGCCACTGGTCCCAGAGCAGGATCAGCGAGAACACCAGGATCACCCAGAGGATGGAGCGGCGAATGTCGGTCATGAGGGCTTCTTGCGCGAGCGGGGGGTGCTCAGTAGGGAGGAAAAGGGACGCGCCCATTGCTCGGGCACCGGGTCGCAGCCGCCCTCGCACCAAGGGTGACAGCGCGCCAGCCGCCGCAGCGTCAGGTAGCTGCCGCCCAGCGCGCCGTGCTGGCGCAGGGCTTGCAGGCTATAGTGGGAGCAGGTGGGCTCGAAGCGGCAACTCGGGCCCAGCCAGGGGCTGAGCAGGAGCTGGTAGCCACGCACCAGACCGATGAGCAAGCGCCGGGGCCAGTTACGCACGGTGCAACCCTTGCAGCAGTTGTTGCAGCTCGGCGCGCACGCAGCGGCGCAGCGCAAGCGAGGCGGCGCTGGGAAATTGCCCGGGTGCAAAGGCCGAGCGCAGCCGCACCACCAGCGCCAAAGGGGGCTGGCTGGGCGCCAAGGCATGCGCCATCGCATAGATTTGGCGCCGCAACAGGTTGCGCGTCACGGCGCGCCGCGCCCAGCGCTTGGGCAGCACGACGCCGACCCAGTGGCCCGGCCCCGGAAACAGCTCGCCGCAGGCGGCATCGGGCGCACCCCCGTGCAGCGCAAAATGCGCGCTTTTGCGCAGCGGTGGGCGCCGCAGCAAGGCGTCGAACTGGCTGCGCTCGCGCATGTGCTGGGGTGGGGCAAGCGCCGAGGCGGCAGCCGTGGCGCGCTCGCTAACCATGGGGCCTCACGTCAGCTTGGCAACCGGCCGGTTGGGATCAAAGGCCCAGGCGCTTGCGGCCCTTGGCGCGCCGGGCGTTGATGACGGCGCGGCCACCGCGGGTCTTCATGCGAACCAGGAAGCCGTGGGTGCGGGCGCGGCGGACTTTGGAGGGTTGGTAGGTGCGTTTCATGGTGCGTAAAGGCTCGGTTGTAGGCTCGGTTTATGACTCGGGGGCTTGGCCCGATTCGGGCTTGGGCTTGGGCTTGGGGCTTGGCTTTGATCGGTTTTGCGACCAAATCTTCGATTATCTCAAAGATTTGCTGTATTGCCAAGTGTGGCGGCTGCGCAGGCGCGCGCGGACGCCCATCTCGGGCGCAGTGGGCTGAGTGTAAACCAGCATCCGGGTAAGCCGCATGGGGCAATGCATGTGGATAACAGGCATGTGGATAACTCTAGGGCGCGGCTACAATGCGACGTCGGCTGGTTGGCGCTCCAAGGCGCCGACTGGCGACCCGATTCGATTGCACCCTCCCATGTCCCTAGTCTTGATTCCGCCCGAAGTCTCGGAGCCTGCGGAGGCTTTGTGGTCGGCCTGTGTGCAGCGCCTGGCGCTCGAACTGCCGGCGCAGCAGTTCAACACCTGGATCCGCCCCTTGGCGGCCCAGGTGTCGCAGACGGCCGACTCGGTCACGCTGCTGTTGCCAAGCCGCTTCAAGCTCGACTGCATCCGCACCCAGTACGCTGCCCGCATCGCCGCTGCCTTGCAGGCGGTGGCCGGGCGGCCGGTGGCGCTCGAGCTGGTGCTGGCCAGCCGCCCAAGCGCGCGCGCCACCCTTGGCAAACCAGCGCCGGCCCGTGCCACACCGGCCGACGCGGCGGCGGATGCGCTCGGGCACGATGCCGAGGCTTGGACCATGGAGCCGGCTTCCAGTCCCGTAGCCGCCAGCGCCGCCACGGCCAAGCGGGTTGAGCCGCTGCATCGGCTCAACAGCGGGCTGACTTTTGCCACCTTGGTCGAGGGCACGGCCAACCGCATGGCGCGCGCGGCCGCCATGCACGTGGCGCACCATCCGGGCCAGCTCTACAACCCCTTGTTTATCTATGGTGGCGTGGGCTTGGGCAAAACGCACCTGATGCACGCCATCGGCAACCAGTTGCTGGCGGGGCGCTCAGCGGCCAAGGTGCTCTACGTCCACGCCGAACAGTTTGTGACGGACGTGGTCAAGTCGTACCAGCGCAAAACTTTTGATGAGTTCAAGGCGCGCTACCACTCGTTGGACTTGCTGCTGATCGACGATGTGCAGTTCTTTGCCAACAAAGAGCGCACGCAGGAGGAGTTTTTCAACGCCTTCGAGGCGCTGCTGGCCAAAAAAAGCCACATCGTCATGACCAGCGACACCTACCCCAAGGGCTTGGCCGACATCCACGAGCGGCTGGTGTCGCGCTTCGATGCCGGCCTGACGGTGGCCATCGAGCCGCCCGAGCTCGAAATGCGGGTGGCCATTCTGATCAGCAAGGCCGAGGCCGAAAGCGAGCGCCTGCCCGAGGATGTGGCGTTCTTCGTGGCCAAGAACGTGCGCTCCAACGTGCGCGAGCTCGAAGGCGCGCTGCGCAAGATCTTGGCCTACTCGCGCTTCAACCACAAAGATATCTCGATCGCCTTGGCGCGCGAGGCGCTGCGCGATTTGCTCAGCATCCAGAACCGGCAGATCTCGGTCGAGAACATTCAGAAAACGGTGGCCGATTTCTACAAGATCAAGGTCGCCGACATGTACTCGCGCAAGCGCCCGGCCAACATCGCCCGTCCGCGCCAGATCGCCATGTTTCTGGCCAAGGAGCTGACACAAAAAAGCCTGCCCGAAATTGGCGAACTGTTTGGCGGGCGCGACCACACCACGGTGCTGCATGCGGTGCGCAAGATCGCCGCCGAGCGCCAAACCTTGAGCGAGCTCAACCAGCAACTGCACGTGCTGGAGCAGACCCTCAAGGGCTGAGCCCCCTGTGAGCCCCCGATGCCAACCGCCGTGCCGCACAAACCTGCAACAATTCGCCCGTATGGCTTGTGGCCGGCTGCCACAGCGGCCGCACGGCCCCACCCTTTAACTGAACTCGAACCGAAAGCCCACCCATGATCGTTGTGCAATCGACCCAAGACAAGCTGTTGGCCGCCCTGCAGGCGGTGTCGGGCATCGTGGAGCGCCGCCACACCATGCCGGTGCTGGCCAATGTGCTCTTGCGCAAAGAGGGTGGCCTGGTGCAACTGACCACCAGCGACCTCGAAATCCAGATTCGCACCCAGGCCGAACTCGGGGGCGACGAAGGCACTTTTGCCACCACGGTGGGGGCGCGCAAACTGATCGACATCCTGCGCACCCTGCCGCCGGAGCAAAAAGTGACGCTGGAGGCGCAGCAGAGCAAGCTGGTGCTCAAGGGCGGCAAGTCGCGCTTCACGCTGCAAACCCTGCCGGCCGAAGATTTCCCGCTGGTGCAGCAAGCGCCCAGCTTTGGCCCGGCATTCAGCGTGCCGCAAAAAGTGTTCAAGAGCCTGCTGGGCCAAGTCTCCTTTGCCATGGCGGTGCAAGACATCCGGTATTACTTGAACGGGATTTTGTTCGTGGCCGAAGGCAAGACCCTGAGCCTGGTGGCCACCGACGGGCACCGGCTGGCTTTTTCCAGCGCCGCGCTCGAGGTCGAGGTGCCCAAACAAGAGGTGATCCTGCCGCGCAAAACGGTGCTGGAGTTGCAGCGGCTGCTGTCGCAGGCCGAGGGCGAAGTCGAACTGCAATTTGCCTCCAACCAAGCCCGCTTCAGCTTTGGCGGCCTAGAGTTCATCAGCAAGCTGGTGGAGGGCAAGTTCCCGGACTACCACCGCGTCATCCCGCGCCAGCACCCGCACGTGCTGTTGCTGGGTCGCCAGCCGCTGCTGGCCGCGCTGCAACGCGCCGCCCTCATGACCAGCGACAAGTTCAAGGGTGTGCGCCTAAGCCTGGAGCCCGGTGTGTTGCGGCTGGTGGCGCACAACGCCGAGCAGGAAGAGGCGCTGGACGAGCTCGACATCGAGTACCAGGGGCCCATGATCGAGATGGGCTTCAACGTCACCTACCTGATCGAGGGCTTGAGCAACATGGGCCAGGAGATGGTGCGCTTGGAGCTGGCCGATAACAACGCCTCGGCGCTGTTGACCATTCCCGAACACGAGAGCTACAAATACGTGGTGATGCCGATGCGCATCTGAGCCCCACGCCGCCGGCTGCGCTTGCTGCGCCTTTTGACCCCCAGCGCCCGCCTTTGTGCGGGCGGTGCGTTTGATGAGAGTTGTGATCCATGAATTCCGAATTCCCCGCCTCCCTGCCGGACCCCGTTGAGCCGCCGTCGGCCGCGAGCGCCGCGGCCAGTGCCGCCAGCGCAGCCGCAGCCAACGCAGCCGCCAGTGCCGCCTATGGCGAAGGCTCGATCCAGATCCTCGAAGGGCTGGAGGCGGTGCGCAAACGCCCCGGCATGTACATCGGCGACACCTCCGACGGCACCGGGCTGCACCACCTGGTGTTCGAGGTGGTGGACAACTCGATCGACGAGGCGCTGGCCGGTTATTGCGACGACATCGTCGTCACCATCCACTCCGACAACTCCATCAGCGTGACCGACAACGGGCGCGGCATCCCCACCGGCGTCAAGCTGGACGACAAACACGAGCCCAGGCGCAGCGCGGCCGAAATTGCGCTCACCGAACTGCACGCCGGCGGCAAGTTCAACCAAAACAGCTACAAGGTTTCGGGCGGCCTGCACGGGGTGGGGGTGAGTTGCGTCAACGCGCTCAGCCGCTGGCTGCGCCTGACGGTGCGCCGCGACGGCCGCGTACACCAGCTCGAATTTGTCCGCGGCGAGGTGCAGCAGCGCCTGCTTGAGCGTGTCGACGGGGTGGAGGTGTCGCCGATGCGCCTGGGCGGTGCCACAGAAAAGCGCGGCACCGAGGTGCATTTTCTGCCCGACAGCGAAATTTTTCAGCAGAACGCCGATTTTCACTACGAGATTTTGGCCAAGCGGCTGCGCGAGCTCAGCTTTCTGAATCACGGCGTGCGCATCCGCCTGCTCGACGAGCGCAGCGGCAAGCAGGACGATTTTTCCGGTGCCGGCGGCGTCAAGGGCTTTGTCGAATTCATCAACGCCGGCAAAAAAGTGCTGCACCCCAACGCCTTTTACGCCAGCGGCGCGCGCCCGGCCGAGAGCTATGGCGGCATCCCCGGCACCGAGATCGGGGTCGAGGTGGCGATGCAGTGGAACGAGAGCTACAACGAAAACGTGCTCTGCTTCACCAACAACATCCCGCAGCGCGACGGCGGCGCCCACCTCACCGGCCTGCGCGCGGCCATGACGCGCGTGATCGGCAAATACCTCGAGCAAAACGAGGTGGCGAAAAAGGCCAAGGTCGAAGTCAGCGGCGAGGACATGCGCGAGGGCCTGTGCTGCGTGCTTTCGGTCAAGGTGCCCGAGCCCAAGTTCAGCAGCCAGACCAAAGACAAGCTGGTGAGCAGCGAGGTGCGCGCCCCGGTCGAAGACATCGTCGCCAAGGCGCTCGCCGAATACCTCGAAGAGCGCCCACAAGACGCCAAGCTGCTGTGCGGCAAGATCGTGGACGCGGCACGGGCACGCGAAGCGGCGCGCAAGGCGCGCGAACTCACGCGCCGCAAAGGCGTGCTCGACGGCCTCGGGCTGCCCGGCAAACTGGCCGACTGCCAGGAAAAAGACCCGGCGCTGTGCGAAATCTACATCGTCGAGGGCGATAGCGCCGGCGGCAGCGCCAAGCAGGGGCGCGACCGCAAGTTCCAGGCCATTCTGCCCTTGCGCGGCAAAATCCTGAACGTGGAAAAAGCGCGCTACGAAAAGTTGCTTTCCAGCAACGAAATCCTGACCCTCATCACCGCGCTGGGCACCGGCATCGGCAAATCCAGCGCCGCCGACGAGTTCAACCCCAAGGCCAAGAGCGGATCGGACGATTTCAACGTCGGCAAACTGCGCTACCACCGCATCATCATCATGACCGACGCCGACGTCGATGGCGCGCACATCCGCACCCTGCTCCTGACCTTCTTTTACCGCCAGATGCCCGAGCTGGTCGAGCGCGGCCACATCTACATCGCCCAGCCGCCGCTGTACAAGGTCAAGGCGGGCAAAGAGGAGCTGTACCTGAAAGACGCCGCCGCGCTCGACGCCTTTTTGCTGCGCATTGCGCTGCGCGACGCGTCCATACACACCGGCGGCGCGCAAGGGCGCACGCTCGAGGGCGACACGCTGGCCGAGCTGGCGCGCCGGCACCAGTTGGCCGAAGCGGTGATCGCGCGCCTGAGTGCCTTCATGGACGCCGAGGCCTTGCGCGCCATGGCCGACGGCGTCGCGCTGGCGCTCGACGACATGGAGCAGGCCAGCGCCAGCGCCGCCGCCTTGCAGGCCGCCTTGCGCGCCCTGAGCAGCACCGGGGTGCCGGCCGAGGTCACGGCCGAGTTCGATCTGCGCAGCGACAAACCGCTGCTGCGCATCAGCCGCCGCCACCACGGCAACGTGCGCAGCAGCGTGGTCACGCAAGATTTCGTGCACGGGGCCGACTACGCCGCGCTGGCCGAAGCGGCGCAGACCTTTGCCGGCCTGCTGGGCGAAGGGGCCACGGTGCGGCGCGGCGAGGGCGAGCGGCGCAAGGAAGAAAAAGCAGAGGATTTCCGCTCGGCCATGCAGTGGCTGCTGGCCGAAGCCGAGCGCGGCAGCGCGCGCCAGCGCTACAAGGGCCTGGGCGAGATGAACCCCGCGCAACTGTGGGAGACCACCATGGACCCGGCGGTGCGGCGCCTGCTGCAAGTGCGCATCGAAGACGCGATCGAGGCCGACCGCGTCTTTACCACCCTGATGGGCGACGAAGTCGAGCCGCGGCGCCAGTTCATCGAAAACAACGCCCTGCGCGCCAGCAACATCGATGTGTGAGCTTGCTGTAGGTAGACCATAAGCTGAGAAACGGGGCTCATGAGTGCCCATGCCAACGCCCGACATCGACTCACGCCCGCCATGCGCGGGGTGATTGACCGCATGGCCCGAGCCGGTGGTCCGCCCTTGCATGCCCTTTCGCCTAAGCAAGCCCGCGCGTTCTACGAAATGGGTTCCGGTGTGCTGGACATTCCTCCGTGCAAGATGGCAAGGGTGCAAGCGCTGCACCTGCCCACCCGCGATGGCGCGTTGTTGCCAGCCGAACTGGTGGTGCCCCATGCCCGTGCGACCGATGCGCCACGGCCTTGGCCGGTGCTCTTGTACCTGCACGGCGGCGGGTACACCATCGGCAGTGTGGCTACCCACGCCAGCCTGTGCCGGCACCTGGCGCACCTAGCCCATGCGGCGGTGCTGTCGGTGGACTACCGGCTGGCGCCCGAACACAAGTTTCCCACTGCCGTGCACGATGCCTGGGATGCGCTGCAATGGCTGCACGTGCAGGCCCCTGCGCTGGGGCTGGACCCGGCACGCATCGCCATTGGAGGCGACAGCGCGGGGGGCACCTTGGCCATCGTATCGGCTCTGCAGGCTCGTGACGCTGGCCTGCCGTTGCGCCTGCAAATGCTGTTCTATCCGGGTTGCGCCGCCCACCAAGACACCCCGTCCCACCAGACATTTGCCCATGGATTCGTGCTGGAGGCGGCCAGCATCACCTGGTTCTTCAAACAGTACCTGAACACCGCGGCCGATCGGGACGACTGGCGTTTTTCGCCGCTCAAGGCCCCCGATCTGGACGGTGTGGCGCCCGTGTGGATGGGCCTAGCGGAGTGTGATCCACTGGTGGACGAGGGGGTTCTGATGGCCGATCGCTTTCGCATGGCGGGTGTGCCGGTGGACCTGGAGATGTACCTCGGGGTGACACACGAATTCATCAAGATGGGCCGGGCCATTCCGGAGGCGCTCAAGGCGCATCAAGATGCGGCGCGGGCCTTGCGCCACGCCTTCGAGGGCTGAGCACGTGGGAGTTGATCGGAGTTGGTGGGTGCTTCCTCCAGCCCTAGCGGGCAGCCCGGTGCGCGATGTGCCACTGCCGCAGGTGACGGCGCTGCTGCAGAAGCTGGGCCTAGCGGGCCGACACGAGGTGGCCGAAGACCTGTTGCGCATCCTCAGCGCCCAAGTGCCCATGGCGCAGTGCACCATCTTTTCGTTTGATGGCGAATCCGCGCCCCGCACCGTGGCGGTGGGCGACCTCTCCCGCACTGCGGCGCTGCGGCGAATCACCCATGACTACGTTACCCGCTACCACCCACTCGATGGCTGCCGGGAGGCCATGCGCGCGGAAATCGATGCCGCCCGACGGGCGAGTGCGGCACGGCCTCACATCGTGCTACACCGCCAGCGTCCAGAAGACATTGCCCACCCCGATTATCGGCACGTCTGCTACGAGCTGCCCCGGGTGGCCGAGCGGGTGGCCATTCTGGCCCTGTACGAAGGCTGGCGCTGGCTGTCGGTGAATTTCTATCGCGGCCAAGAACACGGGCCCTTGCAGCCCGATGACCTGCGCCGACTGGAGGCGCTGGCACCGCTGGTGGTGCACGCCGCACGCCTGCACTACTCGGGTCAGCTGTTCGACGCCGACTTGGCCGAATGGCTGCTGGCGCGGCTGCATCGTCGACACCCCACCCTGACCAAGCGTGATTTAGACGTGTTGCGCAGCCTGTTGCACGGGCTTGAGAACGACACCTTGGCCCGGCAGTTAGGGTTGGAATTGTCCAGCGCTCAGACCTATGTGAAGCGCGTGTACCGCAAGCTGGGAGTGGGGAGCCAGCGTGAGTTGATGGGGCTTCTGGTTCAAGGGTGACGCCAGTGCTTTCAGGTTGTCCCTTTTTGGTGATATTGAGTGGGGCGCCAGTGCCTACACTGCAAGTGATTGAAAGCGCAGACGCATATGCACCAGCCCACCCGTATCCCCCGCCCGTCGATCTACTACCCCTACGAGGTGTTCCAACCTTGGCTACCGTCTCAGCATCCGGCGCAAGTGCGCCAGCCAGTCGTGGTTGTGGGCGCAGGCCCTTCCGGCATGGTTACCGCGCTGGAGCTCGCACGGCATGGCGTGGCCAGTGTGGTGCTGAATGCCGAATTGCAGTTCTCGCAAGGCAGCCGGGCAATCTGCTTCCCCCGCCGTTCTATGGAAATCCTGCAGCAGGTGGGCGTAGCCGACCGCATGTCGGCCAACGGGCTCCCGTGGCGGTTTGGAAACTCTTATTACCGCGGTCAGCGGGTGTTCCGGATGGAAGCACCGCACGACCCCGACGACCGTTTTTACCCTATCCTCAACATCCAGCAGCAGTACATGGAGCAGTACCTCTACGAGGCCTGCGCCGCCAGTCCGTTGATCGATTTCCGCTGGGGCAACAAGGTGACACAGGTTGTACCACACGACGATTGCGTAACTGCCATGGTCGATACGCCTGAAGGAGAATACGCGCTGGAAGCCCAGTGGCTGGTGGCGGCAGACGGCGGCCGATCGGGCATCCGATCGCAGTTTGGCTTGCAGATGGAAGGGGCATCTTATGAAGGTTTTTTCGTGATTGCCGATATCCGGATCGACCTGCCCCTGCCCACCGAGCGCTTGGCCTATTTCGATCCGCCTTGGAACCCTAGCAACACCATCCTCATGCACCGCGAGCCGCACGGCATCTGGCGAGTGGATTACCAGTTGCCGGAGGGTGAGACGCCCGAAGAGGCCCTCAGGCCCGAATCGCTCAAGGCCCGCATCGATGCCCAATTGGAGATGATTGGCTTTGGGGGTACCCCTTGGGAAATGGACTGGAGTTCGGTGTATTCCGCACGCACACTCACATTGCCGGATTACGTGTGTGGGCGGGTGGTGTTCACGGGTGATGCGGCCCATCTGTTGCCGATTTTCGGGGTGCGTGGCGCCAACACCGCGTTTCAGGATGCGCAATCTCTGGGCTGGTGTCTGGCCTACACCCTCAAAGGTCTGGCAGGGCCCGGTCTAATGGCCAGCCACAGCGCCGAAAGGGTGGGCGCTGCCCGCGAGATCATCGAGGAAGCGGGCAAAAGCACCCGGTTCATGACCCCTCCGACGCGCGGTTTCCGCCTGCTGCGGGACGCGGTGCTTTCACTTTCACTCACGCAGGCCTTTGTGCGTCCGCTGTACCACTGGCGCACCTCGCGGCCGCACGAGTACACGCACTCGCGGCTTAACTGCCCGGGCGACGACAACGCCCTGTTCACCACTGGCCCAGCCCACGGAGCGCCACCGCGCAACGTGTGTCTCGGTCCTGGCGATTACTTGCTCAATCACATTGGTGGTGGGTTCGATTTGCTGTACTTCACCGAGGGGCCTGCAGTGCCCGAGCACTTGCTGGCAGCGGTGCAGGCCTGGCGGCAGAGAGGGGTGTCAATTCGGATCACCGCCATTGGGGCGTCCCGCCCGGTACAGGGAGCGGACCAGACGCTGCCCGACACCGCTGGCCAAGTGCGCCGCCGCTATGGGGTGTTCGCCGGTGGTGGTGCTTATCTGCTGCGGCCAGACCAACACGTCTGTGCGCGCTGGCTGACCCTCGATGCCGCCCGACTCGATGCAGCACTCCAGCGGGCCTTGCCCGGTGCCTGAACCGCTGCATCGCCCAGAACCTCAGATCCAAGTGCTAGCCCATGACCACCCACACGCCTTCCCCTGCTTTAGACATCGCCGGACTTGAGGCCGTTTATGACGCACTGGCCAATGCCATCGACCAAGCTGGCCCGGACAAAACAGAGCTTTTCTTGGTCAAACTCGCCCTGCTCAACGCGCAGACCTTGGGCGACGCCAGCCGCTTTGAGCAACTGGTGCAGGCAGCCTTGCGGGACCTGTGAAGGCTTGTTTGCTGGCAACCATAGACTGCTCGATCTACAACTGCCCGATGGTGAGACTCATTTCCGACGCGGTTGACGTGTCTGACCCTCCGGCATGCGGCGCAGGGCTGCAGGCATTTCACCCCGCGATACCCGGCCCGGTGGCGCCGTCAAAGCCGAGCTGGGCCAGCAGCGGCAGGTCGTCGGCACTTTCCACACCCTGGGCAATCACGGTGATGCCCAGCGCATGCGCCATGTTGCACAGCCCACGCAGAAACTCCTGGTTGCCCGGGTTTTGGCCTATGCCGCGCACGAAGCTGGGGTGCACCTTGAGGTAGTCCAGCCCCAGGCCAGCCAGTTTGCCGTTGCTGGCAAACTGCTGGCCAAAGTATTCGATCCCAACCCGGCAGCCCAGCGCCTTGAGGCTGCGCACGAGGTCGCAAAAGGCGTCGAACTGCTTGTACACGCCGTACTCTGGCACCTCGAACAGCAGGCGTGGACACAGTTGCGGGTAGCCTTGCAGCAGCTGCACCAATTGATTGCGAAAGCCAAAATCGGCAATCGTTTCGGCTGACAGGTTCACCGCCACATCGCCATTGGTTTGGCGCAGGTGTTCCAGCGCCAATTGCACCACGCCTAGGTCGATCGGGGCGGTCAGGTTGAGGCTGGCGGCCATGGGCATGAAGTCGCCGGCGCTGAGCAGCTGCCCTTCGCTGCCCAGGCGCAGACGGATCATGCCCTCTTGGTGCAGGGGCTGCTGCGGGTCGCGTTGCACCACCGGGTAGAAAGCCAGGCTCAGCCGCCCGCCTTGCACCGCTTCGGTGAGCAAGGTGCGCCAGCGCTCGGCCGGCAGGGTGAGCTGGCCGCCGCCTTCGCGTTCGTCCGCATGCCAGCGGTTGGGGCCTTGGGTGCGCGCAAGCGCCAGCGCCTGATCGGCCCGCGTGAGCAAGTCGGGCAGGCTCTGCGGTCGCACATAAGCCACTGCCGCCAAGTGAAACAGATCGGGGAACTCGGGCTCCCAGTCGGGCAGCCAGTCGCGCCACAGGCGCTCGTAAACCAGTTGCGCGGCCTCGGTGGGCGAGGCCAAGGTCGGGCAGACGATGGCGAATTCGCCCCCCTTGACGCGCCCGGAGCGCTGCCCCGGGTTTTCTTGGTCGCAACCCTGCAGCACGGCGCCGAGGGCGCGCAGCAGCTGGTCGGCGCGCTGGTGCCCAAACTTGGCATTGAGCTCGTTGAGGTGCGCCAGCCGCACCAGCACCAGCGCACCGCTGGAACCAAACGGTTCGCCATCGAGCACCTCGCGCAGGTAGGCCAGAAAGTGTTCGCGGTTAGCCAGCCCGGTGACGGGATCGAGGTTGACGCGCTTGTGCAGCTCATCCAGGCGGGCTGATTCGTCGGCAAACATGAGTTGGATGCGGCCAGCCATGTCGTTCATGGCGCGGCTGACGGCGCGCATCTCGGGCGTGCGCGGTTCTGGCACGGTCAGGAAGCGGCGCTCCGAAATGGCGTGCGCTTGTTGCACCACCGCCCCCAGCGGCCGCGTGATGACGCGCAGCGCGTAGCTGCCCAGCAAGCCGGTGAAGAAGGCACCCAGCACAAACCAGAGCAGCAAATCGAGGGTGCCTTGCCACAGATTTTTGTAAGCAAACTGCTCGTTACTGGCCAGCACCACGGTGCCAAACTGACGCCAGCCGTCTTGTACCTGGGCCCGGCCCGGTTCGGCTTCGAGCGGAATCAGTTGCGCAAACCAGCTTGGTGCGCCCACCACTTCGCCGTCGAACACCCGTTCCACCAGGGTTTGGCCGGTGGGGGAGACGATGCGGATGAAGCGGTAGTGGCCGGCGTCGAACTGCGCCGACACCAGCAGCTCCACCGTCATCGGGTCTTTGTCGAGTTGCGTCAGGGCCAGCGCGAGCGAGGTGGCGTTGTCGATGTTCTTGATCTGCAACTGCTGCTGCAAGTAGGCGCGCGCCGACAGCACGTTGACGATCAGGCTGCCCCCAAAGGCGATCGCCATCACCACAATGATGGCCAGCCAGAGTTGCTTGACTAATGACATGACGGTTCCCCTTGGGACGAAAACAAGAGCAGGCTGTGCTTCACAACCCCTCCCTGGACATGCGCTCGAGCACATCGCGCCAGCGCGACAAGCGCGCCGTCGAGCTGGCTACTTGTTGCGTCTGCCCGGCTACCCACAACCCTTCGCTGTTGAAGCTGAACAAGGGTGTGAGGTCGGGCCGGCTCGAGGCCGGGCGCACGCTGGTGATGAGATTGTCCAATATCAGCGGCTCAGAGAGGGGCGTTTCAAAAAAGCCCAGCACCATGTGCGCCTCGGTCAGGGCGCCAGCGGTGCGCGCGCGCACGTAGATCAGACGCATCTGCTCGTTGGGCACGCCCAGCAACAGCAGCGTAACGTATTTGGCGATCGAGAAGTCTTCGCAGTCGCCGCTGGCGCGGCCCATGAATTCCAGCGGCGTGGCCCAGTAATCGGCTTGCCCCCAGACCGTGGGGTCGAGCGCGTACGAGATGCGCCGGTTGAAAAAGGAGTTCACCAGTTGCAGCTGGCGCTCAATCGGTTGCGCGCGGGCATCTTCCATCATGGTGCGCCAGGCGGCCACGGTTTGCGCGGCCTGCGGACCAAAGCGCTCTTGTGCCAGGCGCTGCTTGAGGCCTAGATTGGGACTGGCCCAACCTAGGCCCGAGCCAGCAACCAAGCCGAAAACCAAGCCGGCCAATGCCAAAGCGCCCCCGCATGCCAGCAGCAACCGGCTTGGCAAGATGGGGGTGCGTAAGGAGCGTAAGAGCCAAATGGGCACGATGGGCGCGGACAGAGCCGCAGTGAGGGTTTGAACGCAGTGTGTGGTTTTTTGCGCGGGGCCGGGAAATGATCGAAGCAATACTTGAGCGCGCCGGGCAAGAATTGCTTTAAGATGCGCCCCTAGCATAGCTTAAGTTGAGCTGGCTACCTTGGTTCAAGTAAGTCTCGTGTCCCGGAAAGTCCGGTGTACCAAAGAAGGGTTCATCATGAAAACATTCTCGCTCACGGTGGTGGCGCTGGCTGCCCTGCTCAGTGTAGGTGGTCTGCAGGCGCAAGTCACGGCACCCCGGCCGGCTCCTGCTGCACCGGCAGCTGCACCCGCAACGGCGGCTGCCTTGCCCGCACCCATGATCGAGGCCGTTCGACTAGCGATACTGAGCAACCCCGAGGTGCAGGCGCGCTGGCACAACTTCACCGCTTCCTAGGCCGAGCGCGACGCCGGCAGGGCCGGTTGGCGGCTGCAGGTCGATTTGAATTACGGTATCGGCCGCGAAACCAACCGCGCGCCGGGCAACAACACCGGCTGGTACAGCCGCCACGGTGGTTCGCTCACGCTCAACCAGATGCTGTTTGACGGCGGCTTCACCCGCAACGAGGTGCAGCGGCTGGAATACGCCGAGCTGGTGCGTTACTACGAGCTGCTCGAGGTGGTCGAGAACGTGGCGCTGGAGGCGGCGCGCGCCTACGTCGACGTGGCGCGCTACTCGGCGCTGACCGAGGAGGCCAAGCAAAACTACGTTGAACACCGCATTTTGTCGGGCCAGATCGAGGAGCGCGTGGGCGCGGGCGTGGGCCGGCGCGTCGATGCCGACCAATCAATCGGGCGCTTGGCGCTGGCCGAATCGAACCTGCTGACCGAAATCAGCAACCTGCATGACGTGAGTGCGCGCTACCAGCGCATCATGGGCACGCTGGCCCCCGCCACCCTGCCGCCGCTGCGCGAAGGGCTGCGCCTACCCGGTGTCCCCGCGACCATGACCGACGCGCTGCGCCAGGGTCTGCCCAACAGCCCGACCATCAACGCCGCCTTTGAAAATGTGCGCTCCAGCCGCAGCCAGATCGAGTCGCGCCAGTCTGCCTTCTGGCCGCGGGTCGATTTCCGCGTGCGCCAAAGCTGGGGCCGGGACCTCGACAACATCCCCGGCCGCACCCGCGACACCGTGGCCGAGGTGGTGCTCAACTACAACCTGTACCGCGGCGGCGCCGACCAGGCGCGTGTGCGCCAGGCGGTGGAGCAAAACGCCCAGGCACGCCAGTTGCAAGAACTGGCCTGCCGCAACGTGCGCCAGACGCTCACCATCGCCTTCAACGACGTGCAGCGCCTGAACGAGCAATTGGGCTTTTTGAACCAGCACCGGCTCTCGACCGAGGTGGCGCGCGACGCCTACCGGCAGCAGTTCGACATCGGCCAGCGCACCCTGCTCGATTTGCTGGACTCGCAAAACGAGTACTTCGAGGCCAGCCGCGCCTTCCTCAATGCGCAATACAACCAGTTCCTGGCGCAGGCGCGCACGCTCTCGGCGATGGGCCAATTGACTGCAGCGCTGGGCGTGAACCGGCCCGATCAGCCCACGCTGGAGCAGCTCGGCCAGGATCGCGGGGCCTTGCCGCCGGAGGAATTGTGCCCGTTCGAGGCGCCGGCGCTGCTGGTGGTGGACAAGGCGCGCGCGGTGGCCGAAGCCCCGGTGCGGGCGCGTCCAGCGTTGCCGGCGGCGGCCCCTGCCGCCGCTCCCGCTGCTGCGCCAGCGGCCGCACCGGCAGCGGCTGCCCCGGCCCCGCAGCAAATCACTTTTGCCGCCGACGCGCTGTTCGATTTTGACCGCGCCGTGCTGCGCCCCGATGGCCGCCAGCGCCTCGACGAGGTGGTGGGCCGCATCCGCGCCATCAACCTCGATGTGGTGATTGCGGTCGGCCACACCGACAGCATGGGCAGCGAGGCGCACAACCAGCGCCTGTCGCTGCGCCGCGCCGAAGCGGTCAAGGCCTATCTGGTGAACCAGGGTGTGCCAGCCGAGCGCATCCGCACCGAAGGGCGCGGCGAGTCGCAGCCGGTGGCCAGCAACGACACGGCACAGGGTCGGGCGCAAAACCGCCGGGTCGATATCACGGTGGTGGAGCAGCCGCGCCGCTGAGCCGCCACAATCTGACTCAAACCCCTGCTGCGCTGGCCTGCAAGTCGGCGTGGTAGGAGCTGCGCACCAGCGGGCCCACGGCGGCGTGGTCAAAGCCCATGGCTTGGGCCTGCAGCTCGAACATCTTGAAGGTATCGGGGTGCACATAGCGGCGCACCGGCAGGTGGTGGCTGCTGGGCGCGAGGTACTGGCCGATGGTCAGCATGCTCACGCCGTGGGCGCGCAAGTCTTGCATCACGGCCAAAATTTCTTCGTCGGTTTCACCCAAGCCCAGCATCAGGCCGCTTTTGGTCGGGATGTGCGGCTGGCGCGCCTTGAATTTTTGCAGCAGCTGCAGGCTAAAGGCGTAGTCGCTGCCCGGGCGCGCCTCTTTGTACAGGCGCGGCACGGTTTCCAGGTTGTGGTTCATCACATCGGGCGGGGCGGCGCACAAAATATCGAGAGCGCGCTCGTCGCGGCCACGGAAATCGGGCACCAGCACCTCGATCTGGGTCTGAGGCGACAAGGCGCGTGTGGCCTCGATGCAGGCCACGAAATGCGCTGCGCCGCCGTCGCGCAGGTCGTCGCGGTCCACGCTGGTGATCACCACGTATTTCAGGCCCAGCGCGGCGATGGTGCGCGCCAGCTTGTCGGGCTCATCGGCGTCAAGCGGGTCAGGGCGGCCGTGCCCGACGTCGCAAAAAGGGCAGCGCCGGGTGCACTTGTCGCCCATGATCATGAAGGTTGCGGTGCCCTTGCCAAAGCACTCGCCGATGTTGGGGCAGGAGGCTTCTTCGCACACCGTGACCAGCTTTTGGCTGCGCAGCACCGCTTTGATTTCATGAAAGCGGCTACCCGGCGCGGCGGCCTTGACGCGGATCCAGTCGGGTTTTTTCAGCACCTCGGCCGGCACAACCTTGATCGGGATGCGCGCCGTTTTGGCCTGGTTTTTTTGCTTGGCGCTGGCGTCGTAGGCGGCCGGGTTGGCGGCGGGGGCATCGGCTGCGGTGCTGGAGGTGAGGGTGTTCATGGGCGCAATGACGGCGCGGGTGCGCCAGTGGGTGGGTAGGGGCGGGGCAGCAGAGACGGCGAGATGCGCACGGGCTGGTCAAGGCTCAAGGCCCGAGCAAGGCCACCAGGTGGCGCAGCAGCAGCGGCTCGACCTCGGCCACCTCGATCGCCACGCCGATTGTAGAAAGATCAACCGTTTGCAACCCGGCGTAGCCGCAGGGGTTGATGCGAGCGAAGGGTTCCAAGTCCATCGCCACGTTCAGGGCCAGCCCGTGGTAGCTGCAGTGGCGGTGCACCTTGATGCCCAGCGCAGCGATTTTGCCCAAGCCCGCAAAGGGGTCGGCCGCGGGGCGCGGCCCGGTGAGCGCGGCGTGGTCGAAGGGGTCGGCTAGGCGCACGTAGATGCCCGGGGCCCCGGCGATGCGATGCCCGGTTACGCCCAAATGCGCCAGCGTGCGCAGCAGCGCTTCTTCGAGCCGGTGCACGTATTGCTTGACGTACAAGCCAGCACGGCGCAAGTCCAGCAGCGGGTAGGCCACGAGCTGCCCCGGCCCGTGGTAGGTCACTTGGCCGCCACGGTCGGTCTGCACCACGGGGATGGCGCCCGGCTGCAGCAGGTGCGCGGCCTGGCCCGCCAGGCCTTGGGTATAAACGGGGGCATGCTGGCACAGCCAGATTTCGTCGGCGCTGTCGGGGCCGCGCTGCTGCGTGTAGGTGCGCATGGCCTCGAAAGTGGGCAGATAAGCTACCTGCCCCAAGCGGCGCAGCAGCAAATCGGGCAGCGGTGCAGGCATCAGAGCACCACTTTGACCAGCGGGTGTGCGCTCAAGGCGCGGTACAGCGCGTCGAGCTGGTCCCGGTTGTGCACCTGCACCGTCAGCGTCAAACCCAGGTAGTTGCCGGCTTTGCTCGGGCGTTGCTCCAAAGTGGCCGGGTCCAGGGCGGGGTCAAACTGCTGCGCCAGTTGCAGCATGGCCTCGACGAAGCCCGGCACGTTGCGCCCCATGACCTTGATGGGGAAGAGGCACGGGTACTCGATCAGCGAGTCTGAGGCGGGTGGGGCAGACATGGCGCTATTATCGGTGGCGCTGGTGGGCGTGCGCGCTTGACCGCGTGACTCAACCGTGACGGTTGCATGAAAAAACGGTAAAAAAGCCGAAGCCTGAGGGTTTCTACGTATAATGCGCGAGTTTTGTTGCTGCGCTGCTGCGCTGCAAGGTGGTGTCCAAGTGCCCCAAAGCGGGGTGCCAGTGGCCTGTAATCGAACTGTAATTCAAGGTGTGGACAATGCCCCATTCTTTGCACGAGCCCCCCAGCGAGCGCGAGCGCTCCAAGGGCCCGAACGCTGAAGATGCGGCCGAGTCGGACGATTTCAAGCCCCTCTCGGCCGAGCAGGCCAGCGAGTGGCGAGCGCGCCAGCCGCAGTGGACGGTCTGGAGCGTGGTGCGTTGGCAGGGGGTGTTGCTGCTGCTGGCCACTGCCTTAACGGTGCCGTTCGCACTCGTGTGGGGGCGGCCCGAGTGGGTGGTGTCGGTGCTTTACGGCGGGCTGTGTGTGCTGCTGCCGTCGGCCCTGATGGCTTATGGCCTGACCGGCAGCCGCTGGGCGCGCAAGCGTGCAGCCAACCCACAGGGGTCTGCAGGCGGTGTGCTGGCGGGGGTGTTTTATTGGGAAGGGGTCAAGATTGTGTTGGTCATCGCCATGTTGGCGTTGGCCCCGTCCTTGATTCCAAATTTGAGCTGGCTCGGCTTGTTGCTGGGCTTGGTGGTGGTGTTGAAGGCTTACTGGCTGGTGTTTTGGAAGCATCGCACAGCCGGTCTAAAAGCGCTGGATAAAACTTGACGAAAGCAAATCTGCATGGAAACTGAGTTGCCCGGACCAACGCCCGGTGAATATATCCGTCACCATTTGGGGCATTTGACCAGTTCAAAGCAAACCGAGATCGTTGATTTCACGGTTTTCAACATAGACTTGATCCTGGTTGCTTTTACGCTGGGTACCCTGACGTGCTGGTTTTTGTGGTATGTCGCCAAGCGTGCCACAGCCGGTGTGCCGGGGCGCCTGCAAGCCTTTGTCGAACTGTTGGTGGAGATGGTCGATACGCAAGCCAAATCTATCATTCGCAACCCGGCAAGCCGCAAAGTGATCGCGCCGATGGCCTTGATCATTTTCTGCTGGGTTTTCATGATGAACTTCATGGACTTAATCCCGGTTGATCTGTTTCCCTTCATCTGGGCTTACGGTATACCTTTTGTGCACGACCACAACGACGATGGCCTGCATGCCTTCTTCGGCATGCCCGACTACTTCAGCGTGGTGGCTACGGCCGATATGTCTACCACGATTGGTTTGGCATTTGCGGTTTTAATGATGTGTTTTTACTACAACATCAAAATCAAGGGCCTGGGTGGCTGGGCGCACGAACTGGTGTCGGCGCCTTTTGGCACCAGCAAAAACCCGGTCTGGGCGGTGTTGCTGGCGCTGGTCAACTTTCCGATGCAAATCATCGAGTACTTCGCCAAGACGATTTCGCATGGCATGCGTTTGTTTGGCAACTTGTTTGCCGGTGAATTGATCTTCATGTTGATTGCCTTGCTGGGCGGCTATGCTGCCTTCACGCTTGGTGGCGGCATGTTGTTCGTCGGGCATTTGATCGCCGGTACGCTGTGGGCCATCTTCCACATCTTGGTCATTACCTTGCAGGCGTACATTTTCATGATGATGGCCTTGATTTATCTTGGTCAATCGCATGATGCCCACTGAGTTTGCATGTTCGTCGTGCAGCACGGTGTTTTTTTCCCCTCGTAACCTCAACCCCTCCTCTTTCAAATCAAAGGAATCATTATGGAATTGACCATGGGTCTCGTCGCGCTGGCTTGCGGCTTCATTGTTGCCGTGGGTGCAATTGGTGCCTCGATCGGAATTTCGCTTATGGGTGGCAAGTTTCTTGAGTCGTCGGCGCGTCAGCCTGAGCTCATGGGCGAGCTCAAAACCAGTATGTTCATTCTGGCCGGTCTGATTGACGCTGCATTCTTGATCGCCGTTGCAGTGGCCTTGTTGTTTGCATTCGCCAACCCTTTCGTGGTTTGAGGATTAAAGCGGCGTGGTGCCGGACCCCAGACTTGGAATCAAGTTTGGGGATGCGCTCATGCTCACAAATGCATACCATTACCCGTCCATGCAGAAAGGTGTTGCAATGAATCTCAATGCAACCATGTTTGCCCAAGCCATCGTCTTTGGCATTTTCGTGTGGTTCACGATGAAATTCGTGTGGCCGCCGCTGGCCAAGGTGCTTGATGAGCGTGCGCTCAAGATCGCCGAAGGTCTTGCGGCTTCCGAAAAAGCCAAGTTCGAGCTGACGCTGGCCAATAAGCGCGTCGAAGAAGAGTTGGGCAAGTCGCGCAATGAGTCGGCCACGCGGCTGGCTGACGCCGAACGCCGGGCGCAGCAGATCATCGAAGAGGCCAAGGCCCGTGCGAGCGAAGAAGCCGCCAAGATTCGGGCTGCAGCCGAAGCCGAGGCCGAGGCGCAAATCTACAAGGCGCGCGAGCAGTTGCGCGAACAAGTGGCGGTGCTGGCGGTGCAGGGGGCGGAGCAAATTTTGCGCCGCGAAGTCAACGCCGGGGTGCACGCCGATTTGTTGGCGCGCCTCAAGACCGAGCTTTGATCCGCTCTCAGAGGACAACATGGCCGAACTCGCAACCATAGCCCGCCCTTACTCCGAGGCGCTGTACCAAGCCGCTGGGGAGCAGGCCGAGAGCGCCGCGCAGTGGCTCGACGAGCTTGCTGTGGTGGCGGCCGACCCGCAATTGCTGCAGTGGGCCGCCAACCCCAAAGTCACAGCCGAGCAGGTGCTTGATTTAATTGTCAGCTTGCTCAAGCCCCCGCTGCCAGATCTGGTGCGCAATTTTCTGCGCACCGTGATCGACAATGGCCGACTCAGTGCCTTGCCTGAAATGGCGTTGCAGTTGCGGCAACGCATCAACGCACAGCGCGGCCGCGCCGACGCGCGCGTCTATAGCGCCTACCCGATCGACGAAGCCGCCCTGGCCGAGCTCGCGCAGGTGCTGCAGCAGCGCTTTCGGCGCCCGCTGCAGCTCACGGTCGAATTGCAGCCCGAGCTCATCGGCGGGGTGCGGGTGGCGGTGGGCGACGAGGTGCTCGACCTCTCCGTCCGGGCCCGTCTGGATCAAATGAAGGTGGCGCTGACGGCCTGATGGCCGCCACTGCGCCCGCACACACATACAAGGAAAGCGTCATGCAGCTCAACCCCGCAGAGATTTCTGAACTGATCAAGTCGCGCATCGAAGGGCTGGCGGCCAGCGCCGATGTGCGCAACCAAGGCACCGTGGTCTCGGTGACCGATGGCATTTGCCGCGTCCACGGCCTTTCGGACGTGATGCAGGGCGAGATGCTCGAATTCCCGCTCAACGCCGAAGGGCAGCCCACCTACGGTCTGGCACTCAACCTCGAGCGCGACTCGGTTGGCGCCGTGATTCTGGGTGCCTACGAACACCTGTGCGAGGGCGACACGGTCAAGTGCACCGGCCGCATCCTGGAAGTGCCGGTGGGCCCCGAGTTGATTGGCCGCGTGGTCAACACGCTCGGCGCACCGATCGACGGCAAGGGCCCGATCAACGCCAAGATGACCGACGTGATCGAAAAAGTCGCGCCAGGCGTGATTGCGCGCAAATCGGTTGACCAGCCGGTGCAGACCGGGCTCAAGTCCATCGACTCGATGGTGCCCGTGGGCCGTGGCCAGCGCGAGCTGATCATCGGCGACCGCCAGACCGGCAAGACAGCGGTCGCGATCGACGCCATCATCAACCAAAAAGGTCAGAACATGACCTGCGTCTACGTGGCCATCGGACAGAAGGCCTCGTCGATCAAGAACGTGGTGCGCGCCCTGGAGCAAGCCGGCGCAATGGAATACACCATCGTGGTGGCGGCCTCGGCCTCCGAATCGGCCGCGATGCAGTACCTCGCCCCGTACTCGGGCTGCACCATGGGCGAGTACTTCCGCGACCGTGGCCAAGACGCGCTCATCATTTACGACGACCTCTCCAAGCAAGCCGTGGCCTACCGCCAGGTTTCGCTGTTGCTGCGCCGCCCGCCAGGCCGCGAAGCCTACCCGGGCGACGTGTTCTATCTGCACAGCCGTCTGCTCGAGCGCGCCGCGCGTGTCAACGCCGACTACGTGGAAGCCTTCACCAAGGGCGAAGTCAAGGGCAAGACCGGCTCGCTCACCGCGCTGCCGATCATCGAAACCCAGGCCGGTGACGTCTCGGCCTTCGTGCCGACGAACGTGATCTCGATCACCGACGGCCAGATCTTCCTCGAAACCTCGCTGTTCAACGCCGGTATCCGCCCGGCCATCAACGCCGGTATTTCGGTCTCGCGTGTGGGTGGTGCAGCGCAGACCAAGCTGATCAAGGGCCTCTCGGGCGGCATCCGCACCGACTTGGCGCAGTACCGCGAGCTGGCGGCCTTTGCCCAGTTTGCTTCCGACCTCGACGAAGCCACGCGCAAGCAGCTCGAGCGCGGCGCCCGCGTGACCGAACTGCTCAAGCAAAAACAATACAGCCCGCTCTCCATTGCCCTGATGGCGGCCACGCTGTACGCGGTCAACAAAGGCTTTGTGGACAACGTCGATGTGAAAAAGGTGCTCGCTTTTGAGGCCGGCCTGCACGGCTACCTGAAAGACAAGCACGCTGTCCTGCTGGCCACGCTCGAGAGCGAGAAAGCCCTGAGCAAAGAGTCCGAGGCCGAACTCAGCCAGGCGATTGGCGCGTTCAAGCAGTCTGGCACCTACTGATGCGCTGCGGCGCAACCCGATAAGGAGCATCAATGGCAGCCGGCAAGGAAATCCGCACCAAGATCAAATCGGTGGAAAACACCAAGAAGATCACCAAAGCCATGGAAATGGTGGCCGCCTCCAAAATGCGCAAGGCGCAAGAGCGCATGCGCATGGCACGGCCCTACAGCGAGAAGGTGCGCCAGATCGCGGTCAACCTCGGGCGCATCAACCCGGAGTACGTGCACCCGTTCATGCTCACGCACCCCGAGGCCAAAGTGTCCGGTCTGATCGTTATCTCGACCGACAAGGGCTTGTGCGGCGGCATGAACACCAACGTGCTGCGCCTGGTGACGAACCAGTTGCGCGACGCGCAAAACCAGAGCCTGAGCACCGAGGCGGTGGCGATCGGCAACAAGGGGCTGGGCTTCTTGAACCGCATCGGCGCCAAGGTGGTCTCGCACGCGACCGCCTTGGGCGATACGCCGCACCTTGAAAAACTGATCGGCCCGGTCAAGGTCTTGCTTGACGCTTATGCCGAGGGGCGGCTGACTTCGGTCCACTTGTGCTATACGCGCTTCATCAACACCATGCGCCAAGAGGCGGTGGTGCAGCAACTGCTGCCCCTGAGCATCGAGTCGCTCGAGACCGGTGCCGCCGGGCACGACTGGGACTACCTCTACGAGCCCGACGCACAGACCGTGATCGATGAGTTGCTGGTGCGCTACATCGAGTCGCAGGTCTATCAGGCCGTGGCCGAGAACATGGCTTCCGAGCAGTCGGCGCGCATGGTGGCCATGAAGGCCGCGACCGACAACGCCGGCAGCGTGATCAGCGAACTCAAGCTGATCTACAACAAAACACGCCAGGCCGGCATCACCAAAGAGCTGTCGGAAATCGTGGCGGGTGCGGCGGCCGTTTGAGGCTGCCCTTCAAAGATTTAGAGCATTAAAAGGTATCCATCATGTCTCAAGCCAACGCAGAAATGAACACCGCGGTACAGGGCAAGATCGTCCAGTGCATCGGCGCCGTGGTCGATGTGGAATTTCCGCGCAATCAAATGCCGCGCGTCTATGACGCCCTCAAAATGGAAGGCTCGGCGCTGACGCTGGAAGTGCAGCAGCAGCTCGGCGACGGCGTGGTGCGCACCATCGCGCTGGGTTCCTCCGACGGCCTGCGCCGCGGCATGCTGGTGCGCAACACCCACGCCAACATCACGGTGCCGGTGGGCAAGGCCACGCTGGGCCGCATCATGGACGTGCTGGGCCAGCCGATCGACGAACGCGGCCCGGTGGACCAAACCCTGACCGCCCCCATCCACCGCAAGGCCCCGGCCTACGACGAGCTCTCGCCTTCGCAAGAGCTGTTGGAGACCGGCATCAAGGTGATCGACTTGGTTTGCCCCTTTGCCAAAGGCGGCAAGGTAGGCCTGTTCGGTGGCGCCGGCGTGGGCAAGACCGTGAACATGATGGAGCTCATCAACAACATCGCCAAGGCGCACTCGGGTCTGTCGGTGTTTGCCGGTGTGGGCGAGCGCACCCGCGAGGGCAACGACTTCTACCACGAGATGGCCGATTCCGGCGTGGTGAACCTCGAGAAGCTCGAAGAGTCCAAAGTGGCCATGGTCTACGGCCAGATGAACGAGCCCCCGGGCAACCGCCTGCGCGTGGCCCTGACCGGGCTCACGATTGCCGAGTCCTTCCGCGACGAAGGCAAAGACGTGCTGTTCTTCGTGGACAACATCTACCGCTACACCTTGGCTGGCACCGAGGTCTCGGCGCTGCTGGGCCGTATGCCCTCTGCCGTGGGCTACCAGCCTACGCTGGCCGAAGAAATGGGCCGCTTGCAAGAGCGCATCACCTCGACCAAGGTCGGCTCGATTACGTCCATCCAGGCCGTTTACGTGCCCGCCGATGACTTGACCGACCCCTCGCCCGCTACAACCTTTGCCCACTTGGATTCCACCGTGGTGCTGTCGCGCGACATCGCCTCGCTGGGCATCTACCCCGCCGTGGACCCGCTCGATTCGACCAGCCGCCAGCTCGACCCACTGGTGGTGGGCCAGGAGCACTACGAAACCGCCCGCGCCGTGCAAGGTACGCTGCAGCGCTACAAAGAGCTGCGCGACATCATCGCCATTCTGGGCATGGACGAATTGGCCCCAGAAGACAAGCTGGCAGTGTCGCGGGCGCGCAAGATTCAGCGCTTCCTGTCGCAGCCCTTCCACGTGGCCGAGGTGTTCACCGGCTCGCCTGGCAAGTACGTGCCGCTGTCGGAAACCATCCGCGGCTTCAAGATGATCAGCAGCGGCGAGTGCGACCACTTGCCCGAGCAGGCTTTTTACATGGTCGGCACCATCGACGAAGCCTTCGAAAAAGCCAAGAAAATGGCCTGATGCGCAGCACCAAAGCCCAGACTTTAGCCAAGGAACACAGATGAACACGATACAAGTCGAGGTGGTCAGCGCCGAAGAGTCGATTTTCAGTGGGCCGGCCAAATTCGTCGCGCTGCCGGGCGAGTCCGGCGAGCTGGGCATACTGCCTGGGCACATTCCCCTGATCACGCGCATCAAGCCCGGGGCGGTGCGCATAGAGAAAGCCGATGGCGACGAGGAGTTCGTTTTCGTCGCCGGCGGCATCCTCGAGGTGCAACCGCGCCTGGTCACGGTGCTGAGCGACACCGCGATCCGCGGCCACGACCTCGACGAGGCCAAGGCCAACGACGCGCGCAAGCAAGCCGAAGAAGCACTCAAAAACGCCAAGAGCGACGTCGATCTGGCCAAAGCCACGTCCGAACTGGCGGTGATGGCGGCGCAGATCGCCGCGCTGCGCAAGTACCGGCAAAAGCGCTGAACGCTGCGCGCACCTAAGCCCATTGCACGGGTTGCTGATGGGTGCATGGCATTACCGTGCGCCAGTCTGGCTACCGGGGGGCAGCGCGCAGACCCTAGGCGCAGCCCTGTGGGGGCGCAGCAGCCGCGTCCCGGCGCTGGCCTTCAAGCGCCAGCGCTGGCTTGCACCCGATGGCGATTTTATAGACACAGACTGGTTGCCTGGCCCGCCCAGTGCCACCGCCTTGGTGTTGTTCCATGGCCTTGAGGGCAGTTCGCGCAGCCACTACGCCAAATCCTTCGCTTTCGAGGCGCGCCGGCGCGGTTGGGCCTTTGTGCTGCCGCACTTTCGCGGCTGCTCCGGTCTGATCAACCTTGCCCCGCGTGCTTACCACAGCGGCGATCACGAAGAAATAGGCTGGATGCTGCGGCGCGTACGCGAGCAAGTGGGGCCCAGTTGCAGACTGTACGCGGTCGGGGTTTCGCTGGGCGGCAACGCGCTGTTGCGCTGGGCGCAGGAGGCAGGCAAGGCAGCCGGGCCAGCTTGGGCCGAGGTAGCCGCTGTGGCCGCTGTGTCGGCCCCGCTCGACTTGGCCGCCGCGGGCAATGCGATCGACAGCGGGCTCAACCGCTGGATCTACGCGCAGATGTTTCTGCGCACCATGAAACACAAGGCGCGCAGCAAGGGGCAGCAGTTTCCTGGTTTGTTTGATCTGCAACGCGCCTTGGGTGCGCGCACGCTGCGCGAGTTTGATGACGCCTTCACCGCACCGCTGCACGGCTTTGCCGGGGTGGACGACTACTGGAAGCGCGCCTCTGCCAAGGCCGGCTTGGCCCGCATCGAGCTGCCTGCGTTGCTGCTCAACGCCCGCAACGACCCCCTCGTGCCCGCTACCAGCCTGCCTGGGGCTGCCGAGGTGGGGCCAGCGATCTCGCTATGGCAACCCGACACGGGCGGGCACGTGGGTTTTCCGGGGGCTTTGAGCTGGGGGCTCCGGGGTGCGCAATGGGATTTGCAGGCCATGCCCGCAGCCGTGTGCGCATGGCTGCAAGCGCAGCCGAATTGATTACTGCGGCGCAGCAGCGGCAACTGGCGCCACCGGCTCGGGGAAGCTGCCGCCGCTTGCGTTGGCCAGATAAACCACAGCGCGCTTGATTTCAAAGTCGCTGAATGCGCCACCGCCTTGGGCTCCCATGGCACCTTTTCCCTGAAGCGTAGAGGTGATCAGCCGCTCCAGCCCAGCCCCGATGCGCGGAGCCCAAGCGGCGGTATCGCCAAACTTGGGGGCTCCAACCACACCCGCCGCGTGGCAGGCCATGCACGACGTTTGGTACACCTGTTGGCCGGTTTGCAGTTCGCGCGTGGCTTCGCGCAGGGCGACCGACCCCACGCGCTGGATGCGCTCAGCAAGGGCACGCTCTTGCTCGGCCACGTTGACGGGTGGCGCAAAAGGCTTTTGCAAAACCAGCAGCACCAACAGGGTGGTCACGATCAAGGGAACAACCACGGCGAGAAGAATCACCCAGCTCTTGAGGTTGAAAGTCGAGGGGGCGCCGGCGGGGGAGGATTTTGCGTCACTCATGGGGGGCCTTTGGAAGCGAAAAACAACTCAAATTACAAGCGCCCAAGCGAAGGGCTGCAGTGCATATGATTATAAGCGGCGAGACACTGCAAAATTCTCAGCCCATGCCGGTTTTGCGCTGCCTTGCCGGGTGCGCCAGTTCCCTTGGTGTACGCGCAGGACTGGGCCCTGAGCCCGCACACATTGTGTGGCTCGCACGCTGCGGCGGCGTTATGATGCGCGCCAGGCGCAGCCAAACCCGCGCCTTCCTACCGGCGCCTCAGCGCACGAAAGCCATACCATGCCACTGGTCGTATTCAATCAAAAAGGCGGGGTGGGCAAGTCCACCATCGCCTGCAACCTTGCCGCCATCAGCGCGGTGCAGGGGCGCCGCACTTTGTTGATCGACCTCGATGTGCAGGGCAATTCGAGCCGCTACCTGCTCGGTGCCGAGCCCGCGACCCATGCTGCTGGGGTGGCGGGGTTTTTCGAGCAGACCCTGAGCTACACCTTCAACCCGCTGGCACCCACGCACTTCGTGCAGCGCACGCCCTTTGAGGGCTTGGATCTGCTCGCCGCCAGCCCGGCGCTGGATGAGTTGCAGCCCAAGCTGGAAGCACGGCACAAGATCTACAAGCTGCGCGAGGCGCTGGTGCAACTGGGCCGCGAGTACCAGCAGATCTACCTCGACACCCCGCCCGCGCTCAATTTTTACACCCGCTCCGCGCTCATGGGGGCCAGCGGTTGCCTGATTCCCTTCGATTGCGATGATTTTTCGCGCCAGGCGCTCTACACCTTGCTGGCCAATGTGGAGGAAATCCGCGCCGACCACAACGCTGCGCTGCAGGTGAAAGGCATCGTGGTGAACCAGTTCCAGCCACGGGCACGGCTGCCGCAGCAACTGGTGCAGGCGCTGATCGACGAAGGGCTGCCGGTGTTGCAGCCCTATCTGCAGTCGTCGGTCAAGGTGCGCGAGTCGCACCAGTTGGCGCGGCCGCTGATACACCTCGAGCCCAAACACGCTCTCACCCAGGCCTTGGTGGCCTTGCATCAGCGGCTGCTTTAGGCGTGTGGCAAGGCGTGCCAGCGCCGCTGCAGGCTTGGCGCTGCCCCCTGGCATATTCACGTTTTCCCTGTAACATGCTTCGCTTACGCGGATGTATGCGCAGGCCTGCGCTTGCTACCATTCGCGCCTTTACGTTTATAGGTATTGCGTATGTTGTTGCACATGGTTTTTTTTGTCGCCGGCTTGACGGCGCTGGTCTTTGGGGCCAGTGCACTGGTGCGCGGGGCCTCTAAGCTGGCCATGTCGGTGGGCATCTCCCCGCTGGTGGTGGGGCTCACGGTGGTCGCCTTTGGCACCAGCGCGCCCGAAATGGCGGTCTCGGTCGAGGCCACGTTAGGTGGGCAGTACGACATCGCGGTCGGCAACGTGATCGGCAGCAACATCTTCAACGTGCTGTTCATTTTGGGGCTGAGCGCGCTCATCGTGCCGCTGGTGGTGCATACCCAGCTGATCCGCCAAGAGGTGCCGATCATGATCGGGGCTACGCTGCTGGTGCTGGCCTTGGGGATAGACGGGGCCATCAGTTGGATCGATGGCGCGATACTGTTTGGCCTGCTGCTTACTTACTGTGGTTTTTTGGTGGTGCAGTCGCGCCGCGCCACAGCGGCTGAATCAGCCGATTTTGATGCCGAACTCAAGCCCGCCACGGCCGCCGACTGGGACGGCAAGCTGCCGGTGCAAATCGTGCTGATCGTCATCGGGCTGGCGCTGCTGGTGCTGGGTTCGGGCTGGCTGGTGGATTCATCGGTTGCCTTTGCGCGCTTCTTTGGCGTGAGCGAGCTGATCATCGGCCTGACCATCGTCGCCGCCGGCACCTCGATGCCGGAAGTGGCCACGTCCATCACCGCCGCCCTCAAGGGCGAGCGCGACATCGCGGTGGGCAATGTGGTGGGCAGCAACACCTTCAACCTGCTGGGGGTGTTGGGGCTGGGTGGCATGGTCTCGTTTGGTTCGGCCGGGTTGATTTTCTCCGATGCCGTGTTGGCCTTCGACATCTGGATCATGCTGGCGGTGGCGCTGGCCTGCTTGCCGGTGTTCATTTCCGGGCGCGAGATTGCGCGCTGGGAAGGGGCGGTGTTCTTTGGCTACTACGTGGCTTATGTAACCTACCTGATTTTGGCGGCGCAGCAGCACGCAGCCTTGCAGGGCTTTAGTATGGTGATGCTGGGCTTTGTGGTGCCGCTGACGATCGTCACGCTGGTGGTGGTGATGCTGCGCCAGAAGCCGGCCAGTAGCGCCTGAGCGACGGACCGAGCGCGGATTGAGTTTGGGCCGGTTGGCTATGCGCACAGAGCGGGGGCTTGGTGACAAGGCAGAATCTGGGCTTTATGGCCGCCAAAGATCCTCTTGCACGCCCAGGCGCACCGGTTGCGCCTATTGAGCCCGTTGCCCTAGCCCCTGCTCCAGCACTGCGCCCCAGTGCCCTGAGCGGACCGCAAAAAGCGCTGCGCAAGCTCGGCCTGCTGCGCGCCATCGACCTCGCGCTGCACCTGCCGCTGCGCTACGAAGACCAGACCCGCATCACCTCCTTGGCGCAAGCGCAGGCCGGGCAGGTGGTGCAGATCGAGGGCACGGTGCGCAGCAACGAGGTGCGCAGTGGCGGCCGGCGCCAGTTGCAGGTGCTGCTCGACGATGGCAGTGGCCGCTGCACGCTGCTGTTTTTCCACTTCAGCGGCACGCAGCAAAAGGCGCTGGCGCCCGGCACCCGCATCCGCGCCCGGGGCGAGCTGCGCAGTGGCCTGTTTGGCCCCACGCTGCTGCACCCGCAGTGGCAGCGCGCCGAAGGCGAGTTGCCGCAAACGCTCACCCCAGTCTATCCGGCCAGCGCCGGGCTGCCGCAAGCCTATTTGCGCCGTGCCATTGTGGGTGCGCTGGAGCGCGCCGACCTGAGCGAGACCGTGCCCGCGCAAGCTTGGGCCGACTGCCCCGGGCTGCGGCACGAGCCCGCCAGCAGCTTGCGCGCAGCGCTGCAGTGCTTGCACCAGCCGCCCCCCGGAGTGAACTTGGATAGCCTGGAGCAGCGCACGCACCCGGCGTGGGTGCGCCTAAAGGCCGAAGAACTGCTGGCGCAACAACTGGCGCAGTGGCAGGCGCGGCTTGAGCGCCTGCAGCGCCAGGCACCGGCTTTGCTGCCGCACCCAGGCGGCTTGGCCGAGCAATTACAAGCCATTTTGCCCTTTGCGCTCACGGCGGCCCAAGGCCGGGTAGGCGCCGAAATCGGGGCTGATCTGGCCCGCAGCACACCCATGCACCGCCTGCTGCAAGGCGATGTGGGCAGCGGCAAAACGGTGGTGGCGGCGCTGGCGGCGGCGCACGCCATCGACGCCGGCTGGCAGTGCGCCCTGATGGCGCCGACCGAAATTTTGGCCGAGCAGCATTTCGGCAAACTGGTGGGCTGGCTGGCCCCTCTGCTGGCCCCGCGGGGCTTGTGCGTGGCTTGGCTCACCGGCAGCCAAGGCAAGGCCGAGCGCGCATCCATGCTGGAGGCGGTGCAGCGTGGCACGGCGGCGCTGGTGGTGGGCACCCACGCCGTGATCGGCGAGCAGGTGCGTTTTGCGCGCTTGGGGCTGGCACTGATCGACGAGCAGCACCGCTTTGGCGTGGCGCAGCGGCTGGCGCTGCGCGAGAAAAACGCCGATTGCGAGCCGCACCTGCTGATGATGAGCGCAACCCCGATCCCGCGCACGCTGGCGATGAGCCATTTCGCCGACCTCGACGTCTCGACCCTGGACGAGCTGCCGCCCGGGCGCAGCCCGATCCTGACCAAGCTGCTCAGCGCCAGCCGGCGCGATGAGTTGCTGGCGCGGCTGCGCGCGCAACTGGCGCAAGGCCGCCAAGCCTATTGGGTTTGCCCCTTGATCGAAGAAAGCGAAGCGCTCGATCTGCGCAATGCCCAAGCCACGGCCGGCGAACTGGAGGCGGCGCTGGCGGGCGGCACCGGCCCCGACGGCGCGCCGTTGCAAGTCGGGCTGCTGCACGCGCGCCTGCCCGTGGCAGAAAAAAAAGCCGTGATGGCGCGCTTCTGTGCCGGTCAGATCGGGGTGCTGGTGAGCACCACGGTGATCGAAGTGGGGGTCGATGTGCCCAACGCCACGCTGATGGTGATCGAGCACGCCGAGCGCTTTGGCCTGAGCCAGTTGCACCAGTTGCGCGGTCGGGTGGGGCGCGGGGCGGCGGCTTCGGTCTGCGTGCTGCTCTATGAACAGGGCGAAAACGGCCGTCTAAGCGAGAGCGCCCGCGCCCGCTTGCGCGCCATGATCGAAAGCGCAGACGGCTTCGAGATCGCCCGGCGCGACCTTGAAATTCGCGGCCCCGGCGAGTTTCTGGGTGCGCGCCAATCGGGCCTGCCGCTGCTGCGCTTTGCCGACTTGGCCCACGATGCGCCGCTGCTGGAGTGGGCCCGCAACTGGGCCCCGCGCCTGCTGGCCGAGCAGCCGCAAGCGGCTCAAGCCCACATCGAGCGCTGGTTGGGGGCAAAATCGGACTTTCACAAGGCTTGAATCCGCCCCCCCGCCATGACCCTGACCGAACTCAAATACATCGTCGCCGTGGCGCGCGAGCGCCACTTTGGGCGCGCCGCCGAGGCCTGTTTCGTCTCGCAGCCTACGCTGAGCGTGGCGATCAAAAAGCTGGAAGAAGAGCTCGATCTCAAGCTGTTCGAGCGCAGCGCCAGCGAAGTGAGCGTAACGCCGCTGGGGGCCGAGGTGGTGCGCCAGGCGCAGGTGGTGTTGGAGCAGGCCGCGCTCATCAAGGAAATCGCCCAGCGCGGCCAAGACCCGCTGGCGGGACCGCTGCGCCTGGGCGTGATCTACACCATCGGGCCCTATCTGCTGCCCGACTTGGTGCGCCGCGTGATCGAGCGCACGCCGCAAATGCCGCTGCTGCTGCAAGAAAACCTCACGGCCAAGCTGTTGGAGCAGTTGCGCATCGGCGAGCTCGACGCCGCCATTCTGGCCGAGCCTTTCCCCGACACCAATCTGGCCATCGCGCCGCTGTACGACGAACCGTTCTGGGTGGCCTTGCCGGTGCAGCACCCGCTGGCGCAGCACAGCAGCCTGAGCGCCGAGCAGCTCAAGCAAGAAACCATGCTGCTGCTGGGCGCCGGGCATTGCTTTCGCGACCACGTGCTCGAGGTCTGCCCCGAGTTTGCGCGCTACGCCAGCAACGCCGAGGGCATACGGCGCAGCTTCGAAGGCTCCTCGCTGGAGACCATCAAACACATGGTAGCCGCCGGCATGGGCATCACGCTGGTGCCGCGCCTGAGCGTGCCCGCTGCGGTGCTGGAGGCGCAGGCTGGGGCGCCGCTGCCGCTCGATGGCGCGCCCTATGTGCGCTACCTGCCCTTTGCGGGTGCGGCGCCTACGCGGCGCGTGGTGCTGGCCTGGCGGCGCAGCTTCACCCGCTACGAGGCCATCGCTGCCTTGCGCAACGCCATTTACGCCTGCGCCTTGCCCGGGGTGCAGCGCCTCACGCCATGAGCGCCGCCGCCCCGGATGCGCCCAGCCGCATGGGGCTGTATTTGGACCTGATCCGCTGGAATCGCCCGGCCGGCTGGCTGCTGCTGCTGTGGCCGAGTTTGTCGGCGCTGTGGCTGGCGGCCGAGGGCTGGCCGGGCTGGCATTTGCTGGCGGTGTTCGTGCTGGGCACGATTTTGATGCGCAGCGCAGGCTGTTGCAGCAACGATGTGGCAGACCGCGAATTCGACCGGCACGTGCGGCGCACCGCGCAGCGGCCCGTGACCAGCGGGCTCATCCCGCCGCGTGAGGCCTTGCTGCTGGGGGCGGTGCTGGCTTTTATGGCTTTTTTGCTGGTGCTCACCACCACCGCCGCGGCGGTGGCGTGGTCGGTGCCGGCGCTGCTGGTGGCGCTGCTCTACCCCTACGCCAAGCGCGTGTTTGCCATGCCGCAGGCGGTGCTGGGGGTGGCGTTCAGCTTTGGCATCCCGATCGCCTATGCGGCGGCGCAGGGCAGTGTGCCGGCTCTGGCTTGGGCGCTGCTGCTGGCCAACCTGTTTTGGGTGCTGGCCTACGACACCGAGTACGCGATGGTGGACCGCGAGGACGATTTGCGCATTGGCATGAAAACCTCGGCCATCACGCTCGGGCGCTACGACGTGGCGGCGGTGGCCGCCTTCTACCTGCTGCACCTGCTGCTCTGGGGCGTGCTGCTGTGGCCGCAGGTGGGCGGGCTCTGGTTTGGGCTGGCGCTGGGCCTAGGGCTGGCGCAAGTGGGCTGGCACCTAGGGCTGATCCGCAGCCGCAGCCGCGACGGCTGCTTTCGCGCCTTCAGGCTCAACCACTGGCTGGGCTTTACCCTGTTTGCCGGGGTGGCGCTGGAGTATGCGTTGCGCGGCTAGCCGACCTATTGATCAGTGGCGCTGACGTGACGAGTGGACAGGCGCAGCGGTCAGAGCGCGATCACGCCGGGCAAAGGCCGCATCGCCTTGTCGAGCGTGGCGGTGCCGATGCAGCCTGAGGTGCCATGGCGCGCGACGATCAGGCAGTCGGAAAAGTCCGCCTTCGCGTGGCGGAACTGCGCCAGCGCGGCCGTGACGGACTCGCGTCCATCGACGACATAGGCGGCATTAACGAGCAGCGCGGCAATTGCTGCGGCAATGTCGGTGCGTGCGTAAGCAAACACGGTTTCAAGTACCCAGACGGTTTCAGCCAACACGACGGCGTCCACATAAAAATCATGGCCTGCGGCGGCCTGCGTGGCGACAAAGTGGCGCGCCTTAGCCACGTCCGGGGAGCCGTCGTCAACCAGCACGCGCAGCAAAACGTTGGTGTCGAGACCGATCATGCCTTGCTGCGCGCAAAGCGTTCGGCGGCGCGTCCGGCCACAGCAGCGCGGATCTCGGATTCGCTGACAGCTCCGCGAGGCGGCTTGGGCAAGACCGTGCCGATGGCGAGCGGATCGCGCAAGACCGGCACGACGCGGATCGAGCCATCGTCCTGCAAGGCGAAGTCGAGGCGTGTGCCGGCGCCGAGCATGAGTGCGGCGCGGATCGGTGCGGGCAGCGTTACTTGCCCCTTGCTGGTGAGTGTGGCGAGCATCGTCAATTCCTGCTGAGCGGGTCTATGTCTTGCGATTTTAATCGAGTAAGAATGGGTCTGCATAAAATGTGAGGATGGCTATTCCTTACTGCTGCCGCAGCCTGATCTGCACGGCGTAAGGATATCACCTTCGAATTTGCTGCGCCACATTGCGCCCAGTCTTGTCGGGCGCGGGGTGGGTTTAGCAAACGATGCCCAAGTCCGACAGGCGGCTAGCCCCCAAACTCGTCGCCCATTTCGCGCGCGCGCCGGTGTGCCGCGGCGATGGCCGCCACAAAGGAGTCGGCCACGTGGGCCGCTTCCAGCGCACTCAGGGCGGCGTGGGTGGTGCCGCCTTTGGAGGTGACGCGCTGGCGCAGCAGCTCGGGCGGCTCGCTGCTGCTTTGCGCCAGTTGCGCTGCCCCGACGAAGGTGCCCAGGGCCAGCTCGGTGGCCGCTGCGGGGCTCAGGCCCAGTTCGGTGCCGGCGCGGCGCATCGCTTCGAGAAAATAAAACACATAGGCCGGCCCGGAGCCCGAGAGCGCCGTGACGGCGTCGAGGTCCGACTCTTGCGGCAGCCAGAGCGTGCGCCCGGTGCCCGTCAGCAGTGCCTGAACCTGCTCGCGCTCGGCGGCGCTCACGCCGTCGCGGGCGTAGAGGCCGGTCATGCCTAAGCCGACCAGCGCCGGGGTGTTGGGCATGGCGCGCACGATGCGCTCGCTGCCGAGCCAGCGCGCCATGCTCTCGGTGCGGATGCCCGCGGCCACGCTCAGGTGCAGCGCCTGGCCGGGCAGGTGGGCGGCAGATTCCAGCGCCGCTTGCTTGAACACTTGCGGCTTGACGGCCCAGACCACGATCTCGACCGACTCGGCGGCTGGGCTGCCTTGCGTCGCCAAAGCGGCACTGCGGGCATCCGGATACACCGCCACAGCGGGAAACTGCTGCGCCAACTGATCGCGCTGCTGCGGCCATGGCTCGACAATTTGCAGCGCGGCTGCGGGATGGCCTTGGCGCAGCAGGCCGCCGACGATGGCGCTGGCCATGTTGCCACCGCCGATGAAGGCGATGCGGGGGTGTTGCAAGGGATTCGAGGGGTGGGTGGGGCTGTTCATGCCGTCATTGTCGCGCACGGTTTCGGCTCCCGCATTGCATCAGCACGGCTCTGGGTCAATAGGGGGTGCCATCCGGGCGGGCACGGTTGCGGGGGCCGCTCAGCCCGCCACGGTCTGGCGCACCGCGTGTTCCCAGCGCGCCATTTTGGCAGCCACCTCGTCGCGCCCGAGCGTGGGCAGGAAGGTGCGCTCGCAGCGCCACTGCCGCGTCAGATCGTCCAGCCCGCCATAGACCCCAGTGTGCAGCCCGGCCAGCCAGGCCGCGCCCAGGGCGGTGGTTTCGGTCACGGCCGGACGCAGCACCGGGATGCCCAGCAGGTCGGCCTGCATCTGCATCAGCAAATCGTTGACGCAGGCCCCGCCATCGACGCGCAGCTCGCTCAGCGCTGGGCCGCCTGCGGCCACGGCGTCGCGGCTCATGGCTTGCAGCAGGGCGGCACTTTGGAAGGCAATGCTCTCCAGTGCCGCGCGCGCAATGTGCGCCAGCGTGCTGCCGCGCGTCAGGCCGGTGATGCTGCCGCGTGCCTCGGGCTGCCAATAGGGCGCGCCCAGTCCGGTAAAGGCCGGCACCAGCGTCACGCCGCCCGAGTCGGGCACGCTGGCGGCCAGCGCCTGCACCTCGCTGCTGGAGTCGATGGCGCGCAAGCCGTCGCGCAGCCATTGCACCACTGCGCCGCCCACAAACACGCTGCCTTCGAGCGCGTACTGCGGCGCGCCCGCGTCTTGCGCCGCCGCCGTGCTGATCAGGCCGTGCAGGCTGTGCTGCAAGCGCTCACCCGTGTGCATGAGCAAGAAGCAGCCGGTGCCGTAGGTGTTTTTGGCCATGCCGGGCTGGAAGCAAGCCTGGCCGAACAGGGCGCTTTGTTGATCCCCCGCCACACCGGCTATGCGCACCGGCGCGCCCAGCCAGTCGGCGCGGGTGAGGCCATAGTCGGCGCTCGAAGGCCGCACCTCGGGCAGCAGCGCGCGCGGGATGTCGAACAGCGCCAGCAGCTCATCGTCCCAGTCGCGCGTGTGCAGGTTCAGCAGCAGCGTGCGGGCGGCGTTGCTGCAGTCGGTGGCGTGCAGCGCACCGCCCGTGAGCTGCCACAGCAACCACGAGTCGATGGTGCCAAAAGCCAGCTCGCCGCGCTCAGCGCGCTCCCGCGCCCCCGGGGTGTGCTCGAGCAACCAGGCAATTTTGCTGGCCGAAAAATAGGGGTCTAGCCGCAGCCCGGTCCGGCCCTGCACCCAGGGCTCGTGTCCGGCTTGGCGCAGGGCGGCACAGGCGGCGCTGGTGCGCCGGTCTTGCCAGACGATGGCGCGCCCCAGCGGCGCACCGCTGCTGCGCTCCCACAGCAGTGTGGTTTCGCGCTGGTTGGTGATGCCGATGGCGGCGAGGTCTTGGGCGCGCAGCCCGGCTTGGATCAGGGCCTGGCGTGCGCTGGCCAGTTGCGTTTCCCAGATCTCGTGCGGGCAGTGCTCGACCCAGCCCGGCTGCGGGTAGTGCTGGCGGATTTCGAGTTGCGCCTGGCCATGCACCCGGCCTTGGGTATCAAAGACGATGCTGCGCGAACTGGTGGTGCCCTGGTCCAGGGCGAGTAAATAAGCCATGGGCCTCACTCTCCATCTCGAGTTTGGGTTGCGGGTCGGCGTGGCGGACATCGGTTGGCCACAAAGACCGGTCACAATCTGAGCCTGGCCGCCTGCTTGCCGCACTGTAACAGCCCCTCGGCCCCCTCAAGCTCTGCGCACACCCTTTGGATTCCACTGCCCCCATGACACGCCAGCAGGCCCTGGAGCAATTGCCACTCCCCACCGTATGGGATTTGCTCGTCGTCGGCGGCGGCGCCACCGGCCTAGGGGTGGCGCTGGAGGCGGCGCAGCGCGGTTGGCGCGTGGCGCTGCTGGAGTCGCACGACTTTGCCAGCGGCACCTCCTCGCGCTCGACCAAGCTGCTGCACGGTGGCGTGCGCTACCTGGCACAAGGCAATCTGGCCTTGGTGCGCGAGGCGCTGGCCGAGCGCCAGGCGGTGCTGCAAATCGCGCCGCACCTGGCGCAGCCGCTGCCCTTCGTGATGCCGTGCTACCGCTTTTGGCAAGCGCCTTTTTATGGCGCCGGGCTCAAGCTCTACGACTGGATGGCTGGCAGTGCCGGCTTGGGTGCCACGCGCTGGCTTGGGCGCGAGCAGGCGCTGGCGGCGCTACCGGGCGTGCAGGCCCAAGGGCTGCTGGGCGGCATCCAGTACTGGGACGCGCAGTTCGAAGACGCCCGGCTGGCACTGGCGCTGGCGCGCAGCGCCGAGGCGGCCGGGGCGGTGTTGCTGAACTATGTGCAGGTGCAGCAGGTGCACCCGATGCAGCGCGTCGATGCGGCTGCCGCCGTGCAGGACGGCAGTGTGATGCAGGTGCAGGCGCTCGATCACCACAGCGGCGAAGCACTGCGCATGCAAGCGCGCTGTGTGGTCAATGCCACTGGGGTCTGGGTAGATGGTCTGCGCCAGAGCCTGCAGCCCGAAGCGCCGCCGCTGGTGCAGCCCAGCCAGGGGGTGCACTTGGTGGTGGCGCGCGATTTTCTGCCTGGGCAGCAGGCGCTGCTGGTGCCGCGCACCGCCGATGGCCGGGTTTTATTTGCCGTGCCGTGGCTGGGCGCGCTGGTGCTGGGCAGCACCGACACGCCGCGCGCCGATCTGCCGCGCGAGCCCGAGCCGTTCGAGGCCGAAATCGAATTCATTTTGCGTGAGGCCTCGTTGGCGCTGGCGCGCCCGGTGCGGCGCGCCGATGTGAAAAGCGTCTGGGTCGGCTTGCGGCCCCTGGTGGCGGCAGCGTCGGACCGGGCCAGCACCAAAACCCTGTCGCGCGAGCACCGCATCGTGGTCGATCGCTCTGGGCTGGTGACGGTCACGGGGGGCAAGTGGACCACTTACCGCGCCATGGCCAGCGATGTGCTGACGCACTGCATAGAAGCCGGGTTGCTGGACGCGCGCCCCGCTTTGCCCAGCCCGGCCAGCCCCCTGTACGGGGCCGCAGGGGCGGGGATGGGTTTGGTCGCAACGCAGGCAGCGCAGGCGCTGCACCAGCCACCGGGTTTGCATCTGTATGGAAGCCAAGCCGCAGCCGTGCAGGCGCTGCCCGGTGCCGGGCGCGAGCTGGGCTTGGGCCTGACCGAGGCCATGGTGCGCTACGCCGTGCGCCACGAGTGGGCGCTGAACGTAGAAGACGTGCTGGCGCGGCGCTGGCGCGCCCTGTTCCTCGACGCCGCGACCGCCCAGGGCATGGCCGCAGCCGTGGCGCAGATCGTGCAAGACGAGCTGCAACGCGCCGGTGCGCGCAACACCAACCCCGGCTTGCCAGCCTTTGTGGCGCTCACGCAACGCTACCGGCTTCAGTAGGGCGAGGGCGCTGGGTGCAGGGCGCATCCCAAGGGCGCAGGCAGGAGCAGACCTCGCCCAAGCCATCCAAGCAGGCCCGATGCAACAAAGTTCACAAGACGCTTGACGCCCCGCCGGTCTTATGTGACAATACGCGGCTTCGCTATAAAAAGCGAAGTATTCTTGCCCAGCGAAGCAGCTGCCCCCGTCAAACAGGGTGGCTGCAACGACGGGCCCAAGACTGATCGCCGCGGGCCGTGGGGGCCTTCGGGATTCAAGTTGGGACTTAAATAAAATGATTCAAACGCAATCTCGACTCGATGTTGCCGACAACACGGGTGCCAAGTCCGTGATGTGCATCAAGGTGCTCGGCGGCTCCAAGCGCCGTTACGCCAGTGTGGGCGACGTCATCAAAGTCAGCATCAAAGAAGCCGCGCCACGTGGGCGGGTGAAAAAAGGCGAAATCTACAACGCCGTGGTGGTTCGCACCGCCAAAGGCTTGCGCCGCCCCGACGGGGCCTTGATCAAGTTCGACGGCAACGCCGCCGTGCTGCTCAATGCCAAGCTCGAGCCGATCGGCACCCGCATCTTCGGACCGGTGACGCGCGAGCTGCGCACCGAAAAGTTCATGAAGATCGTTTCGCTGGCCCCGGAAGTCCTGTAAGAGGTCTCGCAATGAACAAAATTCGCAAAGGCGACGAAGTCATCGTCATCGCTGGCCGTGACAAAGGCAAGCGCGGCAAGGTCACGCAGCGCGCCGATGAAACGCGGCTGCTGGTCGAGGGCGTGAACATCGTCAAGAAGCACACCAAGCCCAACCCGATGAAGGGTATCGCTGGCGGCATCATCCCCAAGACGATGGCTATCCATCAGTCCAATGTGGCGATTTTCAACCCGAGCACAGGCAAGGCCGATCGCGTGGGTATCAAGGTGCTCGAAGGCGGCAACAAAGTGCGCGTCTTCAAGTCCAGTGGCGCAGAAATCAAGGCGGCCTGAATATGACACGCTTTCAACAAATTTTCCGCGACAAGATCGCGCCGGCACTGCAAGAGCAGTTTGGCTTCGAGTCCGTGATGCAGGTGCCGCGCATCAGCAAAATCACGCTCAACATGGGTGTGGGTGAGGCCGTAGCCGACAAAAAAGTGCTCGAAAACGCCGTCGGCGACCTGAGCAAGATCGCCGGTCAAAAACCGGTCGTGACCCGGGCCCGCAAAGCCATCGCCGGTTTCAAAATCCGCGAAGGTCAGCCGATCGGCTGCATGGTCACGCTGCGCGGCGCGCGCATGTACGAATTCCTCGACCGTTTCGTCACCGTGGCGCTGCCGCGGGTGCGCGATTTTCGCGGCATTTCGGGCAAGGCTTTTGACGGCCGGGGCAACTACAACATCGGCGTCAAAGAGCAGATCATTTTCCCGGAAATCGAATACGACAAGGTCGATGCCTTGCGTGGGCTGAACATCAGCATCACCACCACCGCCAAGAACGACGCCGAATGCAAGGCGTTGCTGTCTGGTTTCCGTTTCCCGTTCAAGAACTGAGGTGCTGCGTGGCCAAACAAGCTTTGCTCCAGCGTGAACTCAAGCGCGACCAACTGGTCGCCAAGTTTGCCAACAAGTACAACGAATTGAAGGCAATCGCCAAAGATGCCAAGCGCAGCGACGAAGAGCGCGACGCGGCCCGTATGGCGCTGCAAAAACTGCCGCGCAATGCCAACCCGACGCGGCAGCGCAACCGCTGCGAAATCACCGGCCGTGCCCGTGGAACCTTCAAGCAGTTCGGTCTGGGCCGCATGAAGGTGCGCGAAATGGCGTTTGCCGGCGAAATCCCCGGCATCACCAAAGCCAGCTGGTAAGGCGTGAAGGAGTAAACATTATGAGCATGAGTGATCCCATCGCCGATATGCTGACGCGCATTCGCAATGCGCAGATGGTGGAAAAACCCACCGTGGCCATGCCGGCCTCTAAGGTCAAGGCCGCCATTGCGCAGGTGCTGAAAGACGAGGGCTATATCGATGGCTTTCAGATTAAAAGCACCGACGGCAAGAACGAGCTCGTCATCGGCCTCAAGTACTACGCCGGGCGCCCGGTGATCGAGCGCATCGAGCGCGTCAGCCGCCCCGGTCTGCGCGTCTACAAAGGCAGCAAAGCCATTCCGCAAGTCATGAACGGGCTGGGTGTGGCCATCGTCACCACCCCGCAAGGCGTGATGACCGATCGCAAGGCGCGCGCTGTCGGAGTCGGCGGCGAAGTGTTGTGTTACGTCGCCTGATGCGAGAACGAAGGAGTATCTGAGATGTCTCGTGTAGGTAAAACACCGATCGCCATTCCGGCCGGGGTTGAAGTGGCGTTGCAAGGCGACAGCATTGCGGTCAAAGGTGCGCTGGGCGCGCTGGCCTTGCCACTCAACACCCATGTCACCATGCAGCAAGCCGATGGCAAGCTGACATTCGCCGCCATTGGCGGCAGCGCGCAGGCCAAGGCCCTGTGCGGCACCATGCGCCAGTTGGTCAACAACATGGTCCAAGGCGTGAGCAAGGGCTTCGAGAAGAAGCTCTCGCTGGTGGGCGTGGGCTACAAAGCCGCAGCCACTGGCAACAAGCTCAACCTCGCCGTGGGCTATTCGCACCCGGTCGATTTCGTGATGCCCGAGGGCGTCACCGTGGCCACCCCGGCCGCAACCGAAATCGTCATCAAGGGCGCAGATCGTCAGCGCGTGGGCCAGATCGCCGCCGAAATTCGCGCCGTGCGTCCACCTGAGCCCTACAAGGGCAAGGGCATTCGCTACGCCGGCGAGAAGGTCGTCATCAAAGAGACCAAGAAGAAATAAGGACAGCGATTATGTTGACCAAAAAAGAACAGCGTTTGCGCCGTGCCCGCCAGACCCGCATCCGCATTGCCCAGCAAGGCGCGCTGCGCCTGAGCGTGAACCGCAGCAACCTGCACATCTACGCCAACGTCATCTCCGAAGACGGTGCGCGTGTGCTGGTTTCGGCCTCGACGCTGGAGGCCGAAGTGCGGGCCCAGCTCGCAGCCGCCAGCGGCAATGGCGGCAACAAGGCGGCGGCCGAACTGGTCGGTCAGCGCATTGCGGCCAAGGCCAAAGCCGCCGGAATCGAGAAGGTGGCTTTCGACCGCTCCGGTTTTGCCTACCACGGCCGTGTCAAAGCCCTTGCAGAAGCCGCGCGCGCCGCCGGCCTGCAATTCTGATTGGGGATGATCAAATGGCAAAGATGCTTGCGAATGTAAAAAGCGAGGCCAATGACGATGGCCTGCGCGAGAAGATGATTGCGGTCAACCGCGTGACCAAGGTGGTCAAAGGCGGGCGCATCATGAGCTTTGCCGCCCTGACCGTGGTCGGCGACGGTGACGGTCGCGTCGGCATGGGCAAGGGCAAGGCGCGTGAAGTGCCTGTGGCCGTGCAAAAAGCCATGGACGAAGCGCGCCGCAACCTGTTCAAGGTGGCGATCAAGAACGGCACCCTGCACCACGCGGTTCACGGCCAGCACGGCGCTTCCAGCGTCATGATGCTGCCCGCCAACAAGGGTACCGGTATCATCGCTGGCGGCCCGATGCGTGCCGTTTGCGAGGTGTTGGGTGTGACCGATGTCGTGGCCAAAAGCCACGGATCGACCAACCCCTACAACCTGGTTCGCGCAACGCTCGACGCCCTGCAGCGCGCCATGACGCCCTACGAAGTGGCGGCCAAGCGCGGCAAGTCGGTCGAAGAAATTCTGGCCTAAAAGGGACAAACCCCATGACTACCGCCAATACCCTCACCATCAAGCTGGTGCGCAGCCCGATCGGCTGCCGTGCAGACCACCGCGCCACCGTGCGCGGGCTGGGTCTGCGCAAAATCAACAGCGTCAGCGTGCTGCAAGACACCCCGGCTGTGCGTGGCATGATCAACAAGATCAGCTACCTGCTGCAAGTGATCTGAACGGATTTTGATTATGGAACTCAACACCCTCAAGCCCGCTGCGGGCTCCAAATCGGCTCGGCGCCGCGTCGGTCGGGGCATCGGCTCTGGCCTGGGCAAAACCGCCGGTCGTGGCCACAAGGGCCAAAAATCGCGTGCCGGTGGCTACCACAAGGTCGGCTTCGAAGGCGGCCAGATGCCGCTGCAACGCCGCCTGCCCAAGCGCGGTTTCAAATCGACCACGCTCAAGTTCAATGCCGAAGTCACGCTGACCGATCTGCAGGCGCTGGGTGCGGCACAAGTCGATCTGCTGCTGCTCAAGCAGGCTGGCTTGGTGCCCGAATTGGCGCGCAAGGTCAAGGTCATCAAGACCGGCAAGCTGGCGCTGGCGGTGCAACTGAATCAGATCGGTGCCACGGCAGGCGCCAAGGCAGCGATCGAGGCCGCTGGTGGCTCGGTGGCGGCTTGATGTCTGATCGACTGAACGCCTAAATGTTTACCAAGCTCGGAATCTAGCTGTGGCCACAAACGCTGCCTCACTCGCCAAAACTGGAAAGTACGCCGATTTGCGTCGGCGGCTGTTCTTTTTGCTGGGCGCGCTAATTGTCTATCGCATCGGGGCTCACATTCCCGTGCCTGGCATCGACCCAGACCAACTGGCGCAGTTGTTCCAAGGCCAGGCGGGCAACATCCTGAACTTGTTCAACATGTTCACGGGCGGCTCGCTGCAGCGCTTTGCCGTGTTTGCGCTGGGCATCATGCCCTACATTTCGGCCGCGATCATCATCCAGTTGCTCACCTACGTGGTGCCAACCCTGATCGCGCTGCGCAAAGAAGGCGAATCGGGCAAACGCAAGATCACGCAGTACACGCGCTACAGCACGCTGGCGCTGGCCTTGTTCCAGTCTTTCGGCATTGCGCTGGCGCTCGAAGGCATGCCTGGTATGGTGGTCGATCCGGGCTGGGCCTTTCGCTTCACCGCCGTGGTGAGCCTGGTGGCGGGCACCATGTTCCTGATGTGGCTGGGCGAGCAGATCACCGAGCGCGGCGTGGGCAACGGCATCTCGATGCTGATCTTTGCCGGCATCGTGGCCGGGTTGCCGAGCGCGATGGGCGGCTTGACCGAGCTGGTGCGCACCGGGGCCATGAGCATTCTGTCCTCGATCTTCATCCTGTTGTTGGTGGTCGCCGTCACGTATTTCGTGGTCTATGTGGAGCGTGGCCAACGCAAGGTGCTGGTCAATTACGCGCGGCGTCAAGTGGGCAACAAGGTCTATGGTGGCCAGTCCTCGCACCTGCCGCTCAAGCTCAACATGGCCGGTGTGATTCCGCCCATCTTTGCTTCATCCATCATCCTGCTGCCGGCCACTTTGGTGAGCTGGGTCAGCACCGGCGATGGAACGGCTTGGCTGCGCAATCTGGCGGGAGCGCTCTCGCCCGGGCAGCCGATCTACATCGCGCTCTATGCGGCCGCCATCATCTTCTTTTGTTTCTTCTACACCGCGCTGGTTTTCAACAGCCGCGAGACGGCAGACAACCTCAAGAAGAGCGGCGCCTTCATACCGGGCATTCGGCCGGGGGACCAGACGGCGCGCCACATCGACAAAATCTTGGGGCGTCTGACGCTGATGGGGGCACTCTACATCACTGCAGTGTGCTTGCTGCCCGAGTTTCTGATCCTGTATTACAACGTGCCGTTCTATTTTGGCGGCACCTCCTTGCTGATCATCGTCATCGTCACGATGGACTTCTGGAACCAGGTGCAAAACTACATGATGTCTGAGCAGTACGAGTCTTTGCTCAAGAAATCCAATTTCAAGGGCGCCCCTGGGGTTTGATATGTCCAAAGACGATGTGATTGAGATGCAGGGCGAGGTGGTGGAGAATTTGCCCAACGCCACCTTCCGCGTCAAACTGGAAAACGGCCACGTGGTGCTCGGGCATATTTCGGGCAAGATGCGCATGCACTACATCCGCATCCTGCCCGGAGACAAGGTCAAGGTAGAGCTCACGCCCTATGACCTGACGCGCGCGCGCATCGTGTTTCGCAGCAAATGAGTTTTTTGAGATTTACGTTCAGGAGTAAGACATGAGAGTTTCGGCTTCGGTCAAAAAAATGTGCCGCAACTGCAAAATCATCCGTCGCCATGGAGTGGTGCGTGTCATCTGCACCGATCCGCGACACAAACAGCGTCAAGGCTGATTAAGTTTAGAGGACCATCATGGCACGTATTGCTGGTATCAACATCCCGCCGCAGAAACACGCCGAAATCGGCCTGACGGCAATCTTTGGCATCGGGCGCACCCGCGCACGTCAGATCTGCGAGGCTTGCGGCATTGATTACGCCAAAAAGATCAAAGAGCTGAGCGACGCTGAGCTCGAGAAAGTGCGTGAAGCGGTGAACGCTTTCACCATCGAAGGCGATTTGCGCCGCGAAACCACGATGAACATCAAGCGTTTGATGGACATCGGCTGCTACCGCGGTTTCCGGCACCGCCGCGGCCTGCCTGTGCGCGGTCAGCGCACCAAGACCAACGCCCGCACCCGCAAGGGTCCGCGCAAGGCCGCTCAGTCGCTGAAAAAATAATCCCCTACAAGGACAACCGCCATGGCCAAGCCCCAAGCCTCCAACGCCGCCGCACGCGTGCGCAAAAAAGTTCGCAAGAACATCTCCGACGGCATTGCACACGTGCACGCCTCGTTCAACAACACCATCATCACCATCACCGACCGCCAGGGCAATTCTTTGTCGTGGGCCTCGTCGGGTGGGCAAGGTTTCAAGGGATCGCGCAAATCGACCCCTTTTGCCGCGCAGGTGGCGTCCGAGGTGGCTGGCCGCGCGGCCATCGAGCAGGGCATCAAAAACCTCGATGTCGAAATCAAGGGCCCGGGCCCCGGACGCGAGTCCTCGGTGCGCGCGCTGGGTGCTTTGGGCATCCGCATCAACTCGATCGCCGACGTGACGCCGGTGCCGCACAACGGCTGCCGCCCGCAAAAGCGCCGCCGCATTTAATGGCGGCTTGATGTCCGTGCTCGCCTTTGTGCTGCAGTCTGCTTGACAGTGGACCAAGGGTTGAGCTAGAATGTCAGGCTCTGTTATAAGGGCCACTGCAATTTTTTTGCGGTGGCATTTTTGTTTAAGCCCACCGCCGTTGCCCTGTTTGGGGCCGGCTCCCGCCGCAGTCTACAAGGCTGCTGGTGGCAGATAGTTCAAGGAAAACCACGTGGCACGTTACCTGGGCCCCAAGGCCAAACTCTCACGCCGTGAAGGCACCGATCTGTTGCTTAAGAGCGCGCGCCGCTCGATCAGCGACAAAGCCAAGTTCGACTCCAAGCCCGGCCAGCACGGCCGCACATCGGGTCAACGCACCTCCGACTTTGGCCTGCAATTGCGCGAAAAGCAGAAGGTCAAGCGCACCTATGGGGTGCTGGAGCGCCAGTTCCGGCGCTACTTTGCCGAGGCCGACCGCCGCCGTGGCAACACCGGCGCCAACCTGCTGAGCCTGCTCGAGTCGCGCCTTGACAACGTGGTGTTTCGCATGGGCTTTGCCTCGACCCGCGCCGAAGCGCGCCAGCTGGTCTCGCACAAAGCCATTTTGATCAACGGCCAGAGCTGCAACATTCCGTCGGCGCTGGTGCAAGCGGGCGATGTGGTGGCGGTGCGCGAGAAGTCGCGTGCTCAAAACCGCATCAAAGAGGCGCTCGAACTGGCCAAGCAGATCGGCTTCCCGGCATGGGTCGAGGTGGCGGTTGAAAAAGCCGAAGGCACCTTCAAGAAGGCCCCCGACCGCGACGAATTCGCCGCCGACATCAACGAATCGCTGATCGTCGAACTGTACTCGCGTTAAGCGCGCGCACAGACAACCAAACGAGCCTGCTCGCCACCTTCGGGTGGCGGTCTGGATTTTGTGCTCCAGCAGCCTTATCGGTGTAACGAGCCGAGGGTATTGAAGGAAGTCCGAATGCTGAACAATCTGCTTAAACCCAAGAACATCCAAGTCGAGCAAATCGCCCCCAACCGGGCTGAGGTCACGCTCGAGCCCTTTGAGCGGGGCTATGGCCATACGCTGGGCAACGCTTTGCGCCGCGTGTTGCTGTCTTCGATGGTGGGGCACGCCCCGACCGAAGTCACGATTTCGGGTGTGTTGCACGAGTTTACTTCGATCGAGGGTGTGCAGGAAGATGCCGTCAATCTGCTGCTCAACCTCAAAGGGGTGGTGTTCAAGCTCCACGGCCGTGACGAGGTGACGCTGAGCTTGCGCAAAGAGGTCGAGGGTGTGGTCACGGCAGCCGATATCCAGACCCCGCACGATGTGGAAATTCTGAATCCGCAGCACTGCATTGCCACGCTGAGCGCGGGCGCCAAGCTCGATATGCAGATCAAGGTTGAAAAAGGGCGCGGCTATGTGCCCGGCAACCTGCGCCGAGGCGACGACAGCACGCGCTCGATTGGGCGTATTTTGCTCGATGCGTCCTTTTCTCCTGTCACGCGTGTCAGTTACGCGGTTGAGAATGCGCGCGTCGAGCAGCGCACCGATTTGGACAAGCTGGTGCTTGATATCGAAACCAACGGTGCCGTGGCACCCGAGGAAGCGGTGCGCGCAGCGGCCCGGATTTTGGTTGAGCAGTTGACGGTGTTTTCGCAGCTCGAGGGCGCCGAAGCGTTTGACTTTGGCACCTCGCCCAGCCGCAGCACGCAGCAGTTTGAACCCATTTATCTGCGTCCGGTCGATGAGCTGGAACTCACAGTGCGTTCGGCCAATTGCCTCAAGGCCGAAAATATTTACTACATCGGTGACCTGATCCAGCGCACCGAAAACGAGCTGCTCAAAACCCCCAATTTGGGCCGCAAATCGCTCAATGAAATCAAGGAAGTGCTGGCTTCGCGCGGCTTGACGCTGGGCATGAAGCTGGAAAGCTGGCCGCCCGCCGGGCTGGACAAGCCCTGAGCCCCCTCAAACCCAATCGCCCATGACCCCTCGCAGTACCTGATCCGGCTGCGGGCATACCAGAAAGGAAATCACCATGCGTCACGGACACGGACTTCGCAAACTCAACCGCACCACCAGCCACCGGCTGGCAATGCTGCGCAACATGATGAACTCGCTGCTCACGCACGAGGCCATCCAGACCACAGTGCCCAAGGCCAAGGAATTGCGCCGCGTGGTCGAACCCATGATCACCCTGGCCAAGGTGGCTACGGTGGCCAACCGCCGCCTGGCTTTTGACCGCTTGCGCGACCGCGACGTGGTGGTGAAGCTGTTTGACGTGCTCGGCCCGCGCTTCAACGCCCGTCCGGGTGGTTACACGCGCATCCTGAAAACCGGTTTTCGCGTGGGTGACAACGCCCCCATGGCCCTGATCGAGCTGGTCGATCGCGGTGACGCGGTGGCTGTGAAAGAAGATTCGGCCGCTGCTGACAAAACCCAGTAAGCGTGCTACAATAGCAGTCTTGACGCGGAGTGGAGCAGCCTGGTAGCTCGTTGGGCTCATAACCCAAAGGTCGCAAGTTCAAATCTTGCCTCCGCAACCAATTAAAAAGCCTGATGCCTTTGCGGTATCAGGCTTTTTTCATGTCGCAAGCCCGAAGTCTTGGCTTGATTGATTTAAGTGGGGCTGGTCTGCAGGCCCAGCGCGTCCAGCGCCGCCTCCAGGTGCGCCACGCTGCGCTGCGGGTGCAGCAGCTTGTCGAGCCCAAACAGCCCGATGCGAAAGCTGCTCCAGTCGGCCGGCTCGTCGCACATCAGCGGCACCCCGCCTGCGCTTTGAAGGCCGAGTGCGAGAAATTTTTTGCCGTTTTGTAGCTCGGGGTCGCGGGTGTGGCTCACCACCACGCCGGGGGCCTGAAAGCCCGCCGCGGCCACGCTGCGCAAGCCCCGGCGCTCGAACGATGCACGCACCAAGCGGCCAAGCTCAAACTGCTGCTGGCGCACCCACTCGAAGCCGTGGCTGCGGGTCTCGAACATGGCGTCGCGCAGGCGCACCAAGGCGTCGGTCGGCATGGTGCTGTGGTAGGTGTGGCCGCCTTTTTCGTAAGCCTCCATCACTTGCAGCCATTTTTTGAGGTCGCAAGCAAAGCTGGAGCTGCGCGTGGCCTCGATCGCGTGGCGCGCGCGCTCGCTCAGCACCACCATGGCGCAGGCGGGCGAGCTGCTCCAGCCTTTTTGCGGCGCGCTGATGAGCACATCCACTTCACAAGCCTGCATATCGACCCACACCGCACCAGAAGCGATGCAGTCGAGCACGAACAGGCCGCCCACCTGGTGCACCGCTTGGCCCACGGCTTGCAGATAGGCGTCGGGCAGCAGCATCCCGGCGGCGGTTTCCACGTGCGGGGCAAACACCACGGCCGGGCGCTCGCGCGCGATGGTTTCCAGCACCTCGTCGAGCGGGCACGGCACCCAAGGGGCCTCGGTGGCATCATTCAAGCGGCGCGCTTTGAGCACCTGCTCCTGCGCGGGAATGGCACCCATTTCGAAAATCTGCGACCAGCGGTAGCTGAACCAGCCGTTGCGCAGCACCAGCACCTTCTGTCCCTGGGCGAACTGGCGCGCCACCGCCTCCATGCCAAAGGTGCCGCTGCCGGGCACCAGCGCCGTGGCGTGGCCGCGATAGACCTCCTTCAAAACGCCGGAGATGTCGCACATCACGTGCCTGAAGCGCTGCGACATGTGGTTGAGGGCACGGTCGGTGTAGACAACCGAGAATTCGAGCAGTCCGTCGGGGTCCACGTGGGGCAGAAGGGCGGGCATGGTGGGGGCTTGGGTGGTGGGGTTATTGGAGGGCGGCGCAACGCCAGTGGCACCCGTCATGCGTGCGCCACACCTCAGCTTAGCACGGGCTGGCGCAGCGCCTCGACGGCGGCCCGCACCACGCTTTGCACATTGGGGTTGGTGCCAAAACATTGGCGCAAGTAGCTGGCATGGTTGCCATCGCGGGCTGCGGTGCGCTCGATTTCGTCCAGTGCCGCTGTGCACTTGAGCTCGTGCGCATGCGGCTGCAGCAGGCGCAGCGTGGCCAGCACGTCTTCGCGAATGCTGATCGGTTCGTGCTCGCGCGGCATGACGATCATCCCGTCGAGCCCGAAGCGGCAGGCCTGGAAGCGGTTGTAGGTATAGACCAGATAATCGTCTTCTTGTGGCGCATCCCCCTGGCGCATGAGCAGATGCCGGCAAAGCGCTTGCAAATAGCACGCCAGCGCGGCGGCGCGCTCGACCGTCAGCGGGGTGTCGCACACACGCAGCTCGATGGTGCCGTATTCGGGCTTGGGCCGAATGTCCCAGTAAAAATCCTTCATCGACTTGACCACGCCGGTGCTCTCCATCCGGGTGAAGTAGCCGTGGGCAAACTGTTCCCAGTTCAGTATGAAAGGGGCGCGGCCACTGAGCGGAAAGGCAAAGACGGAGTTCAGGCGCGCCGAATCGAAGAGCGTGTCCACGCCTTGGGAAAAGGGCGATGAGGCCGATAAGGCAATAAAGTGCGGCACGTAGCGGTTGAGCGCATGCAGCAGGTACAGCGCTTCGTCGGCCGAGGCGCAGCCGATGTGGACGTGCTGCCCAAACACGGTGAACTGCTTGGCCAGGTAGCCGTACAGCACCGACAACTGCTCGAAACGCGGCCTGGCAAAGATGCGCTGCTCGAACCAGCGCTGAAAGGGGTGCGTGCCGCCGCCGGCCAGGGCAATGTTGAGCCGGTCGCAACCCTGCAGCAGCGTATCGCGCATCTGGCGCAATTGATCGAGCAAGGGCGCGTATTCGGTGTGCACCGAGGTGGCGACCTCGACCATGCTCTGCGTCATCTCGGGCGTGAGGGTGCCGGGAAAGGGTTTGCGCGCCAGCAGGGCCAGCAGGTCGTCGGAGCTGCTGGAGAGGTCGTAGTCGTAGGTGTTGACCAGTTGCAGCTCGAGCTCTACACCCATGGAGAGCGAGGCCGATTTTTGGAAGGCTTCAAGCGGCATGGCCGTCCTTTCTGGGTGCGTCGAGCGTGCGCTTTGGGTCGGGGAGGTCGGTCTCGCGCGCCGCCACCAGGCTCCACTGTGCCACCCAAGGGCCGAACAAGCCCTGCAGCAGCGTCAGCGCCGCCATGGCGGCAAAGGCTTGGGTGGCGGGCTCGAAGCCGTACAGCCGCGTTTGCTCCAGCAGCAGCACGATAAAGGGCGACATCGGCGTCAGGGCCAGGCCGCACAACAAGCCCTTGCGCCAACCGATGCCGCTCCAGTGCGCCAGCGCCAGATTGCTCAGCGTTTTGGTCAGCAGGCGCAAACCCAGCAGCACGGCGGCGATGGTGAGCGAAGTCCAGACGTCGGGCCAGTGGATGAGTGAGCCCACATAGACGAACAGAAACACCATCAGCAGCTCACCGATGGAGCCAAAGCCGCGCTGCGCCGGGGTGAGCTCGACCCGGCACTCGCGCGCGGCGATGCCAAAGACCAGCGCCACCAAGATCGGCGACAACATCAGGCCGTAGGCGAGCGTGGTCAGCAGCAGCACGGTGAGCGAGAACACCACCGTCACACCCTGGCTGTGCATGGCGAAGTGGCGCAGCAGCCAAGGGATGGCCACGCCGGCGGCCGCACCCAGCGCCGCCGACAGCGCCAAGGCATAGACGCTGCCAAAGGCCGCCGCCGTCCAGTCGCCGCCGGCGCGCAAATGCCACATGCCCAGCACCAGCTTAACCAGGAACACCGCCACCAGGCAGTTGATGGCGCACAGGTGCATGACGCGCTCGGTCACTTGGCCGGAGCTGCGCGTGTCGGCTGCCACCCGCACCAGCACGGCGGGCGAGACCGATACTGCCAGCGCCGCCAGAATCAGGCGCACCTCTAGGCTGAGCTCGAACCAGCCGCTGGCCCAAAAGGCTACGCCGAAAGTCAGGGCCGATTCGAATAAGCCCAGTATCAGCACCCAAGGGTTGTGGCGAAACCAGCGCAGGTTGATGCGGTAGCCGAGCTCGAACAGCACGATCGCCAAGGCCAGGTTGGCCAGAAACGACAAGCCGTGTGCAGCGGCCCCAAGGCCCATCAGGTCGACCCAGCCGACCAGCAGGCCGAGCGCGAAATAACTGGTCACGCGCGGCACGCGCCAGAGCGCAAACAAGCGCTCGCCCAAGAACCAAGCCAGCAGCAGGGTCAGCGGCCACGCGCTGGATTGCAGTAAGAAATAAAAATCAATCGTCAAAACCAAGGTCCTGAGAAGGCCGAAAAGGGCGGTGGACCAGTTTAGCAGCCGAAACAACTGCAGTCAAATTGCTAATTTTGGTCTTTTGGCTTCATTGGCATCACTTCTGGCGGCGGCGCAAAGCGCTGCTGCAACTCGGGCAGGCCCAAGGTGTGCAGCAGCTCCAGCAGGCGCTGGCGTGCGCGCGGCTGCGGCGCGCCCACCTTGCGCGCCAGGATCAGCTCGTTTTTCATCGAGTGCTCCCAGCCCACCAGTTCGGTCACGGTGACGGCGTAGCCGTGCGCCTCCAGTTGCAGGCAGCGCAGCACGTTGGTGATGTGGCTGCCAAACTCGCGCGTGTGCAGCGGGCGCTGCCAGAGCGCGGACAACGCGGCCTGCGGGGCGGGTGCGGGGTTCGGCTCCGGCTGCTCCGGGGCCTGCTCCCCCGGCCGTTGCGCCTTGTGGCGGCGCAGCGCGGCGGCCACCTCGGCTTGGCAGCACGGCACCAGCACCACGTGCAGCGCCTGGCGCGCGAGCGCAAAGGCGATGGCGTCGTCGGTGGCGGTGTCGCAGGCGTGCAAGGCAGTCACCAGATCGGGGCGCAGCGCCAGCGCGGGGTGCGCGTGCGCCTGCTGCACCGTGGCAGCGATGAACTCCATGCGCGCAAAACCCAGCCGCTGCGCCAGCGCCTGCGCGCGCTGCACCAGTTCGGCGCGCGCCTCAATGCCGATCACCCGACCCGTGCTGCGCCCCTGCAAGAAGCGGTCGTAGAGCATGAAGCCCAAATACGACTTGCCCGCGCCGTGGTCCACCAGCGTGACCTCGCCGCGTTGCTCCAGCGACTGCTGCAACAGCGGCTCGATAAATTGCAGCAGGTGATTGACCTGCTTGAGCTTGCGCCGGCTGTCTTGGTTCAGGCGGCCTTCGCGCGTGAGGATGTGCAGCTCTTGCAGCAGCGCCAGCGACTGGCCGGGGTGCAGTTCCAGGTCGGCGGGGGTCGTCTGTTGGCCAGCAGGTGTGCTCATGCCTGCCATTGTCACAGTCAAATGGGGCTTGCAAAGGGCAGACTGGAGAAAAACTCCCAGGCGCTCCTGTGCGCAGTTTTGATAGGGTTTACAGCGATGCTTCAACTTCTGGATGGTGCTTAGAATGCCTGAAACCCGCCAAGGAGTCTCGTCCATGTTCCCCATCCTCCACCGCGTCGCCCGTCGGGCGCGTGCCGTGGGTGTCGCCATGTGCGCCGCCCTGCTGGCCGCAACGGCCCAGGCCCAGGCTGCGCTGCCCGTGCTGCGCGTGACCACCATCCCCGAGGAGGCCGCGACCGAGCAGATCCGCAAGTTCGCGCCGCTGGCCAACCACCTGGCGCAGCAGCTTGGCATGCGGGTCGAGTTCACCCCGGTCACCGACTATCCGGCTGCGGTCGAGGCGCTGGTCAACCAGCGCGCCGATCTGGTCTGGTTCGGCGCGCTGACCTTCGTGCAGGCCAACATCCGCTCGGGCGGTCGCGTCATTCCGATCGCCCAGCGCGAGGAGGACACCCGCTTCCAGTCGGTGTTCATCGCGCGCACCGACGCCAACATCCGCACGCTGGCCGACCTGCGCGGGCGCCAGGTCTCGTTCGGCTCGCCCAGCAGCACCTCGGGCCACCTGATGCCGCGCCATTTCCTCGCCGCCGCCGGCATCGTGCCCGAGCGCGACTTCGCGCGCGTGGCGTTCTCGGGGGCGCACGATGCGGCCATCGCCGCGGTGGTCAGCGGCCGCGTCGACGCCGCCGCACTCGACATGACCGTCTGGGACCGCTTCGTCAGCACCGGCCGCGTCGACACCCGCGCGGTCGATGCCTTCCACCGCACGCCGACCTTCGTCAACTACACTTGGGCGGTGCATGCCGGCATGCCGGCCGATCTGCGCCAGCGCATCCAGCGCGCCCTGCTCGAGCTCGACCCGGCCAACCCGGTGCACCGCGAGATCCTCGCGCTGCACCGCGCCACGCGCTACGTCGAGACCCAGCCCGAGGCCTACCGCGGCATCGAGTCCGCGGCCCGTGCCGCCGGGCTGCTGCGCTAGGCCCGCGCACGCCACGGCACGGTACGGTACGCCCGCGCGATGCGCATCGAACTCGACGCCGCCGCCGCTCGCCACCCGGCCGCGCGCGCCGGCCTGCCGCCGGCGCTGCGCGCGCTGAGCCTGCGCATCACCGCGGGCGAGCAGGTCGCCGTGATCGGCCCCTCCGGCGCCGGCAAGACCACGCTGCTGGAGCTGCTGGCCTGCGCGCTGCCGCCCTGCGCCGGAGCGCTGCGCCTCGACGGGCAACTGCCGTGGCAGTTGCCCGGGCGCGCGCTGCAGCGGCTGCGCGGGCGCTTGTTCCTCGCGCCGCAGGTGCCGCCGCTGCCGCCGCGCCAGCGCGTCGTCGCCACCGTGCTGGCGGCGCGGCTGCCGGCCATGGGCCTGCTGCGCAGCCTGGCCACGCTGCTGCACCCGCGCGACCTGCAGCCGGTGCACGACGCGCTCGCGCGTTTCGACCTCGCCGACAAGCTGTTCGAGCGCGTTGACCGGCTCTCCGGCGGCGAGCGCCAGCGCGTCGGGCTCGTGCGCGCGCTGTTGGCCCCAGCTTCGCTGTGGCTGATCGACGAACCGCTCTCGGCGCTGGACCCAACGCGTGCGCGTCAAGCCTTGGCCACACTGGTGGACGGTGCCCGCGAGCGCGGTGTGACACTGGTCGCCACCCTGCACCAGGTCGACATGGCGCTGGCTCATTTCCCGCGCGTGCTCGGGCTGCGCGAGGGAGAACTGGTGTTCGACCTGCCGGCCGCGCAGGTCGGGCGCGAGCGGCTGGCACGCCTGTATGCGCAGCACGAGCACGAATTGCTGGGGGCACCTGCCGTGCCGGCCGCCGAGGCCCTCGCCATGGCCGCACCGGCGCCGGTGCGGCCGCTGGCGCAAAGCTGCTGAGCCTAGTGATGACCGGCCCCGCCGCTGCCCCGCCGCCCGCGCTGCGCGACCCCGCGTGGCTGCCGCGGCTGGGCTGGAGCATCGTCGCTCTGGTGCTGCTGTGGCCACTGCTTCAGGCCACCGAATTCCGGCCCTGGGTCTTCCTGCAGCCCGACAACCTGCGCGTCAGCGCCCACTTCGTCGGCAGCTTCGTACCACTGGCGACCGACGCCGAATTCCTCGCGCTGGTCGCGCGCGAGACCTGGCGCACCGTCGCCATTGCGACCGCAGGCATGGCGCTGGCGCTGCTGCTGGCGGTGCCGATGGCGCTGGCGGCGACCCGCGTGCTGTCGGTCTCGGCGCTGAGCGGGCGCATGGCGCGCGCGCCGTTCTGGTTGCGCCAGATGTTGCGCTGGGTCCTGATCGTGCTGCGCAGCGTGCCCGAGTTGGTCTGGGCGCTGGTCTTCGTGCGCGTCGTCGGGCTGGGCCCGACCGCCGGCGTGCTGGCCATCGCGCTGACCTACGCCGGCATGCTCGGCAAGGTCTACGCCGAGATCCTCGAGAGCGGCGACCCGCACCCGGCGCAGACCCTGCTGCGCAACGGCGGCTCGCGGCTGCAGGCCTTCTTCTACGCGCTGCTGCCGGGCAACGCCGGCGAGCTGACCTCGTACACCGTCTACCGCTGGGAATGCGCGATCCGCTCGTCGGTCGTGCTCGGCTTCGTCGGCGCCGGCGGCCTCGGCCAGCAGCTCATCGTCTCGCTGCGCATGTTCGAGGGCGGCGAGGTGGCGACCATGCTGCTGGTCTTCGTGTTACTGGTTGCGCTGGCCGACCGTGTCAGCGCGGCTCTGCGGCGGGCGATTGCATGACGACGCCGGCCGAGCGCGTCTTTGTCGTTCCCGCAGCGCAGCGCGCGACACGCCTGCGCGTCGCGCTGCTGCTGCTCGCGCTGCTCGCGCTGGTAGTGGCCAGCTTTTTGACGCTGGATTTGCAGTGGCGCGCCTTCGCTTCAGTCGAAGCGCTGCAGGCGATGGCGCGCTTCATCGGCGAATTCTTTCCGCTCTATACCAGCACCGGGTTCCTGCTCCGGGTCGCCCAAGGGGCTTGGGAGACGCTCGCCATGTCGGCGTTGGGCACGCTGCTGGCGGCCGTGCTGGGGTTGCTGCTGGCGCTGCCGGCCAGCCGCATGCACGCGAGCGACCCGGCCCGTGCCCGGGCGCCGACGCGGCTCGTGCTCAACCTGCTGCGCTCGATCCCCGAGCTGGTGTGGGCGTCGCTGCTGCTGATCTCGGCCGGGCTGGGGCCCTTTGCCGGCACGCTCGCGCTGACCCTGCACACCACCGGCGTGCTCGGCCGCCTGTTCGCCGAAGCCATCGAGAACGCACCGTTGGGCCCCGGCGACGCGCTGCGCGCCCAGGGCGTCGGCAAGTCCCGCGTCTTCGCCTGGGCCGCCCTGCCTCAGGTGCTGCCGCAACTGCTCAGCTACACGCTGTACCGCTGGGAGATGAACATCCGCGCGGCGGCCGTGATGGGCGTCGTCGGCGCCGGCGGGCTCGGCCAGTTGCTGATGTTCCACATGAGCCTGTTCCACATGGACAAGACCGCGACCATCCTGGCGGCGATGATCGCATTGGTTCTGCTGGTCGACGCGCTGAGCTACGTGCTGCGCCGTCGGCTCGGTTGAGGCGGCAACGGTAGCGGCACCGATATGCATAAGGGTTTGTTGGGATTGCTGGCCCACGCAATGCTGCCCACAATGACCCCAGCTCTGCCGTGTAGCAGGTACCCACAAGAACGGGCTGCAGGGCCCGCTGGAGACAGAAGTTATGGATATGAACCGAAGGCATTTCTTCAAGGTCAGCGGTGCCGGACTGGCCGCGTCGGGCTTGGTGGCGATGGGCTTTTCGCCGACTGCGGCGCTGGCCCAGACGCGGCAGTTCAAACTGGCCCGCACGACCGAAACCCGCAGCGTCTGCCCGTATTGCTCGGTGAGCTGCGGCCTCATCATCTACACGCTCGGCAACCGTTCGGTGAACGTCAGACCGACCATCGTACACGTTGAGGGCGACCCCGACAACCCGGTCAACCGCGGCACGCTGTGCCCTAAGGGTGCCGGCGTGATGGACATGATCCAGTCGCCCAACCGCCTGCTGCACCCGCAGGTGCGCGAGCCCGGCAGCAGCGAGTGGAAGCGCGTGAGCTGGGACGAGGCCCTCGACCGCGTCGCCAGGCTGATGAAGGCCGACCGGGACGCCAACCTGATCCGCACCAACTCCGCAGGCGTCACCGTCAACCGCTGGAACACGACCGGCCTGCTGGTCTCGTCGGCGGTCAACAACGAGACCGGCTACCTCACCGTCAAGGTGGCGCGTGGCCTGGGGCTGGTCACGCTCGATACGCAAGCACGCATCTGACACGCACCGACGGTGGCCAGTCTGGCCTCGACAATCGGTCGCGGAGCGATGACCAATAGCTGGAATGACATCAAAAACACCGATCTCGTACTGGTCATGGGCGGCAATGCCGCCGAAGCCCACCCCTGCGGGTTCAAGTGGGCCGTCGATGCGATGCAAAAGCGCAAGGCCCAGCTCATTGTCGTCGACCCGCGCTTCACGCGCAGCGCGGCGCTGGCCGACATCTATGCGCCGCTGCGCGTGGGCACCGACATCGCCTTCTTGGCCGGGGTGCTCAACTACCTGTTCACCCACGACAAGATCCAGCACGAGTACGCCAAGTTCAACACCGACGTCACCTTCCTGCTCAAGCCCGACTTCAAGTTCGACAACGGCTTCTTCAGCGGCTACGACGAAGCCGCGCGCCGGTACAACCGCGCGAGCTGGGGCTACCAGCTCGGCGACGACGGCTTCGTCAAGGTCGACGACACGCTGCAGGACCCGCTGTGCGTGTTCCAGCAGATGAAGCGGCACTATGCGCGCTATACGCCCGAGCTGGTCAGCCGCATCACCGGCACGCCGCAGGCCCAGTTCCTGCGTATCTGCGAGGCGATTGCCGCGACCTCGGCGCGCGACAAAACGATGACCATCCTGTACGCGCTGGGCTGGACGCAGCACTCGGTGGGCAGCCAGAACATCCGCACGATGACCATGATCCAGCTCCTGCTGGGCAACATGGGCGTGATGGGCGGCGGCATCAACGCGCTGCGCGGGCATGCCAACGTGCAGGGCGTCAACGACCAGAACGCGTACTCCGAGGTGTTGTCCGGCTACATGAGTTCGCCGACCGACGCCGATGCGACCCGCGCGGCGTACCTCACGCGCATCACCGGCCGGCCGCTGCGCCCGCAACAGATGGCGTTCACGCAAAACGCCCCGCGCTGGAACACCAGCGTGATGAAATCTTGGTACGGCGACGCGGCTACACCCGAAAACGACTTCGCCTACGACTGGTTTCCCAAGCGCGACGCCGACTACGACATCATGGCCGTGTTCGAGCGCATGCACCAGGGCCAGATGAACGGCTACATCGTGCAGGGCTTCAACCCCCTGGCGGCGATGTGCAACAAGTCCAAGGTGTCCGATGCGTTTGCCAAGTTGAAGTACCTGGTCGTGATCGAGCCGCTGGAGACCGAGACCAGCGAATTCTGGAAGAACTTCGGGCCGCTCAACAACGTTGATTCCAAGACCATCCAGACCGAGGTCATCCGCCTGCCGGCGAGCTGCTTCGCCGAAGACAGCGGCACCTTCACCAGCTCGGGCCGCACGATCCAGTGGAAGGAGGCCGCGCTGCCGCCACCCGGCGAAGCCAAGGTCGACCGCGAGATCATCGGGCGGCTGTTCATGAAGCTGCGCGCGCTCTACGCGAAGGAGGGCGGCACGCTGCCCGAGCCGATCGCCGCGCTGACTTGGCCGTACGTCAACCCGCAGTCGCCCGGCACGGGAGAGTTGCTGCGCGAGATCAACGGCCGCGCGCTGCGCGACGTGCTCGCGCCGCCCGATCCGGCCAACCCGGCCGCGCCGCGGGCGGTGCTGGTGCGCGCTGGTGACCAGATGCCCTCCTTCGGCCTGCTGCAGGACGACGGCTCGACCGCCTGCGGCAACTGGATCTACTGCGGCGTCTGGGGCCCGGCGGGCAATCACTCGATGCGGCGCGACAACGCTGACCCGAGCGGCTTTGGCATCTACCCCGGCTGGGCCTACACCTGGCCGCTGAACCGGCGCGTGCTCTACAACCGCGCCAGCGCCGACCGCCAGGGCCGGCCCTGGGATCCGTCGCGGCCGCTGATGCGCTGGAGCGGCACGCGCTGGGTCGGCCCCGACGTGCCCGACATCCGCGCCGACGCCCAGCCCGAGCTGGTCGGCAGCTTCATCATGAACCCCGAAGGCGTCGCGCGGCTGCACGCCGTGGGCATGGTCGACGGACCGTTCCCGGAGCACTATGAGCCTTTTGAGAGTCCGACCCCCGTCAACCTGATGCACCCCGGCAACCCGAAGGCCAAGGCCAACCCGGCTGCGCGGGTCTACAAGGGCGACCTCGAGGCCTTCGGCACGCTCGACGAGTTCCCGTACGCCGCAACCACCTACCGCCTCACCGAGCACCACCACTACTGGACCAAGCACTCCAAGAGCAACGCCATCGTCCAGCCGGCGCCGTTCATCGAGATCGGCGAGGATCTGGCGCGCGAGAAGGGCATCCGCCCGGGTGACCGCGTGCGCGTCTGGTCCAACCGCGGCGAGGTCTTCGCGGCCGCCGTCGTCACCAAGCGCATGCGCGCGTTGCAGATCGACGGGCGGCCGGTGCACACCGTCGGCATTCCGATCCACTGGGGCTTCAAGGGGGTGGCCCAGAACGGCTACCTGGCCAACGCGCTGACACCCTATGTCGGCGACGCCAACGTGCAGACGCCGGAGTACAAGGCGTTCCTAGTCAACCTGGCCAAGGCCTGAGGAGGATCACACCATGTCCACCCTGCAATCCTTGGACGTGGTGGCCCGTTCGGCCACCACCGTCCCCACACCCCAGATCCGCGCCGCAGTTCCGGGGGTCGCCAAACTCATCGACGAATCCAAGTGCATCGGCTGCAAGGCCTGCCAGGTCGCGTGTATGAGCTGGAACGACTTGAGCGAAGACATCGGCGCCAACGTCGGTGTCTTGGACAACCCGGCACAACTCACGCCCAGCAGTTGGACGGTGATGAAGTTCTACGAGGTCCAGCCCCAAGAGGGCAGCCTCGAATGGCTGATTCGCAAGGACGGGTGCTTCCACTGCGAGGACCCGGGCTGCCTCAAAGCCTGTCCGGCGCCCGGTGCCATCGTCCAGTACGCCAGCGGCATCGTCGACTTCATCAGTGAAAACTGCATCGGCTGCGGCTACTGCGTCAAGGGCTGTCCGTTCGACATCCCGCGCATCAGCCAGAAGGACAGCAAGGCGTACAAGTGCAACTTGTGTTCCGACCGGGTCAACGTTGGCCTGCAGCCGGCCTGCGTGGCGACTTGTCCGACTGGCGCCATCTCCTTTGGGACGAAGGACGACATGGTGACCTACGGCGAGCAACGCGCCGGCGAGCTCAGGGAGCGCGGCTTCCAGCATGCCGGCCTCTACAACCCGCAAGGGGTGGGCGGCACGCACGTCATGTACGTGCTCAAGCACGCCGACCAGCCCGAACTGGTGGGGCTACCCGCCAACCCGACGATCAGTCCAATGGTCGAGGTTTGGAAGGGTATTGCCAAGCCACTCGCGGTAGTCGGCATGATCGGTGCCGTAGCGGCCGGATTCTTCCACTACATGAAGGTGGGCCCGGTTGAAGACAAGGCTGAGAACGAGGATGTCAAGGTGGGTCCGGTCGAAGGCAAAGCTGAGAAGGAGGATGCGTGATGGATCAGAAACTGCTTCCACGTTACAAGGACGGCGAGCGCATGAGCCACTGGGTCATCGCGCTCACCTTTGTGCTGGCCGCGCTCAGCGGGCTGGCACTGTTCCACCCCAGCCTGTTCTTCCTCACCACACCCTTTGGCGGCGGCCAGTGGTCGCGCTTCCTGCATCCCTTCCTCGGGATCCTGATGGCGCTGGGCTTCTTGGTGCTGTTTGTCAAGCTCTGGCGCGACAACCGGATCACGCCGGCCGACCGCGAGTGGAGGAAGCACGCCGGTCGCATGTTGCGCGGCGACAAGGCCGGTATGCCGCCGGCGGGCAAGTACAACTATGCCCAGAAGGTGGTGTTCTGGGTCATGGTCTGGAGCCTGCTGGCACTGCTGGTCACCGGCATTCTGCTGTGGCGGCCGTGGGTTGCGCCGCTGCTGCCCATCGACGTGCTGCGCGCGGCGGTGCTGGTGCATGCGGTGGCTGCGGTGCTGTTGATCGCCATGACCATCATGCACGTGTACGCCGTGATCTGGGTCAAGGGTACGGCGCGCGCGATGACTCGAGGCACGGTGACCGAGTCTTGGGCCAAGCGCAACCATCCCCTCTGGTATGAGGAACAGACCAAAGGCCGGTAACGGTTTATTCTCGACCGGACCCGGGTGCCCTGGCATTCGGGTCTGTCATGTGAATCCAATCATCCAGGAAGACGACACCCATGACCGCCAGCGCCACCGTGCGAGTAATGACAGCAGAGGAAATCGTGTCCAGGGGAGGGGGCGAAACCCCGTTCCTGCATTGGCCGCAGCGCGCATCCGTATTCGCCGAACGCGAAATGCGATACCGGCAACTGGGGCGCGATCATGCGATGGCTGACTATCTCGAGTTTCTCGCCCGGCTGAGCAGCGAGCAGCAACAGGCGCTCGACCGCATGTCGGCCGTGGCTCTGCCAGATGCCAAGGCCATCGACAAGGCCGCACACATGGGCCTGCCGCCGTTGCCGGCGATCGACTGGCCGCTCGATCCGCAGTGGCGCGAGGTGGCACGCGGACTGGCTCGGTCCATGTCCTGCCACGGCCCGGTAGCGGCCCAGGCGTCCCTGCAGCGCCTGGTCGATGCAGACGATGACTTTCTCGATCGTCAGGCCGATGCGCTCCTGCATGGCTTGAGCGCTGGACTGGACCTGGCGCTGGCTCCGCTGATAGGCGCTGCGTTGCAGGTGTATTGGACCCATCTGCTGCTGGCGGTTCGCGAGACGCACCAAGGCCAAGGGCAAGCCTTCGGCCACATCGATGATGAGACGGTCTGCCCCTGCTGCGGCAGCCGACCCACCGCCAGCATTACGCGCAGCTCCGGCGAGTTTCTGGGTCAGCGCTACCTGCACTGCTCCCTGTGCGGCCTGGAGTGGCGCATGGTGCGCATCAAGTGCCCCTCCTGTCTTGCATCCGAGGAGTCCTTGGCCTATCAGTCCCTGACTGGTGTCGACTCCAGTGAAGACACTGCAGCGGCGGCCTCAAGGGCCAAGGTGCAGGCCGAAACCTGTGAAAACTGCGGCAGCTACCTGAAGATCATGCACAGCGACCGCGACGCCTTTGTGGACCCAGTGGCCGACGATGTGGCAACGGTTGCGCTGGACCTGCTGGTGTCGGAAACCGGTAAGCAGCGCCACGGCGTGAACTTCATGCTGCTGTTCGGCGACCCGGATGGCGAACCGCCCCTCGAAGAAGGGCGCCGATGATGGCCCGGCTCGAAGAATCCGTCGTCGACGGTTCCAAGGCCACAAGAACACCCAGCCCCAAGGACCTGCCTTCCATCGATCGCCTGCTGCGGGAACAGTCCGTAGCGCAGTTGGTGCTTGAGTATGGTCACAGTTGCGTCTCGGGGCAGGTGCGCGTGTTGGTAGATGAGCTGCGTGCCCGTTCGCTGCGCGGAGAGTTGGATGTGGCCGAGCTCTCTGCCCAGGCCTTGACTGCGGCGGTGCAGCAGCGCGTGGCGGCGCGCTTGGCGCCGCGCATGCGGCGTGTGCTCAACCTCACCGGCACCGTGATCCACACCAACTTGGGCCGCGCCCTGTTGGCTGAGCCGGCGCTGCGGCACCTGCTGGCTATGATGGCTGGCCCCAACAACCTAGAGTACGACTTAGAGACCGGTGGCCGTGGCGAGCGCGACAGCTTGGTCGAAGAGCTCCTGACCACGCTCACCGGTGCCGAGGCCGCCACGGTCGTCAACAACAATGCCGCCGCGGTGCTGCTGACCTTGGCCGCTCTGGCTCAGGGCCGGGAAGTCGTGGTCTCGCGCGGTGAACTGGTCGAGATCGGCGGCGCCTTCCGCATGCCCGACGTGATGGCCAGTGCCGGTGCCCACATGGTCGAGGTCGGCACCACCAACCGCACGCACCCACACGACTACGAGCGCGCCATCAACGCGCGCACGGCATTGCTGATGAAGGTGCACACCAGCAATTACGCCGTCCAGGGCTTCACTGCGGCGGTCGGTGAGGCGCAGTTGTGCGCGATCGCGCACGCCCACGGCCTGCCGGTGGCCACCGACCTGGGCAGTGGCGCCCTGCTTGACTTGGCGGCCTGGGGGCTGCCGCACGAACCCATGCCCCAGGAGATGCTGGCCGCTGGCTGCGACGTCGTTACCTTCAGCGGCGACAAGCTGCTCGGAGGCCCGCAGGCCGGGTTGATCGTGGGCTCAAAGGCGGCGATCGACAAGATTCGCAAGTGTCCCTTGAAGCGGGCGCTGCGCATGAGCAAGCTGCCGCTGGCGGCGCTGGAAGCCACCCTGATGCTCTATCTGCGGCCCGAGCGCTTGGTGCAGGACTTGCCGACCCTGCGCCTGCTCACGCGGCCCGAGGCCGACATCCAGAGCTTGGCCCAGGCACTGCGTCCCGCCGTGGCTGAGGCGGTCGCGCCCCGGTTTGCCGTGGAGGTCAAAGCCATGCTGGGTCAGATCGGTTCGGGCTCGCTGCCGGTCGAGCGCCTGCCGTCGGCGGGCTTGGCCATTGCGCCGGTCAACAAGAAGGGCGTTGGCCGTGCGCTCGATGAGTTGTCCACGGCGCTGCGCCGTTTGCCCTTGCCGGTGATCGGCCGGGTGTCGGAGGACCGCTTGCTGCTCGACTTGCGCTGCCTGGAGCAACCCGCTGCGTTGCGGGAGCAATTGCCCCACCTCAAGGCGGCGCTGGCCTAGGGAGCGCAAGCCGCGCCAGGCCGAAATACCCACCTGCAACCGCACCTGAAGCCAGCATGATCATCGGAACCGCGGGCCACATCGATCACGGCAAAACCACGCTGGTGCATGCGCTCACGGGTGTGGATACCGATCGCTTGCCCGAAGAAAAAAAGCGCGGCATTACGATCGAGCTGGGTTACGCTTTCATGGAGGGCCCACAAGCCCAGCGCATCGGCTTCATCGATGTGCCCGGCCATGAGCGCCTGGTTCACACCATGGTTTCGGGTGCCACGGGAATGGACGCGGCCCTGCTGCTGGTCGCTGCCGATGACGGGGTGATGCCGCAGACGCGCGAGCATCTGGCGGTGCTGTCGCTGCTGGGTATCGAGCGCGGCCTGGTGCTGCTCACCAAGTGCGACCGCGCCAGCGCTGCGCGCCTAGATGAGGTAAAGAACGAGATACAAGCGCTGCTGGCCGGCAGCACGTTCGCGGGTGCAGAGGTGTGCGCGGTTTCGGCGCACACCGGGCAGGGCATCGAAGCCTTGCGCACGCGGCTGTGGCAATTGGCCCTTGAGGTGGGAGCGCACCCGCGCAGGAACGACGCCTTCCGGCTGGCCCTAGACCGCAGCTTCACGCTGGGCGGTATCGGCACCGTGGTGACCGGAACGGTCCACGCCGGCTCGGTCAAGGTGGGCGATGAACTGGTCTGCGTGCCTAGCCAGCGGCGCGTGCGCGTGCGCAGCCTGCACGCGCAAAGCCGCGAGGTGGGCGAGGCATGGGCTGGCGAGCGCTGCGCGCTGGGCTTGGCTGGCGTGGCGCGCGAGGAGATCGAGCGCGGGCAGTGGCTGGTGCATCCGGTGGCAGCGCAAAGCACCGACCGGCTGGACGCACGCCTGAGCCTGTGGCCTGGCGAGTCGCGCCCGCTGCGTTCGGGTACGCCAGTGCACCTGCACCTGGGTTCTGCCGCCGTCATGGCCACGGTGGCGGTGCTCGATCCGCCGTTGCTGGAGCCAGGGCAAAGCGGCTGGGTGCAGTTGGTGTTGCGTGAGCCGATTGGCGCCTGGTACGGCGATCGGGTGGTGCTGCGCGATGCTTCGGCCACGCGAACGCTGGCCGGTGCTCGCGTGCTCGATCCGTTCGCGCCGGTGCGCTACCGCCGCACGCCACAGCGGCTGGACGTTCTGCGGGCATTGGAGGTGTCAGACCCCGGCGATCGCTTGGCAGCGGTGCTGCAAGCCTCACCCTATGGCCTGGATTGGCAGCGCTGGCGGGCGGCCCAGGGCGGTGGGGTGCTGGAGCTTGGCGGCGATACGCTGCACGCAGTCGATGCAGCGGGCGAGCGGGTCATGGCTGCTGCGCACGCCGCGCAGGCCGAACACCATCTGCTGGCTGCGCTGGCCACCTACCACCAACAACACCCCAATGAGCTGGGCCCGGATGCCGCACGACTGCGCCGGCTGGCTTTGCCGCGCTTGGCCGAGTCCTTGTTTCGTGCCGTGCTCGCGCGCGCCCTGGCGCAGGGTCGCGTAGCTCAGCGCGGCTCCTGTGTGCATCTGCCCGAGCACGGCGTAGAGCTTTCGGCGGGTGAGGAGCGCATTGCACAGAAGGTCGCCCCCGGTCTGGCTGCGGCGGGCTTTGAAGGCGCTTGGGTGCGTGACCTGGCCAAGTCCACGGGCGAGCCGGAGGCCCTGATGCGCGTGACCCTAGCGCGACTGGCTCAGCGTGGCGAGCTGCACCAGGTCGTCAAAGACCTGTACTACCCGCTTTCGACCATGGCCGAACTGGTGTCTTTGTGTCGCGCAATTGCGGCGGCGCATGATGGCGTGGTGCTGGCGGCGCATTACCGCGACGCGAGCGGCCTCGGGCGCAAACGCGCGATCCAGATTCTGGAGCACTTCGACCGCATCGGCCTGCTGCGGCGCGTGGGCGACGCGCATCGGCTGCGCAGCGATTGCCAATTGTTCCTACAGGCTGTGGCATGATGCGCAGCAGCTTTGTTTGCCGGCGCATCCTTGGGCTGCACCGGTGTGAGTTTTGCGGAAGGGAAACGATCCTGGTGGGTCGGCCGGGCTTCAAACCCGGTGGGTGGCGCCATGCGTCGCCGGGTGGGTTCGACTCCCATTCCCTTCCGCCATCCCTGTGCGGGATTGAGAGACGATGACGCAGACACCTGATCCACCCGACCTGCTCTATCACATCGAACACCAGGTCTGGGCCCGGCCTCACCCCGAGGGCTTGTTCGAAATAGGGATCACGGCCCTGGGTGTGCTCCTGTCCGGCGAGGTCTACATGTGCCGCCCCAAGGGGGTCGGGGTGCGGGTCGAGCAGGGGCGTTCCATCGGCGTGGTCGAGCTGTCCAAATCCATCGTCTCGGTCAAGTCGCCTCTGAGCGGCGAGGTGGTCGAAGTCAACCCACGCCTGAAGGATGAGCCCGGGCTGGTGCACCGCTTTCCCTACGGCGCGGGCTGGCTGGCCCGCATCCGGCCCACTGCGCTGGAACAGGAACAGGCGGCGCTGCTGACGGGTGCCAAGGTCGCGCCAGCCATGCGTGAGCACGCGCGCCTGTACCGCATCGAGTATTGAGGCCATGGGCTTCGAAAAGGACTCACTCGCCGGTGTGGCCATGCTGCTGTGGGCCTGCGAACCCGAAGCGGCACACCGCTTGGCCACGCCCTTTCTGTTTGCCTCGGCGGCAGCGGCCATGGATATGCCCGTGGAGGTGTATTTCGTGGCGCGCAGCGTGCGGCTGCTGGTGCCCGGAACGGCAGAAACCCTGCGCGCCGGAGCCGACGCGAGCCGATCGATCGGTGAGCTGATGCAAGAGGCCGTCTCCCACGGCGCACGCTTCTACGCCTGCACCGAAGCCCTGAGGGCGCAGGGGTTGCAGGGCAAGCCCCTGATTGGCGCGTGTGCCGGCCACGGCGGGGCGGTCCAGTTCATGGCCCGCGCAGCCGATCCGAACTGGCGCACACTGGTGTTTTGACGCAGGCGTTCAGCCCACCCGCAAGCGCACGCCACCCGCCTCGGCAGGCAGGATTTCGCCCACCTCGGCGGCAGCGGCAAAGCCATGGCGGGAGAACACATCCAACACCTGCTGAACCGCTTCGGGCGCACAAGACACCAGCAGGCCGCCGCTGGTCTGCGGGTCGGTCAGCAGGGCGCGGTCGATTTCATCCAGAGAAGCCGACAGGCTCATCTCGTGGCCGTAAGCGGCCCAGTTGCGACCACTGGCACCGGTCACCATGCCCCGGGCCACCAGCTCGCGCACACCGCCGATCAATGGCACGCGGGCCATGTCGATGCACACCGTGCTGTGGCTGCCACGCGCCATCTCCAGCGCGTGGCCGGCCAGTCCGAAGCCGGTGACATCGGTCAGCGCATGCACGGCCTCCAGCGCCGCCAAGTCGGGGCCTGGGGTATTGAGTTTCGTGGTGTGGGCGATCATCTGCGCGTAGCCATCGGCCCCCAGGGCGTCTTTTTTCAGGGCCGCCGAAAGCACGCCCACCCCCAGCGGCTTGCCCAAGATCAGGCGGTCACCCACCCGCGCATCTGCGTTGCGCTTGACGCGCCTCGGATGCACGAGGCCCAGCACCACCAGGCCATAGATGGGCTCGACCGAATCAATGGTGTGGCCACCGGCAATCGGGATGCCGGCGGCGGCGCACACCGCACGCCCGCCTTCGAGGATCTTGCCGATGGTCTCGGTGGACAGCACCTTGATGGGCATACCGACCAGAGCCAAGGCCATGATCGGCGTGCCGCCCATGGCATAGACATCGCTGATCGCATTGGTGGCCGCGATGCGACCGAAGTCGAACGGGTCGTCCACGATCGGCATGAAGAAGTCGGTGGTCGCGACCAGCGCCTGCTCGTCGTTGAGCTGATAGACGGCGGCGTCGTCGGCGGTCTCAAGGCCCACCAGCAGCGCTTTAGGTACCGGCATCGCACTGCAGTGGCGCAGGATGTCGGACAGCACATCCGGTGCGATCTTGCAGCCACAACCGCCCCCGTGGGACAGGCTGGTGAGTCTGGGCTGGGCTTGGGGCGGAGCTTGGGTCGCGGTGGCATTCATCGTCATGTCCGGTGATGGGGTGCAATGGCCAAACGGCTGCGCAGGAGCTGCGAAGTAGCCGCTGAGTATCCGCTAAGCAGCCACCCTCAACCTTGCTCGGTGCGCGTGCGCCGCGCCGCCACCGCATCCGCCAAGCCTTGCAGCAACTGCTGCGTATCGTCCCAGGCGATGCAAGCGTCGGTGATGCTCTGGCCGTATTCGAGCGCTTGCGCCGAGTCTTTGCCGGGGCTGAATTTTTGCGCCCCGGCCTTGAGGTGGCTCTCGACCATGAGTCCCATGATGCTGCGCGAGCCGGCGGCGATCTGGGCCCCGATGTCGGCCGCCACCTCGAGCTGGCGCTGGTGCTGCTTGCTGCTGTTGGCGTGGCTGCAGTCCACCATCAGGCGCGCATTGAGCTGCGCTGCTTGCAGCTCGGCGCAGGCAGCGGCCACGCTGGCGGCATCGTAGTTGGGGCTTTTGCCGCCGCGCAGAATCAGGTGGCAGTCCGGGTTGCCCTTGGTCTGGACGATCGCCACTTGGCCGTTTTTGTGCACCGACAAAAAGTGGTGCCCTCGCGCCGCCGCCAAAATCGCGTCGCTGGCGATGCGGATGTTGCCGTCGGTGCCGTTCTTGAAGCCAATCGGTGCGCTCAGGCCCGAGGCCAGCTCGCGGTGCACCTGGCTTTCGGTGGTGCGCGCACCTATGGCACCCCAACTGATCAGGTCGCCGATGTACTGCGGGCTGATCACATCCAGGAACTCGCTGCCCGCTGGCAGCCCGAGCCGGTTGATCTCGATCAGCAACTGGCGCGCGATGCGCAGCCCCTCGTCGATGCGAAAGCTGCCGTCGAGGTAGGGGTCGTTGATCAGGCCCTTCCAGCCCACGGTGGTGCGCGGTTTTTCGAAATAGACCCGCATCACGATTTCCAGCGTGTCGCGGTGCTGTTCGCGCAGAGGCTGCAGGCGGCGCGCGTAGTCGAGCGCGGCAGCCGGGTCGTGAATCGAGCACGGCCCGATCACCACCAGCAGCCGATCGTCCTGCCCTTGCAGGATGCGGTGGATGTTGCGCCGGGTCTGGCCTATGAGTTGCTCTACCGCCGTGCCCCGGATCGGGAAAAAGCGGATCAGGTGTTCGGGAGGCGGCAGCACGGTGATGTCCTCGATGCGTTGGTCGTCGGTCTGGCTGGTGCGGTCGATCGGGTGCGTGTGCCAGTAGTCGGCGGGGGCGGCGGCGGTGCTCATGCTGGGGCTCCAAAAGGGTTGGGGTGGGTACGAAAGGGGCGGATGCTGCGCTTGGGGCTGGGGCAAAAAAAAACCGCCGGAGGGTTCCGACGGTTCTTTGGGCGCCTGCGGCCTGTTTTAGGGGGCCACACTCATCGCTCTCTGCCGTCGGGTGACGCGTGAGAACCAAAAGCGGGCAAAATAAAAGCAGGCTGCTTGCATGGCTGACAATGTAGCACATTTGCAGCCAGCGCGGGTGCCGCAGCCTAAAACCAGCCCCGGCCCTGCTGCCCCCATCTTCGGCCCCCACGCGCGGGCCCTGAAAGCGGGTAGAGTGTCAACCCTGATGAGACCGAGCCCCCCAGAATCTGCCGCTGCGCCCATAGTCGGTCCCAGTCCCAACGACCACCCAAACGCGGACGCACTTCCAGCGCCAGCGCAGCAGGCGAGCGGGTTGCCAGCCTCGGGGGGCGACCCACCCCAGGCCGAGTGGTCGGCCCTGCGCCGCCTGCTGCCCTATTTGTGGCAGTACCGCTGGCGCGTGGCGGCGGCGCTGGCTTTCATGGTGGCGGCCAAGCTGGCCACGGTCTCGGTGCCGCTGCTGCTCAAGGAACTGGTGGACACCCTGGCCCCGCCCGGCGGCCCGAATCGCCTGGGCCTGCCCGAAGCCGGGGTGGCGCTGGTGGTGCTGCCGCTGGGGCTGCTGCTGGCCTATGGCGCGCTGCGTTTTTGCAACTCGCTTTTTACCGAGCTGCGCGAGCTCGTTTTTGCCAAGGCCACCGAGGGCGCCACGCGCGCCATCGCCTTGCAGGTGTTCGGCCATCTGCACGGCTTGAGCCTGCGCTTTCACTTGCAGCGCCGCACCGGCGGCCTGACGCGCGACATCGAACGCGGCGTGCGCGCGGTGCAGTCGCTTATCTCCTACCTGCTCTACAGCATCGTGCCCACGATTCTCGAAGTCTCGCTGGTGCTGCTGCTGCTGGGCTGGAAGTTCGACCTCTGGTTCGTCTGGATCACGCTGGCGGCGCTGGTGCTGTATGTGTTCTTTACGCTGCGCATCACCGAGTGGCGCATGGAGCTGCGCCGCCACATGAACGAGGCCGAATCGCTCAGCCAGAGCCGCGCCCTCGACTCGCTGCTCAATTACGAAACCGTTAAATACTTTGGCAACGAAGCCTTCGAGGCGCAGCGCTACGACCAGGCGCTGGAGGGGCTGCGCCACGCGCGCCTGCGCACCCAGTCCACCTTGTCGCTGCTCAACGCCGGGCAGCAGTTCATCATCGCGCTGGCGCTGGTGGCCATGCTGTGGCGCGCCACCGAAGGCGTGCTGGCCGGGCGCATGACGCTGGGCGACCTGGTGATGATCAACGCCTTCATGATCCAGCTCTACATCCCGCTCAATTTCTTGGGCGTGCTGTACCGCGAAATCCGCCAGGGCCTGATCGATCTGGAGCGCCTGTTCGAGCTACTCGACAGCCAGCGCGAGATCGCCGATGCACCCGACGCGCTCGAGCTGCGGCTGGCGCGCGCGCCCGAAATCCGCTTCGAGGATGTGCACTTTGGCTACGAGCGCGAGCGCGAGATTTTGCGCGGCCTGAGCTTTAGCATTCCGGCCGGGCAAACGGTGGCGGTGGTGGGGCCTTCGGGCGCGGGCAAATCCACCCTGGCGCGGCTGCTGTACCGCTTTTACGATGTGGGGCAACCGGGCCAAACAGCGGAGTTGGGCGGGCGCATCACGCTCGACGGGCAAGACTTGCGCAGCTTCACCCAGGCCAGCCTGCGCCGCGCCATCGGCATCGTGCCGCAAGACACGGTGCTGTTCAACGACAGCATCGAATACAACATCCGCTACGGCCGCCCCGAGGCCGGGCCCGAGGCGGCGCGGCAAGCGGCGCAGGCGGCGCACATCCACGACTTCATCGACGCGCTGCCGCAGGGCTACCAAACGCCGGTCGGCGAGCGCGGGCTCAAGCTCTCGGGCGGCGAAAAGCAGCGCGTGGCGATTGCCCGCACCCTGCTCAAAGACCCGCCGATCCTGATTTTCGACGAAGCCACCTCGGCGCTGGACTCGGCCAACGAGCGCGCCATCCAGGCCGAGCTGCGCAGCATAGCGCGCAACAAAACCACGCTGGTGATCGCGCACCGGCTCTCGACCGTGGTCGATGCGCACCAGATTCTGGTGCTCGAGCAGGGCCAGATCGTCGAGCGCGGCCGCCACGCCGACTTGCTCGCCGCGGGCGGCCGCTACGCGCAGATGTGGGCCTTGCAGCACAATGGGGCTGGCGCAGAGTCGCACGCCCCCGGAGCCGAGCATGGACACCAAATGGCTTGAAGATTTCGTCAGCCTAGCCGAGACGCGCAGCTTCAGCCGCTCGGCGCAGTTGCGCCACGTCACGCAGCCGGCTTTTTCGCGCCGCATCCAGTCGCTCGAAGCCTGGGCCGGCACCGACCTGGTGGACCGCAGCGCCTACCCCACGCGCCTGACCGCCGCCGGCCAGACCCTGTACGAGCAGGCGCTCGAATCGCTGCAACAACTGCACAGCACCCGCGCCCTGCTGCGCGGCCACGGCCCAGCCGAGCACGATACGCTCGACTTGGCGGTGCCGCACACCCTGGCCTTCACCTTTTTTCCGCTCTGGCTCTCGGGGCTGCGCAGCAGCCTGGGGCCGATCAAAAGCCGCCTGCACGCCTCCAACGTCCACGATGCCGTGCTGCGGCTGCAAGAGGGGCACTGCGACCTGCTCATGACCTACCACCACCCGGCGCACCCGATCGCGCTCGACGCCGCGCGCTTCGAGTGGCTGGCGCTGGGGCAGGAAGAATTGATCCCGTGCGCGCGCGCCGACGCCACCGGCCAGCCGCTGCACCGCCTAGAGGCAACTGCGGCGCAGCCGGTACCCTTTCTGGCCTATGCCAGCGGGGCCTACCTGCGCCGGGTGGTGGACTGGACGCTGCGCCAAGTCGATCCGGCGGTGCCCTTGCAACCGATCTTCGAGACCGATATGTCGGAAAGCCTCAAGGCCATGGCGATCGAAGGCCACGGTGCTGCCTTCCTGCCGCGGCGGGCAGTAGGGCGCGCCCTCAGCGATGGCCGGCTGGTGATTGCCGCCGAGTCCGCACTGCGTGCCACGCTGCAAATCCGGCTCTACCGCGAGCGCCCGGCTAGCGGCACAGGGGCTGGCGCGGGGGCGCTCAAGGGCAAGGCGCTGGCGCGCCAAGTCTGGGAGCGGGTGGCGCAGCAGTGTGCAAGCGCCGCATGAGTGCGACAATCCCACTACCATGAGCGACATCCCACACACCCTCACGATCACCCGCCCCGACGACTGGCACCTGCACGTGCGCGATGGCACCGCCCTGCAAGCCGTGCTCGGACATACGGCGGCGCAGTTTGCGCGCGCCATGATCATGCCCAACCTGAATCCGCCGGTGCGCACGCTAGCCGACGCCAGCGCCTACCGCGAGCGCATCCTGGCCGCGCTGCCGCCGGGGTCAGACTTTCAGCCCCTGATGACGCTCTACCTCACCGACCACACCACGCCGGATGAGATCGTGCGCGCCCAGGCCAGTGGCATCGTGTATGGGGTGGGCGAAGCCTTTTTGGCCGGGGCCACCACCAACTCGGCCTACGGCGTGAGCGACTTCGAGCGCTGCCACGACGTCTTTGCCGCCATGCAAGAAGTCGGGCTGCCGCTGCTGCTGCACGGCGAAGTCACCGACCCGGCGGTGGATGTGTACGACCGCGAGCGCGTGTTCATCGACCGGCATCTGGCGCCCATCGTGGCGCGCTACCCGCGCCTGAAAGTGGTGCTCGAGCACATCACCACGCGCGAGGCGGTCGAGTTCGTGAGCGCGGCCCCGGCCAACGTGGCCGCCACCCTCACCGCGCACCACCTGCTCTACAACCGCAACGCCCTCTTCACCGGCGGCTTGCGGCCGCACTACTACTGCCTGCCGGTGCTCAAGCGCGAGACGCACCGCCTGGCCTTGCTCGAGGCCGCCACCAGCGGCAACCCCAAATTCTTCCTTGGCACCGACAGCGCCCCGCACGCCGTGCTGCTCAAAGAGCACGCCAGCGGCTGCGCCGGCTGCTACACCGCGCACGCCGCGCTTGAGCTTTACGCCGAAGCCTTCGAGGCCACTGGTGCGCTGGATAAATTGGAGGGTTTCGCCAGCTTCTACGGGGCCGATTTTTACGGCCTGCCACGCAACACCGGCAGCGTGACGCTGCGCCGCCAGAGCTGGACCGTGCCCGAGCGCTACCCCTTCGGGCAGGCCGACCTCAAGCCCTTGCGCGCCGGTGAGGCGCTGGGCTGGCGCTTGCAGCCGGCAGGCGCCTGAACGCGCCGCCGCACTGAATCAGCCGCACACCCCCACGTGCCCACAGGCGGTGCAGTAGTCGCAGCCGTCGCGGCGGATCATGGCGTGGGCGCCGCATTCGGGGCACTTTTTGCCCGCCATCAGGCCCGGGCCCAGCACCGCGGCGGGGGCGGCCGTCGGGGCCGCTTCGGGCTCGGGCAGGCCCAGGCTGAGCTGGTCCGCGCTCAAGCCGCGCTGGGCGCGCAGCGCCAAAATGTTTTGGATCGCGTAGGCGATGGCCGCCACTTCCGAGTCGTGCCACAGCGGCACCTGGGTGCCGTCTTCCTTGATCTTGTGGCCGTGGCGCACCGGGCCACGGTCCCAGGCCACTTTGCGCATGTCGCTCAGCGCCCGCTCCAAGAAGCCGCCGCGCGCCGCCAGCGACAGCAGCCGCATGCTGGCGGTGATCCACTGCTGCGACTCGCCGTACTGCCCCACCGGCATGAAGAACTCGATCGCGCGCTCCACGTGGCCGGGGCCGTCGGGCCGGGGCAGCGGCAAAAAGGAGACGATCAGGTACACCCGCTTGTGGCCCTCGTGGGTCCAGTATTCGATTTTTTCGGCTACGGCGTCGAGCGCGCCTTTGGGGCGGCTCTCGATCACGCTGCGCATGGGGTCCGGGGCTGGCCCGCTGCCGTTGGACGGCGCTGTGCTTGGCGCCGTGCCGGGCGCTGCAGGCGCTGCGAGCTCAGCAGGGGCCGCCGCCTCCGGCAGCGTTTCGAGCACCGCGCCCAAAATGCTGTTGGGCCGGTAGGTGGCCAGCCCCTTGAGGCCGGCGCGCCAGGCTTGCAGGTACAGGTCTTTGAAGTCGGCGTAGGGGTAATCGGCCGCGACGTTGACGGTTTTGGAAATGGCGGTGTCCACATAGGGCTGCACCGTCTCCATCATGGCGATGTGATCTTGGGCGCTCATTTCGAGCGCGCTGACGAAATAGTCGGGCAGCGCGCTCACGTCGTGGCCCAAGGCGCGGTAGAGCCGCCAGGCGTGGTCTTGCACCTCGTACTGGCTGCGGCTGCCGTCGGCTTCGCGTTTTTTGCGCAGATAGGACCAAGAAAAGGCTGGTTCGATGCCGTTGGAGGCGTTGTCGGCAAAAGCCAGGCTGACGGTGCCGGTGGGCGCGATCGACAGCAGATGGCTGTTGCGGATGCCGTGGGCGCGGATGCTGGCCTGCAACTCGGGCGGCAGGCGGCTGGCGAAGGTGCCGGCCTCTAGGTAGCTGGCGGCGTCAAAGAGCGGAAAAGCGCCTTTTTCGCGCGCCAGCTCGACCGAGGCGCGGTAGGCGGCGTCGCGCATGGTTTCGGCGATGCGCCGCGCCATCTCGCGCCCGGCGGCGCTGTCGTAGCGCAGGCCGAGCAGCACCAGCGTGTCGCCCAAGCCGGTAAAGCCCACGCCGATGCGCCGCTTGGCCTGCGACTCGCGGTGCTGCTGCGGCAGGGGCCAGTGGGTGAGTTCGAGCACGTTGTCGAGCGCGCGCACCTGCAGCGCCACACTGTCGGCAAAGGCGGCGAAATCAAAATCCGCCGTGCCGCCGTGGTTGAAGGGGTGGCGCACGAAGCGCGGCAAAATCACCGGCCCGAGGTCGCAGCAGCCGTAGGGCGGAAGCGGTTGTTCGCCGCAGGGGTTGGTTGCGCTGATGGTTTCGAGTGCGCGCAGGTTGTTGTCGCGCTGGATTTGGTCTAGGAACAGGATGCCGGGTTCGGCAAAGTCGTAGGCCGAGCGCATGATCGCGTCCCAGAGCGTGCGCGCGCGCGTGCGCTGATAGACCCACTGCCCGTCGGCGCGTTGCTGCGCTCCGGCGGCGATATGCTCGGCCCCGGGGTGTGCCGGGTGCACCAGCTCCCACTCGCGGTCGTGCTGCACGGCGTCGATGAAGGCGTCGCTCACCGCCACCGAGACGTTGAAGTTGTTCCAGCGCCCGGGGCTGCGCTTGGCGGTGATGAATTCGAGCACGTCTGGGTGGTCGATGCGCAGCACCCCCATCTGGGCCCCACGGCGTGCGCCAGCGCTCTCGACGGTGGCGCAGGACTGGTCGAACACATTGATGTAGCTGCACGGCCCGCTGGCGGTGGAGGCGGTGCCCTTGACGCGCGCGCCCTTGGGCCGGATGCGGGAAAAATCGTAGCCCACGCCGCCGCCGCGGCGCATGGTTTCGGCGGCTTCGCGCAGCGCCTCGTAGATGCCGGGAAAGCCGGCGTCGTCATCGCCCTGGATGCAGTCGCCCACCGGCTGCACGAAGCAGTTGATGAGGGTGGCCTGGATGCCGCTGCCGGCCGCGCTCATGATGCGCCCGGCCCCGATGGCGCCGGCGGCCAGGTTGCGCCTGAAGCGCGCTTCCCACTGGGCGCGCTGCTCGGGCGCTTCCACGCTGGCCAGCGCACGCGCCAAGCGGTCGTACAGGTCGTCGGCGCTGCGCTCCTCGCCCTTGAGGTATTTTTCGCGCAGCACGTCGAGGCTGATGGGTTGGGGCGGAAGTTCGGGCAGCGCGGCGGCGGCGGCGGCGGAGGAGGATGCGGAGGTGGAAGCAGACGAGGACATAGGTGCAGCGGGAGTAGCAGCAAGGAGTAGCAGCCGCCTGATTCTACGCCCCCGCAGTGGCCGCCGCTGGCTCGAGCTCGGCCAGCCAGGCCGCTTTAGGGTCGCCCTGAATGCCTTCGCGCACGCCTTCGATGAGCCAGCGCATGAGGTCCAGCACCGGGCGGATTTGATCGCCAAAGGGCAGTGGGCCAGCGCCGCGGAAGTACAGGCCGCGCTGGCTGTCGCCCTCGAGCGCATGGCCGAGCTGCTGGTCGATGCAAAATTGCCCCATGTCGGACTTGCCGTCGCGCAGGCCGCAGTGGGTCAGGCAGTCAAAGCCCATATTGCAGTAGCCTTTGACATGCGCCACCGCCTTGAGCTTGGGCTCGATGCGCAGGTATTTGGCCAGCCAGTGGTTGCGCACCCCGCGTGCGGGCAGGCCGGCCACGCTGATGAACTCGGCCAGATCGCCCGGGCGCGCGCGCGCCAGAATCTGCTTGAAGCTGAGCGCGGCGTCGCACTCTTGGGTCACGGCAAAGGCGGTGCCGAGCTGCACCGCGTCCGCCCCCAGCCCTTGCAGGCGCAGGATGTCGGCGCGCTCATAGACGCCACCGGCAGCGATCAGGGGCAGGGCGCGCTCGATCCCGGCCGAGCGCAAAAAGGCGCGCACCGCCGGCAGCACCTGCTCGAAATCAAAGCGCGGGTCGCGCAGGTCTTCTACCTTGGCCGCGCCCAGGTGGCCGCCGGCCCAGCGCGGGTGTTCGATCACGATGGCGTCGGGCAAGCGGCCTTTTTTCTCCCACTTGCGCACCAGCACTTGCACCCCGCGCGCGTCTGAGAGGATGGGGATGAGTGCGGTTTTGGGGTGGTCTTGCGCCATTTCGGGCAGGTCCAGCGGCAGGCCGGCCCCCGCCACCAGCGCGTCGATGCCGCAGGCCAGCGCCTCGCGCACGTGCGCTGCGTAGGCGCTGATGGCCTTCATCACGTTGAGGGCGAGCAGGCCATGGCCTTGGGCGAGTGCGCGCGCCTGGCGGATTTCGCGCCGCAGCGCCTCTAGGTTGGCGGCGTCGATCAGGCCGCGCGACTTCGGGTCTTTGACGTCCAGGTGCTCGGTCTGCTCCATCAGGTCCGGGTGGTGGCGGCGCAGATCGACCGAGGACAGGGTGCCCACCGCCCCGAGCGCGGCCACGCTGCCGGCCAAGCCCGAGGCCGACACCCCGACCCCCATGCCGCCTTGCACCACCGGCAGCAGGGTGCGGCCAGCCAGAACCAAGGGTTGCAGGCCGCTGCCGGCGAGCCAGCTCGAAACGGATGGGATGTGATTGAGTAGACTCATCGGGAAACTCCGGGCCGCATGGTAGGAAGGCTGGTGGCAAGGCACCGCCGAGCCGCCCACAGGGCAGCGCGAAACCGGTTGGCCCCGAGTGGGGGGTGGCGCCACCGCACGCTGTCGTTGCCCCGATATTACTGCACCAAGGGCGTGGCCGCAGCATCGATCTCGATGCCTTCGATGCGCGCCGCGCCGGCCAGCAGCAGCATGTAGTGGCGCAGTGCCGTGGCGCGCGACTTGAGGCGCAGCTGGCGTTCGATGCGCTCGCGCACTTCGTCGAAAGCGAGCTGGCGGCCCTTGCGCCTGCCCAGCACCTCGACGATGTGAAAGCCAAAGCGCGTGTGCACCAAGCGCGGGTGCAGCCCCATGCCGCCGAGTTGGTCGGTCTGGAAGAACAGCTCGTTGGCCAGTTCGGGTGCGCAGTCGTCGGGGCCGATCCAGCCCAGTTCGCCGCCTTGGGCGCCGCTGGGGCAGTTG